>Ga0315277_10013835_pt1 | contig 10046 bp, 6 predicted proteins | sample YL17G05_15_MG_FD_203695 | JGI IMG/M metagenome (GOLD analysis project Ga0315277, IMG submission 203695) | Sediment microbial communities from Yellowstone Lake, YNP, Wyoming, USA - YL17G05_15 | ecosystem: Environmental > Aquatic > Freshwater > Lake > Sediment | place: USA: Wyoming | collected...
CCCCGCGGGTCGGATTATTCCTCAAGTAGTGAAGGAGAACCTTCTCGGCAGCCGTATTGGTACGTACGAAATTCTGAGCGAGATTGGACGCGGCGGAATGGGCACCGTCTATCTCGCCTCCCGCGCCGACGACCAGTTCCGTAAGCTCGTTGCAATCAAGGTAGTCAACCCGAACCAGGAGGCCGAGGCGATGGTCGCCCGTTTCCGCCGCGAACGGCAAATCCTGGCCAACCTCGAGCATGCCAACATCGCTCAATTGCTTGACGGCGGGACGGCTCCCGACGGCAGCCCGTACCTCGTAATGGAGTACGTGGGCGGAATGCCCATTGACGAGTACTGCGACTCCAGGCAGCTCTCGATCGCCGGCAGGCTCAGGCTGTTCCGCACAGTCTGTTGCGCCGTTCACTACGCCCACCAGAACCTGATCGTTCACCGCGACCTCAAACCGACCAACATCCTGGTGAAAGCCGATGGCACGATCAAGCTGCTCGACTTCGGCATTGCGAAGCTGCTGAACCCCGATCCTGCCGGAACGCCGCTGGAGAAGACCGCAACCGCAATGCGGATCATGACTCCGGAGTACGCCAGTCCGGAGCAGACGCGCGGCGATGCCATCACCACGGCAACCGACATCTACACCTTGGGAGTGGTCCTGTATGAGTTGTTGAGCGGACACCGTCCCTACCGTTCCCTGCCCGAGATCCTGAGCGACCGCGCGCCGGAGAAGCCTTCCGTCGCCGTCAACCGCGTGGAACAGGCAAAGGGCGAAGACGGCGAACCGCTCTCACGGACGCCACAAAGGGTTGCCGCCGAGCGCGGCGCGAAGCCGGCAGCCCTGCGTCGCAAATTGGCCGGCGACCTGGATACGATCACCCTGAAGGCGCTGCAGAAGATCCCCGCGCTCCGCTATGGCTCCGCCGAACGGCTCGCCGACGACATCCAGAAGCATCTCGACGGACTGCCGGTTGCCGCCCGCGGCGACAAACCGGCCTACCGGCTGTCGAAGTTCCTGCATCGCCACAAAGCCGCGGTGGCGGTGTTGGTTCTCATTTTCACGCTACTGGCGGCCACGGCCGGGATGGCCGGCCGCCAGGTCGCCGCGGCCCGCGCCGGGCAGCAGAGGGTCGAACGAGAACTCGAAGAGACCCGCCGGGAACTCGATCAGTTGCGCCGTCGGATCGCCGGACCTGCCGAATCCGGTAAGAGCGAACCGCCGGGTCGGCCACGATAGTCGCGTCTCCGTCCTGAAGCGCCGGAGACCTCGCACCGCGCCGTCGCCCTGGCACCGATGGCGAACGCCTGCGGATCGCCCGGCTCGGCTTGCCAACCGTCGATCAATCCGACCCGCGGTGTGCCTCGTAGCGCGGTGTCGCCCTTATTCTCAAGCGCGATGACGGCGCCGAACTGGGAACCGGCGTCGGTGAGAGCCGAAGACCCTTCGATCCGAACGGTCAGTGGCCCGGCGGTGTCCCGAGGGGGCGGCCACCTCGCCACCAGCGGCGTAAGCCTAGGCATGCGTCAATCGTAGCGTTAGTGATACCATACCGGCTCATGAGCAATGCCGCGCGAGGATTCCCGGCGTGGGAAAAGGCCGAACTGCCCGAGGCGCCGGTTTTCCGCTGGCGCCGGTGGACCATGCTGATCGGCCCCGGGCTCCTGATGGTAGGGGCCAACATCGGCGGCGGCGAGTGGCTCTTCGGACCGCTGGTCACGGCGCAATACGGCGGGCGGGTCATGTGGATCGCCACGCTCGCCATCTTCATGCAGGTCTTCTACAACCTCGCTGTGATGCGCTATGCGCTCTATTCGGGCGAGCCGATCATGGTCGGCTTCTTTCGCACGCCGCCGGGACCGCGCTTCTGGACCGTCTTCTACCTGTTCAACGACCTCGGCGGCCTTTGGCCCTACCTGTCTTCGAACGCCGCCGTGCCGCTGGCGGCGGTCATTCTCGGGCGTCTGCCCGCCGCGGCCGACGACGTCCTGGTCCGCGGGCTCGGTTACGCCATCTTTCTGGCCGCTTTCGTGCCGCTGATTTTCGGCGGCAAGATCTACAACGCCATCGAGCGCCTGATGGTCGCCAAGCTCGCCCTGGTGCTCGGGTATCTGGGTTTCGTCGCGGTCTTCTTCGTCGGCCGGGACACCTGGTGGGAGATCCTCTCGGGCATGTTCCGCTTCGGCTCGCTGCCGGCGGGCGATTTCAACTGGGCCACGCTGGCGGCGTTCGCGGCGGTGGCGGGCGCCGGAGGATTGACCAACAGCGCGTTCTCCAACTACGCGCGCGACAAGGGTTGGGGCATGGGCTCGCAAGTCGGCGCGCTGCCCAGCGCCATCGGCGGCCGCACCATCAAACTCTCGCACTCCGGCAAGGTGTTCGAGTTGTCGGCGGAGTCGATTCGCCGCTGGACGGGATGGCTGGCTCACATCCGCCGGGATCAGCTCCTGCTTTGGGCGCCAGGTTGCATGCTCGGCATGGCGTTGCCCTCGATGTTTTCCTACCAGTACATCCGCGGCGTCGCAAAGGTGGATGGCCACGCCGTGGCGGCCATGACGGCGCAAGCCGTCGCTGCGCGGCACGGTCAGATCTTCTGGTTCCTCACGCTGCTTTGTGGATTCCTGATCATGGCGCCCACGCAGGTGAGCCAGCTCGACACCATCTGCCGCCGCTGGACCGACGTGCTGTGGACCGGCTGGGGACGGCTGCGCGGCCTGGGCGGCAACCAGGTGAAGTACGTGTACTACATCATGCTCGTGGTCTACGCGGCCTGGGGACTGGTCGCGCTGAAGCTGACGCCCAACCCCCTGGTGCTGGCGATCTCGAGCGGCGTCCTCATGAACTTCGCGCTCGGCTTTTCGGCCCTGCACACGCTCTATGTGAGCCTGGTCCTGCTGCCCAAGGCGCTGCGGCCGGCTTGGCCGATGCGCGCGGGGCTGGTGGCATGCGCGACCTTCTACATCGGGATCTCGGTCATCGCCCTGAACCAACAGTGGCCGAAGGTCGTGGTGTGGCTCCGCGGATAGCCGACGCGTCGCGCCGACGGTGTGCCGACTTTTTCCACAAGCTGCTAAGGTCGCTTTGAGCGTTTCAGTAGTGTATACGGGTCGGGCGTGGCGTTAGGCGCTCTGCTACGCTCAACATTTACCACCAAATTCGAGGGGCTATGGATTTTGCAGAGGTTCGAAGGCTCACCATCGTTGCACTCTTTTCCGACGACCAGCTCTTTGAACAGATCGTGCTCAAGGGCGGAAACGCCTTGAGCCTCGTCTACGGCCTGAGCCCTCGGACCTCTCTTGACCTGGACTTCTCGATTGAGAAGGACTTCGTCGACTTGGACGATACCCGTAAGCGCATTTTCCGCGCTGTAAAGGAACGCTTCTCCTCGGCCGGCTTTGTGGTCTTCGATGAGAGTCTTGAACCCAAGCCCCAGGTCCTCGGCCCCAACCAGCAGGCGTGGTGGGGCGGCTACGAGTTCAAGTTCAAGCTCATCGAAGAGGCCAAATACAAGGCCCCCGGCGAAAGTCTTGAGACCCTCCGCCGAAATGCCCTCGTGGTAGGCCCCGAGCAGCAGCGCAAGTTCTCGGTGGACATGAGCAAGTTCGAGTATTGCGGAGGCAAGGTTGAGCGGGAGCTGGACTCCTATACGATTTACGTCTACAGCCCCGAGATGATCGCCGTCGAGAAGCTCCGGGCGATCTGCCAGCAAATGCTGGAGTACACTCTGCGAACTCACGCGAGTCCCAGGGCGCGGGATTTTTACGACATCTGGCGCGTCATTACGGCAACGAGCCTCAATCTGACAGCGCCGGAGATTGTTGAGCTTGCCAAGCACATCTTTGCCGCAAAGCAAGTCCCCTTGGCGTTGCTTGCCAAGGTGAGCGATCAACGCGAAGTCCACAGGCCGGACTGGCCGGCAGTTGTGGCTGCCGTTGCAGAGAGCCTAAACGACTTCGATTTCTACTTCGATTTTGTGGTCGAACAGGTCGCGACGCTAAAAACTCTTTGGGTAGAATAGCCGCCAGTCTGCATCGAACGCCGTCTGCCGCATGTCGTGGGCGAGGTAGAAATCGAACTCCAGCCCGAGCTTCTTCAGGCGGCTATACTGCTTCTCGTCATAGCCAGCACGCTGCATGTAGAAGCCGATGGCTTGATGGTAGGGGTAAACGTAGTCGAGCTTCTTGAGCGTTGCAATCAGGGTGCCGACAGAAAGCCGGTCTTTGGCGCTACGGTAGGCCTCCAGCACCTGGTAGACCCCGCCACCATAAGCCGGGCGCACGGCGATGTCGATGAGCGTGCGCTCCAGTTTCGTCACCTCAAGGGTCTCCCCGTCTACTACTATTGGGCCGATTTCGAGGCGCCCCGTGTGCTTGCCGTTGATGAGCACGAACTTCGAATCTTCGTATTGAATAAAGAAGTTCGACTGTCGCTGCTTTGCGGCAAAGGCGCGCTGGATGCCCTCTTGGGTGAGACTGCCGCCCCGCGGCTTCTCACTTTGCTCTGAGTTCACGTAAATAGTTTTCGGAAGCTGCTCTGTGAGCGAGTGGAGGAAAACCGCTGTGCCGTGGCAGAGGTAGGCGTTGCGCTTGAGCGAAAGCGCAAGAGCGTAGGGTGAGGCCTTGCCCCAGACGTAGCGCACGATCTCCTTTGCCTCGGGGTAGTTCTCCGCTGCAAGACGAACTTCCTTCAACCGGGTCTTTGCTAGCAGGTACTCAATGAACTCTTGGGTGTTGGTGGCTTGCGCGAGTCGCCAATCGCCGCGGTTCTGCGCTAGAATGTTTGTGAGTTCACCCGGCCAGTAGATTTTCTGCGCTGAACTCGCGAAGAGTTTTACGATGTCGGGCTTTGCGATGTCGATCCGAGACGGTCTTCCGCGTGCCATGGGCTGTCCTCTTCTGATGGAGTCCGATAAGGTATATATACCATATCGGAACAATCATTGAAATAACCGAATTCAACCCCAAGTGATTGAAGAGAATAGTGTAGGCCAAATTGGCATCAATTACGGTGTAAGGTATATATACCTTACACTGCCATTGGACACGTTTCACACGATCTCTTTTAAGCATAGATTCCCGAGCACAGCGCAAGTTATTGCAACAGAAAGACTTGTCGTGCTGGGAAACGCCCCGTCAGCAGATCCCTCGAGGAATTCAAAGCAGTCGGGCAACTGTCGAAGCTGTGAGGTATGCGCGGGGACAGGCTGATGTTTCCACAAGGGACACACTGGCCGGTCCCCAGCGATTGTTTCCATGAAGCCAGCCCGGAGTGTCCCCGGATTTATTCACACGTTCTCAGCGGTCCCTGAACTACCGCCCTTTTTTCCCGCTGATCTGCCATTCGGTAAACGGCGAGCGGGCGCCGCAGGTGCGGATGTTGACCAGGTAAGGCCGATCCGACTCGAAGGCGCGCTCGACCGCCGGCGCGATGTCCTCGTATCGCTCGACGGTTTCGCCGCCGCCGCCGAAGGCTTGCATGATCAGGTCGTAGCGCGCGGGGCTGAGTTCGCAGGCTACGGTTTCACCGCCCGTCAGGGCGCGCTGCAGTTCCCGCTCGATCCCCCAGCCGGCATCGTTGCCCGTGATGATCACGACCGGAAGGTTGTGGCGGACCAGGGTGTCGAGCTCGGCGAGGTAGAAGCCCAGCGCGCCGTCACCGGTGATCAATGCCACCGGCTTCCGCGGGTTGGCGAGTTTCAGCGCGATGGCATTGGGCAGCGCGGCGCCGATGGTGGCCAGAGGTCCTAGTCGCAGCCATCCGCCTTCGACAAGGGCCGGAAGGATGGCCCGGCCCCAGTGGGCGAAATCGCCGCCGTCCCAGGAGATGCGCGTCTCGATGGGCAGCGCCCCGTCCCGCAGCGCGCGGTAGACCGCCGCCGGGTGCAGCGGCGCGGAAGTGTCCGCGGCGAACGAGTCCAGCTCGGCCCGCCATTCCATTTCGTAGCGGCGCACGCGCCGCATCCAGGCGCCCGGCTTCCAGCTTTCGCCGCCCAGCGCATCGGCCAGAGCGCCCAGTGTCTCGCGCACGTCCGCGCAAATCGCCACCTCCAACCCGCGATTGCGCCCAAGCTCCTGCGGGTGGATGTCCACTTGAATGAACTTCGCCTCCGGCGCAAACAGCCGCGAGCTCCCCAGCGCCAGGCGGTAGTCGATGCGCTTGCCGAGCACCAGCACGACATCGGATTCCTGAAACGCCCGCCGCACGGCCTTGTTCAGCGCCGGGTCGGCGTAGCCCAGCGCATAGCGCCACATGTCGCTGATCACGCCGCGCGCCATGGTGATGCTGTAATAGGGCAGCCGCGTCTTCTTGAGGAAAGCCGACAGCTCCGCCCGCGCGTCCGCCCACCACACGCCGCTTCCGGCGATGACCACCGGCCGCTGGGCCGCTCTCAATAGTGCGAGCGCCCGCTCGACGTCGCGGGGGTCCGGCCGCGGCCGCGCCGCCTCGATAGGCCGTGGAACAGGCAGCGGGTTGGCGACTTCGGCCCCGAACAGGTCCACCGGAATGCTCAGATGCACGGGCCCCATGCGTCCGGCCATCGCCTCCGACCAGGCGCGCGCCAGAAAGAGCGGAATCTGCGCCGCCGCCGCGGGTTGCGCCGCCCACTTGGCCACCGGACGCGCCATGGCGACCTGGTCGATTTCCTGGAACCCGCTGCGGTGCGCGAGCCCGGGCGCCGGCGCGCCGCTCACCAGGATCAACGGGCTTTGCGCCAGGTACGCCGTGGCCAGGCCGGTGAGCGCGTTAGTGTGGCCCGGGCCGCCGGTCGCCATCACCAGCGCGGGCTTTCGCGTCAGCCGCGCCCAGGCGTCCGCCGCATGCGCCGCGGCGGATTCGTGGCGGAAGTCGATGATGCGCAGCCTGGCGCGCGCGGCGGCCACCAGGACTTCGTTCAGATGGTCGCCGACCAACGTGAAGAGGGTGTCGATCCCCAGCGATTTCGCGCTCGCAATGAACAGTTCGGCTCCGGTGGGCATGGCCTTGATATCCTATTACATTACCGCCCGCGCGATCAGAAAATGAAACGCATCCTTGTCACCGGGGGCGCCGGCTACATCGGCGCTCACACCGCCCACCTGCTTTTGCGGCGCGGCTACGAGGTCACCGTGGTGGACGACCTCTCGCGCGGCCACCGGCACAACGTCGCGCCCGAGTGGCTTCGCATTCTGCCGCTGGCCGACACCGATCGCCTCACCGAGCTCCTGCGGAGCAAGCCGTTTGAAGCGGTAGTCCACTTCGCCGCCTACATCGCCGTGGGCGAATCCACCCGCGAGCCGGAGCTGTACTTCACCAACAACGTGAGTGGTTCGCTCTCGCTGTTCACGGCCATGTCGAGGGCCCGGATAACCCGGCTGGTTTTCTCTTCGACGGCGGCGGTCTATGGCACTCCGGCGCGCGTGCCCATCACCGAGGACATGCCCATTCAGCCGGTCAGCCCCTACGGGGACTCGAAAGCCATGGTGGAGAAGATCCTGGGCTGGCTTGACCGGCATCGCGGGCTGCGCAGCATCTCGCTGCGTTATTTCAACGCCTGCGGCGCGGAACCGGGTTCGGGCCTGGGCGAGGAGCACGATCCGGAAACGCATCTCATCCCGCTCCTGCTGCGCGCCGTCCGAACCGGCCAGCCCATCACTCTGTTCGGCGACGATTACGCGACCCCCGACGGCACTTGCATCCGCGACTACGTCCACGTGAGCGACCTGGCCGAGGCGCACGTCCTGGCCCTGGAGCACCTGATCGGCGGCGGCGCGTCGAACGCGTTCAACGCCGGCGGCGGCACGGGCCACTCGGTCCTCGAGGTCCTGCGCGCGGTGGAACAGGTCACCGGCGAAAAAGTGCCGTACAGGATGGGTCCGCGACGCGCCGGCGACGCTGCCGTCCTGGTCGCCGATTCGAACAAGCTGCGGTCCACGCTGGGCTGGAAACCGCGCTACACCGATCTTCGGGACATTGTCCGCACCGCCTTCGAGTTCGAGCGGAAGCGGTAGAATGTCACGCATGAGGTTCGCGTTGACACTGTTTGCCTTCGCCGCCCTGGCTCAGACCGACTACGACCTATTGCTCAAGGGCGGCCACGTCATCGACCCGAAGAACCGCGTCAACGCCCGGCGCGACGTGGCCATCAAGGACGGCAAGATCGCGGCCGTCGAGGCGAGCATCCCCGCCGCGAAAGCTCACAAGACGGTCGACGTTGCCGGACTGTATGTAACGCCGGGGCTGATCGACATGCACGTGCACGTCTTCTCCGGCTGGGGCCCCGCCTACACGGGCGAATCCAGCGTCTCGCCGGACGACCATGCGCCGCGCGCGGGCGTGACCACGGTGGTCGACGCCGGTTCTCCCGGGTGGCGCAACCTCGACGACTTCCGGCGGAACATCGTGCAAAAGTCGAAAACGCGCGTGCTCGCGTTTCTGAACATCGTGGGCCAGGGCATGTGCGGAGCGCCCGAGCAGGACACCGCGGACATGGAGTCCAAGCCCACGGCCGAGTGCGCGCTCCGCAACAAGGACATCATCGTCGGCATCAAGACCGCGCACTATAGGGCGCCCGACTGGATCGCGGTCGATCGGGCCGTCGAAGCCGGCACGCTGGCGAACATGCCCGTGATGGTCGATTTCGGCACGTTTCAGGCGGCGCGCCCGTTCGAAGACCTGGTTACGAAACACCTGCGCCCGGGCGACATCTACACGCACATGTACCTGGCCGCGGTGCCCATGCTGGACGACCAGAAGCGGGTGCGGAGCTACCTGCTCGAAGCGCGCAAACGGGGCGTGATTTTCGATGTTGGCCACGGCGGCGGCAGCTTCGTCTTCCGCCAGGCCGTTCCGGCCATGAAGCAGGGGTTCATCCCGGATTCCATTTCCACCGACCTGCACATCAGCAGCATGAACGCCGGAATGAAGGACATGCTGAACGTCATGTCGAAGTTCCTCAATATGGGCATGACCATCGAGGACGTGATCCTGCGGTCCACCTGGAACCCGGCGCGCCAGATCAAGCGCGAGGAACTGGGCCACCTGTCGGCGGGCGCGCCCGCCGATATCAGCGTGCTCCGCCTGGAGCAGGGCAACTTCGGGTTTGTCGATGTCTACGGCGCGCGACTCAAGGGAACCCGGAAGCTGGCGGCCGAACTCACGATCCGCGACGGGCTGATCGTCTGGGATCTGAACGGCCTCGCCCGCCAGGACTGGGACAAACTCGGCAACTACGGCCAGCAGAGCGACCGCCGCTAGTGGCACAGCCTTTAGGCTGTGAAGTGACACAGCCTGAAGGCTGTGCTACCGTTTCACGGCCAGGTAAGCGCCGTCGGGCGAGGGGACTCCGCTGACCGAAATACCCAGCGGCAGATTCCCGTCCGCGGCGTCAGCGGGAATGCGGATGTTGACCTGGTACAGGCCGGCAAAGCCGGGCGTCGCACCCACGTACAGGATATCGGACGCCGCCACGGGCTGTCCTCCGAGCGTGACGGAGACCCCTGCGGTCACCGGGGCGATCCGGTCGGCCAGGTCCCCGGCGAAGAACAGCGGGTTGGTCGCTCCGAATCCGGAGCCGAAGATGGTCACATAGTCGCCCGGCGTGGCCGGCACGAAGTTCCCTCCCGGGATCAGGCCGGGCGGGCCGAGGTAAGCGCCGGTCACGGCGTTTACGGCAGCCACGGGGTTGCGGCCGTCGGTGTTCCGGACGAAGAAGAGAAACTCGGGCGAGGCCAGGCGCATCTCGACGTTTTCGACGTTGCTTCGCACCTCGCCCTTCTCGCGGCAGTTCAGAATCACCTGCACGCCCGCGGTTCCGCTGGTGTACAGGTGCGGCGCTTGGAAACTGACCTGCCCGGGATAGACGTGGATCACGGGCGCCAGCGTACCGCCCACCTGCACGCAGACGCCCTGGAACCGAATCGGCACCTGACCGTCGACCAAGTCCGCCGGGCCCACCTCCCAGCCGCCCTCCGGCTGGGCGAAGTTCTCGCCGAAGATCGTGTACAGGCCGTTCGGGGCGAGGTGGCGGACCGCGGGGACGCTCAGCCCGGCGCCGACGACGCCGCCGGAGAAGATG
>Ga0315277_10013838_pt1 | contig 10045 bp, 9 predicted proteins | sample YL17G05_15_MG_FD_203695 | JGI IMG/M metagenome (GOLD analysis project Ga0315277, IMG submission 203695) | Sediment microbial communities from Yellowstone Lake, YNP, Wyoming, USA - YL17G05_15 | ecosystem: Environmental > Aquatic > Freshwater > Lake > Sediment | place: USA: Wyoming | collected...
GCGACAGCCAGCGCCACGAGTAGACCTCGTGGCCGGCGGCCTCGAACATGTCGGCCAGCACGGCGGTGCCGTTGACCGAATAGGTGGCCGCCCCCTTGCGCTGGCCGTAGGCTGTATCGAGCTTCCGCGCACAGCCGGCACACGCCACCATGACGAGGATCAGTAGGCAGTAGGCAGTAGGCAGTGGGCAGTGGGCAGTGGGCAGTGGGCAGCGGGCAGTGGAAAGTGGGAAGTAGTGCCGTTTAGCGGGCGGGCTTGCCCGCTGTTGGGCCAACCTCGGGTGGCCGGGGTCGAGTGCCAGCCAGCCCCCTGGGGGCTCACTTCGTTCGACCCCAGCCACCCACCCCTGGGCCGATTCTGCCTTCTGCATTCTGCCTTCTGCATTCATGATTTACCCCGCCCCTTTCGCCGCCAGCGACTCAAATTCATCCAGCCGCGACCAGCAGGACTCGAAGCGGGCCCGCTCCAGCCGGCGGTTGCCGAAAAACACGTCCTCGAAGGCCACCATCGTCTGCTCGACCAGCCGCCGCAGGGCCGAGCGCGGGCCGACTTCCCGCAGGTACTGCCGATTGGTCTTCCCCTTGCTGAGCCGGATGATCTGTTGCCGATCGAGCCGGACCAGTTGGAAACTGAATAGATAGATGATCGCCTGGCCGTAGTTGCCCTGCTGGTAGTGACTGCGGGTTTCGGCCAACAGGTCCAGCCGGCCGCTGCGGACGGGAAACGGCAGGGCCTCGATGCGGTCGGCATCCTCCTGGTCGCCGGATCGGGGTGTCTTGGACTTTCCTTTCTGGCTCTCGGGCCCTGGAAGGAAGCCTCCCCATCTGCGGATCGCCCAGAGCAGCACGTACATCAGCACGCCCACGAGCACCACCAGCGCAATTCGGCCGAACCAGCCCCAGAACGTGGTGGGCATGTTGAGCAGCGACCGCCAGTTCGATCCCCCCAGCCAATCCCAAAGCCAGCTCAGATCCCAATCCGGCAACAGTCCCCTGAGCCACTCCCCCAAGGCGTTCCACCAGTTCCGAAGCCAGCTCCAATCCCAGGGTTTGGGGATCTCCACGCGGCGGATGCCGTCGGTTTCCGCGTCGTACCAGGGATAGTTCCTGGGCCACCAGTGATCGAGGGCCTCTCGCCCGGCGGTGACCGACTGGTCCACATCGAGCTGGCCCAAGGCCAGGGGGTGCATCAGCAGCAACAGCACCGCGGCGCTCATGTCAACTGCCTCGTGAGCCGGGCCTGCTCGGCGCGCATCATCAGTTCGACCTCCCAGCCTTCGCGGCGAATCCGCAGATCGAGGTAGCCCAGGAACCGCACCACCGAAAAATACCCGACTACCAGCCACATGGCCAGGGGGAAGCCGAGGGTGAAGGGCGTCCCGGACCATTCCCACTCGCTCAGCAGCATACCGTCGGCCAGCCAGAGGGAAAGCCAGACGGAGAGAAACAGCAGCGACCCGATGCCCAGGGCGCCCATCCAGCGGGTGAACAGCTCTCCGGCGTAGCCGCCGTGCAGCAGCCGCCTGCGGCGGTTGGTGGTCATCTGCCCCGGCTGCTGGCGGCGCAGCGGGTTCCGCTCCAGCAGGATCACCTCGCCCAGGTACGGCCAGGCCGCGAAAAACGCCGACCACAAGATCAACAGAAAGAACGACGCGACGCCGACAAACACCTCCCACGAACTGGACAACAGCAACCAGGAAAACGCCAGCGGGACGAGCAGGCTCCGCAAGAATAGTTGGAAGAACAGCAGTTGCGGGAGCGAGCGGAGAAACTTCCGCGCGATCTCCCCCGGCCGTGGCCGGTCGGTAAACAACGCCTCGCCGAGGTACAACGTCAACGGGGCGCTGACCAGGGGCATCTCCAGAACTACCAGCAGAAACATGTACCACATGTGGGTCGCCGGGAATCCGAGCTCGAAATCGTACTCGGCGTAGCCGGCCAGCAGCCAGGCGTTCAGACACGCCGCCGGCACGGCCCCGCAGGCAAACGCCACCGCCAGCGGCCAGGCGTACACGCGAGTCACCCGCAACGCCAGGTCCAGGATGTCCAGGTAGCTCCGCTCGCGGATCACGATGCGGTTCCGGTCCAACTGCACGCCTAGTCTCCTCGCGGATAGCCGAGAAACACGAAATAGTACATCAACACTGCCGCGGAGACCACGCCCACCGCGGCCTTGACCGGGTAGGGGGCAGCCGAGGGGGAGAGAAGACCCTCGATCAACGCCGCCAACAGGAACATGATGATCGCGGCGCACGCGATCGGCACACACTCGTCGGCAGCCCGGCGGAGCGAGGCAGTCCGCGTGAACCCCCGGGTATCGACCAGCGAGAACCCCAGGCGCATCCCGGCGGCCGCCGAGAGCACCACGGCGGTCAGCTCGAAGGGTCCGTGGGCGGTGACGAAGTCGAAGAAGTTCTCGTGCTGCGGCAGCGTGCCCATGTATCCGAAGCAGGCCCCCAGGAAAGAGGCGTTGAAGACGGTGGCAAACAACCCGCCCACCCCCAGCAGCAGCCCGAAGGCAAAACACCGCAGCCCGATGCTGGCGTTGTTGAAGATGTAGAAGCCGACCATCCCGGGCCCCATCCCCGGCGGGCGGTTGGAGACGGGCCTGGCGAAATCTTCCTCCAGCCTCATCATGAACGGCTTCTTGATCACCGCCTCGGCGAACTCCGGCGACCTGTAGGCCATCATCCCCGACATCAGGAACACGCCCCAGAAGACGCAAAACGCCAGCCGCAGGCAGTTGTCGGCAAACAGCCGCCGCGGCACCTCGACGAACAATCGGTCGACCCAGCCGCGGACGTTGAAGGTGCGGGAGCGATAGAGCTGGTTGTGGGCCCGGCCCACGAGTTGGTGCAGGTACTGGACCGTGTCCGGGGGGAGCTGATAGGCGTCGGCCAGCGCCAAATCGGCGCAGGCCGCCCGATAGAGGACCGAGAACCGGGTGGCCGTGCCGGCCGGCACCCTCCGCCGCGACCGGCCTTCCATCAGGGCACAGAGCTGTTCGAGCTCCCGCCAGTTCACCCGGCGGGACTCCAGAAGCTCGGAGACTTTCATCGGTCTAAAGCCTCTTTCAGCTTTTCGTCCGAGGGACGGCCCGCGACGGGCAACGGCGTGGCAGATCGACCTTCTCGGCACTCAGGCGGGCCTTGTTGAGAATCTCCGCTAGTGCCCGATCCAGGGGCAAGTCCGCCACTTCCCGATAGGCGGCTTCCTTCCACTGCCACACCTCGCGCAGTCGATGGGGAACGAACGGCTCAGCCTTAGTCATACAGCACCTCCAGTGGCGAGGCCAACCGCAAGGGATAGCGATATCCTTGTTCCGCGTTGGCAGCCAGGATCCTCGCCTCCTTGTCCAGATTGGCCAAGTGTCTGAAATTCCACGATAGAAGTACATCCATCTCGTGTACCGTGGCATACGCGACGTGCAGCGCGTCGGCCATCTTCGCCTGAGTCACAATACCCCCCTCAACGTAGAACTGGGCCAACTGCCGGATTTCATCAATGTCTTCGTTCGGAAGCAGGATGACGCCATGCTCCGCAAGAACTGAGAGAAGCTGTCGTCGATGAGCCAGGTCCGGATCGCGATCGATCTCACCGATGACAACATCAGAAACGTACAATTCGTACAGATTTGCACAGTCTTCAAAGAAGTCGATCGTGGCGCGTTTGAAGTCCGGAGCATCGTCTGCAAACACGAAATTGACCACGGAAGTATCGAGATAGATGCGCAGCTTTCTCATTCCGCGCCCTCCGTTCTTAATGACCTGTCCCCGTCCGCATCTTATGTAATTTTCGCACGTCAGTAATCTCGCGTCCTACAACTGCATCGGTCATTTCTGCTTCATCACTTACGCTGATCCTCGCCTGCCGCCACGGCCCCCTCGAGCTCCGCCCGCGGGCCGACGAACTGGGCGAACGGGACGTGCGTCTCCATGAACGGCGAGCCTTCCCGGGCCGGTCGGGCGCCCTCTGGGCGGCGGCGGTCGGTGATGAACGTGCGATGGTACAAGGCGCAGAGCAGCAGGTCAACGTTGGTGCTCAGCGGCAGGTTGAACTTCTCTCGCAACGGCTCACCCAGATGGCGGGCGATCTCCAGCCGGCGACCCCAGGAGAAGTTCCGCCGCCGCTGCACGTAAGCGGCCAGGGCGCGGGCCAAGCTGCGGCTGGGCTGGAAGTTGGCCGGGATCTGCTCCGCGAGCCGCTTCACCTCCGGCTCGGCCAGCCGGATCACGCCGTGGCCGTAAAGCCACTGCCGCTCCTCGACCACCACCATCGTGCCGCAGGCCCAGTCACCCAGGCGCTGGAAACGGTTGTTCATCGCCGCCGCCAGCAGACCCAACAGGTAGCACACCGGGAGCATGTCTACCGCCCGCAGCAAATGCCGCCCCACTGCCTGCATGCCGTTGATCGGTTGGCCGTCGATCGAGAGCACGCGGATCTGCATCAAGCGCTTACCGGGGGTCTGACCGTTCCACAGGGCCTCGAACAATCCCCCGTAGAACCAGGTCACGATGAACAGCAGCGCCAGGGTGCCCCCGATCCACCACGACGGCCCCAGCAAGGCCAGTCCCACCGCGATGGACAACGCGAAGCCGCCGACGCCCACGATCAGGGCCCGAATCACCAGGTCGATCAGGTATGCCGGCAGCCGGCGAAACGGCCCGGCCACCCGGTACTGGAAGGCGATGTTCTCGGGGGTGACGATCTCGATCGTCGTGTCGAATTGGCCGAGGTTCTCTGCCATAGGCTGTTTGTCGCCTCGCGGCTCATCAGGGGCTTTGCCCGCGTGGGCGCCCTCAATTATCTGCCACCACGGCCTATCTCGCAACCGGGGGGAAAGTCGGCCCCCTTGTTTCCGTCGGGCAGAGCCGGTATAAGCGGGAATCTGGCCCCATCATCCAGGAGAACCACCCCGTGGAACTAAAGGACAAGACCGCCCTGGTCACCGGCGGCGGCAGCGGCATCGGACTGGGCGTCGCCGTGGCGCTGGCCCGGGAGGACTGCCGCGTGGCCATCACCGGGCGCAACGCCCAACGGCTCATCGACGCCGCGGCAGCGTTCGACGGCGGGCCGGCCCCGCTCAGCCGGCCCTGCGACGTCGCCGACCGGGCCGACGTCGAGAGGCTATTCGCCTGGCTGGCCGAGGAATTGGGCCCGCTGGACATCCTGGTCAACAGCGCCGGGATCAACGTCCGCCGGCGGCTGATGGCCGAGCTGGACCCGGCCGACTGGGACCGGATGATGGCCGTCAACGTCACCGGCGCGTTCAACTGCATCCACGCGGCCCTGCCGGGGATGAGAGAGCGGAAGTCGGGCCTGATCGTCAACATCTCGTCGATCGCCGGCAAGCGGGCGATGAAACTGGGCGGGGTGGGCTACTGCGCCTCGAAATTCGCCCTGACCGCCCTGGGAACCACGGTGGGCCTGGAGGAGCGGGCAAACGGGATCCGTGTGACGAACATCTACCCCGGAGAGGTCAATACCCCCATCCTGGCCCAGCGCCCCGTCCCCGTGCCGCCCGAAAAGCTCGCCCAGATGCTCCAACCGGCCGATATCGCCGCCTGCGTGCTGATGATCGCCAAGCTGCCGCCCCGCGTGCTGGTCCCGGAGTTGGTCATCACGCCGCTGTACCAGGAGTATGCATAGTTCTACTGTCCGAGTTACGACATTTGGCGTCGTGGGACACAACAACGCTTCAGAGTGGGAGGTTTGGGCAATTCCTCAATTTACCCAATCCTACGGTTTGTAGCGATGTTGAGCGAACTCGGATAGTAGAAATAGGACGGCCGGGCTCTGTTAGTCCTGTGCCCGATCTCGTTTGCTTGGGGGGGGCTACTTCCGCTCTTCAGTCAGGATTCATACAATGGATGGTGTGAGTTAGGCCCCGTGGCAGAAAGGGCGGTGGCCCGGAATGCCAGGGATCGCCCCGTTTGCTGCTCATACTGGGATCTATTGCGGTCATGGCTCTGCTCATCCTCCGTTGTATCTTTCTGATGATGGCGATCGCGCTGGCGTTCTTCATCGTCAACTCGGGGCTCATCCCGAGAGACAACCCCTGGATGTACTGGGGGGGCCTCGCCGGGCCGATCCTGTTGGCCCTGGGGGTCATCGGCCTGGATGTCGGCATCCGGCGGAAACAGTTGGACGTGATCTCCGCCGTCTATTTCGGCCTGATCGTCGGCCTGTTCATGGCCTACGTGGCCTACCTGGCGCTGACGCCGCTGTTTCCGACCCCGGAGGGGGCCGCCGCCCAACGATTCGTCAGCGATCTTCGTGCCGCCGTGCAACTGGCCCTGGGGGTGATCTGCTGCTACGTCTGCATCAGCCTGCTGATGCAAACCAGGCACGACTTCCGCTTCATCATCCCCTATGTGGAGTTTTCCCGGGAGGTCAAAGGGAGCAAGCCCTGTATCCTCGACACCAGCGTGGTAATCGACGGGCGGATTGCCGACGTGGTCGAGACGCAGGTCTTCGACTGCCAGTTGATCATGCCCCGCTTCGTGATCAGCGAGCTGCAGGCCATCGCCGACAGCTCCGACCGGCTCCGCCGCAGCCGGGGCCGCCGCGGGCTGGATATCCTCAACCGGCTGCGAAGCAACCCGGAGATCGATCTGACGATCTTCGAGCGCGAGCTGCCCGAGTTCGCCGGACAATCGGTCGACCTGAAACTCGTGATCCTGGCCAAGCACATCGACGGCAAGCTGGTCACCAACGACTACAACCTCAACAAGGTCGCCCGGCTCCAGGGCATCCACGTCGTCAACCTCAACGACCTCGCCAACGCCCTGAAGCCGGTCTTCCTGCCGGGCGAGCAGGTGCAGGTCCGCGTCGTCAAGGCGGGAGAGGAGCCCGGACAAGGCGTGGGCTACCTCGACGACGGCACCATGGTGGTGGTCGAGTCGGGCCGCGACCACATCAACGAGCAGGTCACCATCGCGGTGACCAGCGTCTTGCAGACCTCCGCCGGCCGGATGGTCTTCGGCCGCTACGAGGCGACCGTGTAGGTTGCCGGCTGCGAATCGGAAAGCCGCCGGCAGCCGACTGAGACCTGGGGTCCGATAGAGGGAAGAACAACTAGTGCTTGACGATGTAATAGCGGCTCAGCATCCAAACAGAAAACAGTCGGTCCCAATCTTTTCTGGGTGCGACGGAGGCCGTCACTATAGCACCCGCCACCTTGCGTTAATTGACCAAGAGATCACAACAGGGGATTCCAGCAAGGAGATATTTGTCATGGAGCACAGCCCGACCCATTCAACCATCAATCGCATTGCCTTTATCGGCAACTACCTGCCGCGGCAGTGCGGCATCGCTACGTTCACTACCGACTTGTGCGAAGCCATCGCGACCGAATACGCCGACACAACGTGCATTGCCCTGCCCGTCAACGACGTCGAGCCCGGCTACGCCTATCCGGCCCGCGTTCGATTTGAACTGACAGAGAAGGACATCGAGTCTTATCGCCGCGCCGCCGACTTTCTGAACATCAACAACGTCGACCTCGTGTGCCTGCAATTCGAATATGGCATCTTCGGCGGGCGGGCAGGCAGTTACATCCTGGCCCTCTTACGCGAATTGCGCATGCCCATCGTCACGACCTTGCACACCATCTTGCACGACCCCGACGCCGATCAGCGGCGGGTGATGGAAGAAGTCGCGACCCTGTCCGATCGGTTGGTCGTGATGAGTGAGCGCGGCGCGGAATTCTTGCGCGAGGTCTATGGTGTGCCGCCGGAGAAGATTGATCTGATCCCCCACGGCATCCCTGATGTGCCGTTTGTCGACCCGAGTTTTCACAAAGACCTGTTTGGAGTCGAGGGCAAGATCGTCTTACTCAGCTTTGGATTGCTCTCGGCGAACAAAGGGGTCGAAAACGTCATCGCCGCCTTGCCCGCCATCTTGGCCCGCCATCCAAACGTGGTGTACATCATCGTCGGCGCGACCCATCCCCACGTCAAGCGGCTCGAAGGCGAAACGTATCGGCTGTCCCTGCAATGGATCGCCCAGGAGAAAGGCGTGGAAGGTCAGGTGATCTTCTACAACCGCTTTGTCAGTTTGGAGGAGCTCGTCGAGTTCATCGGCGCGGCGGACATTTACATCACGCCCTATCTCAACCCCGCACAGATCGTCTCCGGCACATTGGCCTACACCCTGGGAGCGGGCAAGGCCGTAATTTCGACGCCGTATTGGTATGCGGAAGAGATGCTGGCCGAAGAACGGGGAGTGCTGGTGCCGTTCCGTGATCCGGCGGCGTTGGCCGAGCAAGTGATCAACCTGTTGGACAACGAGGCCAAGCGCCACGCCATGCGCAAGCAAGCCTACCTGTTTGGGCGGGCGATGATCTGGCCGAAGGTGGCGCGACGCTACATGGAGAGTTTTGAGCGCGCCCGAGCCGAACACCGGCATTTCACCCCCCCCGGCTTCACGGTCAAAGCGCTAGACGAGCGTCCGGGCGAACTGCCCCCGCTGAAACTCGATCACTTACGCCATATGACGGACGAAACCGGCATGTTGCAGCACGCCATTTTCACCGTGCCCGACTATCGCGAGGGCTACAGCACCGACGATAACGCCCGTGCCCTCCTGGTGAGTGCCCTGCTGGAGGAACTGGGCAGCGGCGAGGCCTTCGAACTGGCTTCCCGTTACCTCGCCTTCATCTGGTATGCCTTCAATACCAAGACCGGACGCTTTCGCAACTTCATGGATTACCAGCGCCACTGGCGCGAAGATGGCGGTTCCGACGACAGCCACGGCCGCACGTTGTGGGCATTGGGCACCGTGTTGGGCCGCTCTAGCACGCCGGCTCTTCCCAGTATGGCTGGCCGGTTGTTCGAGCAGGCCTTGCCCGCCATTCTCGGCACGACCAGCCCACGGGCCTGGGCCTTCGCCCTCATGGGCATCCACGAGTATCTAAGGCGGTATGCCGGTGACCGCAGGGCCAGCCAGGTCCGAGAGGAATTGGCCGAGCGGCTGGTGACGTTGTATCAAAGCCACCGCTCGGACGAATGGCGCTGGTACGAAGGCATGTTGACCTACTGCAACGCCGCGCTGCCGCATGCCTTGCTGATGTGCGGCGAATGGATACCGAACGGCGCTATGACCGAGGCCGCACTGGAGTCGCTCCGTTGGCTGGCCGACTTGCAGCGCGCTGACGCAGAGGGAGGGCATTTTGTTCCGATCGGATCCAACGGCTTTTTTCAGCAGGGCGGTGAGCGGGCCCGGTTCGATCAACAGCCGGTGGAGGCACAAGCCATGGTCTCCGCCTGCCTCGAAGCCTACCGAATCACCGGAGATCAGCGCTGGCGCAAGGAAGCCCGCCGCGCCTTCGAGTGGTTCCTCGGGCGCAACGACCTGAACCTGCCCATCTACGACCCGACGACGGGCGGTTGTCGAGACGGTCTACATCCCGACCGCCCGAACGAAAATCAGGGTGCAGAGTCTACGCTCGCCTTTCTCCAATCCCTGCTGGAGCTGCGTCTGGCCGAGAATATCCCCTCTTCGCACTCGGCGGGGCGGAATCGCGTCGAACCGATCTTGCGTTTTCCATGAGCCTGTGCTACGGTTGCACCCCCATCCGCGTGAAACGGACCTCGGGATGGGGAACTGCTCGACGGGAAAGCGATCCATTTCAGTGGAGGCACGATCTCAATGAACAATCAACACCCCCAGCTTTTTCGCCGTCATAAGCTCAATCCTATCCTGACCGCCCTCGATTGGCGCTATCCGGTTAATAGCGTGTTTAACCCGGGCGCCACGTTGCTATCCGATGGGACCACCCTGCTCTTGAGTCGCGTGGAGGATCGGCGCGGGCATTCCCACTTTTGTGTCGCCCGCTCCGCCAATGGCGTGGATGGCTGGCAGATTGACCCCCAGCCCACCCTCTTGGCCGATCCGGAGCACTTCCCTGAAGAGCTGTGGGGCATTGAAGACCCACGCATCACCTACGTGCCCGAATTAGGCAAGTATGCCGTCGTCTATACCGCCTACACCAGCAGCGGCCCGGGCGTGGCTCTGGCGCTGACGGAAGATTTCTCCGACTTTGA
>Ga0315277_10013840_pt1 | contig 10045 bp, 10 predicted proteins | sample YL17G05_15_MG_FD_203695 | JGI IMG/M metagenome (GOLD analysis project Ga0315277, IMG submission 203695) | Sediment microbial communities from Yellowstone Lake, YNP, Wyoming, USA - YL17G05_15 | ecosystem: Environmental > Aquatic > Freshwater > Lake > Sediment | place: USA: Wyoming | collected...
CGCAACCATGGCCGGCTGCTCTACTTTTTCGTTCCACGGATCGTGGTGGAATGCGATGCATTCGTTAATGAGCGTCGGCAGCCGCCACTTGGTCGCCAGCCAGCCGCCGATTTGCGCATGGCCGACTCCGATAATCGACATTTCCGCCGTGTCTAAATCTACATTTTTCATGCTGACCAGCGTCATTATTTCTTCAAACTCCCGCGGCGCATACTGACATAATACAATCTTTCCTATATCATGAAGCAACCCGGTCACAAACGCCTCGCTGATGAGAGGAAGGCCGAACCGTCGCGCGATCATACGGGATGCGACCCCGCAGCCGATGGAATGTTCCCAGAACTTGGCGATATCGAATATATTGCCGTTCGGATTGGCTTTGAAGACATCCAGGATGGAAAGGGAAAGGCCCATTTCGCGCACCGTGTTGAACCCGATGACGACAATGGCGCGGTCGACCGTCGTGATTTCCTGAGAAAAGCCATAGTATGCGGAATTGGCGAGTTTCAGAATCCGCGCCGTGAGCGCCTGGTCCATGGAAATCAATCGAGCGAGCGACAATGCCGATGTGCGCGGACTGTCAACCAGATCTATCATGCGGGAGACAACCGTGGGAAGCGTCGGCAGATTGATAATGCGCTCGGTAATGCGCTTGATATTGTCGGCAAGTGGATTAAGTTTCATGAAGGCAGTTGCTTGCGAGATTTGCAGTGTGCAATCTTGAATGTTGGAGCACGGGGAGGCTGACAGCCGGCGAATGTCGCATCTCACCGATGCAAGGTCAATACCCCGTCACCCCATCGCTCCACGGGATCATGCCGCGACATCCACGAAAAGGCCGCTGTCGCCCGATTGCCCGCGCCGCTTTGAAGTTTCGGAACCTTGCTGTTTTTTTTGGCGCTGCTTTCGCTTTTCTTCACGCCGTTTATCTTTGGGATCGACTTTTTTGCCGTCCGGCTTATCGGGTTCAGCCGGTTTTTCAAGCCGTTCCAATTCCTCCCGGCGCACGATCGCCGCGTTCTGCGCCTGGTTGACGACCGGCGCTCGATGGCCGTCCTGCTGGTGCCGGTCCATCACTGTAAGATTGCTGACCGAGGCCTGAAGATCAACTCCCTGCATTTTCCACCTGCCCTTTTCTCATCCGTCTCGAGCACGAGAATGAGCGGAAACATAGTTTCAGGCATTGATTTTCTGCATCAGTCGAGACCGAAGCTTGAGAATGGCTTTCGAATGTATCTGACTCACCCGTGATTCCGTAATGTTAAGAACTACCCCGATTTCCTTGAGAGTCAACTCTTCATAGTGGTAGAGCGCCACGACCAGGCGTTCTTTTTCCGGCAGGGCCGCGATCGTCTCTTTGAGAATGTTTTTCAGTTCCTGAAAGCTCAATGCCTTTAACGGATTTTCGCTGCCGGGGTCTTCAATCGTATCGATCAGCTTGATTTCCTTGGAATCCGAACCCCGGTCGGGCATGGCTTCTTCGAGGGAGATGATCGTCGTAGGAGTCACTTCGGAGAGCATGTCATCGTATTCTTTTTCGGATATTTTCATTTCTTCGCATACTTCGTCGTCATACGGCATGCGCCCGAGCTCATTTTCAAGCTTGGCGAATGTCCGCTGCAATTCCCGGTATTTCTGCCGGACCGACCGCGGAACCCAGTCCATCGCGCGCAGCTCGTCGAGAATGGCGCCGCGGATCTTATGTCCCGCGTATGTTTCGAATTTGAATCCGCGTTCCGGCTCGAAGGTCTCAACCGCTTTGATGAGCCCGATAATGCCCGATCCAATCAGATCGTTTTTATCAACCGACGCGGGAAGATTAATGGCGATGCGGCCGGCGATATATTTGACCAGATATGCATATTCGACCAGCAGCTTATCTTTGATAAGTTTTGAGCCGGACGCCTTGAATTCCTTCCACAGCGCATCGAGGTCAGCCATAACATTCCCTTCCTGGGATCATCGCCGGCGGCGCAAAGTTTCGCGGCCGCGGCTATTTGCCGGAAGTGCCGGCTTCAATTTTAGACCGATCGCGTTCCTGATTGATATGCTGCATCAATCCTTCATCGAGGACATCGTCCTCTTTCGGTTCGATATCTTCCAGCATGCCTTTAAATGCCATATCCGAAATAATGTAAAACAGAAGCCACACGGCAACAGCCGCCGTTATTCCTTTCAGCAGAGCAAGGGACCCTTGCAGCGGGCTGAACGGATCAGCGTAATCGAGGTCCAGAAAGAATACCGCGAAAAAGGCCAGGAAGCACATGATCCGCGCGCTTTTTCGTATCCAGTGAATCATACTAATCGTCCTGAGGGGCAACGAGGATCATGCGATTTTCCATTTTCCCAGAACGCGCGCAAAAAATGGTGCGGGTATCTTTGATCTCGGAAAACCGCACAGGCCACGCGCAACGCCGGTCAGCCGCGCGGCAAGAAGCGCTCCCGGTTTTTCAAGCGAGAGTATTTTTTGCCGTCGCGCCAATGCTCCCACCAATGGATCGGCCGGCAATATGCCGAGCAAACCGACGTGCCTCTGTAGGAATTTTACCACCAGTGCATCCAACCTGTCAAATGCATTCCGCCCGTCCTTTTCATCGGCTGCCATGTTGACAATCACGCCTATTCGCGAAGTCGGTTGCTCGGTCAATACTTTTATCATGGCGTAGGCGTCCGCCAGCGATGCCGGTTCGGGCGTCATCACGCAAATGCTCATATCGGCCGCCAGCGCAAAGGCGGTCGTCGCAGTGCCGATTCCCGCTGCCGTGTCAATGAGAAGGTAATCATATTTGTGCTCCAGACTGCAGAGCGAACGCCGCAAGGCGGCCATGCGCGCCGGCGCAAGATTGGCCATTGCTTCCATCCCGGACGCCCCGGGGGCAAGATCGATCCCCGCCGGACCTTCGCAGATAATGTCTTTCATCGAGCACCGTCCGTCAACTACATGCGCCAGGTTCCATTTCGGGGCTATCCCCAGCATTATATGCACATTGGCAAGGCCCAGATCCGCATCAAAGAGCAGTACCTTTTTATGCAACGCGCTCAGAGCGATACTCAGCATCAGGGCGATGTTGGTCTTCCCTACCCCGCCCTTGCCGCTGACGATTGCCAGAGACCTGGTCGGCGATCCGGAATTTCCGACCGCAGATTCATCAGCTGATTGCTTCGGCGCGTTATCGTTTTCGAGCGCTAATTCGCGTAATCGCTGCGCTTGATCCCTCACAAAAGGGTTCCCTCCCAGAGTCGCTGCACGAATCTCCCCGGCTGTGCCAGCTCGATATCGTCCGGCACGCTTTGGCCATTGGTGAAATAGGAAACCGGGATCCGGCTTGTATTGACGCAGTTGAGCACATTGCCCAATCGTGCGGTTTCATCCAGTTTGGTGAAAAGCAGACGGTTGATGCCGAAATCCGCATATCGCTTCACGATGTCGTCAAGGTCGGAGTCCTTGGTCGTCGCACTAACAACCAGATGCGTTTCGGTGGGGCGGAATGCCGAAAGCAGGATCTTAAGCTCGGCCATGTGCTCCTTATTCCGCTGACTGCGGCCGGCGGTGTCCACGAAAACGACATCTTCATTCCGCAATTGCCCGATCGCCTCATCGGCTTCTTCCGGCGTGAAGACGACCTCAAGCGCTATTCCCGCTATATCGGCAAAGGTCCGAATCTGCTCGATGGCGGCGATACGGTAAGTGTCGGCAGTGATGATGGCGGCGGATTTCTTTTTTGACAAAACATAATGGGCCGCCAGCTTGGCCAGCGTCGTCGTTTTTCCCGATCCGGTCGGCCCGACAAAGGCGACCACGAGCGGTCTTTCCTTTTTGATGGTCAATGGCCCGGATACCGGAAAAAATTCGCCGATTGCGGCGATAAATGTTTTGTCGATTTTTTCGTCGGCAACGACATATTTGCTTCGAACGCTCTCAATGAGATTCGCGGCAATCGCCGGTTTCACTTCCGCATCAACAAGCCGTTTGTACAAAACCGCCCATCCCCCGGCAAAACCGCCCGCTTCGGCCGAAGAGCCGGTCTTCAGCACGGATTTAACGAGTTCCTTGACTTCCCGCAGATCCTCCTTTAGTTCCACATAGCGAAGTTTCTCCTCCGGTTCGCCGGAACGCTCTCGCAGCGGCAGGTCCATGCGCAACGGGGGCTCGTCCGGCAAACGCGTCGGGCGCGCGGCGGGCTTCGGACGCTCGTAGGTGCCGGGCGAAGGAGCAGCAAAGCGCAATGGTTGAAAGGAGGTCATCTGCGGCGTCTTTTCATCGATGGCCGCCGTGACCTCAATTTCATCGGGAGATCCCAGCGAAAGAAACTTCTTCGGCAGATTGCGCGTTTTGAGGATAACGGCATCTTCGCCCAAATCCTGCTTGATCTGCAGAAGCGCCTCACGCATGCTTCGGGCGGTGTACTTTTTTATTCGCATAATGAAAATCCGGTTCCGTTGAACGCGCCGCGGCGCGACTGCTGGTCCGCAGGCATTTCCTTACGGCGTTCCGTTATTCCGAAGCGGCCGCGTCATCCTCCGCTCTCCAAAGACACCATCCCCGCCGAACGGATTTCGATGCCGGGGATAATTTCGTTATAGGATAGAACAACCAGGTCGCGATAATTATTTTCCGTCAATCTCTTCACCTGCGCCCTGATGGTCGGCGAACAGATAATAATCGGGGTCTCATTGCGCTTGCGTGCGTTGTCGATCTGCGCGCCCACCGCTTCGAGGATTTTTCCCACATCTCCCGGCGGCAACGCCAGCCTGAATCCCGTGTCGGTCTCCTGCAGGTTGTTTTCCAGGCGTGCCTCGAGATTCGGATCGAGCGCAATCACCGGGATGACTCCCGAATCATCTTTATAAAGATCGCAGATCTGGGGCGCGAGCGCGTTGCGCAGGTATTCAGTCAGGATCTCCGGATTTTTATTCTTCGGCGCCACGTCCGCCAGCGTTTCCAGGATCAGCAGCAGATCGCGGACCGGCACCCGTTCACGCAGCAGGTTCTGCAATACTTTGTGTACGTCGCCGATGCTCATCATGCCCGGGACCAATTCGCTGACGACCGTCGGATGGCGTTCTTTGATATTGTCAATCAAATTCTGAACATCCTGGCGCGTAAGCAGGTCGTGCGCGTGCCGTTTGATTATTTCCGTCAGGTGTGTCGCCAGTACGGCCGGGAGTTCCACAACGGTATAGCCGGCGACCTCCGCCGATTCTTTCTGACTCTCGGTAATCCAGAGCGCCGGAAGCCCGAACGCAGGCTCGACCGTTTCGATGCCGCGGATTCTCTTGTTGACCGTGCCGGGATCCATGGCAAGGTAGGACCCGCTCATCAGTTCTCCCTTGCCAACGATAATGGTCCTGATCTTCACCCGGTACTCATTGGGCTTGAGCTGAATATTATCGCGGATTCTTATTGGCGGGATGATAATCCCGATCTCGGTTGCGAGCTGCCGTCTGATCATAGTGATGCGATCAAGCAGATCTCCTCCCTGCGATTTATCAACCAGCGGGATCAATCCGTAACCGATTTCCAGTTCCATGGGATCGACATGCAGGTAATCTTCGACCCGTTCCTCTTCGCTGCGCGCCGCGGGGGCGGGCCGGTCTTTCTTCTCTTTTTCCACCCTGGTTTTTGAATATCCGATATATGCCGCGGCCAGAAGGCTCAGCCCCAGCAGGATGAAAGGGACCTTGGGAAATCCCGGGACCAGCGCAAAAACAAGGACCACGCCGCCCGCGACCCCGAGCACGCGGGAATTCGCAAATAGCTGAGATGTTATCTCTTCTCCCAGATTGTTTTTCGATGCAGCACGGCTTACCAGAATACCGGTACCGGTCGAAATCATCAGCGCCGGGATCTGGGAGACCAGACCATCACCTATTGTCAATCGTGTATAACGCCCCAGGGCAGTCTGCCAATCCATTCCCATCTGAACGATGCCGATGAAAAAGCCCGCTATAATATTGATAAACATGATAATAAGCGCGGCCACCGCGTCACCGCGGACGAACTTGGATGCGCCGTCCATGGCCCCGTAGAAGTCCGCTTCCCGCGAAATTTTCGACCGCCGCGACCGTGCCTGATCCTCGGTAATCAATCCGGCGTTCAGATCGGCGTCGATCGCCATCTGCTTTCCCGGCATTGCATCCAGCGTAAATCTGGCGGCCACCTCGGCGATACGTCCGGAGCCCTTGGTAATCACCACGAACTGAACAATCATAATAATCAGGAAGATAATGAACCCAACGACCGCATTGCCGCGGGTGACAAACGTGCCGAACACCTCGACCACCTTGCCGGCGTCGGCCTGGCTGAGAATCAAGCGGGTCACCGCGATATTCAGTGAGAGGCGATAAAGGGTCACCACCAGCAGCAGCGACGGGAAGACCGAAAAATCGAGCGGTTCGGAATTGTACATGGTTGACAGCAGAATAACCAGCCCGATACTCAGACTGCCGGTGAGCAAAATGTCCATCAGCGGCGTAGGAATCGGGATGATCATAACCAGCAGAATGGCGACCACGCCGACGGCAACCAGCATATCGCGGCGTTTCGCCAGCTGCTGCAAAAAAGGCATATTGAGCGTTGCGGTTACCGAGTTTGAAATATTCATTCTCTTGGCGATCCTTCAGAGCTTATGCGTCAAACTACGCGGCCATTCTGTTCTTCAAACGGTAGACGTATGCGAGGATCTCCGCCACCGCCGTAAAAAATTCGACCGGAATATCGTCACCTGGTTCGACCTTGTCGTACATTGCCCGTGCCAACGGCTTGTCCTCGATGATTGGAATATTGCACTCTTTGGCAACCTGTTTGATTCTTTCGGCCATCAGCCTTTTCCCTTTCGCCAGGACCTTCGGCGTTTCCATTTCGTCGCGTTCATAGCGAATGGCGATTGCGATGTATGTCGGGTTGGTCACCACCACGGTCGCTTTGGGGACTTCCTTGAACATCCGGCGCCGGGCCATCTCGCGCTGCAACCGTTTGATCCGGCCCTTTACTTCCGGATCTCCCTCCATCTGTTTGCGTTCCTCTTTAACCTCTTCGCGCGTCATTTTCAGGTTCTTCTCATGTTCCCATTTTTGATATAAATAATCCAGAATAGCCATGAGAATCAGCAGTATGATGATCCACATTATCACTTTGTACGACACCGCCAGTGTAAATGCCCAGATCGCTTCGACGGACGTATTGGCAAGAATGAGAAATGAATCAAATTCATTGCGTATGACGGTATACGACACAAAGCCGATAATGATAATCTTAACAGCGCTTTTAATCGTTTCGACTATCGACCGCATCGAAAACAGCCGCTTGAATCCGGCAATCGGATCGATCTTGGACAACTTGGGCGTGAGAGGTTTCCAGGTGAAGAGCAGCCCGACCTGGAAATAATTCGCCAGGATGCCCACTGCCATGATGACCAGCGAAATGGGCAAGGTCGTCAGCGCAAGCGTCCAGAGCGAATGCCTGAAGAGCAATGCAATCGAGCCGATATCTGAAGGCGGATTGCCGATCAGGTCGCAATAATAGCGAATTTCGCCCGCGATCTGGTCCACCATCGTCTGACCGAAAATGCGCAGATACAGCACGCTGACAAGCAGCACCAGAACCGAGTTGATCTCCATGCTTTTGGCGACATTTCCCTCCGAGCGGCTTTCTGTTCGCCTTTTGTCGGTTGGGGCTTCGGTTTTATCCTGGTCGTTTTGTTCTGCCATGACGCACTATTCCTTGGGCATTGAGTCGCTGTGTCAGGCGATAATATACAGCAGACGCCAGATATCCTGGATCAAGTCGAAATAAAGTCTTTTAAAAATTTCGGCCAGTACGGGGAATATCAGGACCATGATTCCCATGCCCAGCGCAATTTGCAGCGGAAGGCCGACAAAAAAAACATTGATTTGGGGAACCGTTCGCGCAATTATCCCCATGGCCACTGTGGTGATAAAAAGCGCCACGAATGCCGGCGCCGCGAGCTTGAATGCCGAAACGAATATTTCTCCCGACATGGTGGTAAAAAAATGGGCAAGCTTTCCCGCCGGAACATGCATTCCGAAGAGCGGCACGATTTCGAAGCTTTTCTGCATGGCCAGCAACAGGAAATAATGTCCATTGAAAAGCAGAAAAAAAATGGTGAACACCAGAACCTTCAACTGTCCCATGGTGGTGACTTCCATATCCGTAAACGGATCGACCAGTTCCACCAGGGTAAATCCCATCTGGTTGTCGATCAGCCGGCCGGCGAATTGCACGGCAACGAACATGAATGATGCCACGAATCCGATCAGGATACCGACGAAAACCTCTTTAGCAATCATCAGCACGAAAATCCCGAGCGACAGAGGCAGGACCACCGGGCCATGCTGGGCGGTAATCGGGAACAGAATAAGCGACAGGAAAAACGCAAGGCCGATTTTCAGCGTGATTGGCAGATACTGCGATCCGAAAATAGGCATGAAAGCGACCATGCTCATTACGCGAAGAAACACCAGAAAGAAAATCTGGAGTTGATCGGTGGTCGCGACGAGGAGATTCGGATTAAAACCCATTACAGCCGCTCGTTATCGTGTGATGGTCGGGATCATGTCGAAAAGATTTATCGTATAATCAATGGTCCTGATCAGCATCCAGGGCAGCATCGCCAGCAGTACCAGGACCATCGCCAGGATTTTCGGAATAAAGGTCAGAGTCATCTCATGGATCTGGGTTACCGCCTGAAAAATCCCGATCACCAGGCCGACAACCAGGCCTGCAATGAGCATCGGGCCGGAGATAATAAGGGTCATGATAATCGCCTGTCTTCCGATGTCAACCGCTACCATTGGGTCCATTGTGATATCCCCCGGTGTCCGGTCCCCTGTTGCGGGAACATGTCAATGAAACGAAACCACCATCTGCCGCACGATCAAATGCCATCCGTCAATCAATATGAACAGGATTATTTTAAACGGCGTGGAAATCATAATCGGCGGCAGCATCATCATACCCATCGACAGCAATACGCTGGCAACGATCATATCGATCACGAGGAACGGGATATACAGAATGAACCCGATGATGAACGCCGTTTTCAATTCACTCGTTATAAAAGCCGGGATGATCACCTCATACGGCAGGTCGTCAACAGTCCGGGGCGCCTGCATTTTCGATATGCGCACGAAAAGCGCGACATCCTTTTCGTTGACCTGCGCCAGCATGAATTTCCGCAGCGGCTTTCCCAGATTGTCCAGAGCCTGGTTCCAGTTGATTTCCTCCTTGAGATACGGCTGGATCGCCTTGTCGTTCATTTCCGTAAACACCGGCATCATGATAAACAATGTCAGAAAGAGCGACAAACCGACCAGAATCTGATCGGGCGGCATGGTTTGTGTTCCGATGGCGCGGCGCAGGAAGGAGAAAACGATGATCAACCGAACGAACGACGTCATCATGATCAGAATTGACGGCGCCAGTGTCAGAATCGTGATAAGAAAGACGATTTGCAGAGCGACGGCGACATCGGCCGGTTTCTGGGACTCCCCCACCGCCAGGGTGATTTTAGGCAAGACCTGCGAAAAAAGCGGCGCGGAAACAGCCAGAAGAATGCCTGAAGCGATCGCGGCTTTCGCCAATGTAAATTGCCGCCTAAAGTTTTTCAGAAAGCCTGCCGATAAGCGAAGAAGGGGAGGTTGTTTCCGCCGCCCCCGGGGTCCGGTATTCTGCATATTTGCGGCAGGCGATATCATTGCGTTTTGGCTCGATGTTGGGGTTTGGCTGATCCGCTATTTTTTATTTCGGTTCACGAATGAAGTCAAAACATCCTTGAATTTCGTGATCGAAACCCCGCCTTTGGTCGTTGCTATCAGCTCTACGGCGCGAGTGCCCTCTATTTTATCGAGCATTGTAATGTTCGTCGGGGTCTGGCCGACGATATAGACCGCGTCCTGCACGCGCACCAGCACGATATGCCGGTTCTGTCCGGTCGACAATACCTCCAGCACGTCCATGGCACCCCCGCCGCCGATTTTGGACGAATTGGTAAGACCGCTTTTCTTCAGCAACCACATCGCCCCT
>Ga0315277_10013841_pt1 | contig 10043 bp, 11 predicted proteins | sample YL17G05_15_MG_FD_203695 | JGI IMG/M metagenome (GOLD analysis project Ga0315277, IMG submission 203695) | Sediment microbial communities from Yellowstone Lake, YNP, Wyoming, USA - YL17G05_15 | ecosystem: Environmental > Aquatic > Freshwater > Lake > Sediment | place: USA: Wyoming | collected...
CGCAGGCGGTCGATATCCTCGTTCATGGCGGTGTCTTTCTCGATGTAGGTGTCGGTGGTGGGAATGTATGCCTCAGGCTGGTAGTAGTCATAGTAACTGATGAAGAATTCGACGGCGTTGTGGGGGAAAAAGGCCCGCATTTCGCCATAGAGCTGCGCGGCCAGGGTTTTGTTGTGGGATAAGATCAAGGTAGGGCGATTGTATCGGGCGATAACATTGGCCATGGTGAACGTCTTGCCCGATCCGGTCACGCCCAGAAGAGTCTGAAACTTCTGGCCCTGCTCCACGCCGGCGACCAGTTGATCGATGGCCTGAGGCTGATCGCCGCGCGGCTCAAAATTCGATACCAGCTGAAATTTCTCCATAGCTTTATAATTTAGCCAAAAATCGCCCGGCCGCCAATCACAAGTTCAACCATTAATCACCGATATGCGGTCGGCGGGAGACACAATATGCGTGCGAATTCGAGCCTTACCTACCGCTGGTAGTCATTAAATATCCAGAACTTACGCGGCAGTCTCCGGTATAAAAGAGAGAATGGTCGAAGCGGATGCCAACGAAGGCGAGTTTCATGGAGATTTTGCTTGACTTGCGGCCGCCGGTGATTAATTTGGGGAGTTTAGATTCTTATTGAACTCTATGGAGGAATTGAGCTTATGTATGCTGTGGTGGAAAGCGGCGGAACGCAGTTTACGGTTGAGGAAGGACACCAGATCCGGATTCCCAAAATAGAAGGCGTGGTAGGTGACAAAATCACGCTGGAAAAGGTCTTGCTTATTTCCGATGGTGAGCGGTCGCTGGTCGGCCAGCCTTACGTCGAAAACGCCAACGTGGAAGCCGAAGTCACCGATCAGGGAAAAGATGAGAAGGTGACGATATTTAAATTTATACGCCGGACGAAATATCGCCGCACCCGGGGACATCGGCAGCACTTTTCGGAATTGAAGATTCTCAAGATCAACGTACCGGCCTGAGCAACAAACCTTGATGGACTTGCGGAAAAGCAGGGAAAAGCTGAGACGCCGTCTGTCGACCGTGGTGATCGCGGTCGCGGCTGTCTTGTGTATGTCCTGGCCGGCAGGGGCGCAGAATTATAGAATAATCGACATCCGGGTCTCCGGGAATATCCACGCCTCGGAAGAAATGATCAAGAACGTGGCGGCTCTGAAGATCGGCGCCGATCCGACCAGCGCCATGCTTCAGGATGCGGTCAAGAATCTCTACGGCAAGGGCATCTTCAAGGACGTGGCGATCGACGCCGAGCAGATGCCTAGCGGCGTGGTGCTGACCATCACCGTCAAGGAATACCCCCAGCTGACGGGAATTTCATTTGCCGGCAACAAGGAAATTTCCCGCAAGGATTTGGAAAAGCTCATCCAGCTGGCTCCGACGGGTTACATTTCCGACCATCTGCTGATGACGGCCAAAAACAAGATCGAGGCGGAGTACATGGGCAAGGGGTATTTCCTGACCCAGGCCGACCCGATTTTGAAATACTCTCCGGACTCGGCCAGTGCGGAGTTGATTTTTAACATCAAGGAATACGACAAGGTCAAGGTCCGGCAGGTGGTTCTGACCGGCGCCACGCGGCTGAAGGCGGGAGATCTGGTCAAGCAGATGCGAAACCGGAAGCGTGGTTTTCTGCGTTCATCCGATTTCGCGAAGGAAAAGTATCCCGAGGACAAAGAGAAGATCATCGCCTATTGTCAGAAGAAAGGGTACATCGACGCCTATATCGTCTCCGACTCCTTCGCCATCGACACCGCCGCCAACCGCATGACCATTTATCTCGACCTTTATGAAGGCCCCCAATACTATTTTGGCGAGGCGTCATTTGAGGGCAACCAGGAATATACCGATGACGTCCTGCGCAAGACGTTGAAGTTCGAACCCGGCAAGGTGTTCGACGAGGGAAAATACGAGGCGTCTCTGGCGGAGCTATACGGAGCCTATCACGAGAAAGGGCTGCTCCACTCCCGGATTCTGGACAACCGGCACACCCGCGACACAACCATCGATATCGAGTACGTCATTACCGAGGGTCTCCCCTCCAAAGTGCTGCTGGTCGACGTGACCGGCAACACCAAGACCAAGGAGAAGGTCATCAGGCGGGAGATGATGATCCGGCCGGGCGACACGTTCCATCGTTCGGCGCTGATGCGGTCGCTTCGCGAGGTGATGCAGCTCAATTTCTTTACGGACGTCGTGCCCGACGTCCGCGACCTGCCGTCGGGCGACGTCGACTTGATCCTCAAGGTGCAGGAAAAGCCGACCGGGCAGGTATCGGCCGGCGCCGGATATTCGGGCCAGGACAAGCTGGTGGGGACATTCGGCCTAGGTATTCCCAATTTTCGGGGCAACGGGCAGAATGTGGGGATAAACGTCGATTTCGGAGCGCGGCGGAATTCGATCTCGCTGGGATTCACCGAGCCCTGGTTCATGGGCACGCCGACCTCGGTGGGCGGCGACTTGTACAATCTGAACCGCCGCTGGTATGACGATTTCACCGAGGGACGGCGGGGGGCCACGTTCCGGCTCGGCCGGCGGCTGCGCTGGCCCGACAACTATTTCCGTGTCTACTGGCAGTACCGTCTGGAGGACGTCAAATACTATGACTTTTCCAACTTGTATCTGCTCCAGAATGGCGACTCGCTGATCAATTCCAACGGAGTACGGACCTACGTTCCCAGTGAGAACTCGCTTCAGATATACGGCGAACGTTGGCTGCGGACTTCAGCCACGGCGTTCACCCTGGAACGGGACAGCCGTGATCTGCCCTTGTTTGCCACCGACGGGTCGCGGGTGTCGTACACCGGCGAGCTGGCGGGGGGACTTTTGGGCGGTCAATGGAAGTACTTCAAGCACATCTTCACGGCCGCGCGCTTTATCCCCGTGGGATACGGTGTGGCCGTGGTAGGCCGGGTGCGGTTCGGATATATAAGCGCCGGCAACAACGAGGACATTCCGTATTCGGAGCGGTTCACGCCGGGCGGCACCGACCCCGACGGCACCGTCCGCGGGTATGCCGACGCATCGCTGACGCCCCGAAATGCCAACGGGGCGCTTTTGGGCGGGATGTCGGAGGCCATCTATAACCTTGAACTGCAGGTGCCGGTAGTGACCGGCCAGATATATGCCCTGGCCTTTGCGGACGCCGGGGCGTCATGGATCAGCAAGAAGAACATCAAACCCTTTTCCGGGTTGTACAGCGGCGCCGGGGTGGGCTTTCGGCTGGTGGTACCGGGGGTCGGGGTGATCGGTTTCGATTTCGGGTACGCCTTCAAAGATTCGTACGGCAACAAGAAGGGCTGGCGGCCGCATTTCCAGATCGGCACCGGCCTTTGATAAGAACTGAAATATTTTAAAATACAGATAAGGGAGAACGAGATGTCCAAGTTGATTACGACGTGTGTCGTCGCGTTTGGGATGGCGCTCCTTCTGGCCAATGCGGCCACGGCGCAGAAATATGCCTTCATCGACTCGGAGAAAATCCAGGCCAATTACAAAGAGTGGGGCAAAGCCCAGGAAACATTCAACACCGAATACAAGGCCTGGGAAGAAGAAGCCACAAAGATGGACGGTGATCTGCAGCAGATGATCGCCGCCTATGACAAGGAAAAGCTGTTCATCTCGGCCGATAAGAAGGCCGAGCGCGAGGCGGCTATCAGCGCCAAGGAGGAAGCCCTGGCCTCATTCTCGCGGGAGATTTCCTCACCCGGCGGCAAGGCCGAACGCCGCATGAACGAACTGGTGAAGCCGTTGTACGAGAAGATCACGGCCGCCATCGAGAAAGTCGCCATCGCGGAAAATTATGATTTCGTGTTCAATTCCGCCGGCCTGGCCTACGCCAAGAAAGAACTCGATATAACCGACAAGGTGATCGAGGCTTTGGAAACCGGAGAATAATCTTGCCGCTCTCGGTCCGTCAGCTGGCCGACATGGTCGGCGCCACGTTCACGGGCGACGGCGCCACCGTCATCCATTCGGCGGCCCCCATAGAATTTGCCGGGCCGGGACAGATTACATTCTTGTCGAACCCGGCGTACAAGAAATATATGGAAACCACCGGAGCTTCGGCCATCGTCGTGGCCCCCGGCGTACCGGTTTCGCATTGCTGCGCCGTCATTGCCGCCAATCCGTACCTGACCTTCTCGAAGATCATCGACCTTTTGTACCCGCCGGTATACGAGGAATCCTGGGGCGTCCATCCGACGGCCGTAACGGCGGCGAGCGCCGTCATTCCCGATCGGGTCCAGATCGGACCCGGCGTGGTAATCGAGGCCGAGGTCACCATCGGTGAAGGCACGGTCATCATGGCCGGGTGTTTTATCGGCCGGAAGACGACCGTGGGCGGCAACTGCCGGCTGGCCCCGCACGTCACCATCATGCATGAGTGCAAGATCGGAAATAACGTCGTCATCCATGCCGGGACGGTGATCGGCTCGGATGGTTTCGGATTCGCTCCCACCGAACCGGGCCAGGAATATCGCAAGATCAAGCAGGTGGGTTGGGTGGAAGTGGGCGACAACGTCGAGATCGGCGCCAACGTCACCGTTGACCGGGGCGCCATCGGACCGACCGTCATCGAGCGCGGCGTCAAGATCGACAACTTGGTCATGATTGCGCATAACGTCCGGATCGGCGAAAACTCCATCATCATCGCCCAGGTGGGAATTTCGGGGTCGTCGAAATTGGGCAAGTCGGTCATTCTGGCCGGGCAGGTGGGGCTGGTGGGGCATATCGAAATCGGCGACGGGGCGGTGGTGGGGGCACAATCGGGGGTGTCAAAATCACTGGAGGGGGGCAAGGTTTATTTCGGCTATCCCGCCCGTCCGATCATGGAAACCACACGGATTGAAGCCTGCCTGCGCCGGTTGCCCGATCTTGTCAAAAAGGTCGCCGACCTGGAACGGCGACTGAATGACAAGGATTAACCGGCTCATTTCCCCGGATAATCGCACAGATCATCACCCCCGCCCTCAAGCGAACGCATCCATTCGAAAAGCGCCTTGGCTTCGGGCGAAAAATTCGTCTGGGCCACGTCGCCCATTTGGCGAAGCAGGACCGGAGTGTATGTTCCGGAAAGCGGATCAAAGGTATAGGCCACGTAGTAGGCGATCCCGAAATCAAAGCATCGAACCATCGGTGACGACAGGGTTCCCTCATGGGCCGGCTGAATCAGCAGGAATTTCCCGTAGAGTGTATCGGGATCGATGGTTGTCATCAAGGCCGGGTTATGCGAGTAGCGATCCCGCAGCTGAGCCTCGGTGAAAGTCTGCCACCAGGGATTGGTCATATCGTAGGTAACGCTGTCGGGGTCATATGCATAGGAATAGACGTTTCCGTCGCGATCGGCATAGAATCCGCGCAGCGTCGGTGTCCACGCAAAGTTGTAATAATTCATTTCAAAGAGAATTTGTTGCGTTATATCGGGGCAGGCGACGCACGGCGCGGGGCCACCCTTGAAGACATAATTGACCACGTGCACCGCGTCGGCGATATTTATGCAGCCGTCACAGTTGACATCGGCCGCCCGGGCGGGATCGGGGGCCGGTCCGCCCCTGAAAATATGCGAGACGATGTGAATGACGTCACCCACGTCGACGGTATTGTTGCCGTCGGAATCACCGCAGAGAAACGCCTCCGCTTCCAGAAAACCGATTGTCGGAAAGAGAACCAGGACGGCGGCGGCCATCAGCCACACCGGCCTTTTCCCGGCCGGATGTAACCACGAGAACCGAAACATACCCTCACCCTCCCATGAAAAAGCGCTTTGGCTATTGGCCGATTTCACGAGGAGCCGTATAGTATCCAATAACAATATGGCCCCGAAGCCGAAAATGTCAATCTGTTTTTCTTCAGCGACGAAAGAATCGGGTCCCGTCGGTTCCTCAACGCCGATAATGTCCGGTGATATTTTCTGGAAAATCCCGCCCGCATTCATTATCATTGGATAGGCGTTAATGATGAACGTCGCAACCAGCCCGGCGCCGATGCAGCGAGGCTATCGTACACGGAGGCTTTATGCAAAACGTGATGAGAATTTTGATGATGCTGACAGTCTTGGTAATGTCCGCGAGCTCATTCGGGCAACCGGCGCCATCGCCAAAGGCCGACCCTGAACTGCGGCGGCTGGCCGAATGGATGGCCGGCTCGTTCGACAGCGGGAAACAGTCCCAGGCCGATACCAATTTCCTCGATATCCGTCTCGTCATGATGCCGATCTGGACCCACCGCGCCGACGGCTATTGGTTGTACGTGGAACAGGCCGTCGCCACCCATGAGGATCAACCGTACCGCCAGCGTGTATACCATCTGTGCCGCGCCAATGACAGCCTGCTGACCAGCGAGGTTTACACTCTCGAAAATCCGCTCCGTTTTACCCGCGCCTGGAAACAACCTGATCGGCTGGCTTCCCTGACTCCGGATTCGCTGACCAAGCGAGACGGGTGTGCGATCATCCTGCGGCCGATCGGAGACAGCGCCTTCGTGGGTGGCACGGTCGGAACCGGCTGTGAAAGCACCCTGCGTGGAGCGACTTACGCCACCTCGGACGTGCGGATCAACGCCGCCTCTTTGTGCAGTTGGGATCGGGGGTTTGATGCCGACGGCACGCAGGTCTGGGGGGCCGAGAGCGGTGGGTACATTTTTGTGAAATCGGGGAGTTTCATCGATCGACTTCGGCGCCACTGATAGAAGTCCTGATATGGCGAGTGCATCGAATTATTGTTGACAAAGTAGGCCACTCCGGCTATCTTATTCTTAAAGCAGACGCCCGATTCGGTCTTCATTTGTGGCGTGACCTAATACATCAGGGCTTGTAAGGGTGATTACACTTCGATCGCCCCGTGTGTACCGCAAGAAGCGGCGGTGGTCGTTTGTGAAATATGGCTCCCAAACCACAGGAGGTTTCGTATGATCTATTTGATTGATCCCAAAGAACTCAACAGCGCACGGTGCAAGAAGCTATGCGGTCTCTATTTCACCTGCCCGCTTGATGTACAACATCCGCTGTACGGCATCCCGACCTAATTGCGCCGGGGCGCTTGCGTTTTCACATAAGGCAAGCGTATTCGATCTTTATTGATTGCCTTGTAACCGATTATAACATCGGTTAGTACAACAGAAAGGGGATGCATCGCATCAGCGTGCATCCCTTCTTCATTGTGATCTGGTTCAAAAACGTGCCCGGCATGTTTCTATGGGTTGGCGGAATCTCGGAGACAAAAAAAGGGACAGGACGTAGCGCCCTGTCCCTTTTGAAAATTCCTGATTGAGAGGTGTTAGCGGACAGCGCTGTTCTCTATCTGACCCTTGCCGGGTTGGTCGGTTGGTTTCTGACCACGGCCCTGACTTCCATTTTCAATGGTGAAATAGACGCAGTCGCTGGCTGTGACCTCGCCTTTCCGCGCCGTGACGCACATACTGCCGTCACCGGCCGGCGCCATGTGCGGAAGCACAAACGGCATCGACCTGCTGAAGGTCTCCCCGGCGCCCATGTAGACCGGAATGTCTTTGATCTCAAATGTCCCGAGGATATAATTCATGGAGATGGTCAGGTAAACAATGCCGGCTTCATCACTGCAGTTGGTGAGTTCGGCATAGAAATAATACACTTGGCCGGGGATCATCACCGGATCCACTTCGAGATCGACCTCGACGCAATCATCCGCGGAAACCGGGATGGACAGCAATGACAACAATGCGGCCAGCGCCAATATCTTTTTCATTATGTCCTCCTGTCAGCCTCTATTCAATGGTTATTGCCTGTTTTCACGACCTCGCCGTGCGATCATATGAGAAGACGGGAAAGATATCCCTGTACCCTCACGAGCGCAAGATAATCGATTCGCTATCCGTGTCAAGCTAAAACTCGGAAAAGAACCGGGCACGGATAGCGCATCGCCGACCGATACCGTCACCCCGACCGGCGATAAACAATCAAACTCTTCTGACGGAGCGGATTTTAGAACGGCAGATCATCGTCCTCGCCGCCCAGGTTCTCGGGAGGCGGCGGGGGCGCTTCCGACGGTCCGCCCTCGGATGCCGCGGCTCCCCGGCTGCCGAGCAGTTGCATCCGTTGACCGACAATCTCGGTCACGTAGCGCTTGATGCCGTCCTTATCCTCGTAATTGCGGTTCTGGATTCGCCCTTCGATGTAGACCGAACTCCCCTTGTGCAGGTATTCCTTGGCGATTTCCGCCTGACGGCTCCACAGGATGATCCGATGCCATTCCGTTTTTTCCTGCGGTTGTCCGTCTTTGTCCTTCCACCGCTCCGTGGTGGCAATATTGAAATTGGCCACCGCCGCGCCCGACGGCGTATACCGCAGTTCCGGGTCGGCGCCCAGATTTCCGATCAAGATAGCCTTGTTTACTGAGGCCATGTTGCCCTCCGAATTCGATTTTGACAAATATAGACCCCGCCCCGGCAATTGTCAAGATTATGGCGTAGGACGGTATCACAAATTAATTGCCGCCGGTTATAAAACGGTTATATTGGTAACTCTGAAAGGACAGCGGTATGGGCAGAAATTTCAACGCAGATGACGCCATTGCGCGCTTGACGGCATTCGTCCGCGATTTTGCCGCTTCAAACGGCTTTCCCCACGTCGTCATCGGCCTTTCCGGCGGCGTCGATTCCTCGGTTTCGGCCGCATTGGGAGTCAGGGCGCTGGGATCGGATGATGTTCTGGGGCTGATCATGCCGTACAGAAGCTCCTCGCCTGAATCGGAAGGCCATGCCTTGGACGTGGCCCGACTCTTGGGCATCGCCACGGAAAAAGTCGACCTGACGCCGATGATCGACGCCTACTTCGACAGCCGGGAGGTTTCTCAAGTGCGCCGGGGCAACAAGCTGGCCCGCGAACGCATGGCGGTTCTGTTCGATATCGCCTCCCGCGACCGTCGCCTGGTTTTGGGAACGTCCAATAAGACCGAAATCTGTCTTGGGTATTCGACCTGGTACGGCGATTCGGCTTGCTCGCTCAACCCGCTGGGAGGATTATACAAGCGCGACGTTCGCGAGATAGCCCGCCGCTTGGGCGTACCCGATTCGATCATCGCCAAAAAGCCCACCGCCGACCTGTGGCCGGGGCAAACCGACGAGGGCGAACTGGGTGTGAGCTATGACTTGGCCGATCGGGTTCTAAATGAAATTGTGGAAAAGGGTGAACGGTCGCAGGTGAAGATCAGCGCCGCCGCCGGCGCCGATGAACAGGTGGTTCGAAAAATCGTGGACCGGTTAAACGGATTTCTTTACAAACGCTCTCTGCCGGCCACGGACCTACTAGGCCGACGGCCCATCCCCGAAACGGTGGTTTTGATCGATGGATAGTCATATGACCGCAGCCGGAAAACTGTATCTGGTACCAACGCCGATTGGCAATCTCGACGACATCACGCTTCGGGCGCTGGAGGTCTTGAAGGCGGTCGATCTGATCGCGTGCGAGGATACCCGCCGAAGCGGGCAGCTTTTAGCGCACTTCGGGATCGAGAAAAGGAAAATCAGCTACTTTGAGCATAATGAGTTGAAACGGACGCCGCAGATTCTGGAAGCCCTGCGTGAGGGGAAATCGGTGGCGGTTGTATCCGACGGCGGCAGCCCTGGCCTGTCCGATCCGGCGTACCGAATCGTCACCGCGGCTATCGAGGAATCCATAAGGGTCGAGGCCCTACCGGGCGCCAACGCCATCATCCCGGCGCTCACCGCCTCCGGTCTGCCGACCGACCGATTTTTTTTCGAGGGATTTTTGCCGGTCAAATCGGCCCGGCGGCGAAAAAGGCTTCAGGAACTGAAGGCTTTTCCGCACACCATGATATTCTATGAATCGGTGCACCGGATCGCCAAATCGCTGGCCGACATGGCCGACGTTTTCGGGCCGCGGCGGCTGTGCGTCGGCCGTGAAATAAGCAAAATATACGAGGAATATATCCGCGGCCAAGCCCCGGACGTCGCCCGGCATTTCGCCGGCGTCACGCCGAAAGGAGAATTTGTCGTTGTCGTCGAAGGTTGTCGGGAAGCTTAAGGATAAGCCGCATTTT
>Ga0315277_10013843_pt1 | contig 10042 bp, 8 predicted proteins | sample YL17G05_15_MG_FD_203695 | JGI IMG/M metagenome (GOLD analysis project Ga0315277, IMG submission 203695) | Sediment microbial communities from Yellowstone Lake, YNP, Wyoming, USA - YL17G05_15 | ecosystem: Environmental > Aquatic > Freshwater > Lake > Sediment | place: USA: Wyoming | collected...
CTTCGAGACATACTTCTGCTCACGTGCCGCCCAGGCGATCGCCCTGGCGAAAGCAGTCGGACCGGAGTGCGGCGTATGCCTGGATGCCTTCCACCTTAACTTGGAAGAGGCGGATCCCTATGCAGCCATCCGGTCTGCAAAGGGCCTGCTGGTTGACTTCCACGTTGCTGACACCAATCGCATGGCGCCCGGCATGGGTCACTGGGATTGGCTGAAGCTGATCGGCACCTTGAAGGTGATCGGTTACGATGGCGCGTTGACGGCGGAGTTTGTTGCTCCGATTGACCGCACCCCAGCCAATCAGTACCCGAATGCCATCGAGAAGAATCCGGTAGACATCAGTCCCGAACAGCTAAAGTTCATCCAGGAGCACGGGTCAAGTCTGCTGACCGAAGAGTTCTACGATTCGCTGGTCGCAAAGACTTCAGAGACTCTCCTCCCATTAATTAAATAGTCACTCCAATCCAGAAGCAGGAGTGGAGAATTTCCACTCCTGCCTCTAGGAGGTATTAAATGGGCAAAAGAGTTGTGATTATCGGCACTCTGGACACCAAAGGGCCAGAGATTGCCTATCTGCGCGACCGGTTGCAGGTCCTCGGCCTGGAAACAACCGTGGTCGATTCAGGCATCCTGGGCGAGCCGATCGGCATCAGCCTTGAAGCCGGTCGCGATATAAGCCACACCGAGGCAGCTCGCTATGCAGGTACAACAATCGAAGCGCTACGCAATGCTGGCAGCCGCGGCAAAGCCGTGGAAGGGATGCGCAGGGCGCTTAAGAAATTGACTCTTGAGCTCTACTCTCAGGGCAAGTTGGATGCAATTGTATGCATGGGTGGCGCAGGGGCTGTAATAGGCGCAGCAGCCATGATGCAATTGCCTGTCGGCGTCCCCAAAGTGGTGGTTTCCCCGATCGCTTCTGGAAAGCACTACTTCGACCCCCTGGTTGGCACCAGTGACATCATGGTCGTTCACTCCATCGTAGATATCCTGGGGTTGAATCCGATCGCGACCACGATCTTTGACAATGTTGCTGCAGCCCTCAAGGGGTTGGTCGAATATGGTCACAAGCTGCCAGAGCCTGTTCCTGGAGAAAAGTATGTTGCCGTGACCATGCTGGGCAACACCACCAACGCGGTGATGGCCCTCAAGGATCGGCTGGCCGAACATGGCTACGAGGCGGTTATCTTCCACTCCAACGGTGTTGGCGGCCGGGCCATGGAAGAAATGGCCGAAACCGGTCATTTTGTTGGTGTGATTGACTTTACCACCAACGAAACATTCGATCCCATGATTGGTGGCATTCACGACGGCGGCCCTGACCGTCTCAAGCGGATTGGGCTGCTGGGTTTACCGCAGGTCGTTGTCCCTGGTTGTATTGATTTCGCTGCATTCCACGCTGGCGCCATTCCCTCCGTGTTACAGGGACGCCCCGTGTATGATCACAATCCTGAATACACACTTGTGCGTGCTACCCATGCTGAGATGGTTACGCTGGGCCACATTTTCGCCGAACGCTTGAACCTTGGCAAAGGACCGCTTTGTATCGCCGTCCCGACCCAGGGCCTCTCCATCCCTAACGTACCGGGTGGCCCCTTCTGGAACCCTGAAGCCGATGCGGCCTTCCTGGAAACCCTGCGCGGCGAGATCAGGAAAGACATCCCCATTCTTACCTTCGAACGACATGTCAATGATCCCAAATTTGGCGTCGAGGTCGCTGACCTGTTCAATGATCTGATAAGCAAGGAGTGAAAAATGTTAACTGGAAATGGACGCGACTATAAAGATATTCCCCACCTGACCGAAGGCGATGAAGAATTTCGCAAGAAATTCATCTCCTGGGAATTGGGCGACCTGACGTACGTGGATATCCAGGAATATCTCAAATCCAAGGATACGATCCTGGTGCCGATGGCTAGTTTCGAGCAGCACGGTCAACACCTCCCAATCTACACCGACACCATCACAGCCATTGAAATTTCCTGCCGGGTGTCGGAGATGATTGGCGTGTTGCATTCCCCGCCCATTTGGACGGGTTACTCACCGCAGCACATGCACAGACCCGGAATGGGACGCGGCACTGTCACCCTGCGCAGCAGCACCCTGCTTAACCTGCTGTACGATGTCGGGCGCAGCCTGATCCACCACGGCTTCAACCGCATCATCTTCGTCAACGGTCATGGTTCCAATGTCAAGGTGGTTGACCCGGTCCTGCGCAAGCTGCGCTACGAGACCGGTGCGCTGATAGGCTTTGTCAAGCCATATATGGAAAATTACGTTGGCATCCTGGCGGGATTGATGGAAAATCCGCCCGAGGAGACACCCGGCTGGCACTCCAGCGAACTGGAGACTTCCCAGGATCTGGCATGGAACGAGAAATTCGTTCGCATGGAACGCGCCAATTTCACCAAGGCGCATGTCCCTGAATTCCTGCCCAGGTCGTTTGAGAAGAAAGACGGCATGCCCGACGTGGAATTTGATGGGTATAAATACTTCACCTTCCCGATGGATCACCACGAATTCATCGAGAGCGGTGTGATTGGCAACCCGCTGCGTGCCACTAAAGAGAAAGGTGAAGAAGCTTTTCGCCGCCTTTCGGAGCATACCGCCCGCGGAGTACTTGAATTAATGAAAGTACCTGTCAACGTTCATACCCGCGAGTTTATTGACCGGGCACTTTAATTCCTGGAAAAATCGGACACGGATTGCACGAAGATTGTCCGTTCCAATCTGTGGCCTATTTAAAAGCGATGCGCATAAACCTGGCTTATGGCCGCGATGGCCTGACCGTAACATTGCCTGACACGGTAGATGTATTGTCACCGCGTTTCCTCCCCGGTCTGCCCGACGAGATTGAGGCTCTGCGGGGGGCCTTGCGCAATCCGATCGGATCGGCTCCGCTGGCCGAGCTTATCAAGCCTGGCGATAGCGTTGTGGTGGTCCACACCGACATCACCCGTGCCACCCCAAATGATCGTATCCTGCCCGTGGTGTTGGACGAATTGGAGGCGGCTGGAATTGCCCAGGAAGATATCACTCTCTTAAACGGCCTGGGTACGCATCGCCCGCAATCCAAAGCAGAGTTACGCGCCATGCTCGGCGAACGCATCGTGGAAGGTTACCGCTGCCTCCAACACGATTGCAACGATGAAGCCAACTTGGTCTCCCTGGGTGAAACATCACTGGGACACCCTGTGCGCATTAATCGCTTTTATCTCGAAGCCGATGTACGCATCCTGACCGGATTCATTGAACCTCATTTTTTCGCCGGTTTCAGCGGTGGACCCAAGGCGGTCCTCCCCTCGTTGGCTGGAGCAGAGAGCGTTTTTACCAATCACGGGATTGAGATGATCGCTCATCCCAAAGCAACCTGGGGAGTCATTGAAGGGAATCCCATCTGGGAAGAAATGTGTGAGGTCGCTTTACGCACCAATCCCACTTTCCTGTTGAATGTATCTCTCAACGTCAACCGTGAGATCACCGGCATCTTTGCCGGCGATATGCTTTCCGCTTATACAAAGGGTTGCGCCTTTGTGAAAGAGAACGCCATGCGCGCAGTGGACAAGCCTTACGATATCGTAATTACCACCAACAGTGGCTATCCCCTTGACCAGAACCTGTACCAGTCGGTTAAAGGTATGAGCGCTGCCAACCAGATCGTACGGCAGGGAGGAAACATTCTCATTGCCGCAGCGTGCGAGGACGGCCTGCCCAATCACGGGATGTATGCTACCTTGTTAGCCGAGGCTGGCTCACCTCAAGGTGTGATCAATATGATCTCCAAACCTGGCTTCTGTGTCCAGGATCAGTGGCAAGTGCAGGTCCAAGCTCAGATTCAACGGCGCGCCGACGTGTACGTTTATAGTGACGGCCTTACTGACGAGCAGATCGAGCGGGCATTGTTCATCCCCTGCCGCAACCTCGAGAAAACCGTCTCGCAATTGCAGGAGAAAAATGGTTCCCAGGCGCGTATCTGTGTCATTCCAGAAGGACCGCAAACGATCCCCTATTTGCGAGGAGAAGTATGAACAGCAAACAATACCGCATGAGTGATTTACTAAATCCTGCCGATGGGCGCAGCCTGGTGGTTGACACCAGCAAAGGTCTGGAGTTGGGGCCGCTTCCAGGATTGGAGCATTTTGAAGAAGCCGTCCGCCCGTTGCTGCGTTTATTGGATGGTATCGTCACCAGTCCCGGGCAGGCACGCAAACTGGGGTCGCGCACTCGCCAGGAGGCTGCTCTGCTGATACGGGCTGACTGGACCAACGCTTTGCGCGGGGAGGACTTCGTGCTACCTCCTGAAACGATCCAATATGTTCCCCTTCTGAACACCTCGGATGCCTTAGACCTGGGCGCTAACGCCCTGGTGATGTACTTCATCCTCGGGCATGAAGAGGAGATTGAAACCCGGTGCCTGCAGCGGATGGTAAATTTGGCCTTGGAAGGGCTCAACCTAGGCATGCCTTTGCTTGTGGATGTACAGCCTGTTGGCCCGCGGGTGGTCCTGCTGAACAAAGCCATCGAACTGGGCGTCTCTTACGCCCTTGAAGGTGGCGCTGACGGCATCATCGTACCCTGGCCGGGAACACAATCCTTTAAAACCATTCAGGCAATGAGCAACGGCCTGCCAGTGTGGGTCAGATCTGGCAGCCTGGAACCGGATACACCCGATCTGGCTGAAGCCCTGCAACTGGGCGCAGCCGGTTTCTGGCTCGATGAACGTATCTTCGCAGTCAACGATCCGGCAGCAGTCCTGCAGGCGTTGAGAGCCATGTTGCATACCCCGATGGTCGTGTGAAATGAAAACCGGACTGCAAAACCGCATGGATCGCCTGTTCAATCGCCATGGTGATGGCACCGCCATTTGCGTGGCCGCTGACCATGGCTATATGAGTGACGTCACCCCTAACGTGGTCAACCTACGATCGACTGTCGAGGCCGTGATTACCGGCGGTGTGGATGGCATTTTGCTGGCCCCCGGCCAGGCTCTGCGGCTGGCACCTCTCTTCAAAGGCCGGGATGGCCCAGCCCTGATCGTACGTGCTGACTGGATGAATATGCCCCGTCTGGGCACCTCCAATGTAAGTAATGCTGTTCCCCAACGCTTGCTGATCAATGAGAAAGTCATCACTGCTGAACAAGCCCTATCCCTGGGCGCCACTGCCATCACGATCTATTTGTTCTTGGGTTACAGCGACAAAGTGGAAGCCATCGGCGTGGATAAGTGCACCAGGTTTGTCAATGAATGCCGTAAGGCCGGTTTGCCCTGTATCATTGAGCCGCTGGCCTACGGCGGACAGGTGACCGGTGCTAATATCGTCGAGATTCTTACCCTGGGGGCGCGCATGGCGGTGGAGATCGGAGCTGACGCTCTCAAGATCCCTTACACCGGGGATGTGGATTCATTCCGAAACCTGATCGATGTCAGCGGCGTACCAACCCTGGTTCTGGGCGGCGCCCGTTCCGACCACGAGCGCGACGCCCTAGAGCTGTATGCTGAAGCCCATGAAGCTGGAGCTTCCGGTTGTTTGATGGGCCGCAACGTCACCAAATCTCCGGACCCCAAAGCAATGATCGAACAATTCTGCCACATTGGCCATCACGGCTGGACGGTGGATGAAGCCTTGCACGGCGAAACCTGGGATTTCGTGCGCCTGAAGGCCAGACCGCCCTTATGCACTGGCTGTGATCTGTGCGTGGGGGCTTGTGTGGCCAGCCATGGCGATGGTGACTACGGCATCCATATGGCGCGTCTGCGGATTGAACCGGGAAACCAACCCGGGCAGCATAAGGTCATGTTCTGCACCACCTGTAAAAAGTGTATCGATGTTTGCCCAACCAAAGCCTTGCGCTGGCACCTAGAGAACGGCGCAGTGGAACTGCTCCCCGAACGTTGTGACAATTGTGCTAAATGTGTAGACATCTGCCCGACGAAGGTGATTATTCATTCGGAAGCAGGCCTCACTTTTGAGAATGGACGTTCACTGGATTGGTACCCGGTGATCTGTGACCTATGTGGCGGCGCGCCAGAATGCGCCCGTATCTGCCCCACCGGGGCAATCTTCATCGCCCAACGTCCAGATTTCACACCGGTGCTAGACTAGGAGATCAGCATGGACTTGACTCAACGAGCCTACTGCGACCGCATATTGCGCGTCAATTTGTCCACAGGATCCATTGAAACCACAGCCTTGCCCGCAGAAGTGATGCCGCTGATTCTGGGCGGCAAAGGATTGGGGGCATGGCTGTTGTATACCGAACAACCCGCCGGAGTGGATCCGCTCTCTCCGGAAAATCTTATGATCTTCCACACCGGTCCGCTGACCGGAACCACCGCACCCACCGCGGGGCGTTTCGGCCTGACCACCAAAAGCCCGGCCACAGGCACCTATTTCGATGCTTACTGCGGCGGCTATTGGGGCAACATGCTCAAATATGCGGGTTATGACGCCCTGGTTTTAACGGGAGCCACCAAAAATCCGGTCATGCTGGTCATCGATGGAGCCCGGGTGGAAATCCGTCCAGCAGAAAACCTATGGGGTACGACCATCTCCGCGGCCACACAACAGATCCAAGCTGAATTGGGCCATGATTGGCAATCCCTGGTGATTGGCCCTCCCGGAGAAGCAAAGCGGAATCTGGCCGGAATTTTCAACGAGAGCCGGGCTTTGGCGCGTGGTGGGGTTGGTGCGGTGATGGGTTCGAAGAATTTAAAAGCGATCGCCGTACGCGGCAGCGGGGGCGTGCGCGTCCATGATAAAAGGCAATACGAGCGCGCCCTACAGTTGGCCTTCCGGGCGGTGCGCATGTCGGGCCCGATCAGCATGCTCCGCAAGGAGGGGACGGCTAACATCCTGGAGGTTATCAACGTGATGGGGGCGCTGCCCACTCGCAACTTCCAGCAGGGACAGTTCGAAAAGTCGGATGAGATTTCTGGCTACTCATTCCGGCAGCATAATTGGAAAAATGAGTATGCCTGTTTTGGCTGCCCGATTGGCTGCGGCAAATGGACCACACCCTTGGAAGATGGCAAGATCATCGAAGGGCCGGAGTATGAGAGCATCTATGCCCTCGGTTCGAACTGCGCCATAGGCAGCCGTGAGACTATCATCCGACTCAACTGGCTGTGCGACGAATATGGTTTGGACACGATCAGCGTGGGTGGGGTGATCGGCTTCGTAATGGAGATGTTCGAGCGCGGCGTAGTGGGTGCGAACGCGCTGGATGGAATTTCGCCAAATTGGGGGAATGCTGAGGCTGCTATCGCCCTGGTAGAGAAAATGGCACGTGGTGAGGGCTGCGGCAAGTGGTTGGCACAAGGCGTGGCTGCCATCGCTGAATGCTACCCTGCAACGAAGGCATTCGCTATGCACGTCAAAGGGCTGGAAATGCCCGCTTATCATCCGAACGCCGCCAAAGGTACAGCGCTGGCTTATGCTATTTCTGAACGAGGCGCCTGCCACCTGCGTGGCGCACCGTTGGGCGAAATATTCAGTGGGGCTGCCAATCCGCTGACGATTGAAGGAAAACCGCAACTATTCCGCGATCACCAGGCCGATAAGGCAGTTTGGGATAGCGCCTGTTTATGCGCCTTCCCCGGATACGGGATGAGCCTCAAGGAATTGTGGCAGTTGGTCAAGGCTGCCACGGGTTTCGACTATCCCAAGGTGGCAGATTTAGAGCGCCTTGGGGAGCGCATCTCGACGCTGGCACGTCTCTTCAACGTGCGCGAAGGCTTTTCCCGCGCCGCGGATACTCTGCCAGCACGTAACCTGACACAGCCCATGACGGTTGGTTCAGCCGGTGGCCAGGTGGTTGATCTGGAACCGATGCTTGACGAATACTATCGTATCATGGGCTGGACTGACAACGGCGTCCCAACCCCGGAACGATTGAAAGAGCTTGGAATATTGGATACGCTTAGCCCTTCCAAGAATGACAAATAATTCGACTGTATTTTTATTAATGCTGGCGGCTGTAGCGTTTTTAATCAGCCTGTCGAAAGGCGGGTTGGGTGGAATGGCGGGGACATTGTCAACGCCGTTGATGGCGCTGGTAAGGCCTGTCAACCAGGTTCTCGGCTTGCTGCTTCCCATCATGCTGCTCGCGGATGTGTTCTCAGTTGCTCTTCACTGGCGGCGCTGGAATGGGCGGTTGGTTTGGCTATTGATCCCAGGCGCAGTGATAGGAGTGACGATCGGTACGTATTTCATTGCCAACGTTTCAACCCATGTGCTCAAGATCGGGCTGGCCATCATTGCATTGCTCTTCGTGGCCTACAAGGTCCTCGAAAAGCGTATCCTCGGTTCGTTGAAATACCAGGAGCGTAACTGGCATGGCTGGTTGGCTGGTACCACGGCAGGCTTTACATCGGCAATGGCCCATAGCGGTGTGCCACCCATCAGTATATATCTCATGCTGCAAGATGTATCCCCGAGAGTTTTCATTGCAACCTCAGTTCTGTTCTACGCCATCCTCAATTGGATCAAAGTTCCCTTTTACTACTTTACCGGGATGTTCGATTTCCAACAGCTCTGGCAGATTGCGTGGGTGTTCCCGATCGTCCCCTTTGGCGTTTGGATTGGACGCTGGTTGGTAACCAAGGTTTCGAAGAATGTGTTTGACAATATCATTTTAGTTCTGTTGGTAATCACGGCTTTGTTGCTCATCTTCGGCTAGAAGTTTGAGAAAACCCAATGGGAAAAACCGTTGTCGTAGCAGGTACACTGGATACCAAAGGTCAGGAGTTTGCTTTTCTAAAGGAGCTCATTGAGAAAGAAGGCCTCCAAACCCTGGTGGTTGACTTTGGCGTGATGGGCAAACCGGTTTTCATTCCGGACATCTCACGGGATGAAGTAGCTAGCGCAGGAGGCGGAAATCTATCCTACCTGGCTTCTGGCGATCACAAGGATGAAGCCATGCGAGTCATGGCGACCGGTTTAACAGTGATCGTCCGCCACCTTTATGAGCAGGGAAAATTGGACGGCATTATCGGGATGGGTGGCGGTGGTGGGACCTCACTGACTACTGCGGCCATGCGGTCACTTCCGATGGGCGTTCCCAAAGTGATGGTTTCCACGCTCGGTGGGGGGGATGTCAGTGCTTATGCCGGAACCCGGGATATCACCTTCATGCCTTCCATTGTGGATGTGGCTGGCATTAATCGGATCAGTCGCCTCATCTACACGAATGCCGCGGGGGCCATCGCTGGCATGGTGAAAATGGAAAGACCTATTGTAGATGAAGAAAAGCCCCTCATTGCCACCTCGATGTTTGGCAATACCACTCTTGCTGTGGAGCGGGCGCGAGGCATACTGGAAGCGCACGGGTATGAAGTTTTGGTCTTCCATGCCACTGGCATTGGGGGCAGGACAATGGAAAGCTTGATCGCTGATGGATTTATCACCGCTTCGTTGGATATCACAACTACAGAGTTGGCGGATGAGGTCTGCGGTGGTGTATTGAGTGCCGGCCCTGAACGCTGCCTGGCTGCCTCGCGCCACGGCATCCCGGCAGTGCTGGTCCCCGGCTGTGTGGATATGGCTAACTTTTGGGGTATGGATACCGTGCCCGAAAAGTATCGGTCCCGCAAGCTTTATCAATGGAATCCCAATATCACCCTGTTGCGGACTAATACTGAAGAAAATAAACGCATCGGGGAGCTGATCGCCGCGGCTGCCAACACAGCCACTGCCCCGGTTGTCATCCTGATTCCCCTCAGGGGCGTTTCGCAACTGGATAGCCCGGGTGGTGCGTTTTGGGATCCGCAGGCAGATCGTGCCTGCTTCGAGGCTATCAAAAAGAATCTCAGGCCAGGCATCCCGATCATCGAGCTGGACAACAATATCAACGATCCCGAATTTGCCGACAGGGCGGCTGAAACCTTGTTGGATATGCTGGGAAAATAGGAGGTATCCGCAATGTCAATTCCGCGTGTAGAGATCATCAGACGCCTGCAGACCCAGATAACGGCTGGCAGGCCGATCGTCGGGTGTGGAGCGGGTACCGGCATCTCGGCCAAGTTCGCCGAAGCCGGTGGCGCAGA
>Ga0315277_10013844_pt1 | contig 10041 bp, 5 predicted proteins | sample YL17G05_15_MG_FD_203695 | JGI IMG/M metagenome (GOLD analysis project Ga0315277, IMG submission 203695) | Sediment microbial communities from Yellowstone Lake, YNP, Wyoming, USA - YL17G05_15 | ecosystem: Environmental > Aquatic > Freshwater > Lake > Sediment | place: USA: Wyoming | collected...
AGGCTGGCGCAGCCTACGAAGGCCTGGTCCCCGATGCGGGTGACGCTGTTGCTGATCACGATATTGGCTAGGCTGCCGCAGTAAGAGAACGCATAGTCCCCGATGCTGGTGACGCTGTCGGGGATCGTGACGTTGGTCAGGCTGGTGCAGCCACTGAACATATCGTTCCCGATGCTGGTGACGCCGTTGGGGATCGTGACGCTGGTCAGGCTGGCGCAGCCTACGAAGGCCTGGTTTCCGATGCTGGTGACGCTGTTGCCGAGCGTAACCCGGGTCAGGCTGGTGCACCAAGCGAAAGCATAGTCCCCGATGTTGGTAACGCTGTTGGGGATGGTGACGCTGGTTAGGCCTTCGCAATAATAGAACGCCTGGTCCCCGATGCTGGTGACACTGTTGGGGATGGTGACGCTGGTCAGGCTGTAGCAGCTAGAGAACGCCCCATACCCGATGCTAGTGACGCTGTTGGGGATGGTGTATTGGCTTTCGGCGTTACCCGCTGGATATTGGATGAGGGCGGTCTGGTTCTTGTCGAACAAGACCCCATCCGCACTGCTGTAAGCGGAGTTGCTCGCCTGCACCGTGATTGCCGTCAGGCTGTAGCAGTAATAGAGTGCCCCGTTCCCGATGCTGGTGACGCTGTTGGGGATCGTGATGTTGGTCAGGCCGAAGCAGTAATAGAACGCCTGGTCCCCGATGGCGGTGACGCTGTTGGGGATGGTGACGCTGCTCAGGCTATAGCATCCAGAGAACGCCTGGTCCCCGATGCTGGTGATGCTGTCGGAGATCGTGATGTTGGTCAGGCTGGCGCAGTTCTCGAAAGTTCCAACCGCCACCCGGAGCCCTGAATCAACGGTCATCCACGCCGGCACGAGGTTGCTGACCCCGTTTCCTATCGTGACGCTAGTCAAGCCGGCGCAAAATGCAAACGCCGCACCCCCGAGGTCGGTGACGCTGTCGGGGATCGTGACGCTGGTCAGGCTGGTGCAGTAAGAGAAAGCCGCATCCCCGATGCTGGTGACGCTGTTGGGGATCATGATGTTGGTCAAGTATTCGCAGCCAGAGAACGCATAGTCCCCGATGCTGGTGACGCTGTTCGGGATCGTGACGCTGACAAGGCGGCTTCCAGCAAACGCCCCGTTCCCGATGGTGGTGACGCTGTTGGGGATCGTGACGCTGGTCAGGCCGCAGCCATAGAACGCATAGTCCCCGATGGTGGTGACGCTGTTGGGGATCGTGACACTGGCCAGAGCGTAGCAGTAATAGAACGCCTGGTCCCCGATGGTGGTGACGCTGTCTGGGATCGTGACGCTGGTCAGGCTGTAGCAGTAATAGAACGCCTGGTCCCCGATGGTGGTGACGCTGTTGGGGATCGTGATGTTGGTCAGGCTGTAGCAGTAAGAGAACGCCTGGTCCCCGATGCTGGTGACGCTGTTGGGGATGGTGACGCTCGTGAAGCTGCCGTAGTAAGCGCCGCAGTAAGAGAACGCCTGGTCCCCGATGCGGGTGACGCTGTTGGGGATGGTGTATTGGCTTCCGGCTTTGCCCGCCGGGTATCGAAGGAGGGCCGTCTGGTTCTTGTCGAACAAGACCCCTTCCACACTTATGTAGGCGGGGTTGAGCGCATCCACTGTGATCGAGCTCAATCTCCCGCAGTCAGAAAACGCCCCGTTCCCGATGCTGGTGACGCTGTCGGGGATCATGACGCCGGCCAGGAAGTTGCAGCCAGAGAACGCCTGGTCCCCGATGGTGGTGACGCTGTTGGGGATCGTGACGCTGGCCAGTCTCCAGCAGCCAGAGAACGCCCTGTTCCCGATGGTGGTGACGCTGTTGGGGATCATGCTGTTGGCCAAGTATTCGCAGCCAGAGAACGCCCCGTTCCCGATGGTGGTGACGCTGTTGGGGATCGTGACGCCGACAAGGCGGCTTCCAGCGAACGCCGAGTCCCCGATGCTGCTGACGGTGTTGGGGATGGTGTATTGGCTTCCGGCTTTGCCTGCCGGATATTGGATGAGGGCGGTCTGATTCTTGTCGAACAAGACCCCACCCACAGTTATGTAGGCGGGGTTGAGCGCATCCACGGTGATCGCGCTCAGGCCGCCGCAGGCAGCGAACGCCCCGTCCCCGATGCTGGTGACGCTGTCGGGGACCGTGACGCTGGTCAAGCCGCAGCCATAGAACGCCTGGTCCCCGACGCTGGTGACGCTGTTGCCGATCACGATATTGGTCAAGCCGTGGGGGTAATAGTAGGCTTGGTAGAAGGCCTGGTCCCCGATGGTGGTAACGCTGTTGGGGATGGTGTAGTGGCCTCCGGCTTTGCCCGCCGGGTACTGGATGAGGGCGGTCTGGTTCAGGTTAAATAAGACCCCATCCACACTGCTGTAAGCGGGATTGCTCGCATGCACCGTGATTGCCGTCAGGTAGTAGCAGCTAGAGAACGCCCCGTTCCCGATGTTGGTGACGGTGTTGGGGATCGTGACGCTGGTCAGGTAGCTGTGAGAGAAAGCGTCGGCCCCAACAATACCGGTGACCGGCAGGCCCGTTATGATGGCTGGGATCGTCACCGCCCCGCTGGGACCGGGGTAGCCCGTGATCGTGATCGTACCGTTGTTCGTGGTATAAGTAAACTGGGCTTGAGCCACCGCTGGCCATGCCCAGAGCAACAGCAGCAGCGGCAGCAGCCTCGTGGCGCAGGCGGTTCGTAAACGCAGCCAGCCAGTCGCATTGAGGGAACACGCACTTCCCGCGGGTTGCCGACGGCATCGGAATTTGCTCTCGTCCGTGTTCATGCGCCGACGTTGCGCCTATGCGTTTCGCGCGTCAACCGCGAATTAGCGAATGTTTATCTCATCATTTAGGTATCTGAGTTCGCGGTCCTAGCGCTGGTCCGAAGCGCGGCCGGTGGTGAGATTTCCCGCCGAGGATGTTAAAATTGATTTGGCCAATGATTTGGCGTTGCTCAAGGCGGAGGGCCGGTTCGCGGCGTTGCCCGTGGCGGCGAGTCGCGCAGGCTCGCCGGAGAGCGGGAACCTGGCGGCGAAACGGTGCGCCAGAGTCACGCCTGGCGGAAGCGCCCGAGGCGGTGGAAAGCAAAACGCCCTGCATGCGCTGACCACGAAGGGCGCAGACCAGAATGGAAAGCCCTGGAAAGGAATCCAATTCCGATCCGCCGCAAGCGTCGCGCCGCGGCGGGGGTGCATCAAGTTCAAACCCACAGTCAAAACTGCGGGGCGTCGGCGTGCCGCCCCGCCACGGCAGCAGCACGGCTGGCAGCCACAGCAGCATGTTCGACAGCGGCAGGTGACAGGCCGGGAGGCTGGCGGGATTGTCCACCCTCGGCAGGGCCACCCACGCCACCAGGCGTGGAAACAGCACCGCGAATCTTGCCCTTCTGCGTCCTCTCTGCGAACCAAACTTCGGAAAGCTCACCTGCCAGCAGTGAGGTGCTCAACAACGACCCGCACGACCGTGGGAATGATTTCCTTTTCGTTGGCATGGTTCAGCGTGAACACTACGAGCACAAACTTCGCGCCGTTGGGCAGTTCCACGTAAGCCGCGTCGTGCCGCGTCTCGCTTGTCCAGCCCGCCTTCGACCACAGCTTCGTTCCTTCCGGCAATGCCGGCGCCGTGTAGTCAAGGGACTGCCGCTCTGCTTTCGGATCGAAGGGCCGGCGCTGAAGCAACTCCATCATCTGTTTGCTCCGCTCCGCCGTGACGGCGCGCCCGGTGGCGACTTCCGCGAGCAAGCGAGCCGTCGCATCGGTCGTCAGCCAGTTGCGATGATTCGGCTGGTGCAACTTCACCGATTGCATCTCGCGGCCATACGGCCCTTCGCACCACGGCTTGCGGTTGACGTTGATGTTCGTGTAGCCGAGCGATGCGAGCCAGCGGTTCACCGCGTTGCGCTTCGCATGCCACGCCTCCAACTCGACGGGCGGAAGTTCCGGACCGCTGGTCGTGCCCGTGAGGCAATCCACCACGTAGCCGGTCGCCTCGTTGAGCGAATCCACAATCATGTCGCGCATCGCCCGGCGCAGCTCCTCCGAATCCTGCAACCTGCCGTCTTCCATCCACTGGTGCGCCGCCGCGAGGTAAAAAAGTTTCACCACGCTGGCCGGATACACCTGCTCGCCACCGCGGAAGCTGCCGCGCTCCGGCTTCTGCGGGTCGCGCAAATCCACCAGCGTTACGGCCAGTTCGTTGGTTTGGAGCTTTTGCACGGCAAACTTCTCCAGTGCCGTTTTCGCCGCGCGGTCCACGATGGCCTGCACACGCGGCGAGGCGGCGATGGAGAACAGCGATTGGTTTTGCGCGGATGCCGTTTGCACGAGGGCAAGCAATAGCACGGCGGCAAAGAAAAGGGGAGCGCGGTTCGGCAACTTCATGTCGGGAACGTTTCAAAGCCCGGCTCACGGGTCAAGGCAACCGACGGTGAATGCGCCTCGCCGAATTGCGCCGGAAGCGAGGAATCCGCTTTGCCGCGCGTCACGGTTTGCTAAGCTCCCCCCGTGACAGTTCATAGCTTCAGCCTTCTCCCGTTATGATGCGCCGCATTCTTCGTTATTTTCTCTGGTTCGTTCTGATTGTGATTCTGGCCGTGGTCGTGCGCGCGTGGTTCGCGTTCCACGACCGGCTATCCGGCTACTCGCTGGCGTTAACCCTCGACGGCAAACGATCCCAAGCCGATCCCCGGCCGTTGCGCGTCGGGTTTGGGCGCGTGAAAATCAACCCCGACCTCTCGGACCCGAAGCGCCCAGTTTACGTTGCCGGCTTCAGCCAGAACCGCAAGGCCACCGCAATCCACGACGATCTTTGGGCGGTCGCCTGCGTGCTCGACGACGGCTGGTCGCGCGTCGGCATCGTGGCGCTCGATGCCATCGGTTTCTTCCATGACGACGTGGTGCGGGTGCGGCGTCGGCTCGCGGCGGATTGGAAGCTTGATTACGTGACAATCTGCTCGTTGCACAATCATTCCACGCCGGACCTCATGGGTTTGTGGGGGCCGAACCCGTTGCACACCGGCGTTGACCCGCGTTACCGCGAGCAGGTCATCGCCGCGTGCGTCAGCGCGCTGGGCGACGCCGTGGGCCGCCTCCAAGCGGCGCGGATGGCGTTGCACGAGATCCCGACGCCTTCGCAGAATCTTGTCGTGGACACGCGAAAGCCGGAGGTGTTCGATCCCGACATCCGCGTCATGCACTTCGTCAGCACGACCAACGACGCGACGATCGGTTCAATCGTCGGCTGGGCGGACCATCCGGAAACGCCGTGGGGGAACAACACCGAAATCACCGCGGACTTTTGCGGCGTTGTTCGCGACGCGTTGGAGCGCGGGGTTGTCATCAACGGCAAGACCTTCGCGCCGGGCGTGGGCGGAATTCACCTTTACGTCAACGGCGCCGTGGGCGGGCTGATGACTACGCGCCCCGACGTCATCGTGCGCGATCCCTATCTCGACCAGGATTTCCAAAAACCTTCACACGAGAAGTCCCGCGCGGTGGGCCGCCAGCTAGTCTCGCGCATCCTGCCGCAACTCCGCGACGCAAAAGCCACATTCACCGACCACGCGCCCGTTTCCATCCGCGCCCGAACCATCGAGATTCCGCTCGCCAACAAACTCTACCTCCTTGGCGGTTTCCTGGGGCTGGCCGACCGCGGCTACGTCGGCTGGATGAAGTTGCGCTCGGAAGTTGCACTCCTGACGATTGGCGACGCCAGCATCGCTTGCGTGCCGGGCGAGCTTTACCCGGAGATCGTCAACGGCGGCATCGAGCATCCGGCCGGCGCCGATTTCAACATCGAGCCGCAGGAAGTCCCGCCGTTGCGCGAGATGATGCCGGGCCGGGTGAAGTTCCTCTTCGGCCTCGCGAACGACGAGCTCGGTTACATCATTCCGAAATCGGAGTGGGATCAAAAGCCGCCCTATATTTACGGCGCGTCACATGCACCGTACGGCGAAATCAACTCTTGCGGACCAGAGGTCGCCGGCCGGATCCACTCAGCGCTGGCGGAACTTTGCCGCGCGGCGAGACCTTGAACCGCGTGACGGCGAACGGCGAGGCACGAAAACGAGACTTCGCGGATGAGACTTTTCCGAAATCCCGTAGCAGCGGACGTGAGTCCGCTCCATTCTTTAGGAAGTCAGAGCGGACTCACGTCCACTGCTACCGTTCCAGCACGAGCCCTGCTTCGCCAACAGAACTCCGGTTGTGCGTCGCCCGCCTGCGGCTGTCGCGCCGTTTTGGACCGCCGCAGCTTCCTCAAGCTCTCCGGCCTAGCGGTGGGTGCGCTGGCGTTCACCAACCTGCCCGCCATCGCCGGCCCATTCACGCGACAGGATTTTGAGCGGCTCGTCCCCGCCGACAAAAAGCTGAAGCCGGAGTGGGTGAAGTCGCTTTTCGCTCGCGGCAAGCCAACGGTTTACCGCTGGCCGGAATCGCGGCTCATCGGCATGCCGGTGGGCGGGATTTGTGCGGGCCATGTCTATCTCGGCGGCGACGGCCAGCTCTGGCATTGGGACATCTTCAACACCCACATTCACTCCGGCACGAGCGGGTCGCACTACGCAAAGCAGATGGAGCCAGCTTCGCCCTTCGCCCAAGGCTTCGCGTTGCGCATCCGGCAAGGCGCGCGTGAGCAGACGCGGGCCCTGGATCACACCGGTTGGCGCGAGGTGACGTTTAACGGCGAGTATCCGATCGGGCACGTCGAGTATCGCGATGCCGATTCGCCCGTAGCGGTGTCGCTCGAAGCATTCTCGCCGTTCATCCCGCTGAACGTGGACGACTCTTCGCTGCCGGCAACCGTGATGCGCTTCAACTTTACCAACACCAGCAAGCAGAAGGTCGAAGTCGAACTGGCCGGCTGGCTGGAAAACGCGGTCGCGCTAAAGAGCGGCGAAACCCAGGATGTGCTCCGGCACAACCGCATCGTGCGCCGAGGGAACTTCACCTTCCTGGAATGCTCAGCCACGCCGGCGCCGGAGGCAAAAAGCCGTTCACCGCGACCGGATATTCTCTTCGACGATTTCGAACGCGACACTTACGCGCCGTGGGTGGCGGAGGGCACGGCTTTCGGTCGGGGACCGGTGGCGAAGGACAAGGTGATTAACTACCAAGGCGACCTCGCCATGCACGGTCAGCATGCCGTGAACACGCATTCCGCTCCCGCCGCCACTGACGTTGGTGGACGCGACGCGCAGACCGGGACGCTCACCAGCCCGCCGTTTACCATCGAGCGGAACTTCATCCGCTTCCTCATCGGCGGCGGCGCGCACGAGCACAAGACCTGCGTCAACCTCCTCGTCGGCGACAAGGTCGTGCTCTCAGCCACCGGCGCGAATGACAACAAGATGAAGCCGCTGACATGGAGCGTGCGCCGTTGGGCCGGCAAGACCGCGCGCATTCAGGCCGTGGACATGGAAACCGGAGGCTGGGGCAACATCGGCCTCGACTACATCGTGTTCAGCGATCAGCCGGACGCGCCGCCCGGCCCGCTCGCCGAGCAACCGGACTTCGGCACCATGGGCCTGGCATTGCTCGGTGAAAACGGAACGAGTGCTTCCGGCCAAGCCGCGTTGCCGGGCGGCTCGCTTCCGGCCGCCGCATTCTCCGGGCCGACAAACGGCGGGGCAAACTTGGCCACGAAGCCTTTCGGCGAAGACCTCCTCGGCGCGCTTTCGCGCCGGCTTTCGCTCAAACCCGGCCAGTCTGGCGAAGTAACTTTTCTCCTCACTTGGCATTTCCCGAATCTGAAGCTGCCGAAGCTTCCGCCGGGTCGGCACTACGCCATGCGCTTTCCTTCGGCGCTTGCGGTGGCGGAATACGTCACGACAAACTTCGACCGACTCAATTCGCAAACGCGCCTGTGGCACGACACTTGGTACGATTCCACTTTGCCCTACTGGTTTCTCGACCGCACATTCCTCAACACCTCGATCCTCGCCACGTCCACGTGTTACCGACTGGCCAATGGGCGCTTCTGGAGCTGGGAAGGTGTCGGCTGCTGCGAAGGCACGTGCGGCCACGTCTGGCAATACGCCCACGCCGTCGCGCGCCTCTTCCCCGAACTTGAGCGCGACACCCGCGAGCGCGTGGACTTCGGCCTCGCCCAGCAACCCGACGGCGCGATCCACTTCCGCGGCGAGCACAACGATTTCCCCGCCGTGGACGGGCAGGCTGGCACGATCCTGCGCGCCCTGCGCGAACACCAGATGTGCAGCGATTCGTCCTGGCTGAAACGCAACTGGTCCGGCATCCGGAAAGCCATCGAGTGGCTGATCGTAAAGGACGCCAACGGCGACGGTCTCATCGAGAGCAACCAGCACAACACGCTCGACACTGATTGGTTCGGGCCGGTCGCGTGGCTGAGCGGGATGTATCTGGCTGCGTTGCGCGCCGGCGAAGAGATGGCCCGCGAAGTCCGCGACGAGACTTTCGCTCGCCAGTGTCGCGAAATCTTCGAGCGCGGCCAGTCGAACCTCGTGCAGCAGCTTTTCGACGGCGAGTATTTCATCAACAAGCCAGACCCGAAGCATCTTGACGCCATCAATTCCGGCACCGGTTGTCACATTGATCAGGTGTTTGGCCAAAGCTGGGCGTTCCAGGTCGGTCTTGGACGCGTGTTGCCGGAGGCGGAGACGGTTTCCGCATTGCGTTCACTCTGGCGCTACAACTTCACGCCCGACGTTGGTCCATATCGCGCCGCCTACAAGCCGGGCCGCTGGTACGCGATGGCTGGTGAGGGCGGCTTACTGATGTGCTCGTTCCCGCGCAGCGATTGGGATTACGCGCAGGCGCGCGGCAAAGGCGAGGACTGGGCCGCCGGCTATTTCAACGAGTGCATGAACGGCTTCGAGTATCAGGTCGCCGGCCACATGCTTTGGGAGGGACTCACGATGGAGGGCCTCGCCATCACGCTGATGCTTTATGACCGCTACCACGCGGCGCGGCGGAATCCGTGGAACGAGATCGAGTGCGGCGACCATTACGCGCGCAGCATGGCGAGCTACGGCGTTTATCTCGCCGCGTGCGGCTTCGAGTATGACGGGCCGAAAGGCCGGATCGGCTTCGCGCCGCGCCTCACGCCGGGGAATTTCAAATGCGGCTTCACCACGGCGGAAGGCTGGGGAAGCTTCGCGCAGAGGCTCGGAGGTCGAAGTGCGAAATGCGAGGTGGAACTGCGCTGGGGCAAACTCACTTTGCGCAAACTCCGCCTGGCGATGCCAAGCGCGGCGAAACTCAGCGAAGCGAAAGTGCGGCTCGGTCGGAAAACCGTGCGCGCGAAGCTCGCAATGGAAGGCCAGCACGTGGAGCTTGAATTCAGCAAACCCGTTGAACTGGGAGCGGGCCAGGTTTTGGAAGTCGTCGTGTCGGTAGTGTCCTGATTTGGCGGGAAGATTTGCGCTCGCACAAGGCAACGCGCCCTTGCGCGCCTGTTTTTCCTAAGTGCGAATGGAAGAAGAATCCCGCGAGTCTGCTGACAAGGGAAACGAGATTTAGGCGAAGGCCTGAACCGTAGCCCAAGCGGTCCGCCCTGGTGTCCGGGGACTCGCCGGACAGAATTCCTGGCTTTTCAATCGCCGCGTGCTCAGCTACCCTCGCCCACGTTCTGAAAACCAAAGCAGTTTTCGACCGGCCAAAAGAAAGCAGACATCATGGAAAACGAATCAGCGAACGTCTGCCAGCCCGGAAAGATAGTGCTTCTGGGGAACACAGAGCTGGAACGCGGTTTCCTGGGGCGGGGGGCGGATTGCATCGAGGCGCAGCTTATTGCCGTCTGATTAGCCATGCAGGTGAATGTTTCATCGTTGCGAAGTCTTTTGAAAGTTCTGGAGTCGGAAACCAGGATCGAACCCGTCCAGCTTGGAGAACCCGAAGAAAAAGCCGAAATCTTTCCTCAGCGCGCCGTTAATCCAGAGTTGCGCGGGATAAGGACAATCGAGACATTTTGCACGCAGGAGAACCGGGTCGTTGATCCCGCGCACATCTGGAATGTTTCTGTCCCGTTTACACAACCGCAAGACTTGTTCAAGGTCAGCTTGGA
>Ga0315277_10013845_pt1 | contig 10041 bp, 6 predicted proteins | sample YL17G05_15_MG_FD_203695 | JGI IMG/M metagenome (GOLD analysis project Ga0315277, IMG submission 203695) | Sediment microbial communities from Yellowstone Lake, YNP, Wyoming, USA - YL17G05_15 | ecosystem: Environmental > Aquatic > Freshwater > Lake > Sediment | place: USA: Wyoming | collected...
TCCTGGTGTTGAGGTACGGCTCGATTCCGAAGCGGGTGATGACTTTTCCGGAGAGCGGCCAGGGCAGCTTTCCCTTCTTTTCGTAGAAGGGGACGAACCGGAAGGGAAGGACGATCTCCTGGCTGGCTAACCTGTCCATCAAGGTCTGCAGCTGCCGGGCCCGCTCCTTCTGTTCCTCCAAGGCCTGCTCGTACTTTTCCCTGTTCTTCTGGATTTGCTGGACGAGCGCCCTATTCTCGGCCTCCTGGGCTTCGAACTCTTGTCTCTTCCGGCCGGACTCGGCTATCAAGCCGGCCACCTCCGTTTTTTTCTTGTCCTGGTCGGCTTCGGCGCTCCGCAGGTCGGTCAAGGTCTTGAGGTAGGCGGCGATAACGTCCTGCTGGTGGCGGGCCAGGAGGGTCAGGTGCCTGCTTTCGGAGAAGACGGCGCTCATATTCTCCGCCTGGAGAACGAACTGGAGAAAATCGAACCTCCCGTACTTGTAGAGTGTGACCAGGGTCTTTTTGATCGAGCGCTGTTCGCGGCGGAGCCTCTCCCGCAGGCCGGCGATCCTCTCTCGGGTGGCGGCCAGTTCCCCGTTCAGCTTTTCCGACTGGAGGTTGAGGGCGGCGAGCTCGTTGCGAACGAGCTTCTTGCTGAGCACGATGCGCTCGAGCTGGGAGAGAAGTTCGGATTCTCTCTTCCTTACCTCTCCGATCCGGATCCGCAGGACGCGGATATCCTCATTGATTTTAGCCAGGCGCTTCTCGAACTCGGAGACATCCTGCTGGGCGGGAGCATAGGCTGAGAGAAGAGACAGGGCGGCGAGTGCGAAAACGGCGGGCCAAGCGACGAGTCCCCGAAGGGGTATCCGCCGAGTCGCCATCGGGGTCATCGAATCTAGATTAGCTCAATCTTCCCGGGGATTCAACGGTGCCTTTTTCCGCAAGACATAGATAATCCCTCCGACGAGGCCGAGCACGAGGTTAAAGGCCACGTCGACAAGGGAGAAGGAGACAGCCGTTTGGGGGGAGATTCCGTAAAACTTGAAGATCTCGATGTAGGAGCCTTCCCGGAGTCCCAGGCCGTTGATGGTAATGGGGATGATCTGGATGACCAGGACGATGGGGATGAAGATGAAGTAGTCGATGAAATGGATGTTCAGTTGGAGGGCCAGGCCGATCAGAAAATAGTAGAGGATGACGTTGAGCTGGAGGAGCACGGCCCAGAAGGTGGCCCGGAGGAAGGCCTGCTTCTGGGTCCGGTAGTGGAGGATGGTCTCCCGGAAGATAAAGATCTTGCCGCGGAGCCGGTCAAAGAGTCCCTTGAGCCGGAGGGAGCCGAGCCGGCGGGCGAAAACAGGAAGGAAAAAGACCGTGATCAGGGCAAGACCGAGAAGACCCAAAAGGAGGGCTATCCAGATAACCGGGATCTGGCGGGCCATGTCGAGCCGGAAGAGCGAGGCGACGACGGCCATGAGGAAGAGGACGATGATGCCGGTGAACCGGTCCACCAGGACAATCGCGGAAGACTTGACCAGCGACTTGGAGTAGCGCGAGCCGTCCCAGATGCGGACGATATCGCCCCCGAAACGGGTGGGGAGAAAATTGTTGAAGAACTGGGCGACAAGGTAGGATTTGGCCAGGAAGACGAGGGGGACCTCATCGCCCTGGGCGCGAGCCAGGATCTGCCAGCGGTAGGCGCTGGCGAAGAGGCCGAAAGCATGGAGCGAGAAGGCCAGGGCCAACCAGTAGGGGTTGATGCTGCGGAGGACAATCCCGATCTTGGCGAAGGAGGTTTGCGTCGTCAGGATAAGGACGAGTATGGACAGGCTGACGGCCAGCTTGAGCAGAAGGAGCAGAGTATTTTTTCTGTTGGCCATTTCAATCAGCGTTTTATTACCATAAAAGGTCACTCCTGTATATGCCCCCCAGACGAACCCCTTTTTGATGCCGCCTTTGGCCTAGAGCTCTCGCGATTCGAGGACAAGGCGCAGTCCCGAGAGGATCTCCCGGACTCTCTGGCGCGACAGGGTCCCGATCTTCTCCCGGAGGACAGATTTATCCACGGTGACAACCTGCGACACGTTGACCACGTTCGGCCGGGGCAGGTTCGCTTCCCCCTTCCGAAGCAGGAGATTCCCAGGGGCTTTGGCCCGCGCCAGGTTCGAGGTGACGGCGCAGAGGACAGTCGTCTGAATGCGACTGGCGTTGAAAACATCGTTTTGGACGACGACGTGAGGACGCCTGAGGCCGGGGCCCGACCCGCGAGGCGCTCCGGTGTCGAGCCAGAACACATCGCCCTGGGCGATCACCATTCTTCCCTCTTGAGGACCGTACGCCTGTAGAGATCGAGCTCCGATTTCCGGGCATCCCTTTCCTCGTCCGTTTCCGGAGCGGCATAAACCTCATTCAGGCGTTCGAGGATCCGGCGGGATTCGAGTTTCGTCAGATATTCCCTGACGGCCTCAACGAATATCTCACTTCGCGACCGCTTCTGCTTTTCGGCGGCCTCTTTGACGTCACGAAAAACACTCTCGGGGATGGAGATCGCAATTTTCATACCATTAGTATGAACGATGGTATGTCCATTGTCAAGATCTTCCGATGGGCCGATTTCCTTAATCTCACTAAGAGAGACGATCCCGTGGGCCGCATCGTCTCACTTGAGGCCGGGTTACCGATAGGAGCGGTTTATTTCTTATCTGGCAGATAATTCTCCATGACCCAGAGATCGCGCCGGCCGCGCCCGGTATAGTAAGCGATCTGGCGGCCGTCGGGGTGGAACCGCATGCCTCCGCCGGAGACGGCGAGCTCCAATTTCTGGAGATCAGCGCCGTCGGGAGAAACCTTCCAGCTCTCCCATTTGGGTGACACCTTGGGATCATTCGAAGGTGCCACTCTTCTGAACCAGAGAAAGCGGCTGTCGGGCGTCCAATTGAGGTCAAGGATGAACTCCTTGTCCATAGACTGGAACAGCTCGCGGACCTCTCCGCCTGCCGACGGCACGATCTTGAGTCTGATCTTCTGCTCGCCTTCTTCCCGGGAGGTGAAGGCGAGCCACTTCCCGTCGGGCGAAGCGGCGACGAAGGGGATGCCGGCGGGGCCGGTCATCGTGGCGAGCTCCGTGTCCTTGCCCGTATCGAGGTCGCTGCGGAGGATTCGGGTGGGATTTCCCTGGGGATAGAAGAGGCTCTTGCCGTCGGTCGACCAGACGGCATGCAGGGTGTATTGGAACTTGGGGATGATCACGAGTGGGTTCGCAGCCCCACTGGAAACATCGACCTTGTAGATCGCCGTCTCCTGGCCGGTTGATCCGATAACCAGGAGAGAGCGGCCGTCCGGCGCCCAGTGGGGTCCATCGTTCGGGCCGATGGAACCGATCTTCGGTGTTATCTGGCGTTCCTCCCCGGACCGGACGTCCAGGATCGAGATCATTACAGGCGCCCCGGGGCCGTATTCCCCGCCGGGGATGGTTCGATAGGCGAGACGCGTGCCGTCGGGCGACCAATCCGGCATCATATTGGCTCCCGAGTACTTCGTCGGCACTGCCGTCGGCTGGCCTTGAACCTTCCCGGTATCGCGATCGATCGCTGCTATATAGACGTCCATGACCGTCTCGGTCAGGACATAATAGAGCCCTCCGTTCGGGGCCAGCCGTACGGGGTCGGCCTGATTGATGGCCGACTTGATAAGGTATGGGGAACCCTGGGCCTGCCCGTCGGATACGTTTATACCCCAAAGGCCGTAGGCCCCCGTCCGGTCGCTGGCGAAGACGAGCGTTTTTCCGTCCGGAGCCCAGCCGAGCGAATAGTCATCGGCCGCATGGGCTATGAGCGGGCTCATAACGCCATCCTCAGTCTTCATGATGAAGACGTCCCGCTTCGACGAGGACGGCTCCGGTGCCATCGAGCAGGCAACGAAACGGCCGTCCGGGGACAGGTCCAGGGCCGGGTCCTTCGTAGTGACGTCCCTCAGGACGCGGACCGTCCCGTCGGCCGCGGAGACCAGGGCGATCTGCGAAGGCCCCTCCTTCTTCATGTTGATCGTCAGGATCTGTTGTCCGTCCGGCGACCAATCGTGGGGCCGGAGCCAGGCGGACTGCTCGTCCCGATAAAGCATGCGTGGATTGGAGCCGTCGAAATCGATGACCCAGAGCTCCGGGACGCGATCCTTGTTATACCAGCCATAGGCGACCTGCTTGTCTCCGGGGGAGAAGGCGCTGGTTTCCCCCATTTCCCGGGACTTCGTGGATAATCCTCCCTTGTTCGTGAGAGGCCGGCTCTTGGTCGTCACTAGATCGACCACCGCCAGGTCGCCGGTGTCCCAGTTCGTGTAAACCAGATATCGCCCGTCTGATGACAGGGCGTTGCCCCACTCGAGCCCGGTCCCATTGTAAACCCGGCGCATACTGAGCTCCTTGCCGCCTTTTTCCGCCGCCGCTTGGGTTCTGGCGAGCAGGGCCAGCTTTTCCCTGGCCTCCCTGACCGCATCGCTCTGATCCGGGTACTTTTCGATCACCTTTTGATAAGCCTCTTGGGCCTGCTTCATGCCCAATTTTTCATAACATATCCCGACCTGCAGCTGAGCTTTAGCCGCGGTGTCCCGTTTATCTGGGAACTTGGTCAGAATATTCTGAAAAATCTTGATGGCTCCGCTCAGGTCTCCCTCCGCCTCTTTCTTCAAGAGGGCAGCCTGGTAGAGATCTTCAGCCGACTGCTGGGAGAGACGGGGCGAAGCATTGCCGGCGGCCAACGCGCTGACCAAGAACGCCACGGCCAGCCCCATGACTCCCATGAAGACTTTTTTTCTGTTCATTTCTGAACCTCCCTGTGGCATTGACACAGGGATAAGATAAGCCTTGTCTTGAGCCCGGTGGCTGAGCTTGGGTTGCGATTCCAATGAGCTTTCATGGCCGAGCGTTCACTCCGAGAATCTGTAGCCGACACCCCTGACGCTGAGGATGTGAACGGGACGGCCCGGATCATCCTCGATTTTTTTCCTCAGGTGGGCGACATGGGGGTCGATGGTCCGGTAAGCGACGACGGCCTCTCCCCAGGCTTCGTCGAGAATCTGGTCCCTGGTCACGACCTGGCCCCGGCGGGCGATTAAAAACCGGAGCAGGTTGAATTCCAGGGCGGTCAAGTGAAGCTCCTTGCCCCGCTTGAAGACTTCATGGCTCTTGAAGTCGACCTCGACGTCGCCGAATTTAAAAGTATCACCCCGGTCGTCTTCCTTTCGGGCGCGCCTCAAGATCGCCTTCACCCGGGCGACCAGCTCTCTCGAGCCGATGGGCTTAGTGACATAATCATCCGCCCCAAGCTCCAACCCTACCACCTTGTCCATCTCTTCCGTTTTGGCCGCGGTCACCATGAGGATAGGGGTTTTGACGCCCGCCTCCCTGAGCTTCTTGCAGACCTCGAACCCATTAAGCCCCGGCAGGAGGATGTCCAGGACGACGAGCTCGAAGCCCCCGCCCAGGGCCTGCATCAGGCCTTCTTTTCCGTGGGAGGCTGTGGCGACTTCATAGCCCTCGAATTCGAGGTCGTCCTTGAGGCCCATAAGGATGGCCTTGTCGTCCTCAACGACGAGGATCTTATCCATTTTCGCCCTCCTTCTTTTCTTCGGGCCGCCTGACCGGAAGCCTGATCGTCACCCGTGTCCCTTTGCCCGGTTCGCTCTCGAGAAGAACCTTTCCCCCATGCGCCCGGACGACGTGCTGGACCAACGGAAGTCCGATGCCGCTTCCCTTGACATCACTCTCCAGGGCGCTCTCGGACCGATAGAACTTTTCGAAGATCTTTTTCTGCTCGGGCTTGCTGATGCCGATCCCGTGATCCTCCACCTGGATGTTGACGGCATCCTCCCCTGACCAGGCGCGGAGAACGACTCGAGGGTTACCGCCTGAATACTTGACGGCGTTGTCGAGCAAATTGAATACAGCTCTGGCGAGTGAATCCTTGTCCGCAGGGATTATCGGCAGGCCTTCCTCGATCTCCGTCTCCAGGGTGAAATCCTTGAAGGCCGCCTGCTGGCGGAACCGGCCGGCCACGTCGGCCGCCAGGTTCGCGATGTCCGTTTCCTCCATCTTGTATTCCTTCATTCCCGCTTCGATCTTGGAGAAATCGAGAAGATTCTCGACGAGCCGGCTCAGCCGCTCGCTTTCACCCGTGATCGTTTCGTAGTACTGTTGTTTCCTCGCCTCATCGGGGACGCGGCCTCTCTGCAGGAGTTCGGCCAGGTAGCGGATGGACGTCAGGGGCGTCCGGAATTCGTGGGAAACAGTCGCCGTGAAATCCGACTTCAGCTTGGCCAGTCTCAACTCCTTAGCCGTGCTTCGGATGGCCAAAAATCCGCCGAAAAAGAGGGCTGCGATGACGGCCGCGAGAGACAGGATGTAGATGGTCCTCCGCAAACGGAACTGCCTCTCCGCGGCGCCGCCGCCGCTCTGGTGGATTTCGATCGCCCATGGCGGGAAGGAGTCGGCAAATGCGCCCGTGAAGACGCGCTTCGGCTCTCCGCTTTTCTCCGGCGTTTCTGGGGAGATAAGTCCCTGGCCGGCGACGACCTTTCGGGATTCATCGACGATCGCCACCGACCAGCCTTCCTCAGGTTTAGGCTTCCCGGAGTCAGGCGGAAATAGCCCTCCGGCCAAGGTCTGGGGGTCAAGGAGCAGGCCGAGCATAGTGTTTCTGTCGAGCGGGATAAAGGAGGCCAGTAGAAGGCCGGAATCCACCGGCTCGGCGATGCGCAGGAATCTTCCGGATTCCGCATCCATCTCGCTCGCTTCCAGCCGCATTCGCGGGATAATCCGTTCGCGGACCTTCTCCAGGATCCCTGTTTTTGCCAGCCGTTCTCCCTCGATTTTTTTCAGGTCCTGAAGCCGGCCTTCCCAGTCCGCCCGGAGAGCGGCATCCAACTCTCCGACAGCGTTCCCGAAGCGTTCCTCCGCCAATTTCCTAAATGATAAGAATTGGTCCTTCGTCAGAGGCCACTTTGAACCCAAGAGGCCCTGATAGAGATCGAGAAAGGCTCCGGCCGCTTCCGTTCTTTGCCCTCTATGGAGATGGATGTTTCCGATCTGGTACAAGGCGGTGATTTCAAGCGGAATTCCGTCGGAAGCAATGTCAGGAAGGCCGATTTGGAGCTGCCGCCGATATGCGCCGAGGGCTTTTTCTTGTTGTCCCGATTTCGTGTAACACCTGGCCAGCCGGTTTAGGAGAAGGGCATCCAAGGCCGGGTCGGCGGTCCTGGCCGCCAATTCCTGATAAATAGCGGCAGCCTGGGAATAATCGCTCAGACGGAACTCTGCCGCCTCCGCCCGCTTCCAGCGCTCATCGTTTTCCAAAGAGCGCCCGATTTCCCTCGATTTCTGCTCTTCTCCCGGGAGGAGAAAAAGAGGCCTGGCGCCGAGAAAAACGACTTGGTCTTTGTCATCGACAAAAAAGGCCTCGGATACGAGGGGAATGTCACCAAGTGGACCTTTCAAGGCGGCGACCGCCTGAGCGGGTTCGGCGCCGACTGGCAGTTTTCTCGCGGCTTCGAGAAAGCGATTCTCGGCTTCGCTGATCAGCGAACTCGCCCGGCCGTCGATTGTCTCGATGAGCTGCTGCCGCGCGCCCTCAATCTCCCTCTCCTTGAGCAGCTTCTCCCTTTCGGCTTCCCTGAGGGCGAAAAAAACGAGGGTCACGCTCAAGACCAGCAGAAATACGGAGAAGAGGATGACCGCCCGTCTTTGCCAATCAAGCCTCATGACGCTTGTCACCTCTCGCTGATAGGAAGGTTATACCCGTGAAAACGGCGAGTCAACCCGCTCCCGATAAGGTGACGGGGCCTTCCCAGCCAGGACAACCGATATTCTAGAGAAAATAAAGAAAGGATGCCTTAAGAAGACGTGGCGATTCGGTTGAGATTAGGTGGCCTTCCCCGCGTCCGGACTATTTTACAGAACCGCGATAATTCTGACTTACTTCTTCTCGGTGGGCAAAAAGTTCTGCATGACCCAGTGTTCGTACATCCCGGCCCTGCTCTCCGCGGCCGATCCTCGAACGAATATCAGTTTCCCCGACGGATGCCAGACCACGTTCTGGAGGATCGGATGACTGGACGGGGCGTCGGCGATCTTCCTTGCGGAGCCGCCCGCCGCGTCGACAACCCAGAGCTCGCCGCGGACATCGGGCGTATTGACTCTCTCCTGCATGGCATAGGCGATTTTTGTGCCGTCGGGAGACCAGGACGTATTCGGAGTTCCTTCATAAAATCCGCTGGGTTTCAGGTCTGGACCGGCCTCGACCAGAGTTTGAATCGTCCCATCGGGGACCGAGAGTATTTTGAGCGCTCGTCCTTCGCCCCAGAAGAGTTTTTTTCCGTCCGGCGACCAGGAGAAGGCCGGCCATCCTTCCGGGGGAAGGGGACAAAGGACTCTTAAAGTGCCATCCGGCAGAGTCAGAAGGCAAACCTTCTTTTCCTGGAAGTTGACCGCGACCAGATATCGGCCGTCCGGAGAAGGATTGCCATAGCCGCTTATGGCGAATTTTTCACCAACGCGCTCGATTTTATAGTTCACTGGGTCCATGAGATAGATCTCTTCTTCTGTCTCACTGAGCACCTTGCCGAACATGTAGCGGCCGGCCAGCGGAAGCCATCGGATATTGGCATAGGCGCCTTTGAAATTAGGTCCGGAAGTTTCCCCCAACTGCTGGACTGGTTCGATGTTAAGGCTTTCGAGCGATATCCGAAAAATGCCGACACGGCTGTCATCGGTATTCCAGCCCGGGAAAAGCAAGTGTTTGCCGTCCCTTGCCCACTCGATGTTGCCGATCCAATGCCCTTTTGCGGGAATTTCCAGTTCTTCTTCCGTCCCCCCCGAGCTGACATAGGCGTTTGGAAGCTGGATGTTTCCCCTGCGCGACGTATAGGCAATTCGGGAGCCGTCCGGAGACCATCGAATAAACCAGCTCTGGGTGGGATACTTGGCGAAGGGGCGCAACGGCCCTTGGGCCTCGCCGGTTTTCGGGTCGACCGGCATAACGAACAGGTCCGGAGGCTGACCGGCCGAACGCATGCTCAGGAAAAGGAGATGTCCACTGCGTGTGACGTCGGCGGGAATTTTGTTTTTGCCGATATCAGTCTGAATACGGATGGGGTCTCCGGCGGGGCGCGACCCGGCCATCGGGACGGCCCAAAGGTCGGTCGTCTTGGCCCTGTTACTGACGAAGACGACATAATTCCCGTCGGCTGACCAGAGAGGATACTCATCGTCGGCGGCATGGTCCGTGATCCGCGTCTCGCCGCCGTCGTCGACAGCCCAAACATAGACATCCGTGTTCTTCTCTCTTCTCTTCATGCCCACGACGGACTTTCCGTCAGGTGAAAACCGGGCCCAATCGGCGAGCTCGCTCATGTCGCCCGAGACGACCGTGCGGGGCTCTCCGCCTTTTTCAGGGAGAATGGCCAGGCGGGTGCTCTTTTCGTTCGTGCTGCCCAATCCTCCTTTGGGGAGAGCGATCAAGATGGCCTTGATCTGATCGGACCAATCCAGGGGAAAGACGTCCGCATCCTTATTGGAGGCCGACCAGAGGTTTTCCGGCTTTCCTCCTGTGGAATCGACGACCCGGAGTTCTCCGCGTCCGGACCTGAAGACAACTTTTTTCCCGTCCGGTGACCAGGCGAAAGCAGGGTTCATTGAGTTGGCTTCCACCCCTTCGGCCAAAAGGATACTTTTGCCCGAGGCCAAATCTACCACCCGGACGCCGCTGCCTGACTGCTTGTCCTCTGCGCCTATATAGAGCATCTTGCTTCCGTCGGGAGAGAGGCGGACTTGATTGGTGGATTCAGCCCCCTCGAAATCGATCTTCCTAAAAGTAAGACCCGCCTTGTCAGGCGCGGGACCGCCGGCAATCGCTTCCAGCTGGGCCAGCCGGGAACGGGCCTCTTTGGCCAGCTGAAGTTGATCGCCGTAATTCTGAAGCAGTTGGCTATAGGCGTTGCGCGCTTCGGACTTCCCCAGTTTTTCGTAGCACATCCCGATGTGAAGCAGCGCCTTGGCCGCGACTTCGCGGCT
>Ga0315277_10013848_pt1 | contig 10040 bp, 8 predicted proteins | sample YL17G05_15_MG_FD_203695 | JGI IMG/M metagenome (GOLD analysis project Ga0315277, IMG submission 203695) | Sediment microbial communities from Yellowstone Lake, YNP, Wyoming, USA - YL17G05_15 | ecosystem: Environmental > Aquatic > Freshwater > Lake > Sediment | place: USA: Wyoming | collected...
AACCACGCCCAGTACAGAATCGCAAAGGCCCTCGCCTCCGCCCACAACAATATCTGCGCCACAGGCGACCCCGACCAGTCTATTTACCGCTGGCGCGGCGCCGACATCCGCAATATCCTCGACTTCGAGCGTGACTGGCCCGATGCTGTAATCGTCCGCCTCGAAGAAAATTTCCGCAGCACCCCCGGCATACTTGAAATCGCCGACCGCCTCATCGCCCACAACCACAGCCGCAAAGAAAAACGCCTGATTGCAACAAGACCTCCCGCCGGCAATGTCGTCATTGAGCCGTTTGAGGATGAAGCCGAAGAATCGCTCGGTGTTGCTGAAAATATCAAGCTATTGGTTTCGCAGGGGAAATCGTTGTCTGATATCGCCGTCTTCTACCGCGTCAATGCTCAGAGCCGCGCACTCGAAGAGGCCTTCATCAAAAACAAAATCCCCTATCAAATCGTTCGCGGCGTCGAATTCTACAACCGGAAGGAAATCCGCGATTTGCTCGCCTATCTCAAAGTTTTCGTCAATCCCGCCGACCAGGTCGCGCTTCTGCGAATCATCAATACTCCCACTCGCGGCATCGGCAAAACCACCATCGACAAAATCCTCGATTACGCCTCCCGCAGAAGCATTAGCTTATATGAGGCCGTTAAATCTGCCCCTCAAATCCCCGGCCTCCCTCAGGCCACCGCCACCAAACTCGTTAGTTTCCTCAATATGATGGAAGGTTTCCGAAAACAAGCGGACCTCGATACCAGCGCCAGCCCAAATCATCAATCATCAATCATCAATCATCAATTTCGTGTTGCCCCTTTGATTGAGCATATCTTCTCTGAATCCGGCCTCGAAAAGTCGCTCCTTTCAGAAGGCACAGACGGCAAGGACGCCCTCGAAAACGTCGGCGAGCTTATCAGCGCCGCCGCCGTTTATGACAAGCAAACCGAGACCCCCTTATTAGTCGATTACCTCCAGCAAATCGCGCTTTTCAGCGACGCCGACGCCTACAACGCCGCAGCCGAACGCGTCGCGATGATGACCCTGCATTCCGCCAAAGGACTTGAATTCGATACCGTCTTTATCGTCGGCGTCGAAGAAGGGCTACTGCCCCACGAACGTAGCGCTGACGACGGCGACGAAACCGAAGAAGAACGCCGGCTCTTTTTCGTCGGCATCACTCGCGCCAAAACTAACCTCAATATCTACTTCGCCAGATACCGCCAAATCAGGGGACAAGTGCTCCGCACCATTCCCTCCCAGTTCCTCTTCGAACTCGGCCTTGAATTTTCCGAGTCCGGCTCTATCATATCTGAGAATCCCTTTGTCATTCCCGCGAACCCCTTTGTCATTCCCGCGAAAGCGGGAATCCAGCCCTTTGTATCTACATCGGAAGTGATTTTATCGTCAGGCGCAAGCTCAAATCATCAATTGACGCGCAGCGTCATCCCCGAGAGCTGCTCCTTTGGCAATGAACAGGGGACCCATTTCAAATCCGAAATCATCAATCATCAATTATCGCCCCGATTTCGTCGCGGCGACCTCGTTGTTCACAAAAAATTCGGCCTCGGCACCGTAAAGGATTTCGCCGATATGGGTGAAAACTCCGTAGTTACCGTCGCCTTCAACTCAGGCCACACTAAAACCTTGATGACCAAATTCGCCAAACTCGCGAAGGTGTAAACGTTTAGCCCCCAGGCCTGCCTGGGGGTGTTTTTAAAATGTTTAGCCGCCGCCGGCACGGCGGCGTAATTTTCTCTTGAACGCCCGAATGCCCTCGAATGTTGTTGTCGGGGGCTTCGGGCGTTTGTATATAGCCCCCGGGCCAGTCCTGAGCAGAGTCGAAGGGCTCCGCCGGGGGTTGCCCAAGCGAGGAACGCTTTTACCCCGTGAGATGTGTTTACCCCGTGGGATACGTCTTTCACTATCCCACCGGGGCCTATCTCACAGGGGTCATTCCCGCGAACGCGGGAATCCAGTTGCAGTTGTAGGGCGGGGTTTACCTCGCCCATGTTTAGCCCGGCAACTTTATTGCCGGGTTCCCCTTGTATCCACCGAAATTAAGGGTAGAATTTATCCCGTGAGATAATGCGTCACTATCTCACGGTGATGGTGGTTTTGTAAATGCAAACAGGATTTTATATGGAAACCATATAAACAAGAATTCGTCAGGAGGGAAAAATGAAAAAGATATTTCTTTTAGCATTTGGTGTTTTGCTTTCGGGCTGTGCCTCACAAGAATTAAAACCTGGTATGATCTGGATGTATACTACACCCGATATAAAAAGCGAAAAAGATCCAGACGCAGATTTCGGAAAGTACCAAAGCTTTGCAGTGTACCCTATAGCAGAACTTGACAAAGAGCTCCATGTCAATCCCATAGTAGAAAAACAATTACTTTTTTTAGCAAGAAATGAATTAGAATTGTTAGGCTATCATTGTGCCAATACTGTTGACCAAGCTGATTTTTATGTGGGAGTTGTTTTCGCTAATGAATACAAGAGTGAATATATACCTCCCTCTACATCAATCATACCATGGTATATCCCTGGACAAACTCAAACAACTTATATGAATCTCTATGGGAGCACGGGTTCACATTGGGGCACTGCCACCACAACAACACCAGGATATTATGTTCCCATGACAATTACACGGCCTGGGCAGTACGTGGGCGCTTATTATCCGTACCTCAATGTTCTTGCATTTGATAAAGCTTCGAAAAAACTCGTGTGGTCTGGCTCTGCGATTGTTGCTACCAAGGAGTCAGATGTTCGCCGGTCAGCCAGTACTTTATTACCTGGTTTGTTGCTGGGGAAATTCCCCAAAGCAAGCGAATGGAGCAAACAACATGACTCGAAAAACGGCGTGTTTGGTTGTGGGTTCCATATAGTTACAATAGATGGCGACAATTTTTATCCTGTAATAACAGGAGTCTGGTCTGGATCGCCTACAAGCCGAGGTGGTTTAAAGGTTTACGATATTATTACTCACATTGATGGTCAAAGTGCTCTTAACTTGCCCTTTTCTAAAGTTCGTGCATTCTTTGACAAAGATCAAGGTGATAGTTTGATACTTACTTCACATCGTGGTGACAAATCTTTTGAAGTATCTCTTATAGCAGAAGCGGAAGCAGAATCGCAATTAAAATGGCAAAAAGCCGAAATTGCTGGCCCAAAAGGTGAAGTAACAATGACAGTAAAACAAGCGCAAGAGGGTTTAGGTAATATTGCAAAAGACGAGTTATTTGAACTTGTTCCATGATGTTGACAATTGCAGACGCGTTGAACAGTCTAACATAACAAAGTTGATGTCTGCGTCAAAAGTTTGCTCAGGCGGTTTTGTAAAAAAGTAATATATGAATAGATAAACAATGGAGTTGGAACCAGTATTAGCAAATATTGATTGGTACTCTTCAGTATCTTTGCAAAAGGGTATTCTCCCACGCTGCCCGTGTGCAAATGTGGACAGATGTCCGCGTTATTATGAAAGCCTCTCATTGCTCGGCAGTGCCGGCATTACGACGGCGATCCAACCGTCCGAAGAAAAACGACTCCTGAAGAAATGGAAGAAATCAGAACATTGGCCAAAAGTGAGGGAGCACGAATCTTCTATATGGAACAATAAGGACTTCCACAATTTCTGCCCGGAAGTAGCTTTCGATGTTTCTGGATTATTTGCTTCAGAACTTCATCATTATGCTGATGAAATAGACACCCACGCTGCACATGCTCAATTGGTTAACGAGAGAGTTCCTGCAAGTGATTGGCGATGGCAATGGGCGCACATAACGCCCCTGCATTATTCGGAATGCCGCCTGTATTCCCAACTGCTTTCAACAAATGCAGGAGGCACAGACAAAGTCGACGCAAAGGAAATCATCGATGTCAAGCCGGGCGTGTTTGGAATAACCATCGATATCAAGGAAATTACTAAACGCGTCTGGAAGTGGATTTGTTCTCGCAGCCAGGCATAACAGACTTGTAACGATCCGTTGAATGGTTATGAAAAGATATTGGAAAGAGAAGAAACAGCGCCTAAATACCTTTGTGTCTTCGGGTCTTCGTGGTTAAAAACCGTTTCCGGCCTTAGGTTTCATTATATCGCTAAACAGTGAAAGAGGACAAGCTTTTTCAGTTCCGCAATCCGCAATCCAAAAGCATCAATTTCTTCCTTTTTGTGTCTTCGTGGTTCTCGGTGTTCTTCGTGGTTCAAAAAAACTGCGTCTAATTTTATTTGCTCGGCTTCATTTGGTTGTTTCGGCCAGCATCGGCAAATCTGTGTGTCAGCCGGCAAATCGCCAACGGCGGTGGGCGATATAATCGCCCGGCAGACGAGGAACAGGCATTCACAGATACGCGTATCGAGAAATGCCCGCTACGAGTATGCCTCCTCGGCTGACTAAATCCGTGAAAATTCGTGTAATCCGTGGTTAAACCTTTTTATCTTTCTTTGTGTCTTAGCGCCTTCGTGGCTATCAGTTTTCTTCTTGAAATTCCCCGCGGAATCAATACACTGTTTTCTCTTGTTTCCACACCAGGTAACGGCTAACAGAAAGGAACGCACGTGGCTGACAAACAAATTAAGTTCTACTACAAAAACGTCCTGGCCGACGCAATCGGCCCCGAACACGGCATAAGCAAACAGCAGTTCGATGACCTCGCAAAGCAAACGACACCGCTTATCCCCAAAATCAAAGACGAAATAACCAGCGACAAGGTTCGCTATGGCTTTCTGCCAACCGACCCCCAAACAACAAAAAGCGTCAAAAAATTAGTCAGGCAGTTCAAAAGCCGATGCGAAAACCTCGTCGTCCTCGGCATCGGCGGCTCCGCTCTCGGCAATATCGCGCTCCAGACCGCACTCAATCCTTATACATACAACCTCGACAACAACCACCGAGAAAGCCCGCGTCTTTTCGTCTTTGATAACGTTGACCCCGCCCAGTTCGTCTCATTCCTCGACTACATCTCGCCCCGGCTCGGCAAAACCATCTTCAACGTCGTCAGCAAATCGGGCCAGACCGCCGAAACCGCCTCGCAGTTTATGATTGTCCAGAAACTGCTCGAAGCCAAATTCGGCCCCGCCCGCCTCAAAGACCACGTCGTCGCCACAACCGACCTCCAAAAAGGCACCCTTCGCAAAATCGCAACCGACGCCGGCCTGCCGACCCTCGTTGTCCCCGATGGAGTAGGGGGGCGATTCAGCGTCCTTTCCGCCGTAGGCCTCTTCAGCGCCGCAATGACCGGCATAAATATCGACCAGTTATTGGCCGGCGCACGCGATATGCACGCTCGTGTCACATATCCCAATTTCTACAAAAACCCCGCCGCCGTCAATGCCGCCATTCAATACCACTATTACAATCGCGGCAAAAAAATTTCCGTGATGATGCCCTATAGCTACGCCCTTAAGGACTTCGCCGATTGGTATCGCCAGCTCTGGGCAGAATCGCTCGGCAAGCGATATGCCCTCGATGGTAAAACCGAGGTCTTCGTCGGCCCCACCCCCGTCAAGGCACTCGGCGCCACCGACCAGCACAGCCAGGTCCAGCTTTACCGCGAAGGCCCTAACGACAAGGTCTTTACCTTCCTCGAAGTCCAAAATCACGGCAAAAAACTCAAAATCCCTCCTCCGCCGACCTGTGCTCCTGAGCTTGCCTATCTTGCCAAAAAGGATATGGGTGAACTGCTCAACGCCGAGAAGAAAGCCACCGAATACGCCCTGACGGTTAATCAACGTCCCTGCCTTACGGTTCTTTTCCCGAAAGTTGACGCTTATACCGTTGGCCAGTTCATTTTCTTGTTTGAAGCCACAACCTCCTTTGCCGGCGCCCTTTTCGGCGTCAACACCTACGACCAGCCGGCCGTCGAGCTTGGCAAGCACGCCACCTTTGCCCTTATGGGCAAATCCGGCCAATATGACGGCAAATCTTACTCCGACTTCGCCAAGGAGATTCACGCCAAAACCGAACTCGACGCCTACTTCGTGATTTAAGGCAAGGTCGCTATTGTTTTTGGTTGTCGCTGTGTTAAAATCCGGTCAAAATAATGTAGGTCGGTTTGTTGGAGTGTGGTGACTTATAGTGAACTTGTCGAACTATTTGTTTTGAGTGGGGTCGAACTATGAACTACGCAGTGATTATGGCAGGGGGAACAGGCAAGCGCCTCTGGCCGTTGAGCAGAAAAACAAGGCCAAAGCAGGTCCTCAAACTCTTCCAGGGCCAAACCCTCCTTCGTCTCTGCTTCGAACGCCTCTCGCCCATATTCGATGCCCGCAACATCATCGTTCTGACCAATGCCGGCTATTCCGATATGGTCCGCGAATCCGTCACCGGCCTTCCTTATAATAATGTCATCGCGGAACCTGTTGTTCGCGACACCGCCGGCGCAATCGGCCTTGCCGCCTCCATCCTCACAAAGTTAGACCCGGATGCCTCGATGGCCGTCCTCACCGCCGACCAGATAATTGAGCCCGCCGAAACCTTCCAGCAGGCCCTCAAAGACGCCCTTACCTATGTTAACGCCAACCCCGACAAAATGATAACCTTCGGCATAAAGCCCACGTTTCCCAGCACGCAGCTCGGCTACATAAAATGCTCCGCACCCGTCAAATATCCCAAATGCAAAAACGAAATTTTCGTCGTCGATAGCTTTAAGGAAAAGCCCGCCGAAGAGACCGCCCGCCGATACCTCGACGCCGGCCAGCACTTCTGGAACTCCGGAATGTTCATCTGGAAGGCAAAGACCATCCTCGCACATCTCAACAAATTCCTCCCCGACGCCGCCCAGCCCCTGCGAAAAATTCAATCCGACTGGGATGGCCCACACCAGAAGGACACCCTCGCAGACTACTTCCCCAAGCTGCCGAAAATCAGCATCGACTTCGCCGTTATGGAAAAAGCGCCCGGCGTCCACGCCATCAAGCTCGACTGCCGATGGCTCGACCTTGGCTCATTCGCGGCCCTGGCAGACATCATCAAATCCGACAAAAATGACAATATCGTCGTCGCTGGTCAAACGGAAATCCTCGACTACGAATCCAGTATCCTCGTTACCGAAGATACGGAGCACCTCATTGCCGCAATAGGTCTCGATAATATGATTGTCGCCCACAGCCCCGACGCAACGCTCGTATGCCCCGTCAGTCAGGCCTATAGAATCAAGGACCTTCTCGAACTGATTGAGCGCCGCACCGGCGAGAAGTTCCTGTAACCGTCGACAATGAGCCGGTGGTACGTTAAGCGGTTGCGGTCGCGCGGCTCGTATCGGTTGCGTATAGCGTAAAGCGTCCGGGGACGCAACCATAAGACGATATACGAAACGAGCAGCGCAAACGAAAGACGAAATACGTTATCTTTAGAATGCGATACCTCTCAATCGATTACGGAACAAAGACAACCGGCTTGGCCATCTGCGACCCCACCGAGACAATCGTCTCGCCTTTGGCCTCGCTGCCGACCGCAAAAGGTCTTATCAGCAGGATACTCGCGTTTATCCAAAGCGAGAACGTCAGTGTGATTGTTCTCGGCCTGCCTTTGAATATGGATGGCTCATCGGGGGGACAAGCCGAAATCATCCGCGCCTTCGCCGACAGACTCAAAGAGCACATTAGCATCCCCATATTCTTCCAGGATGAACGATTGACCACCTTCGCCGCTGAGGGAAAACTTGCCGACTGGTCATTCAATCAAAAGCGAGGGAAGCTTGTCCGCCGTAGCGACAGCGAAGGCGGATTGACCCGCAAAAAGAAAAAAAGTCGCATTGATGCCTTGGCCGCGGCGGAAATCCTACAGCAATTCCTCGATTCCAACCATTCCACCCTGTGAGATTGAAATAAATTATCTCAGCCCCGATTACGGATGTCGAGGCCCCTCCGTATGTTGATACAAAGAAGTTTACCTTGAGGGCAGGCAGGCGGGGTCAACCCCGTGAGATAGGAACGGATTATCTCACGGGGTAAATATCTACAAAGCGGTTGCCGCCGGTGCGGTTCCATTTGTCAATTGCGGACTGGCCTTCGCCTAAGTAAATATCGATATGTTTTCCATTTATCGAATGGCCTGTATCCTGGACTTTGAAATTTGCGGACGTGCCGCCGGAAGGGGTGGTCGTGCCGTTATTGAAAACAAGAGTGCAGGTTTGGCCGGGTGGTATTAGCGATGAGTCGGTGGAAATAGAGAGCCAGGGTGTCAGGGGTTGGCCCATCGAGCCGGTGACAAGAGATTGCCGTAAGTAGGTCGCGGAGTCAGGAAACAAAAGCGCTAAATTGCCGAAGCCGGTAAAGTCGGTGATGCCCAGCCGGGCGTAACGACTGCGCAGGACCTTGGGATTTATAACCCATTGGCCTTCGAGGTTCCTGCCCGCATCTGGGCCTGTAAGGCGGACGAAACAGCCGGCGCCTCCCGTGTATTTGATATAGTCGCCCCCGGGGCCGGTCCTGCCTGTGCCCTGCATGGCAGCGCCCCAGCCGCCGAATAAAAAGGAGGCCTTTAGGGTATAGGTGGTGTTTGAAATGGTCCTTGTGATGGTCTGCGTGCCGGCCAGTTCCGAATTGTAAACACAGTAATAGGCGGTCGCATAGACATTGGTGATAATCGTTGCCCGGCTCGGAGAATCAGCGTTCTCGGCAATCGCCCTGCCGTGAACGCCGGACAGCGGCATCACGCTGAAGACGGCCAAAAACAGGCATATTCCTTTCACGTATTCCATCTATATTTAATACGTTTTTGTTTGTGGAAGCGCCGTAAGAATTTTGCTTAACTTGGCCTTTGCCGTTGCCCATACAGCGGATCGCGGGTTTCTTCGCCACAGAGGGCATTTTATTTTTGCCACAGAAAACTTCTGTCATCGGTCGTCTGTTCTCCGTCATCTGCTTTGTGTCTTCGGGGCTTCGTGGTTATGTGAAGTTTAACCTTGCAAACTCCCCGTGACGAATTAGTCGATAGTTTTTAGTCGTTAGTCGATAGTAGAGTGGATTGTTCGTTAGGAAAGTTCAGACGAGCGAATTCTTTATGATATTCACGAGCAGCACGATCATAAGCGCGTGCGGCGTCGAGTTCGTTATCGAAGCAGCCAAGCCATGTTCTTTTTCCGTGATGCCTGATATAGACAGGCCACATGCTTTTTCTTTTGTCAAAATGAACCCCGATAAATCGTGAAGAGGTATTTTTTCTCTTTCGGCTGTTGCAATTGTTCTGAGAGTTCGTCGCCAAGCGAAGATTGGCCCTGCGATTATCAAGGCCATTGTTATTGCGGTGGTCAACTAAAAGCCCGACAGGCGCGCGCATAATATACCTGTGCATACGAACAGTATTTGCCTTTTCATCAGCCGATAGAAGGTGCCTGACGGCATAAATATTATCACCCTTTCCATCTGCGACCCAGTCGAAATTATTAAGGTGGTAGAAGTCCTGCGGGTCAACAATAGTGAATTTGCCTTCGGTGAGAGGGATTCTGCGGAAGGGATAACCGAATTTCCGCTGACGATAAACAAGCACCGGCCAGGCACAGATTTTGTCGAGCCAGTTCGGAACATTGATTGTTAAGCGAAGTTTCATAAGCAGTTCTCCATCGTTCATGGTTCATTGTTCGTTGTTGTCGCTATGAACTAACGACTAACGACTAATGACTATCGACTAAAGACTAACGACTACGGAGGAACCTCCGAGGTCCCTCCGTATATGGCGCGAACTTGCGCGATATTGACGAAAACTAAGGTATTTCCTGATGGTAAAAAGGGGATGAAAAAGTGCTTAAGTGCTTATGGGATAAGGGATAATAAATTTTTTGAAAAAGTCGGCTTCTAAGGGTTTTCGACTTGCGCGCTTTTTGCTAATCCCAGTCACATAGTAGGATTTACCATATTAACATTTTGGGTAAATTAGCGGTAATTGGATCCCCTGTAGTAGGGCCAAGGAAGAATCACTCGGGGACCTCCGCTGCGCTTCGGCTTGCGCGCTTTTGCCCAACAACTGTTTTAAACAAACGTTTTAAACAACTGTTTAAAACACTTGTTTGATTTTACCCAGATTAACAGGGGACAGCGTT
>Ga0315277_10013849_pt1 | contig 10039 bp, 7 predicted proteins | sample YL17G05_15_MG_FD_203695 | JGI IMG/M metagenome (GOLD analysis project Ga0315277, IMG submission 203695) | Sediment microbial communities from Yellowstone Lake, YNP, Wyoming, USA - YL17G05_15 | ecosystem: Environmental > Aquatic > Freshwater > Lake > Sediment | place: USA: Wyoming | collected...
CTGAATTTTAACTAGGTCCTTCGCTAACTTATCGCCCGACGCAATCTGCGGAGGGCGATTTATTTTATGGAGGTCAATATGTATAAAACACATACCTGTGGAGAACTTCGCGTTAGTCATGTCGGTCAGATTGTCACCCTGGCAGGGTGGGTAAACCGTCACCGCGATCATGGTGGGGTGACTTTTATCGATTTACGAGACCGATTCGGGGTTGTGCAGGTTGTAACGAATCCAATTATTTCTCCTGAAGCACATAAGATTTTATCAGATGCGCGTGTTGAGTGGGTGATCCAGGTGACAGGCGGTGTAAACAAGCGCCCCGAAGGTATGGAAAATCCTGACTTAGTTACTGGGGAGGTAGAGGTTGAGATTCAACAGGTACAAGTGCTTAATCCAGCCAAGACTCCTCCATTTGCAATCAACAAAGAGGAAGATATCGAAGAAAATGTTCGTTTAAAATATAGGTATCTGGATCTTCGCCACGAGCGTATGCGTCGTAACCTCGAGTTACGTCACCGAGTAGTCAAGTTCATCCGGGATTATCTCGATGCACGTAGTTTTATCGAAATAGAGACACCTATCCTCTTTAAAACAACTCCTGAAGGAGCTCGGGATTATCTTGTTCCCTCGCGTGTCCATGCAGGCGAGTTTTACGCTTTACCCCAATCTCCCCAACAACTAAAGCAGCTGCTGATGGTGGCAGGCATTGAACGTTATTTTCAAATTGCACGTTGTTTTCGGGATGAGGATCAACGCGGTGATCGCCAACCTGAATTTACCCAACTTGACTTAGAGATGTCTTTTGTTCATCGAGAAGATGTTATGAGTTTAGTAGAAGATATGTTTACGAAAATGGTGGGTGAATTAGTGCCTGGTAAACAGATTTTCCAAACTCCATGGCCACGTTTATATTATAAAGAAGCCATGGAACGTTTTGGTAAAGACAACCCTGATCTAAGGTATGGGATGGAGTTGAAAGATATCTCTGACCTTGTGCCCGGGTGTGGTTTTGCTGTGTTCGAAGCTTCAGTTAATAAAGGTGGGCATGTTCGTGGTATTAATGCCTCTGGATTAGGTGATTACAGCCGAAAGCAAATCGATGAGCTAACAGATTTTGTTAAGCAATTTGGTGCAAAAGGATTGGCATATATCGCTCTGACAAAAGAGGGCGAGATACGGTCTACATTTACCAAGTTCCTCTCCTCCGACAAGCTTCAATCTCTTATCCGGCGTATGGAAGGTAAAGCTGGCGATTTGTTGCTATTTGTGGCAGATCAACCGGCAATTGTGTTTGAATCATTAGGACGTTTACGGGTAATGCTAGCTGAAAGGATAGGTTTACCCAATCCCAACGTGTTAGCTTTCTGCTGGGTGATTGACTTCCCATTTGTGACGTGGAACGCGGAAGAAAAACGATGGGATCCCAGCCATCACCTGTTTACTTCACCGATGCCAGAGGATATCCCCCTGTTAGATACTGATCCAAGTAAAGCTCGCGGGCAGCAATACGATCTGGTTTTAAATAACTACGAAGTAGGCGGAGGCTCGATCCGTATTCATAATCGTCATCTGCAAGAAAAAGTGTTTAAATTGATTGGTCTTGAGCCGGAGGTAGCGCAAGAACGTTTTGGTCATATGCTTGAAGCCTTTGAATATGGCACACCGCCTCATGGAGGGATAGCTCCTGGGATCGATCGGATTTGTATGATCCTGACAGGTGAACCGAATATTCGTGAGGTAATAGCCTTCCCCAAGAACCAGGCTGCCCGCGATGTAATGGGGGATGCTCCCTCAATCGTTGAGCCAAAACAACTTAAAGAGTTACATATCAAAATAGATATATAAAATAATCTCACAATTAATACTAATTAAATTACCGTAGATTATCCCGTGATGTGGGCTTGTCTACGGTTTTTGTTTAGGTCCACAATAATTCGTATGGAGATATTGGGGAGGGGATACTTTCTTTAAATTAATTCAAGGTAGTCTTTCCCGATTATTTCATCAGTGACAATCCCTAATGTTTTCAGGAGATCTACTGCTAGCTCAGACTTATTTTCAGCGTCACGACGGCTCCATGTACGACTCTTTATCTCAACGAAAGAACCTAAACTTGGTTGGTTTACTTCATCTAAATTTATGTAACATTCTATCCCATGAAAAAGGATCCGCCAACGTAGGCGGTCTTTATGGATAACCGTTTCAGAAGAAGGTTTAAAATATTCCCGATAAAAGCGTAAGCTATACGGAGCAGGAGCCAGGTAACGGCTTCGTGATAGTAGTACATCACTGGGTAAACGTTCTTCACGGGCAATCCCAAGCAAAGTCAGTCGGTAGCGAACCGTTTCTACTTGACCATCTTCACCAATAAATTCATCTTCCCGGTAGCGTAATTGTCCTTGTTTCGGATCTGTAAAAGCAAAATATGTATCGTATTCGTGGTAGTGCCGGAAACGTAAAATTTCGATGCCTGGTTGTTTTATCGCCTCGATAACACTTTGAATATTCTGAACACGAACTTTAACTTGGACTTCGTAACTTTCGGCCTCTTCTGCACCCCCAATCGCGATCAATTTTGATAAGATTGATTGCTCTCGTTGGGCTAAGAATGTATCGATCTGCCGGGCATATTCTTTGGTTTGTTCAATAATTTCTGCTTCATTCACTGTTAAAAGGACACGATCGCGCATCAACCAACGACCATCGACCATTACATCACTAACATCTGTAGATTTTGCCGAATAAACGATTTGCGCATAGATATTGTCTCGATCGCGTCGAAAGCGGGGAGCGCTATGAGAGGTATTTAAATCGAGTAAAATCAAATCAGCGCACTTGCCCGGCTCTAATGAACCAATTTTATCTCCCAAGTGCAAGGCTTGCGCTCCTAATCTCGTTCCCATCGTCAAGGCAGTATGGGCATGTAGAGCAGTTGGATCGTTTGTATGAGCCTTAGCGATGAAGGCTGCCAGGCGTATTTCCTCGAACATGTCTAAATCATTATTTGATGCTGCCCCATCGGTACCGATACCAACATTTAGTTTGGCTTCCAACATTTTAGATGTTGGGGCAAAACCAGATGCTAATTTTAGATTAGAAGATGGGTTGTGCGCAACTCCAACATTATGGTGTCGAAGGGTGTTTATTTCGCCCTCATCTACATGAACACAATGGGCCGCAAGGGTTTTTGCTTCGAAAATACCTTGTTTTTTCACAAACGGGACGACCGGCATTCCATTATCATTCCGACATGTTTCCACTTCCTGACTTGTCTCGGAAATATGGATCAAAAGTGGGACATCAAATTCCAATGCCAACTTTGATGAGGATTGTAGAATCTCCTGGGTACAGGTATAGAAAGCATGCGGCCCGATAGCCGGCACAATTAATGGATGATCCTTCCATTCCTTGATAAATTCACGGGCTTTGACGAGTGCATCTTCATAATCCAAGGCATCCGGGGCGGTGAATTTATATACCGTTTGGGCACAAACTGCCCGTAATCCAACTTGTGCTGTCGCACTCGCTACATGGCTCTCAAAGTAGTACATATCAGCAAAGCAGGTTACACCGCTTCTAATCATCTCTGCGCATGCCAGTAATGTTCCCAAGCGCACAAATTCGGGTGAAACGAATTCACGTTCTACAGGCATCATGTAACCCAACAACCATACATCTAATCGTAGATCGTCTGCTATACCGCGCAGTAATGTCATGGCAGCATGTGTATGGGCATTCACTAAACCAGGCATCAAAACCTTGCCCTGGCAATCGATTATTTCACTGGCCAGGTATTGATCTAAAAGGTCACTTTCAATTCCAACCGCCGCAAGGCAATTCCCCTTAATCGCCACTGCACCTGGCTCATACTGCGTCAGTTTCTCATCCATTGTTAGGACAACAGCATTCGTCAACAGTAGATCAGCCGGTTGGGTCATAGGAATATCTCTTTCTATATATTACTGCATCTTACTTGCCACCCTTGGGAAGGTGTATTGCCTGGGTTAAGATTTCATTATTGGGTCCCTATTACAAATTTCGCAATAAATCCAGGCTGAGATTTACAGCCCACAGCGATGCGTAGTCAGGGTGACCACCATAAGAGCGAGTTGAATTTCTTTCGCCCTCTGGGGTAATAATAATCATCTGGATGTCCTGTTTCTCTGGTCCAGGAATAAGCCTTACACCCAATGCCACATTTGCCTGGTGAGATTGATGGTACGCGCGTAAGCTGGTAGATAAATTGATCTCAGCAGTTTGAAATGATAACATTTCGCCCCCTAGAAAAGGACCGGGTAGAGAGGCTAACCGACGGATTAAACTTCCACCTAAACCGGCTTCGACAACTACCAGGTTCCAGCCGTGCTTTTCCAAAGATTGCATCGCCGAACCTTCTAGAGTCTCCTGATCAGCTCCGTAAATCCACTTACCTAATCGATGTCGAAGCTGTTCTTCTAGTTTAGTAATCATCGAGTCAGCTTCTTCGATTGAATCAGCCTTAGCGGTAATGCGCACATCTACCTGGCCGGAATGGGCTGCCAGACCGACAGTAGGATTTACTAATTTTTCTAGGTCTCCAATGCGATCATCGATAACCGATTCTCCCACGCCAGCGGTGTGCAACACTCGTGCCTTTATTATCCCTTTCAGATGGAACCGTTGGCGCAGGTACGGTATGACAGACCGTTCTATCAGGTATTCCATCTCGCTGGGTACCCCCGGTAATGAAAAGATTACCTTTCCGTTCTGGTCAACAAAGAATGCGGGAGCAGTGCCAACTGGATTCTCAACGGCGGTTGCACCCATAGGAATATACGCTTGACGACGATTATTTTCTGTTGGAACACGCCCATACCGATTGAACCGTGCCTGGATTTGCTCCCACAATTCCGGATGATACTCAACCTCCACCCCCATCGCCAACGCGACTGCCTCACGGGTTGGATCGTCCACCGTAGGACCTAATCCTCCCGTCGTTAATACAATCTCAGCGCGTTCTAAAGCCAATTGGATAGCCTCGGCAATCCGGCTGGCATTATCTCCTACGGAAGTCGTGCGGAAAAGGTTTACACCAACATCCCGTAAAGCTCGCGCAATATAGGCAGTATTGGTATCAACAATCTCACCTAAAAGGATCTCGGTTCCTATGGCAATGATCTCTGCTGAGGGCATAATAAGTAAATTTGAAAAAATCCCGATCTCTGTCTGATCGGGTTTTTAATTAATATCGATTATATAGCTAGATTGTTATTAAACACCCAAATAAGCTGATTTAACTTGGGGATTCTCGGCAACCTCCTGTGCACCTCCTGATAAAACAATGCGTCCGGTTTCTAAAACATATGCCCGGTTAGCTACCGAGAGTGCCATCAAAGCGTTTTGTTCGACCAATAAAATACTTGTTCCCTCTGAATTAATTTCTTTGATAATCTTGAATATTTCTTCGACCAGGATTGGGCTCAGTCCCATGGACGGTTCATCTAATAATAACAATGTAGGTCGGCTCATTAAACCCCGTCCAGTGGCAAGCATTTGTTGCTCACCACCCGAAAGTGTACCGCCTAACTGGTTGATGCGTTCTTTTAGACGCGGGAAACTTGTAAATACTTTTTCCATAGACTTCAGGATTTCGTTTTGATCATTTCGTGTGTAAGCGCCCATTAATAGGTTTTCTTTTACCGTTAACGGAGCGAATATCTTGCGACCCTCTGGTACCTGGCTGATCCCCATTTGAACGATCTGTTGAGCTGGCATCATGGTAATATCTTTATCAATGAACTTGATTGTACCGCCGCGGGGGCGTAATAAACCTGATATGGTACGCAGAGTAGTGGATTTTCCTGCCCCATTGGCGCCAATTAACGATACGATCTCACCCTCATCGACATGAAAGGATATTCCTTGCAAAGCGTGAATAGCGCCGTAATAGACATTAAGATCGTTCACCTCAAGCAGCATGGATAGCTCCTTTACCTAAGTAAGCCTCGATGACTTTAGGGTTATCCTGGATTTCTTTAGGGGAACCACGGGCGATAATTTCACCAAAATCCATAACAGTAATTGCTTCACAGATACCCATCACAACCCGCATTTGGTGCTCAATCAAGAAAATTGTGAGTTTGAAGCGATCCCTTATGAAGTGGATCAGGTCCATTAAAATAATAATTTCGCGAGGGTTCATCCCAGCTGCTGGTTCGTCCAGTAGTAAAAGGCGTGGGTCAGAAGCCAAGGCACGGGCAATTTCTACCCGGCGTTGTTCACCATAGGGCAGGTTTTTAGCGAGTTCATTCTGTACGTTTTCGAGCTTAAAAATAGATAAAAATTCCTGAGCACGTTCTACTAGTTCATTCTCTTTAGTAGTAAATCGTTTGTTACGGAAGATGGCATCTGCAAGATTATATCCAGCATGGGGATGGTAGGCAATACAAACATTATCTAGTACGGTCAAGTTAGGAAATAAGCGGATATTTTGAAAAGTCCTACCAATACCTCTTCGAGTAATTTCGTAGGGTTGCAGACCAATAAGATTTTCATTTTTAAAAATTACCTCGCCCTCGGTTGGTTCATAAAGACCGGAGATCATATTAAATACCGTAGTCTTGCCAGCGCCGTTTGGTCCAATTAGACCAACCAAATCCCCGGATAGTAAACTCATTTTAAACGACTTTACAGCACAAAGACCACCGAAATATTTCGTAAGGCTCTGTATATCGAGTATGGGTTTAACGTCATTGTTTTGTATCATAGTTAGCATCCCTTCAGGATTGCTTGGGTAAAATTGCCGCTTCACCAGAAGTCTTTTCGCGCAGTTTTTGAACCTTAGGTTTTAGAAAGCCCCATTCTACTGAACCAAGCAATCCCTGAGGCCGGATTAACATTAATAATAACAAACTAAGTGGGTATAGCACGTAACGCCAAGTTGGGGCATCAGTGCCTAATTGACCTAATAAAACACGCAGCATCCCCTCCAGGAAGAACATCCATACGAATGAAGCAGCTATCGTTCCTGTCATGCTACCTGGGCCTCCGAAGACAACGATAATTAAGGGGTTAAAACCTACCAGAAAATCGAATGTACCAGGGCTTAAGAAGCCGATGAAGTGGGCGTATATACCTCCACCAATCCCAGCAAAAAGGCTACCTACGACAAAAGCCATTAATTTTGTACCCGCGACGTCAATCCCCATTGCTTTGGCGGCAGTTTCATCTTCCCGCACTGACATCACAGTACGTCCAGTTGACGATCGAATGAGATTACGCATAACGATTATTACTAACATCATGAAAAAAAATGCCCAGAACCAGGTTGTCAGCTTAGATATACCGATCATTCCCCGGCCACCTCTCATCTCTGGAAACGGTAATATCGTATCTGAATTGACCATGAGCGTGTTGACTACAATTGTAAAGCCTAAAGTAGCAATCCCGAAATAATCGCTTCCTAAGGTCAAAACGGGCAGACCAAACAAGAAAGCGACCAGGGCGGAAAATCCACCTGCTAAAAGGACGGACAAGAAAAAAACAATTTGAAGAGTGAAACCCGATGCTAGAGCAGTTGGGCCGCTGGAAGTTTTTAAAAAGGGAGCAATGAGAGGACTGATAAAATGGCTGATACCAATAGCGACAGCGCCTGCTACAATACTCAATAACAAATAGAGTGTGAAGGCAGAAAGCACCGGAACACCCCGTATCCGGTCTAACTTTCTTTTTACAAACCCGATCAATAAACCCGCCAGGATGACTCCGAGACCTACAACTAATAAACCACTCGGATCTCCATTTGTCCAGCGCCAGGTGATATCTGCAGCAGTATATGCGCCAATACCATAAAATCCATATTGTCCCAAACTAAACTGTCCATTAAAACCATAAATGAGGTTTAGACCAAGCGCCACCATGGTCATGGCACAGGCTTGGAAGAGAAGCCCGCTATCAAAGTCGTTTAGGATCCTAAACTCGCCAAAGTGAAGGGAGAGCGCCAGTTGGATAATACCGAAGAGAATTATGACTCCAAATATCTTAACCCATTTCGAGGTATGAGCCAAAACCCAAAGCAATCCATAAATATATGCCAAGATGGCGACTATTTTTACGATGGAATATACTAGAAATCCAATCTGCATTGGTTGCCTCCTAGGCTTTCTCTTTTTCTGGCTCTCCAAAGATGCCTGTCGGGCGAACCAGTAGCACAATTATCAGGATCGAAAAAGCCACTGCATCACGCATTGGGGTGGAAATGTAACCAGCAGTCAGAGCTTCAGCTTGACCCATTATTAACGCCCCTACCAGAGCACCTGGAAGGCTTCCTATTCCACCTAAGACAGCTGCTACAAAAGCTTTTAACCCAGGTAAAATCCCTAGCTGTGTCCATATTTCGTTATAAGCAATTGCATATAACACTCCACCTAAGCCGGCAAATGCTGCTCCAATCGCGAAAGTAAACGAGATAATTTGATCTACATTTATGCCCATCAGGCGTGCAGTTGGCTTATCAAAAGCCGCAGCGCGCATGGCAATTCCGATTTTCGTTCGTTGGACTAAAAACTGGAGAGCTAGCTGCACTAATAAAGAAGCGACAACGATGATGATCAAGATGTTAGAAAAGGTTATACTATTAGCAGGTGGTTCTTTCCCTGGTGTAATCAAATGAACACCATTTTTTATATACCAGGCAATAACACCAAATGGTCTTTCATAAGGGATAAAACGAGGTGAATAGACAAAATATAAGGCACCAAAAAATTCCAAAAAGAAAGAAACCCCGATCGCTGTAATTAGGGCAGCGATGCGTGGTGCATCTCTTAAAGGTTTATACGCTACCCGTTCAATAGTGACAGCCATGATCATACATATAATCATAGCAAGCAATATTACTGATAATGAACCAACCAGCACCGATAGGGTTGGTGAAATTCCCGAAAAAACTAAGGCAGGCCATTGGTGGAGGTTAAAACGGGTTACGGCATAAAAGCTGGTAAACGCTCCAACCATAAATACGTCTCCATGGGCAAAATTAATTAGTTTTACGATACCATATACCATGGTATAACCCAAGGCGATCATAGCGTATACAAAACCTAATTGCAAACCACTAATGACAATTTGGGTAAACAAAACAGGGTTTGTAAACAAGTTATGAATAATAATATACAAAACCAAAACAGCCAGGATACCTAGAAAAATCTGACCGATCCACGCCAACCTGGCTTTAGGTTTACGGAATACGGAGGTCGAAATTTGTGTTGGGGTTGGCTCTTGCATGGACCGATTCCTCCAATCGTTAAATACCAATTAAGTATATACTAATTAGCAAATGCTAGTACCTAGCAAATGCTGGTTACTAGCAAATGCTAAAATGGAGGACGACGAAGCCGTCCTCCATTATTCCTACATCAGGAGACGTAATCCATCAAATCAGAATTATGGTGTAATCTGTTTGAAGAATTGAACTTTACCATCCTTGACCACATTAATGAACACAGGCTTGATGGGCGTGTGGAAGGCGTCAAAGGTAATCTTGCCGGAAACTACCTCGAACTGTCCCTTAGCTAAGGTATCCTTCACCTTGGTTGCGTCGTCTACACCGGTATCCTTGATTGCTTGTAGTAACATATTCATAGCATCATACGCTAGTGCAGCCAAAGCATCAGGTACCGCTTTATATTTCTCCTGGTATTTCGTCACAAAATTCTGCACAACCGGGCGTTGTTCGCTTGGTGAATAGTGGTTGGTGTGGTAGCCACCATCAGCTGCCTTTGTATCCAGATCAGGAGAGTCCCATCCATCACCACCGATGAAAGGAGCAGTGATGCCTTTCTCCTTGGCTTGCTTGGTCACTAGGTTAACGATATTATAATAATCAGGTAAGACTATTATATCGGGTTTGGCTTCTGCCACTTTCGCAAGAATAGTTGAGAAATCAGTATCTTTAGCGGTGTAAGTTTCTTTACCGACGATGGAACCGCCAGCTCCGGTGAAATATTTTTCAAAATATTCCGCCAGACCCTTTACATAGTCGTTCGCTTGATCATACATGATA
>Ga0315277_10013850_pt1 | contig 10038 bp, 5 predicted proteins | sample YL17G05_15_MG_FD_203695 | JGI IMG/M metagenome (GOLD analysis project Ga0315277, IMG submission 203695) | Sediment microbial communities from Yellowstone Lake, YNP, Wyoming, USA - YL17G05_15 | ecosystem: Environmental > Aquatic > Freshwater > Lake > Sediment | place: USA: Wyoming | collected...
AGCTTCCGCACCATGCCCGTCACAAGGGGCGACCTCCTGGCCACCATCAGCGCGACCGGCATCGTCGAGCCTGAGGAACTCGTCGACGTCGGGGCCCAGGTTGCCGGCCGGATCAACTCGTTCGGCAAGGATGTCCGTGACAAGCCGGTCGACTACGGCTCGGTCGTCGACGAGGGCACCGTCCTGGCCCAGATCGACGATTCTCTCTACGCGGCCGACGTGGCGTCGGCCACGGCAGGGCTGGCCCAGGCCAAGGCCGCCCAGACACGGGCCGAGGCCGACCTGGGCCAGATGAAGGCCAAGTTGGAGCAGGCCTCGCGAGACTGGGAGCGGGCCCAGAAACTCGGCCCCGGCGAGGCCCTGGCCCAAAGCGCTTACGATTCCTACAAGTCGGCCTACGAGGTGGCCAAGGCCAACGTGGCCGTCGGCGATGCCGCCATCGTCCAGGCCCAGGCCGCGGTCTCACAGGCCGACGCCTCCCTCCAGCGGGCCCAGCGGAACCTCTCCTACTGCACGATCCAGTCGCCGGTCAAGGGCGTCATCATCGACCGCCGCGTCAACATCGGCCAGACGGTCGTCTCGAGCCTCAATGCCCCCAGCCTGTTCCTGATCGCCAAGGACCTCAAGCGCATCCAGGCCTGGGTCTCGGTGAACGAGGCCGACATCGGCCAGATCCACCCAGGCCAGCCGGTCACCTTCCGGGTGGACGCGTTTCCCGGCGAGGTGTTCCGCGGCGAGGTCGGCAAGATCCGCCTCAACGCTTCCATGACCTCGAATGTCGTCACGTACACCGTGGAGGTGCTGACGGACAACTCCAACGGCAGGCTGCTGCCGTACCTGACGGCGAACGCCCAGTTTGAGGTCGCCCGCCGCACGGACGTCCTGATGGTGCCGAATGCGGCGCTGCGGTGGTTCCCGCAGCCGGACCAGGTGGCGCCGAAATTCCGCGACACGCTGGGCAGCTACTCGCGGCGGGCCGCGGAGAAGCCGGCCGCAGACGCGTCAGCCAAGGGCAGCGGCAAGCCGGCGCCCGACGCCAAGGGTGCCGAGGCGCAGATGACCCCAGGCGTCGTCTGGGTCGCGGATAACGGTCTGGTGCGGCCGGTCCGCGTGCAGACGGGGCTGACCGACGGGACGCAGACGGAGGTCTCGGGCGAGGGTTTGGCCGAGGGTGTCGAGGTCGTGGTGGGCGAGCAGGTTCGGTCCGTGGCCGCCGACACCACCAATCCGTTCACGCCGCAATTCCGCCGCAGCACCCAGAGCAGCGGCGAGACCGGTGGGGCGGGCGGCACAGGTCCGGCCGGGGGCCCAGGCGGACGCAACTAGCCTTCATCCGCTGCGCGGCACGGCCGGCAGTCGGTGACAGGAGTGACATGCTGATCGAACTGAAGGACATTCGAAAGACGTACTTTCTGAGCGAGATCGACGTGCCCGTCCTGAAGGGCGTGTCGATGGCCATCGACCGGGGCGAGATGGTGGCCCTCATGGGCGCTTCCGGCTCCGGCAAGAGCACCCTGATGAACATCCTGGGATGCCTGGACCATCCCACCTCCGGCGGGTACTGGCTGGATGGGGCCCTGGTTTCGAGCCTGTCTGCCAAAGAGCGGGCCCTGCTGAGGAACCACAAGATCGGGTTCGTGTTCCAGAACTTCAACCTCCTGCCCCGCACCAGCGCCCTTGAAAACGTGGAGATGCCGCTGTCGTACAGCCACGAGAACCTCTCGGACCGCCAGGTCCGCCACCGCGCCCGCGAGTTGCTGGAGCGCGTGGGCCTGGGCGACCGGATGGAGCACGAGCCGTCGCAGCTCTCGGGGGGGCAGCAGCAGCGCGTAGCCATCGCCCGGTCGCTGATCAACCACCCCACACTCCTGCTGGCCGACGAGCCCACCGGCAACCTCGACTCCCACACCAGCCAGGAGATCCTCCAGATGCTCCAGCAACTGAACGCCGAAGAGGGACTGACGGTCCTTGTGGTGACGCACAACCCCGAGGTGGCGGTCCATGCGCGGCGCATCATCCATATCTGCGACGGCATGATCGGGGACGGCGCCGCCGCCGTGGAAGATGCCGCCGCCTCGCCCGGAGGACGACCATGAGGACCCTCCGTACGCTGCGCACGGCCTTTCGGGCTCTCCGCCGCAACCCCATGCGGGCGGGGCTGACGGCCCTCGGCATCATCATCGGTGTGGCCGCCGTCATCGCTATGATGGAGATCGGCCAAGGCGCCTCGGCCATCATTGAGAAGACCATCGCCGACATGGGCGCCAACAGCCTCATGGTGATGCCCGGCGCGGCGGCCAGCGGCGGCATCAGTTTTGGCGGCGGCTCCGTTCGGACCCTGACCCCCGAAGACCGCGACGCCATCATCCGCGAATGCCCCGCCGTCCGCGACGCGGCCCCCATCGTCCGGGCCCGCTGCCAAATCGTCTACAGCAACCGCAACTGGGTGCCCAACCAGATCAGCGGCACCACCACCGACTACCTGACGGTCCGCCAGTGGAACGTGGCCGAGGGCGAGGCATTTACCGACCGAGACGTCCGCAACTACAGCAAGGTCTGCCTCATCGGCCAGACGCTGGCCCGCGAACTTTTCCAGGGCGAGTCGCCTCTCGACAAGGAAGTGCGGATCCAGAACGTCTCGTTCCGCGTCATCGGCGTCCTGGCCGCCAAGGGGGCCAACATGGTGGGCATGGACCAGGACGACGTCCTCCTGGCCCCCTGGACCACGATCAAGTACCGCGTGGTCGGTTCGTCGGTGACCAACGTCAACCAGAGCACCGCCTCCGCCGCCACAACCACCGTCAACACCCTCGGCCAGCTCTACCCCAACACGCAGACCAGCCCGTACCCGGTGCCGTCGGCGGTCCAACAGGCCGACACGCCCCTGCCGGTCCGGTTCACCAACGTCGACACGATCATGGTGGCTGCCCAGAACGTGGCCGAGGTGCCCCAGGCCATCCAGCAGATAACGACCCTGCTGCACGACCGGCACCACATCCGGCCCGGCGAGCTCGACGACTTTAACATCCGCGACATGACCGAGATGACCAAGGCCTTCGCGACGCAGGCCAAGAGCATGACGTATCTCCTCCTGGCTGTCGCCCTGATATCGCTGATCGTCGGCGGCGTAGGCATCATGAACATCATGCTGGTCTCGGTGACCGAGCGGACGCGGGAGATCGGCCTCCGGATGGCCATCGGCGCTCAGTCCTGGGACATCCTCAAGCAGTTCCTCATCGAGGCCGTCACCCTCTGCCTGACCGGCGGAGCCATCGGCATCCTGCTGGGGCGCGGCGGATCGTACCTGGTCACGCGGATGCTTCACTGGTCCACGCAGATCTCGGTCGGGGCCATCCTGGCGTCCGTCATCGTCTCGGCCAGCGTCGGCATCATCTTCGGATTTTATCCGGCATGGAAGGCCTCGCGGCTGGACCCGATCGAGGCCCTGCGCTACGAGTAATTCTCGTTCCAGAAGGGCGGCGCCCCTCGCGCCGCACCATAGGGGAGATTGCACATGCTTCGGTGGAGTCGTTGGCGTTTCTCCGGCAGACCCAGGGTCGGCCGTGCGGCGGTGGGGATGGCGAGTCTTTGCCTCGCGGCGGCGGCCGGGTGCATGGTGGGCCCTTACTACCACCCGCCGCAGCCCAACATGCCGACCGCGTGGGCCGGTCCCACGGATCAGATGACTACTTCGGTCGAGAAGCAGGCGGCGCTGGTCAACTGGTGGACGACGTTCCAGGACCCGACGCTCTCGGCACTCGTGGAGCGGGCGGTCAAGTCCAACCTCGACCTGCGCCAGGCCGAGGCCCGGCTGCAACAGGCGCGGGCATCGCACGGCATCGCCGCGGCGGCCTTGTGGCCGACGGTCAATGCCACGGCGGCCTTCACGCGCAGCGCCTCGCCGTCGGCGTCTTCGGGCGGCGGCGGGTCTTCTTCCTCCTCGACCGGCAAGCCTGCGGTAATCGCCCACAGCCTCTTCCAGGCGGGACTGGACGCCTCGTGGGAAATGGACCTATTCGGCGGCGTGCGTCGGAACCTCGAGGCCGCCGATGCCGACGTTTGGGCTGCCGTCGAAGACAGCCGCGACGTCCTCGTGACCCTCGTGGCCGAGGTGGCCTTGAACTACATCGACCTGCGCGGGTCCCAGCAGCAGATCGTCATCGCTCAGAACAACCTCGTGGCCCAGAAGCACAACGCCGATATCACGCGTCAGCGGTTCGCCGCCGGCCTGGCCAGCGGCCTGGACGTGGCCAACGCCGACGCACAGGTGGCCACAACGGCTGCACAGATTCCGCTGCTCGAAAGTTCGGCCCGTCAGACGATTTACAGCCTGAGCGTGCTGCTGGGCCAGGCACCGGCGACGTTGCTGAAAGAGTTGGAGCCGACGTCGGCGATCCCGCCCACGCCGCCGGAGGTGCCGATCGTGCTGCCGTCGGAATTGTTGCGGCGCCGGCCCGACATCCGCCGCGCGGAAGCCCAGATTCATGCCGCCACGGCGCGCATCGGCGTTGCGACGGCCGACCTTTTCCCGAAGTTCAGCCTCACCGCCTCGCTGAGTTCCCAGAGCAATCGGCTCGAGTCGGTCCTGGACTGGGTTAACCGCTCGTGGTTGTTCGGACCATCAGCCAGTTGGACCCTCTTTGACGGAGGCGCTATCCTCTCCAACATCGAGGTGCAGAAGGCGATCGAGGAGCAGGCGCTGATTACCTACCAGAAGGCGATCCTGACGGCCCTCCAGGACGTCGAGAACGCCCTCATCGCTTACACGAAGGAACAGGAGAATCGGAAGGCCCTCACGGACGCCGTGACCGCCAACCGTAAGGCCTTGGACCTCTCAACCAAACTCTACATCGAGGGCCAGACGGACTTCCTGAACGTGCTGATCGCGGAGCGATCCCTCTACAACTCCGAAGATGCCCTGGTCCAGGCGACTCGCACCGTATCCACTAACTTGGTGGCCTTGTACAAGGCTCTGGGGGGCGGATGGGACCTTCCGCCCCAGACCGAGAAGACACCGTAGAGCGGGATAGAGCCATTGCGGCCTGGAAGTCGTGGCTCATGTCGGCCAGGCCGCCGTGCCCCCTCGCCGCAAGACGCAATCCCCCGCCGCCGGCCGAAACGAAATAACTCCAGGCAAATCCTCACGAGGAGTCGTAGAATACCGCGGGAGGCAATTGCATGAAACGCGCCAACACCACGTCCGCCGGCCCGTCGCTCGGTGCAATCCTCGCCTTCCTCGGCCTCGTCGTCATCCTGCACCCGGCAGCGCTCGGCGCGACCCCGGGCGGACGCGGCGGCGGCAAGATCCTCGGCGAACTCAAGAAGTGGCACAAGGTCACCATCGCCTTCGAGGGACCTAACACCGCCGAGACCGCCGACCTCAATCCCTTCACCGACTACCGTCTCAACGTGACCTTCAAGAACGGCGACACGACTTACCTCGTGCCGGGATACTACGCCGCCGACGGCAACGCGGCCGAAACGAGCGCCGACTCCGGGAATGTCTGGCTCGTCCATTTCTGCCCGGACAAGACCGGCGCGTGGACCTACGAAGCGTCGTTCCGCAAGGGACCGGACGTGGCTGTCAGCGACGATCCCCAGGCGGGCGCGAGCGCCGGCTTCTGCGACGGCGCGAGCGGATCCTTCGCGGTCGGACCGACCGACAAGACCGGCCGCGACCACCGCGCCAAAGGTCGGCTTCAGTACGTCGGCAAGCATCACCTGCGGTTCGCCGAGACCGGCGAGTACTTCGTCAAGGGCGGCGCCGACGCCCCCGAGAACTTCCTCGCCTACGACGGGTTCGACAACACGCCGGACAACGGCAAGCGGCGAAAATCCTGGGGCCCCCACGTCAAGGACTGGCACAGCGGCGACCCGCAGTGGCAGAACGGCAAGGGCAAGGGCGTCCTCGGCGCCATCAACTACCTCGCCGCCAAAGGAATGAACGCTTTCTCGTTCCTCACCATGAACATCGGCGGCGACGACAAGAACGTTTTCCCCTACGTGGACGACCGCGCGACGCCGCGCACACGCTTCGACTGCTCGAAACTCGCCCAGTGGGAGATCGTCTTCGAGCACGCCGACCATCTGGGCCTTTACCTCCACTTCAAGACCCAGGAGACCGAGAACGACCAGTTGCTGGACGGCGGCGAACTCGGCCTCGAGCGGAAACTCTATTACCGCGAACTGATTGCCCGCTTCAGCCATCACCTGGCGCTGAATTGGAACATCGGCGAGGAGAACACCAACACCGACGCCCAACGCAAGGCCTTCGCTCAGTACTTCTACGACCACGATCCCTACCGGAGCAACATCGTCCTGCACACGTATCCCGGCAAGCAGGAGAGCGTGTACCGTCCGCTGCTGGGAACCGCCTCGAAGTACACCGGCGCTTCGATTCAGATCGGCTGGGATAAGGTGTACGCCCAGACCAAAAAGTGGGTCGACGAATCCGCCGCCGCCGGCCGACCGTGGGTCGTCGCCAACGACGAGCAGAATCCCGCCAACGACGGCGCCATCCCCGACGCGGAAGACTTCGGACACGACGGCATCCGCAAGGAAACCCTCTGGGGCAACCTCATGGCCGGCGGCGCCGGCGTCGAGTACTATTTCGGCTACGAGCACCCCGAGTCGGACCTCTCGTGCCAGGACTGGCGGAGCCGCGACCATCTCTGGGACCTCACGCGCTGCGCCCTCGAGTTCTTCCGGAAATATCTCCCTTTCTGGGAGATGAAGAACGACAACGCGAAGACGAGCGCCGACGACGATTACTGCTTCACCAAGCCAGGCGAGGTTTACGCGGTCTATCTGAAGAACGGCGGGACGACGGACCTCGACCTCTCGGATGCCGCCGGAACGTTCGAGGTGAAATGGTATGATCCGCGCAGCGGCGGCGACCTGAAGGACGGTTCCGTGAAGACCGTCGAGGGCGGCGGCCGGCGCGCCCTCGGCACCGCGCCTGCCGAGCCCGGCAAGGACTGGGCGGTCCTCGTCCGCAAGGTCGGCGCTGCCGGCAAGTAAACGCGGAAGGTGGCGGGTGTCCGAAATGGAAGACGCGGTAGAATATCACACAAGTGGCTCATGCCGGTCGTGGGCCAAAGGTCCCAAGGGAAACCGCGGATAATCCCCTCTCCGTTTTCATTTACATAGGAGCCATCGTGATGAGCCAGACCGAATCGACTCGGCTCGCAAACCTCTCCCGCCGGCACTTCCTGAAGATCTCCCTGCTGGCCGCCGGCTCCATGACGCTGGGCGGTCTACAAGTCCTCCGTGCCGCCGGCGCCTCGAGCAAGCCCGTGGCGTCCCGGCCGCTGAACGTGTTGCTGCTCGTGTCCGACGACTGCCGGGCGGTGCAGAGTTGCTATGGCGAGCCGGCCATAACGCCGTGCATCGACCGGCTGGCCCGCCGGGGCCTGCGCTTCGACCGCACCTACTGCCAGTATCCCCTGTGCAACCCGAGCCGCGCGTCGTTCCTCACGGGGATGCGCCCCGACACGACCAAGGTGTACGAGAATGCCACGCGGTTCCGAGCGAATATTCCCGACGTCGTCACGCTGCCGCAACTGTTCAAGAACAACGGCTACTTCGTGGCGCGGGTCGGCAAACTGTACCACTACAACGTGCCCAAGGAGATCGGGACCAGCGGCCTGGACGATCCGGTGTCGTGGGAGCAGGTCGTGAACCCCCGCGGCCGCGACTGCGACGACGAGGACAAGATCTACAGCATCATCGCCGGCGAGAAGGCCAAGGTGGCCACCGGAACGGGCAACTACGGGGGGACGCTGAGTTGGTTGGCGGCCGAGGGTCTGGACGTGGAGCAGACCGACGGCAAGATCGCGCAGGAGGCGTGCCGGCTGCTGCGCGAACACAAGGACGGGCCGTTCTTCCTGGCCGTGGGCTTCTTCCGCCCGCACACGCCGTACGTCTCGCCCAAGAAGTACTTCGGCCTGTACCCCCCGCCCGAGATCGCCCTGGCGAAGAACCCGCCCGGCGACCGCGAGAATAAGCCCCCGGCGGCGCTGACGGTGTTCCCGCCGAACTACGGCATGGACGAGGACCTCCAGCGCACCGTCACGCAGGCGTACTACGCCTCGGTGAGTTTCATGGACGCGCAGTTCGGCGTGGTGCTGGACGAACTGGAACGGCTGGGTCTGATGCAGAACACCGTCGTCGTGTTCCTCAGCGATCACGGATACCACCTCGGCGAACATGGGCAGTGGCAGAAGATGACGGTCTTCGAGGAGGCGGCCCGCGTGCCGCTCATCATTGCCGCGCCCGGCATGAAGGCCGCCGGCAAGTCCACCACGCGCCTGGCCGAACTGGTGGACGTCTACCCCACCGTGGCGGACCTGTGCGGGCTGGCGGCGCCCAAGGAACTGGAAGGCACGAGCCTGCGGCCGCTGCTCGATGACCCGGACAGGCCGTGGAAAAAGGGCACCTTCACGCAGGTGATTCACGGGCAAAAGGGCGGCCGGGCGACCAGGCTCAGCAGCAAGAGCGCGATGGGCCGAAGCGCCCGGAACGCGCGGTATCGCTACACCGAATGGAATGAAGGCAAGGACGGCGTGGAATTGTATGATCACCAGGCCGACCCGCACGAGTGGCACAACCTAGCCGACGATCCCAAATCCGCCGGCGTCCTCGAGGAGATGAAAGCCTTGTTGCACGGCGGCTGGCAGTCCGCCCGCCCCGAGTAGCAACCCGTGCAACCGGGCCAGCGCGGCGGCAACGCAGACTCGGCCCCCGGCGCGGCTTCCTCAGCCGGTGCCGCGTGGGCAGCCAGGAACGTAGCAGCAAGTACCAGCAGCCGCCTGACGCACCGACTCGGCGGTTTTACTTCTCTCCTTGGGCATCGGTGCGGTCGCCCCTCGTTTCATGACTCATTTCGGCCCGGAACTATTCTTCCCCAGCGTTTCCAACACGTGCGCCCCCGCGCTATCGATGTAGTTGTCGCCCGAATCCTTCATCGCCCGCTCGACGGCCGGCACGAGCGAGACCGCCTTTTCGCCCAGACATTGGATGACGTTAACCGCATGGAGCACGACGCGCAGGTTCTTGTCGGCCAGCGCCTCTCGCAGCACGGGAAGGGCCTTGTCCGTCATGCCGAGCCCGAAGAGGGCCTCGGCGACAGCAATGCGGACGTCCCCCGAGGAATCCGCGAGCGCGCCGGCGAGGGCGCCCGCTGCCGACCGCGCTCGCTCGCCCAAAACGACGCACCCGGTGGCGGCCCAGTAGCGCACCGCGCTGTCGGGGTCTTTCAGGCGCTTGACAAGTTCCGGCAAATGGCGGACGTCGCGGTCCGTCGCCATCTCGGCCGTCTCAATGATGCGCTCGAGCGGAAAACCGGGCTTGCGGACCAATTCGTAGGCCGTCGTCCCGGCGGTCCGTTCGACCATGTCGCCCTCGGGCAGGAAACCCGTGTCCCGGATTTTCAGGATCCAGTCCCTCAAGGCCCGGCGCATGCGCTCGAGGACGTCGGCGTGGGCGGGGTCCGCTGCGAGGTTGTTCACCTCGTACGGGTCCTTCGCGACGTCGTACAGTTCTTCCGCGGGTTTCGGTCCCCAGAAAATGCTCTGGGTCGGATTGCACCGGCCTGCCTTGTACTCCTCTTCCCAGGACCGCGTCGCCGGCATCTTCCAGAGGTACTCCAGATACTGGCCGTAGATGCGGTGGGGCATGTAGTTGCGGATGTACTTGAACTGCTTGTCGCGCACGGCGCGCATCATGTCGTAGCGCTCGTCCATGCGCGCGCGGAAAAGGTAGACATACTCTCGCGGCTCGCGCGCCTCGGGGCCGAGGAAGGCCTCGCCCTGCATGTTCTCCGGCGCCGGGATCCCCGCCAGGCCGAGCACCGTCGGCGCCAGGTCCACGAAACTCACGAGCCGGTCCGTCCGCGTCCCCGGCTTCCCGGGCGCGAGGTGCTGGTACTTCTTCGGAAATCGGACGATCATCGGCACGTGGGTGCCGGTGTCGTACAGAAACCGCTTGCTCCGCGGCAGCACGCCGCCGTGGTCCGAGTAGTAAAAGACGATCGTGTCC
>Ga0315277_10013851_pt1 | contig 10036 bp, 9 predicted proteins | sample YL17G05_15_MG_FD_203695 | JGI IMG/M metagenome (GOLD analysis project Ga0315277, IMG submission 203695) | Sediment microbial communities from Yellowstone Lake, YNP, Wyoming, USA - YL17G05_15 | ecosystem: Environmental > Aquatic > Freshwater > Lake > Sediment | place: USA: Wyoming | collected...
GCCGGACGAGCCACCCCCTGGCCCCGAAACCGTCCAATAGGGGCATCTCTTTCTGACGATCGGGCAACAGCAAAAAGATTGATATGAAGAATGATAAGCCTGCGAATGATTTGGGGCGAGCGCAGAGCGCCTACCTGCGCAGCGCCGCGCACCAGCCGGTCCAGTGGCGCGAATGGGGCGACGCAACGTTTGAGCTGGCTCGCCGCGAGGACAAACCCATCCTGCTCGATATCGGCGCGGTCTGGTGCCACTGGTGCCACGTGATGGACCGCGAGAGCTACGAGAACGAGGAGGTCGCGCGGATCATCAACGAGCACTACATCCCGATCAAGGTTGATCGGGACGAACGCCCGGACATTGACGCTCGCTATCAGATCGCCGTGAGCGCGCTGACCGGTCAGGGCGGCTGGCCGCTGACGGCATTCCTGACGCCCGACGGCAAGCCGTTCTACGGCGGAACTTATTTCCCGCCCGACGACAACTTCGGCCGGCCCGGCATGAAGCGCGTGCTGGCGAGCATCGCTTCCAATTACCAGACCCACAAAGCGGAGGTTCTTTCCAGCGCCGAAAAGATTTCGGAGGCGTTGGCCGGGGTCGAGCAGGCGCCGGGCGGCGGCCGGGCGAGCCAAGAGCTTCTGGGGACCATGCTCCAGAATATCGGCAGCATGTACGACCCGCAGCACGGCGGTTTCGGCAATGCGCCCAAGTTCCCGCACCCCGCGGCTCTCGATCTGTTGCTGGACGCTTACCTCGAGACCCGCCAGAACTGGCTGCTGACCGTCATTACCACCACGCTGGAAGCGATGGGACGCGGCGGCGTTCACGACCAGATCAGCGGCGGGTTCCATCGCTATTCGGTGGACGAGCGCTGGCGCGTGCCGCACTTCGAGAAGATGTCCTATGACAACGCGGGGCTGCTGGTGAATTACCTCCGCGCTTACCAGGTGACGGGGAACGAATACTTTCGCGAGATTTCGCTCGGGATTTTGTCCTTTGTCGAGACGGTCCTTTCGCACCCCGAAGGCGGTTTCTTCGCCAGCCAGGACGCCGACTACAGCCTCGATGACGACGGCGATTACTTCACTTGGACGCTGGATGAAGTGAAAGCCGCGCTCGACCCGGTGGAAGCCGAAGCGGCGGCCCAGTTCTATCACGTCGAAGAGCGGGGCGAGATGCACCATAATCCCGCCAAAAACGTGTTGTTCGTGGATCAACCCTTCGAGGCCATCGCCGCGCGGATGAAGTTGACTTCGGAAGAAGTCAAACAGGTTTTGGCACGCGCCAGGACGCGGATGCTTGCGGCCCGCGCCATGCGTCCGACTCCATTCGTCGATCCGGCCATTTATTCGGGTTGGAACGGCATGATGATCTCAGCGCTGCTTGAGGCCTACAAAGTTCTGGGCGTGGAAGGCGCGCGCGACCGGGCTCTGATGACCCTCGACCTGCTGCTCGAAAAAGCTTACGACCGCGCCAAGGGCATGGCCCACAGCTTGGTGCGAATTGATTCTGGCGGTGGCGATTCGGCTCCTCCATCGAGTCTCGCGTTTCCAGTTTCGAGTTTCCAGTTTCAAGCTTCCAGTTTCGGCTTCTTGGACGATCAGGTCTTCGTCGCTGCGGCGCTCCTGGACGCCTACGAGGTGACGGGCAATCGAGTCTATTTCGACCGCTCTCTCGAACTCATGGAGACCACCGTCCGACGCTTCTGGGATGAGCAAAGCGGCGGCTTTTTCGACACCGCGAAGGACCACGACCAGCGGCAGGGCCGTTTGCAGGCGGCTCACAAGCCGTTCCAGGATTCACCGACTCCGGCCGGGAACTCAGTGGCAGCGTTGGTGCTCGATCGCCTCGCGGCGTTGGCCGAGCGTCCGGACTTCCGCGCGAAGGCGGATATTATTCTGAACCTGTTAGCCTCCAAGGCCGGAGATTACGGCCTGTTCGCGGCGACGTATGGGCTGGCGCTAATCAACCACCTGCGCGCCCCGGTGGAAGTCTTGGTGGTGGGAAACCCTGAGGACGAGCGAACCAGAAAGTTGCTCACCGCCGCTTATCAAACCCTGAGAGCCGGGAAACGAGTGCTGGCTTTCTCCCTCGAGGCGGTCAAGAATGGCAACCTTCCCGCTGGCTTGGCCGCCACTTTGCCGAACCTGCCGCTCGATGGTGGACCGCTGGCACTGGTCTGCGTGGGAACGTCCTGCCAGCCGCCCGTCGAGACCCCGGAAGCTCTGGCCGAGGCGCTCAAATAGAGGCGACCGTTGCACATGCCCGGATTACCCCGTGACTCCCAAGAGGGTTCCTCGTCCGAGGGCGAGTGCACTTTCGGCTTCGAAGCGTGCCATAAATATGGTACAGTTACACCATGAGGACAACAGTCGACATTCCGGATCCGCTATACCGGGAGCTCAAGGCCAGGGCCGCGACGGAAGGGCGCTCCGTGAGAGAGTTGATCCTGCGCGGAACCGAGAGAGAGTTGCGGGGCGGCAGGCGGCCGCGACCCAAACGCATTCGGCTGCCCATCGTGGCATCGCGACGCCCGGGAACGGTTGACTTGGACAATGCCAAGATCTACGAAATCATTCCTTTTCCCTGATGTGAACGTTTGGATCGCCCTTACCTACGAAGGGCACGTCCATCATCGTGTGGCGAGGACTTGGTTCGAATCGTCAGGGCCGGCTGCCCGGCTCTTCTTTTGCCGGATCACTCAATTGGGATTCCTACGGTTGCTCTCGAGCGAAGCCGTCATGGGAAGAGAAGCCCTGAACCAAACGGAGGCGTGGGAGGCATACGACCGCTGGCTGGAGGATGAGCGCGTGTCGTTCCTGCCCGAGCCGCCGGAGCTCGAGGATGCTTTCCGCGCCTTGTCGCGTTTGCCTCGCCCTGCTCCAAAAGACTGGGCGGATTCATATCTGGCAGCGTTTGCGTCGACATCGAACCTCACCCTCGTGACCTTTGACCGCGCCGTGCAGGGAAAGACGAAGCAGTTGGTCATCTTAAAGCCTTAGGATCACCATCGGCACGCAGTGAGGGTGGCGAAATAACTTGTTGTCCGGCCGTCCTGACCTCGGATGCAGTGACCGAGGAGCTGAGGTAGAGGAAACCAATAGGGTGACCCGTGCCTGCATGGCGCGGCAACGCGGGTTGCGGAAGATGCAGGGCAGTTGTAGACTGAAAGCGTCAGGGTCAACCCCTTGAGTGTGAGGAAGACGTATGCTTTCCCCGATACGCAGTGAATGGGTTCGCAAGCGCACTGGTCCCGTCGTCACGCAATTGCATTACGCCCGCCAGGCCATCGTCACCGAGGAGATGGAGTATGTGGCGAAGCGGGAAAACCTCTCGCCGGAAACGGTGCGTGATGAAGTGGCGCGCGGGCGCATGATTATTCCCGCCAACATCCGCCACGTCGAGCTCGAGCCGATGGCCATCGGCATCGCGTCGAAGTGCAAAATCAACGCCAACATCGGCAACTCCGCCACCGCCTCGAACATCGACCAGGAACTGGAGAAGCTGCATACCTCCGTGCACTACGGCGCCGACACCGTGATGGACCTCTCCACCGGCGGCGATATCCACGAAATCCGCGAAGCGATTCTGCGCCACAGCCCGGTGCCCATCGGCACGGTGCCGATTTACGAGGCCATCGCGCGGGTGACGTACGTCCGCGACTTGACGCCGTCGCTGATGCTGGGGGTGATCGAAGAGCAGGCTGCGCAAGGCGTGGATTACATGACCATTCACGCTGGCGTGCTGCGGGAATTCATTCCCCTGACCCGGCATCGCATCACCGGCATCGTGAGCCGTGGCGGGGCCATCATGGCGCAGTGGTCGGTGGAGAACAACCAGGAGAATTTTCTCTACACGCACTTCGAAGACATCTGCAAAATCTTCCAGAAGTACGACGTTTCGTTCTCGCTCGGTGACGGGCTGCGGCCCGGCTGCCTGGCCGACGCGAGCGATGAGGCGCAGTTCGCCGAACTCAAGGTTCTTGGTGAGTTGACGAAGAAGGCGTGGGAGTATGACGTCCAGGTGATGATCGAAGGCCCCGGCCACATTCCGATGGACCAGATCAAGCTCCAGGTTGATAAGGAAATCGAGATGTGCCACGCGGCGCCGTTCTACACGCTCGGGCCGCTGGTCACCGACATCGCGCCCGGCTACGACCACATCACTTCCGCAATCGGCGCGGCGATGATCGGCTGGCACGGCGCGTCGATGCTCTGCTACGTCACGCCCAAAGAGCATCTCGGCCTGCCCAACAAGGACGACGTCCGCCAGGGCATCATCGCTTATAAGATTGCCGCCCACGCGGCCGACGTGGCGCGCCACCGTCCCGGCGCCCGCGACCGCGACGACGCGCTCAGCTACGCGCGCTTCCTCTTCGACTGGAACAAGCAGTTCGAACTTTCGCTCGACCCCGAAACCGCCCGCGCCATGCACGACGAGACTTTGGCCGACGACTACTACAAGGACGCGGCCTTCTGCTCCATGTGCGGGCCCAAGTTCTGCTCGATGAATACGACTCAGACGCTCGAGAAACACCTCGGCCTTAATCAGGCCGAGCGCGAGCAGAAGTTTGTGGAGCTGCTAACCAAAGTGGGAAAATAGCGCCGCAATTCAGAAGCGCGTATTCACCCCCACCCGGGAAAGCGAAATGGGAATTCCATGCCGTACCGTCCGTTCCCCGCGAGGGCAAACTCTTGGCGAGCCGCCGGCGTAGCCGCCGCCGTTCTGTTGCCGACCTTATCATCGCTTGGATTCGCCAAGGTCACATGGAAGGAAGTGGCATCATTCGAGTACAGATGGCAGCCGGACCATGCCGTGGTCAGGTTCACACTCGAAACCCCAAATCCTTGGGACGGTGCGGGAGACTTCACGAAAATACGCATTCAGGTACCGGGGCGGCAGACGTTTACACTCAGCAAGGGCGATGGCTGGGTGAGGTTTAGCTCCGACTCGGCAGCTCTCCGGGCAGCGGTCCGCAAAAGTAATCTTGTTGACACCGAATACGTGCTACTGATGCCAGCTCAGGGTCGTGACCGGGTTCTGGCCTTCCTGTTTGGGTGGGCCTACGCGAGCTCGCCCGGGAGTCTTGACGTGATCGAGCTAATATCAGGGGGCAGCCCCAGGCTGATTCTGCACAGAGACGAGTTGGGATTAGAAGCACTGAAAGACCTGAACGGGGACGGCACCGCTGAGATCGTCGGCTACCCTTGTCTGTCGCAGGAGTGGGGTAATGGATTCCTGACGTATGACCCATACCATGTTTATCAACTTTCATCGACAAGGGGTAATGAGGCTGCCCTGTCGCTCGCACTGTCCAAGATGTACAACCTGAAGTACTATTACGGGTGGGCTGGCCCGAATTGTCGAGAAGACCTTGCTGTCGTGCGACACCCGCCCGGTGGTGGGAAAGCACGGATCATGAAGAAGGACGACGCGGAACAGTTGACCTGTGGCGGACAAGAGCAACATCAAAAGTAAGTTCTCGCACACGGCCGCTGGACTGCTTGGCTTGAAAACAGTGAGTAGAATCCAAATGATCGATGCTAGTTACTCGCTTGTTATCGAAGTAACAGAGGACCCCAACTTCTTCGGGTTCTATTCGCCGGACCTCGAAGGATTCACAGGAGTGGGTAACTCCATTGAAGACTGCCTGTACAAAGCCAGGTGGGGAATGCAGGAACACGTTGCCCTGCTCCGCGAGCAGGGGCTGCCGGTCCCTCCGACCTCTCTCGAACCCAAAGTGGTCATCCAGAACGCGAAACCGGTAGGGAGCGCAGTCGAATAGTCTGGCTTCAAGAGAATGCCACTCCGTCGGGTAGCGACGGCGCGCGTGATGCGCGGATACGATACGGATTTACTCAGGGCTTGATTGCAAAACTGATTTGATTTCAGGCGTGCACGAGTTGCTCGCGCGGGAGGCGTCTCTCGACAGCAGCCACACGCCCGGGGGGGCGCGGAGGGCGATAGTGCCTCTACCGCGCTCAACTGTTGATCTGTCGACGAGGGCTGTTGTTCGACTAAACGCCGCACCGAAACCTTACATTAGGAGGCATGTGATGGGAACTGTAGCAACACTCAAGGAAACTCGCAAACGGAAATCTCCGAAGCGGACAGCTCTACCTCCGCATGGAGTTCAGCCAAATCCGATGCGGATTTTCCAGACTCTCAATGCATTTCAGCAGAGTGCGGCGCTCAAGGCGGCGATTGAGCTCGACATTTTCACCGGCATTGGCGAAGGCCAGACGGTCGTCGCCCAGATTGCACAGCGCGCCAAAGCGTCAGAGCGCGGAACTCGCATCCTCTGCGATTATTTGACGCTGATGGGTTTCCTGACCAAGAACTCGACGCATTACGCCCTGGCTCCGGACGCCGCCACGTTTCTCGACCGCCGCTCCCCCGCTTACATGGGCACCGCCGTACGCTTTTTAAATGCGCCGGAAATTGTCAGAGGTTACGACAACCTCGCCGAGGCGGTGCGCCGCGGCGGCACAGTAATGAGTGAAGAAGGTACAATCACGCCGGAGAATCCCCTGTGGGTGGAGTTTGCCCGCTCGATGGCGCCGCTGATGATGATGCCGGCTGAAGCCATTGCCCGAATTGTGGGCGCCGACGCTGGCGGGATATGCCGTGTCCTCGATATCGCTGCGGGCCACGGTCTGTTCGGCATCACCATTGCCAGGCACAATCCTCAGACGGAGATCACCGCTCTCGACTGGCCGAACGTCCTCGAAGTGGCGAAGGAGAACGCCCACCAGGCGGGTGTCGAACAACGCTATTCGACCCTTGCAGGGAGCGCCTTCGAAGTGGAACTCGGCAGCGGCTATGACCTCGTCCTGCTCACGAATATTTTGCATCATTTCGACCCGCCGACCTGCGAGGGGCTCTTGAAAAAAGTCCACGCGGCGCTCGCGCCCGGCGGCCGGGCCGTCACGCTGGAGTTCGTTCCCAACGACGACCGCGTCACCCCGCCGGAAGCCGCATTTTTCAGCATGATCATGCTGGGCTCGACTCCGCACGGTGACGCTTACACGTTCGCGGAATTCGACCGCATGTTTCGCAACGCGGGCTTTGCGCGCAGTGAACACATTCGCCCCGAGCACACGCCGGAATCCGTGATCGTTTCCTACAAGTAGCCCCCCGGGATCGGACACCACGAGGGCGGAAGGGGAGAACACTCCTTCCGCCTCCGTCGAGCCTCGTCCTGCGGTATATTGGCTGTGACCATGCCGGACATCATTGCGGAAGGGAAGCTCCAGAGAGAGTTCAATCGCTGGGCGGAAGAAGGCCGAGGCGAGGAGATGGAGTCACATCATCTTCCCATCGTCGAGCCCACGCTGGCGCTGATGGACATTCAACCCTCGGACCGAATTCTGGATATCGGCTGCGGAACCGGCTGGTTAGTCCGTAAGATGGCAGCCCGCGCCGCAGATGGGGAAGTGGTTGGCATTGATGTTTCAAACGAAATGATTCGACGGGCCGAGGCCGCGAGTGCCGGGATCAAGCCGGTCGCTTACCGGCTGGGTGTCGCGGAGAGGCTCCCCTGGGTTGACAACTACTTTACCAAGGCCATCTCGGTGGAGTCCTCCTACTATTGGCCCGACCCGGCCCAAGGGCTTCGGGAGATCTTCCGCGTGCTTGCACCCGGCGGCTCCGCGTGGATTCTGATCAATTACTACCGTGACAATCCGTATTGCCACCAGTGGGGACCTCTCTACAACACGCCGGCGCACTTGCTCGCCGCAGACGAATGGGCGGAGCATTTCCGCGGCGCAGGATTCGCTGACGTCACCCACCGCCGAATTCCCGACAGCTCCCCGACACCCGACGTCTATACCGGGCGCTGGTTCCGCGACGCGGAGGAACTGAAGAAGTTCAAAAGCCAGGGGGCATTGCTGGTTCACGGGACAAAACCTGCTCGTCGATGAAGGCGTGGAGCACGAAAACATCCATCCTTCCGGTTCCCCCGCTATAATCCTTCCGGCGACCGGCCGCGCAAGTTTCGGCGGGGCCGCAGGTACTCCACCAACGGTACACAAGGTCGAGTTCGGCCCGAGGATCAGCCTTGTTCAATCAGGTCAACACATGGCTGGAGAATCATCCCCGCGTCGCGGGGTGGGCGCTGGTTCTCGTGACGTTCGTGCTCTACTCGGGATCGCTCTCGAACGGGTTTGTTTACGACGACGAATATCAGATCCTGCAAAACCCCTTCGTCCTGAACAAGCATCTCTGGCCGAAAATTTTCACCGGGTCGGTCTGGTCATTTCAGGGAGTGGCGTTCCCCACCAATTACTACCGCCCACTCCACATTTTCTGTCACTGGCTGATTTATCGCCTGGCAGGGCCGAATCCCGCGGCCTTTCATCTTTTCCAGGTGTTGATGTACGCCGCGACGGTCTGGCTGGCTTACCGCGTGGGCCGCGAGTTGCTGCGAAATGATTTGGCGGCGCTCGGGGGCGCGCTACTCTGGGCATTGCACCCGCTGCACGTCGAGGCCGTGGCCTGGATCGCCTCGGTCCCCGACACGGGCTATGGCTTTTTCTATCTCCTTGGCCTGCGGGCCTTCCTGCGGGCGGAGAAGTCGGCGCGGAATCCGGTGCTTGCCCACGGACTTGCGGCGCTGGCCTTTTTCCCGGCGCTTTTTTTCAAGGAAATGGCACTCAGCTTTCCACTCCTGCTGATGGCCTATTGGTTCTTTCTCTCGCCCGGGCAGGACGCCGCGGGCTGGAGAACTCGCGCGTTTCGCCTGGCTCCTTATGTGGCCGCGGTGGCGGTCTGCGTGGCGATTCGTATCGCGGCGCTTGGCTATGTCACGCAGTCGGGCCGGCTTTGGAAAGTCACCCCACGCGTGGCGGGCGCGGCGGTGGCGCTGCTGGGGGAACACACACGAATCTTCTTGTGGCCCACGCACCTGAACGTCTTCCGAACCTTCGAGCTGGGCCCGAGCCTGCGCTCTCCCTGGCCCTGGGTTACGCTCGCGGTGCTGATTGCGACGCTGTGGCTGCGCAAGCGCGAGCCCCTCCCGGCATTCCTGATCGCCTGGTGGGCGATCGGCCTCGCTCCCTGTCTGGACATTCGCCAGCTCAGCTTCCCGCTCGTGGCGGAGCGGTTCGCATACATTCCTTCGCTGGCGCTATGCCTGGCGATTTCGTGGGCGCTCGTCGTGTGGCTCCCGCGGTCGTGGCCAGGCGCCCAGCCCGCGCAATTCGCCCTTCCGGCGCTGGGCCTCCTGATGGTCTTCTATGCCGTCCAGACGGCTCGGGCGATTCCCAACTGGCACGACAACCAGACCCTGGCGGACTATTCACTCCAGCAATCGCCCAATGCCGCGCTCCTGCACGTGATCCAGGCGTTTGTGCTTCAGTACCGCAGCGGCGACCTGGACGGCGCTGCCCGTGAATACGAGAAGGCCATGCGCCTGAACGCTTCGAGCGTGCGGCCCTTGGCCAAAGTAACGTACGATTCCTATATCGGCCTCGGGGAGATCGCTCATCGAAGGGGGCAGACGGATGAGGCACGGGAGTTTTTCGAGAAGGCTGTGCGTGTCTCCCCCAACGACAGCCCGGCCTACGATGCTCTGGGGTCCGTCTTTTTCCCGCGCGGCGACTACGCGCGGTCCGCGGAATATTTCTCGCAGGCGGTGAAGGTGAATCCGCAGGACATCAGCGCGCACTTCTATTTGGGAACTTGCTGGATGAAGCTCGAAAGGTATAAGGAAGCAGCGGGGCAGTTCCGCGCCGCTCGCGAGGTCGACCCGATGTTTCGGCAGGCGTACGAGGCCGAGGCGCGAGCCTTGGAGGCCGCGGGCGATCCAGCGACGGCCGCGACAGTGCGCGGCTTGGCGGCGAAGGCCCAGGAGGAATAGTTGCGAGAAAACAGAGGGCGCGGAGTATAATATTTTCATTCGGATCGGGGCATTTGTACCAGCGTCTCTTATTTGTCGGGAGGCCGCGAGGCTGACGTATGGGACGGATTGAGAATCGGTTTGAAAAAAACATCATCACGACCTCGGTGGACTACGTTTTCAACTGGGCGCGGAAGT
>Ga0315277_10013852_pt1 | contig 10036 bp, 7 predicted proteins | sample YL17G05_15_MG_FD_203695 | JGI IMG/M metagenome (GOLD analysis project Ga0315277, IMG submission 203695) | Sediment microbial communities from Yellowstone Lake, YNP, Wyoming, USA - YL17G05_15 | ecosystem: Environmental > Aquatic > Freshwater > Lake > Sediment | place: USA: Wyoming | collected...
CATCCGAGACATTTCCAGCCTTGCGAATTGTCTTGAATATAGGAAGGATCTGAATCTTGCTGAGATCTACAGAGGCGCTGAGACCTGACGGCAGAATTCTGCCCAGGTTTCCCTCGATTCCGCTTCCCGTTATGTGAGCCAGTCCGTGAAGTTCAAGCATAGCAAAAAGCCCCTTCAGACATTGATAATAGCACTTGTGCGGTCTGAGAATCGCGTCTAAGAATGCTTCATTCCCGACCGCCTCATTGACAATGCTGCTGTTATTTGCCATAATCTTCCTGATGAGGGTGTACCCATTGGTGTGTGGTCCATTCGAAGCCAACCCCAGTACGTAGTCGCCCTTTTGAATCCCAGAACCGTCGATGATTCGGGATTTCTCCACGACCCCAACAACACTTGCACACAACACATAGACTCCTTTGGCTAGCACGCCTGGCTGCTCCGACGTTTCGCCCCCTACCAGACTACAGCCCTGTTCTTTGCACGCCTCTGACATTGACTTAACGATCTCAACAACAACCTGCTTCTCTAGTTTTCCGCAGAAAATAGCATCTAGAACGGCAAGGGGCTTCGCACCCATCACGATGATGTCATTAATGAGATGGTTAACCGTGTCAAAACCCAAACCGTAAGCCCTCTTATATTTGGCAGCCAGTAACTGCTTTGATCCAGGCTCCTCAACTTTCAAAACGAGAACCGGATGCTCTATTCCAGGGAATTTCGCCTCAAACAACGAGGCAAAAGCTCCGAGCCGATTCAGAATTCTGGAATCCCCAGTCGACACGTAGCGGGCCATTTCATCCTTTGCAGCATCAGCGGTTTTAATGCCCACTCCCGCTTTTTCATAAGTCAGCTTCCTATTCATACTGCGTGCCCTTCTCTAATACTCAAATTGCACACCTTATATCCGTTGTTGAAAGAATTTCCTGCTTCTTTGCGGTTCAACCCTCTCCTTTTTCCTAGTATCGCTTGTTCTCAGATCATAGAATGCGCTATGATTGTCCTGCGGACATTCGAGCCCCGCGTATCTTCCGAAACCGAAAATACTAGTTCAGTTGCATAATAAGGAAACTGTTATGGCAATAGGGCACGATGCAGAAGAAGCTATTCTTAGGTTTTTGAAGATCGAGAAGACTAATGACGTTGACTCAGCGTTCAGAATTGCAGTGGATTCTGTAGCCACCATCGCAAAGGAAACGGGCATTCATGATCTGAAAGAATTGCCTGCAACTGTCAACTTCTCCGTTCTCGGATCCTTGTTGTCAATGAGTGGCGATATGCTTTACCTCTTTGAAAAGGCAGTTCAAGAGCGAGTCAGTAAGATAACTGCAGACACAATTCACTCAAATCAAATCCAAGTCCAGAGGTTGCTACAGCCATCCGTCAGAAAGAAGCTTGCAGCCTATTACACCAAGGAAGCCGGACTGAACGCGATGTCGCAGATAGCCCGGGAATACGGCAGAATTCATGACTCCCCGCTGTCAATGTGTGACCCCTTTATTGGCTCTGGGCTGACCTTGAGCGAAGTGATTACAAGGAACCCGGAGTTGAGAACAAGCAAAGTCTGGGGAATTGAGCCGCATCCGCTTTCCGCTCTAGTTGCATATTCCGCGATTCTCCATGCTGTCAAGGGAGACGCCAGAAAGGTTGAAGTGTTCACGGGGGACGCATTCAAGATCGTAGGTTCCGACTCTGCCGGAGGGGGTTTTCCCACTGCAGACGTAATTCTCACAAACCCACCGTTTACAAGGTGGGAAATTTTGGACAAGAACGAAAGATTGTCTCTGACCGGACTTGTCAATCTGCTAGGATACGATGAGTACGTTAGTCGCAGGCAATTGAATCTACAAGTACTTTCTCTTTTTGTCATGGACTATATACTAAGGGATCACGGTCTACTAGTATCGGTTCTACCCGCATCAACATTCTACACAATCTATGGCGAAACAGCAAAGAGACTTCTCAACGACAAATATCAAACCCATGCACTGATAGAAAATGGAGCCGAGTCGTCATTCTCGATAGACAGCGAATTCAAAGAGCTTATTCTGGTTGCAACAAAAGACAAAGCCACCAAAGATGCGGCTTTCATCACTCTAGACAAAGGTTCTGGAGTCATGAAAACGTTGCATGCTGTCCTAGGCGAACTGAAACCTTCTTACAACAACATAAACTGGGTCAATACTTCGAGGATTCCCTCCCCTTGGAAAAACAACTGGCTGAGCCTCTTCGGCAATAACAAGATCCGAGATCTGCTATCTGGAATTTTCACCAAAGCATTTGGCAACGGCACTCTGGGATCTTGGCACGACGCCGTCGGAAAGAAACGAATAGCCAGAGGAGTCGAAATGTATGGACCAGATTTCTTTTTTGTACCCAACAGATTCTGGAAAGTCGCCGATGAGAAGGTTGATTCTGTAATTCTGCAAAACGACAGAGAAAAAACAGTGTTAGATATTGACAGGGAATTCCTGACTCTTGCTTTCAGAAAGCCAGAACACTACACGAAATCAGTCGCGCCTTCTGTAGCACATCATCTTGTGGCAATTCCACCTAAGCCATTTGATGAATTGCCAGAAAGTCTCAAAGCCTATATCAAATGGGGAATAGAAGCGAGAACTGCGGTTCCTGCGTTTCGCAGCTTCGGCAAATTCTGGTACAGTCACGTCTACAGGCAGTTGAAAACAAAGAAGCCCTTCGGTCGAGTCTTTCTGCCCGACAAGGTCGACCCTTCATTCAGAAACCGAGCAGTGTTCTCATGTTACTCGGACCAGCCATTGACCGCTTCAAAGAACTTCTACATAGTCAATCTACGCAATTTCGCTTTGGACAAGGCGATATGCGCGTGGTTTAATTGTACAATTTTCCTTGCGTACTTTCTGGTTTCAAGCAGGAAGATCAGCGATAGGTGGTCAAGGTTCTTGGAGGAAGACTATCTGCGAATGCCGATTCCTAACGTAGATAAGATAGATCAGGTGCAGCTTGAGGAAGTAAACAAAGCTTTTGATCTCTTTGCCGAAAGCGATTTGCCGATCCTGAGGTCGCAGATCACAACGCATCCTAGAGAGCAATTGGACAGTGCGATTCTCAATGCATTGGGAGTCGAGAACGAATTCTTGGAAGAACTGTATGATGCAGTTATCGAGCACTTCGAGCGACTCGACACTAATTGACAATGGAGCTTCGCTTTTCTTTCTTGCGTAGGTCGTCTTATGTTTGCCGAGGATATGAACTGGAAAGACTTTTAACTCTTGGGTATTTACCTTGATCGAGAGTTGTAAGGCGAGTTCAGATGTCTAGGCCCAAGAAGATTGATGTTTATTCGACAGACGAAAGTGTATCGCCCGTTGGCATCAGGTATGGAACAAAGGAAATGGTTGACGTCTTCAGAGAGAGTTCGCGTCTTCAAGCGATGCTCGACGTTGAAGCAACCGTCTCTGGCGTCATTTCTGCGCTTTATCCGGATAAGGTTCCCAAGCGTGCTGCAGATGAAATAAGGAAAAAGGCTTCAGTGAAATACGTCAAGATGCAAAGAGTAAGGGAATTGGAAGCCGAGACGCATCATGACGTGATGAGCGTTGTCAAAGCATTGGCTGAACAATGCGAAGGGGATGCTGGAGGCTACGTGCACTATTCCTTGACCAGTGCTGACGTGACAGAATCTGCGAAGGCTTTGCAGCTGAAGCGAGGTCTGGAGCTTCTCATCAGCCACATCGAAGACCTCAGAGACATCTGCATTGAAAAAGCCCGTTCCTGGCGAGCAATCCCTTGCATCGTCCGAACGCATGGAGCGCACGCGGTTCCTGGCGTTTTCGGATTGCCTCTGGCCTATTTCGCTTACTGCCTTGAGAGGAGCGCGGACAGACTCTTTAATGATTATAACACGTGTCTTGAGGGAAAAGTCTCTGGCGCAGTTGGCGCATTCAACGTCTTGACTGATGAGGGTATCGACGGCTTTGAAGTGCAAAAAAGAGTGTTCAAGAAGCTCGGCATTAAGCCGGCGACTGTCGCCAGCCAAGTCCCCCCCAGAGAGGATATTGGGTACGTACTCTGTGATGTAGCCGTCTTGTGCGGTACGTTGTCAAACATCGCGGAGTACGTGAGAACCATGAGGAGGACAGAGATCGGCGAGTTACGCGAACTGGGGGAAGCAGGTCAGGTTGGGTCGTCAACGATGCCTCACAAAGACGTGTTTGGAGGCAACCCGTTTGTCGAAGAGAGAACCTGCTCGATCGCAAGAGTGGTCAGAGGGTTTGCTGCAGGCGCGGTTGAATCAGTTGAGATGGACTACGCAAGAGACTTGAAAGCCTCATTGCTGGACAGAGTTGCCATTCCAGAATCTTTCGTTCTGGCAGACTATGCTATCCAGCTAACGAAGAACATGATAGAACGGGTAGAACCCGTGCAAGAGAGAATCAAGCAGAACCTGCTCTTGACAAGAGGGATAGTCACTGCAGAAAGAGTCATGTCAAAGCTGATAACAAAAGGGATGAATCGACTGGAAGCTCGCCAAAAGATTTCAGAGCTTGCACACAAAGCCTCCAATGAAGGAAGAACGTTCAAAGAAGTCCTGCTCCAAGACGCTGATATCTGCAAGAGGCTTTCCCGAGGTGAGATAGAGCAGTTGGCTAACCCGCAAACATATACTGGAAGATCAGCTGACTTGATCGACAACGTCATGAGCTTGTACAAGGGAAAGAGAAGAATAAAGAATTGAATAGTTCAAGATGAAGCCCGAGATCAGGCCAATGGCTTCAGAGTTCTTTCGATGTGTTCATCCGTTCATGCATCGAACGGCTGGGCGCCATTTAACATGGCAAAATTGAATGACCGCAACGATGCCAAAGGCATACTCGGTGCTTCAACCAACCCGCTGCGCACTCTGCCAGACTCTGCTCCAAGCGCCGGTCAGTGGAAGAACATGCTTCAGGTAAACCTTCTCCTCATTGCGATTGCCGGGTGCTCATCAGTACCGCTCACTCGAACAGGGCGACACAGAAGCAGAAGGAGAAGCGCAATCAAGGATCACCAAACTCAATAGGATCAAGCTTGAGCATAGAGCTGCTTAATCTTCGATGCTTGGTTCACTTGGCTTTCGCCGTCTCCTTTTGGCCGTTTCTGCCACGACCACAACTGCAACGGCCAGTCCGAAATAGAACGGTACATTCCTCAGAAACTCAGGGTACACAAGCGAGAGCATTACTTCTCTTTTGACCACATCAATAGGCGTGAGCGTTCCAATGTTTGAAGCTGATGCGTCAGGGTTGTAGTGGTGTCGCCCGCTGAAGGTCTCAGGGCTCACGGAGGACGCCGTTCTCGTGAACTGCTCAGACATGACCGATTTCCCAGACAAAAAAGAAACCGGATAAAGAAAAATAGAAAGCGACACACTTGCGTTTCCAGAACCAACATACATTCCATAAGAGCCTCCGATGAAACTTCTATTGAGCTCACATGTCCTCCATAACCCACTCCGAGCCATAGAGATGCCAAAATCATAGGAACGGCCAGCAAAAAGGCGACAGCCAGTCTCCTCAATACTAAGGCAACTCTTTGATCCACTATTACCTCACAAACGGAGATGCGTGCAATCTCGGATTTTAGGTTTGGCAGTCAGGTCAGGTACAGGAAAAGCATTATTGAGAAAGGCGGATTTTTCTGATAGTCTATGCATTGCTCGGATCCGGCCGAACATAGTGTACTGCACCGTAAAGTGACTCCTACATTTCATTGTCCTTCCAGGCAGAATCTTCTAGGTTCCAGTTCTAGAAAGTTTTATAACTTAATTGCACATCAGATATAATTTGTCATAAAGCAGAAGGGTGATTTTCGCATGTGGAATCGGAAGTGGAATCCTCGGGCAAGCTTTTCAGCTACGTCAAGACGTGACAGTTGGAGGTCTTAGCTTTGTGGAAGACAAGTTCAACCCGTGTGGCCAGTATTGCTTTTGTCACGGTATTCATGATTTTGTGCGTTCCTTTTTTGGTGCCATCCTATGCTGAGGATGCAGATACTGAGGCTTTTCCATTAGAGATCTGTGTTGTTGCCTTGGACGGTGTGAGTTCGAGCAGAGTCAGTAACGTTTCTAGAGTGTTGGAGGGGGCGAGATCTTTGAGTGGCAGGAGCAGTATTTATTATTGGAATGGAAGTTGGGACTTGCTGGGCCTGACCTCTTTCCGCGCACTGACCGAGGTTCATATTGACGTCAAGGTTACTCTGGTTACTGATTGGATGGCCTATAGACTGCTGGTCGAGTATGCCGACAGCGTTATAATTCTGAATTCGCATGGCGAGATTGTGCCTGTTCCCTCTGGCTTTTCCAATGACGAGTGGGCGGGTAGGATAGCTGATGCTTTGCTTCATAGGAATGTCACGTGGATCCATACTGCGGGGTATCCATTCTACTACTATTGGCCTCAGGAGCAAGCTATGAAGGAAGTTTGGGGGGAGCAAGGTTTCAAGCATTTCATGGGTTACATTGGCAAGAGCAATGTGACTTGCGGACCTCCCGATGATGTCTATGATCTGAGCGAGAGGACTTCCCTAACCCTCGGTGCAAGTCAGGATCTCATGGCAACTTGCTGGCCCCTGCTTGCAAAGGTGTATTTTACCAATTGGGGTTATCCCATTAGAGGAGAAAACCTAGAACAGCAATACGTACGGCCAGCCCTTTACGGGCCCTACGACAATTGGCACATTGGGGAAGCAATAAGATTCTCGATTGACGATGAAACGCGTGACTTTGGTTTCTATGTTCATTTTGCTGGCAATAATACCTTTGACCCATCCAAGGTGGAAACTGACAGAGATTTCTGTGGCGCTTATGCGGGTTCGGCCTTGGCTATTTATGCCAACGTGATGAAAGTCGCATCGATCAAAGCGCTCAGATCTGCCGAGGCTGCTATAGAAGATGCCAGAGCCAGAGGCAGAATTGGGGGATTGGAGAATGCGACGAGCCTGCTGGCGGAAGCCAAATGGCGCTTTCTGTCTAGTGAGTATCAGTATGCAATAAGGCAAGCCATCGCGGCTGAAGACGCGGCGTTCTATGCCTCGGCGTCTCACTTTGTTGAACTTGGCCTGCTGATCGGGGGAGCAAGCATTACGGCTTGCGTGTTTGTTGGCGGAGTGGTAACGGCTTTTCGAAGGATTAAGCGCAGGAAGATCAAGGAGAGCTAGAACGCATGGGAAAGCCCGCTGCTTTGTTTACGTCAGCTATTGTCCTCATCGCTTCGATCGTTCTAACCAGCTTCACAGCGTCCGTAGTTGCCGACGAGGGCAAAGCAAAGGTGTACCTCTTGTGTCTGAACGGCGTCGGAGGCAATTGGGTCGAAAACCCGTCAAGAGTCAAAGAAGGTGCCATTCTTGCGTTATCACCAACAGAGAGAACCCAGATTCCGCGCGTGCATGCAAAACATGGCAAGACTTCACCTTTTTATGACGTCAAATATGAGGTTGTAACAAGCTGGGGTATTTACAAGAACCTGATTGAGAATTACTCCGAGATCGTGATATTGAACACTCACGGCGAGATATTGCCAATACCGGCTAGTTACAGGAACAATGAGACAGGATGGGTGGGCAATATTGCACGTGCGATGCTTTATCGCCGTATCAGTTGGGTTCACGTTGGCGGGTATCCTTTCTTTCAGATTTGGAACGAGGGAGACGCCACTTTTCAAGAGTGGCCTTCGGGCGGAGCATTTGGATTCAGGAATCTCACGTCCTACATAAACAAGCCGAACGTGGATTGCTGGCCTCCAGGGCCCGAGTCTGAGAAGATAGCTTTGAACACAGGAACGGCGCAGGATTTCGGCAGAGACTACCAGTTTATGTACGAAGCTTTTTACATCGAACGAGGTAGACCACTTAAAGCCGCGGATTTCAACGAATATCTTCTGAAGGCCATTCATGGAGTCGGTGACTATTACACGAGTGCTGCGATCGCTTTCGGTTTGGTGAGCATAGGCTTGACGATAGCCAGCTTCATGGAGAGCCTTGAAAGCTTCGGAGTCATTCAGAGCTTCATAAACTTGCCTCTATTCTTCCTGAGCGGTGCACTGTTTCCTATTCGCGGCGATCAAGTGCCCGGTTGGCTACAGACCGTGTCTCACTTCAATCCGCTGACTTATGGTGTCGATGCTTTAAGAACGATCGTTCTCGGCGCAGCTTGGCAGCCATTGTATCCTCTATACTTTGACCTTGCGGTTGTGTGCTGCTTCGATATTCTGATGATAGTCGTAGGAACCTTGCGTTCAGCCGAAGAAAATAGCCTCCCCCCAAATCCAAGAATCCTCAGGATATGCCACAAATTCCGGCGTGAAACGACAAGGCTATTTCGGAACAATCAGCCTAGCGACTACTGTAAAAGCTTATTGCTGAAGGCTGGACTCAAGTCAAATGGGAAGTGGCTGAATGAAATTGCTTGGATTTGTCGGTGGCACTGGTTGGATTTCAAGCGCGGAGTACTATCGAGTCATCAATGAAGAAGTCAATCGCAGGCTTGGTGGGCTTCAATCCGCTAGGTGTATTCTGTACTCGTTCAATTACTCCGTGATAGATGAGCTGAACAAGAATTGCGATTTGGATGGCCAATTCTCATTAGTGTTGGATGCAGCGACGAAGTTGGTTCGTATTGGTGCAGAAGGTATTGTGCTGTGCGCCAACACGCTACATCGATTCGCTGACCAATTGGAAAGACAGATTTCTGTTCCCTTAATTCACGTAGCCACTGCCACAGCCAAGCAAATCAAAAAACAAGGTCTTTCAACGATTGGGCTGCTCGGCACCAAATATACCATGGAAATGGATTTCTATAAAGCGAAATTGAAGGAAGAAAGCATTAGAGTCCTCGTTCCCGATGCTGCCGAGAGGGAGTTCATTCACCATACGATTGTTCATGAGCTTCTGAAGGGAGTGTTAAGGGAAGAAAGCAAGGCGGGGTTTCTGCAGATAATGAATAGTCTTCACTCACAAGGAGCAGAGGGCATCATATTAGGTTGCACCGAAATTCCGATGCTGATCAAGCAGCAAGATACGAAACTGCCCTTGTTCGACACGTTGACTATTCATTGTTTGGCGGCCGTGGATTTTGCCCTAGGGAATGATCGTCCGTAGCTTCGCTTTTGCACAAACTCGAATAAGAAGCATTTGTCGGACTTCTGAGATGGAAAGTGCGGAAAGGTTATAGGCAGACCAGAGGAATATCAGATCGGCCAGCAGTAAAGGTGTCGCAAGTGGTTGACATAAGAGAGCTTATGGAGTATAATCAGATCGTAAGGCACAGATATTTCGACAGCTTCGTCCGACTATCTTGGGCTGAGTTCACTAAGAATAGAGAAGCGAGCTTTAATTCGATTAGGAACATATTCGTCCATACTCTGAGCGCAGTAGATTACTGGCTGGATTTCCTACAGAAAGAGGACCTTCATTCCAAAAGAAAATTCGATGAATACATAACCTATGACGACGTCAGAGCCTATATGGAGCACGTTGAGAAGCGAACGCATGATTACCTTCACTCATTGACCTCTAAAGGTCTCAAGAAAACGTACACGGTCACAGGTGAGGATCACAAGGCAACCAAAATCACAGCCGAAGACGTCCTCATACATGTATTCGAAGAGGAAGTCCATCACAGGGGTGAACTGATAGCTCTTCTTTGGCAAATGGGCATCGCTCCACCATCGATGGGATGGAAAGGACTCTAAACCGACAACAGGGCTCGGCAAAACTGGATGGTATTAGTCTAATCGCTATATAGGGGATTTTTGTGGTAGCCCAAGAAGGGCTCAATCGTCCAGATCATGCTGACTTTTTCGTACAGATAAGCCGCCCAACTGTTACTGCAGGGATTATTAGAAACGTAAGCAATGTGGCTATGTAGTATTGGCTCTGAATGCCGTCTAGTCCCGATCCGCTCATACTATGCCATTCCAGGTCAAATGCCAAGCAGACTGCAAACCATACGAAGCCAATAGTCAAACCAGTGCGTACGAAATCCTTAACGGTCTCTCGAAAACAAAGCAATGAAAGAAGG
>Ga0315277_10013854_pt1 | contig 10036 bp, 13 predicted proteins | sample YL17G05_15_MG_FD_203695 | JGI IMG/M metagenome (GOLD analysis project Ga0315277, IMG submission 203695) | Sediment microbial communities from Yellowstone Lake, YNP, Wyoming, USA - YL17G05_15 | ecosystem: Environmental > Aquatic > Freshwater > Lake > Sediment | place: USA: Wyoming | collected...
TTTGAACTTGTGGTAGCCCATGACTTCCACCAGACTGATCGCGGACACGGATGGCAATTCGCCGATCAGCCACCGATAGGCGGTTTCATCGGCGGGATTGACCGCATAAATCAGAAGGTTGCTGTCGGCGATCAATCGGGCTTCTCCCGTCCGGACAACGGCCGGTCCTTGCGGATTTCGCGCTGCCAAGCCACCGGGTCGGCAATATCGGCGAACGCACCGGACCCTCGCAGGGCGTCAAGGGCGGCGGTGACCCGGCGCCGCCGCGCTTCCGTGTCGTTCGAGGCGCCGCCGGCCGTTCCCCCGCGCCTGTCCTCCAGGGACATCACGAAATCGAGCACTTCCTTCTGCTTATCCGGCGGCAGGGACGACACATGCTCGGAGATGGATTCGGTCAGACTCATGGCATTCCCCTTTCTCCCGATGATAGCCACCGATTCGTTCAGGTCAATGAGAAATCGGCGACAGTCAGATGACGACATTCGTGGGGCGACCGTCGGCGAAGTGGACAAGGTTCTCGATGGTTGTGTCGAGAATGCGGCGTTGGGCTTCGCGGCTGAAGAAGGCGATGTGGGGCGTCACGACGACGTCGGGCCGGCGGATGAGAATCGAGCTGTCGAGCAACGCGCGAAGCGTTTCGCGGGGGACATCGTGTTGGGCGAGAATCTGTTGTTCCTCGCGAAGCAACTGTTCGCCTTCGAGAACGTCGAGTCCCGCGCCGGAGAGTTGGCCGGCGTCGAGCGCCGCGATCAGCGCCTCCGTGTCCACCAGCCCGCCGCGCGCCGTGTTGATCAGAATTGCGCCCGGCTTCATCATGGCCAGCGTCTCGGCATTGATCATGTGGTGCGTGTGCTTGTTGTAAGGGGCGTGAAGCGAGACGATGTTCGACTCGCGGAGCAGCGTATCGAGCGGGACATATTGGAAGTTCAATACCTCGGCCAGGAGAGGCTCCTGACGGATATCGCAGCCCAGCACTTTCATGCCGAAGCCGCGGGCAATCTTGATCACGTGCAGACCGATTCGGCCCGTGCCGATGACGCCGAGCGTCTTGCCCGCGATGTCCATGCCTTCGAGGCCTTCGAGCGAGAAGTCGCGATGGGTGACTTTGTAGTGGGCCTTGTGGATGTTGCGCGTGACGGCCAGGATGAGGCCGAAGGTGTGCTCGGCCACGGTGTTTTCGCCATAAGAAGGCACGTTGGCGACCATGATCGAACGAGCACGCGCGGCTTCGAGGTCCACATGATCGAAGCCGGTCGAGCGCGTGGCGATGATCTTCAAGGAAGGCAAAGACTGGATGACCGCCGCGTCAATCTTCGAGTAAATGAACGGCGACAGTCCCCACGCCTCGCGCCAATCGTCACATTGCGCATGAGCGAGCCGCTCGGCCGAGAACCAGAGCCGAAACCGCTCTCCAAGGCGCTCGGTGAGATGCGCGATTTCCCACTCTTTGACCTCGAAGAAGGCAACCAAGGGGCTTTTTTCGGCGCTCATTGACGCGGCCCATCTTTCGCTCCACGCTTCAGCGCGCGTCCCCGACCGTGAGGCGGGAGTCTCGGTTGATTAGGGTTTCAACAATCGCACGAAACCTTCTTGTTCGAAGTGCCTGTCGGTGGTCAGAGATTCACGAATGCCGCGCTGTCGCATCAGGAGAAAACTGACCCCGTCGCAAAGAGAGTAGCGTTTGTCCGGCCGTTCCTGAAGAAGCTCCAACGCAGAACGGTGCATGGACTCATCCACCCAAACGATTTCCACGTCTGGGCTGTCAAGCACGCCTGAAAGGAATGCCAGCGTTGCCGCACGATTCAAACCGCGCGCGTGGCAGAGTGGAACGAATTCCGCCAGCACGCAACTGTGCGTCATCCGGCTGGTCGCGGCATCATAGAGAACTCGAGCGCTTTGGTGAAGCAAGTCGCTCTCGTCGAAGAGGCTGACAAGGCCCGACGTATCCAGGAGCATCAATCCTGCTCCTCATGGGTGTTTCCATACTCCCGGGCCAAATCAGCATCAATCTGCGCATTGTCGGATGAGCGCGGGTTGCCGCTGTTGACCGAACCGAACCGGCTGCGAAACCGTTGCCGAGCCGCTTCAATTTCTTCCGGCGTTCGATGGGAACGCTTCGGCGCATGTTTCGCCAGCCATTCCATGCACACCGCTTCGGGCGTTCTCCCGTCGCGCGCAGCGATTTCCGCGAACACCTGCCACATCTCATCTGGCACTTGAACAGTCAGAGTCTTCATTCGCAGCAACCCTCAAATTCTTCTTCACAAACGGTATTCCGGCGCAACGCAACCGCTTTCAATCATGGAAGAGTTTCAGCGGCGGTATTCGATTTCCCTCTAACGCTCGCCTCACAATGGGCCAGACTCTCTCATCATACCCCGATTCGTCGGCCATCCATTCGCGCAGCAGACGGAGTGCGGCCTCGTTTCTCTTTCGCTGAGTCGCTCGATCCATCTGTGTTACACGGTCTCTTCTCATCTTCAGTCAACCTGACATTTACTGTGGCCTGCTAATGGCCGCAGGTCAAGCTCGTTTGGTTATTTCACCGAATCGTCCTCGGGCAGCCCCAACTTCTTATACAATCCGCGGCGGCCGGCCTTGTCGCCGTCCAGGATCCCCTTGGCATACTTCGCCACGTCTTCGGCCACGTCGCGAGGAACGACGATCACACCATCGCCATCGGCCACGATCACGTCGCCCGGCATGACCAGAACGCCGCCCACCGCGACCGGCCGATTGACCGACTCCATCTCGATTCTGCCCGGACGAATTCCTCGCCCCGTCTTCTTGTAGTAGATTGGCAGCCGCTCGGCAATTGATTCATCCGTATCGCGCGCCGTGCCGTTGGTCACGACGCCAACGCAGCCCCGCGCCTTCCAGCTCAACGTGTTGTTCGAGCCGACCGGCCCGACGTCCACGCGCACGCCCGCAGAATTGTCCGTCACCAACACCGTCCCTTTTCGAATGATCGGTCCAAACGCCTCGGGCGCGAACGTCGCATACCAGTTCTTGTACCACTTGTCGAACTCCGCCACCGGCATCTTGCCCGCCGGCGGCTTCTGGCTCGGAACCCACCGCGCCGTCACGGCGATTCCGACGATTCGGTGCGAGTAGTGCACCGTGTCGCGCCAGAGTGGGTGAATCTCCGGGTCCATCAGTCCGATGTTCTGGCGTCCCACGGCGTCCATACCGTCGCAGACGTCGGACACCCGAAGGTCTTTGAACAGCGCCAACAGGTTCTGGTCCTCTTCGGCGCTGTACACCTTTGTTTCGATGAAGTTCTTTCCCGCGCGAAGTGGTTCTCCATCCTCTTTCTGCGCAGCAACAGGGAGGCGCCCTCCCAGGACAAAAAGGCAAGCAGCCACCCACGCCGCCGTACGCATTACGGTTCGTTTCATCATGTCTCGACCTTCCCATTTCACAGAATCGTTTTCGGGCAGACCCGGTTTCTCGAACTCGGGAACGGGTTATGCATTCCTCGGATATGTCCGCGCCATGACGGCCCCTTGTGGATTGTGGGACGGCTTCCTCATTTCGGTTTTCTGCGGCGACATCGTGGGTATTCCCGTTTCATCCCCGTGGGCCGGCCAGCCGCTAACGGTGTTTACAACTCGTTCGCCAGTTCAAGGATGTGGTCAAAGACGTCCTTCTTGAGGTAGAAGCCGATTTCCACCAGCTTATCCAAGCAGGGCCTCAGCGCTGGAAGAATCCCCTGCCTTTTCGCGCTGAGAAGAACACCGGCGGTGCCTGTGACACGCAACCGCTTCCATGCGGCCAGACGGCGCGCCAGCAGATCGTCGAGAATCAACAGCGCCGGGTCGGTGCTTTCCAGAGCCAGCAAGAGCACACTACATTCACCGGGGCCGAGATCGGGCCACATCGCCGGGACTGCAAAGCGGGTCGGGTTTGCACGCCGAACCCAGGACATTGCCGCCGGGTCCGGTGTTTCAACTCCATAGGAGCGGCCCGCCTCCAACTCACCAATCACGGCGTCGGTAACCGTGATTCGCCCATAAAGCCGCCAGAGGATATCGAGGCACCCGATGCGGTGGAAATAGTACAGGGGCGACGTATTGCATATCACAGTCGGCGGCGCGGGATCAGGCATTCTTCAGGTCCGATTCGATCTCTTCCGGCGTTTGCTGGAACACAGAGACCTTGAACTCGCCCGTTCGCTGCAAGAAGAGGACCCGGGGCAATCCCGCGAGTTCCGCCGCGCGGCCCGAGGATAATCGCCCCAACTCATAGAGTTTCATGGCCGCCGCCAAACGCAGCTCTTGCTGAAACTCGGAGGCGGTCTCGTGCAGCGAAAGCAACACTTCTTCCGGACAATCCACATGAATGACGGGCATGATACGACTCCTTGAGTATGGCACAAAAACGATTGCGCACTCATGGCCGCGCGGCCATCTCGTCCCCTACGCGCGAGGTTGTTTCGTTATTCCGTTCCTCGCAATAACAGTTCACCTCAGGCAGTTCTCTCGAACATCGCCTGAAAGATCGAATAATCCCAACCATCTCCAACAGTCAAGCTCGCCTTTCTCGCGCGGAGACAGCCTCCTGTGAGTCGGCGAAAGGCGAGTACCCACGCACCTGAACTCACAATCACTTCACCGAATCGTCTTCGGGCAGTCCCAGTTTCTTGTAGAGACCGCGGCGGCCGGTCTTATCGCCATCCAAGATCCCCTTCGCGTATTTCGCCACGTCTTCGGCCACGGCGCGTGGGACAACCAGTACTCCATCGCCATCGGCCACAATCACATCGCCGGGCATGACCAGCACCCCGCCGCACACGATCGGCCGATTGACCGACTCGATTTCGTTTCGGCCCGGACGGATTCCACGGCCCGCCCTCTTATAGTAGAGAGGAACCTTCTCCGTGATGATCTCGTCCGAATCGCGCGCCGTGGTGGAAGATACAACGCCCACGCATCCGCGCGACACCCAGCCCATGATGTTGTTCGAGCCGATGGTGCCCACGTCGGTATTCGGCGCTTCTTCGATGACCATGACGGTGCCCTTGCGAATCAGCGGCACGAATGGTTCGGGCGTCACTTTGGCGTAGGTTTCCTTGACCCACTTGTCATATTCCTCGACGGGCATCTTCCCCGCCGGCGGTTTCTGCGTCGGCACATAGCGCGCGGTCACGGCGATGCCGACGATCCGGTGGGCATAATGCACCGTGTCTCTCCACAAAGGGCGCATGTCGGGCTCCATCAGGCCGATGTTTTGCAGCCCCACGGCGTCCAAGCCGTCGCACACGTCCGAAACGCGCAGTCCCTTGAAGAGTTCCAACAGCTTCGAGTCTTCCTCTTCGGAGTAAGTCTTCGTGGGGATGAAGTTCTTGCCGGTGCTGAGATCGGCGGCGCTTTCGACTTTCTGCTTCTTGGCCGCGGCGCCATGCGAATGGCTGTTCACCGCAATGATGGCAAGAGTCGCCATCGCCACGATCACCGTAATTCTGCCTGTACGCATAATGCTCTTTCCTCCATTCTAATGGAATATGTTCCCGCGTCCTCAAAGGCCGCGAAACGACACGAACGTTTTCTTTGCTTCCATGCTTCGTGCAACTTCGTGTCAGTTCGTGAACGGTGAATCTTACTCTCCCAAAATCTCGATGCCGTTGATTTCCGCATTTTGCGTCTTGGCGGCAAAGCCGATTTCCAGCTTGCCGTCGGTGACCTCGATCCCCTTGATCTCGTTGACGACGGCCTTCTGACCGCCGCCGGCTGCCTTGAACACGTCGAGGTCCTTGAGAGCAGGCTTTCCCTGGATCGTCACGTCGAACACACGGCCGCCCGCGGCGGTGATGCCGTCGTAGGTCTCCGCAAAATGCAGCCGCACCGTGTACTTCCCGTTGGGCACTTCGGCGACAAAACCGGTCATCGAGTAATGCTCGGTCTGACTGATGCGCGGGTCGGTTGTCCCCTCGATCTTCATGTCCGCGCCGCGATCAACGGTCAGCCCGCCGACGAACCCATAGCCGCCGCCCTTCGCGTATTCCTTGTCGGGTTTCCACGCGTTGCCGGCTTTGTCCGTATAGTCTGACGGAATTCCGGCGTTTACCCGCAAAGCGAACTTGCTCGTCTCGACCGGCGACACCTTGACCGCAACGACTTCTGGCCGACCGCATCCTGCCAGCATGGCCGAAGTAACCGCCGCCGCCATCATGACAGCACACAACCGTCTCATGTTGATCGCCTCCTGTTTCCGGATTGGTGGGAAAGACCGCGAACGGATTGTCCCGACGCAGCGGTCGGGGATCAAGACTTTTTCCAGTGCGAAAGACGGCGAGGTGTTTTCGTCAGGTGCCGCAAGGGACGACAGGGAGACCCGAGGGAATTGCCGAAAGATCGAGAGAAGTGGTGGACTCTGCCGCAACAAGCCGCCCCGAACCGGACTCTCCGGGCCGTTCGCGCGGCGGCCAGTCCAGCGGATCACGGAAACATGGGGCCCCGGTCAACCGAACCGGGCCTTATCGTATGAGAAGACGAAAGGAGCGGGAGCGATGAACGCTACCATAGAGATCGAGGTGTTCCGAACGGGCGACTATGGTCCCAAGGGCGCCTACGCGCCCGAGGACCTCGCGCGGATCGCCGAGGACTATGACCCGGCGTGGCACGAAGCGCCGGTGACGGTGGATCATCGGCAGGATGGGCCGGCGTTCGGCTGGGTCGCGGGGCTGCGGTGCGCCGGCGAGGTTCTGGTGGCGCGGCTGAAGGATGTTCACGAGTCGCTGCGCGAGTGGATTCGCCAAGGCGCGTACAAAAAGCGAAGCGTCGAGCTGTATCGGACGTTCGCGCGGACGGGGCGGCCCTATCTGCGGGCCGTGTCGTTTCTGGGCGCCTGTCCGCCCGAGGTCAAGGGTCTGGCCGACCCGATTTTCCGCGAGGACGAGGGCGAACGCGTCCTCGTTGAGTTCGACGACCACCCCCGCGCGGCGGACGACGAGCCGGCGGCCATGTCGCTCAAAGACGGCGAGGACGCACCCGCCGCGACGAGCGAGGCGCCGACCGCGGCGTTCGCCGAAATCCAATCGCTGCGCGGCGAGGCGGCGCGCCTGGCAACCGAGCTCGAAAAGGAGCGCGGCGACCATCGGCGCGGCGAGATCGAGCGGTTCTGCGAAGAGGCGCGCCAGAACGGCCGCGCGCTGCCGGCCTGGCAAGCCAACGGCCTGGTCGAGTTCATGCTCGGCCTCGACAAGAACGGCGCCCAGATTGCCACGGCGGACGGCCGGAACGTGACGGCGCTCGAATGGTTCCAGGAGTTTCTCGGCTCGCTTCCGCCGCAGATCGAACTCGGCGAGATCGCGCCGGCGCAGACGCCGAACGAATTGGGACGGCCCGCGCTGCCGCGTCCGACCGAACGAGCGGCCATCCGGCCCGAGTCGCTTGTGCTGCACGAACGGGCGCTCGCTTACTGCCGGCAGCATACGGGCGTGGCCTACGTCGAGGCGCTCCAGACCGTCGCGCGGTTGTGAGTGGCGCACATTGTGAGTGGCGCAGGTCGTGAGTGGCGCAGGTTGTGAGTGGCGCAGGTTGTCAACCTGCGTCGCACCAAAACCATCGTAACCGACAAGACCGCGAGCCGCAGGCCCAGGACGGTCATCCACGAAGCCCGCACGGGCGGATGGCGGGTGGGAAATGGGAAGGCGAAATGTTGCCCTCGGCTTCATGGGGACAGCGGCACGTGGGCCTGTGAATCGCGTTTTGTGATTTCGCACAGAAGGAGGAAACTCATGGCGAATTATATCCTAGACAAGGCGTACGAAGTAACCGACACCGGTGGCGTGGCGGCCTATCGGGTCGTCGTCCAGGGAACGAACGCCGGACAGTGCGCGCTGCCCGGCGCCGCCAACGCTCCGAAGATTCTCGGCGTGACGGTCCACGCGCAGTCGCTCAAGGGGCAGAACGTGGCGGTGCGAAAGGCCGGCATCGCGCGGGTCACGGCCGCCGGCGCCATCGCGCTCGGTGTGCCCGTCAACGTCGCCGGGACGACCGGCAAGGTCAAAGCGATCAACGAGAGCGCCGGGACCAAGATCAACTGCGTGGGGTTCGCCGAAACGGCCGCGTCGGCCGACGGCGACGTTATCGAGGTCTTTCTGTCGCTCCACGAGCGCACGGCGTAAACACTAACGCTGAACGCTGAACGCTGAATGCTGAACGCTGAATGAAGAATGAAGAACGCAGAGGCGGCGAGTCGAATGTCCAAAGTCTAAAGTCCAGCGTCTGCTGTTCGGAACCCTGAACCCCGAACCCTGAACCCCAAACCCTATTCTTCGAAAGGAGAGTGTCACAATGCCTGAGGTATCCCAGGTTCACATTGACGCGGCGTTGACCAACGTGTGCGTCGCGTACAGCAATCCCAACTTTGTGGCCGACGTGGTCGCGCCACCCGTGGCGGTCCGCAAGCAGAGCGACCGCTACTTCATCTATGACGCCGAGCGCGAGAAGTTCCGGTCGTCGAACGACAAGCGCGCTCCCGGCGCCGAGGCGAGCGAAGTGGATTTCGCCCTCAGCAACGACAACTACTACTGCGAGGATCACGCCCTCGAATCGGTCATCCCCGACGAGGAGCGCGAGAACGCCGATCCGCCCATCCAGCCCGAGATTGACCGCGCCGAGTTCCTGATGGAGAAAATCCTGCTCAACAAGGAAATCGCGCTGGCCTCGCGGATTCAGACCGGCACCGACGTCCCCGGCGAAACCCTCAGCGGCAACGGCCAGTGGAGCGACTATGCCAACAGCGACCCCGTGGCCGAGGTCGAGGCGCACAAGGCGACGGTGCAGGCCGCCGTGCAGGTCGTCCCCAACACGCTCGTGCTCGCCTATGACGTCTATGCCAAGGTGCGGCTCCATCCCAAGGTCACCGACCGGACGCAGTACATGCAGCTCGGGACGGCGGGACCGGACACGCTGGCGGAGTTGTTCGACGTCAAGCGCGTGCTGGTGGCGCGGACGCTGAAGAACGTCGCGGCTGCCGGCCAGACGGCCTCGCTCCAGTACGTGTGGGGCAAGGATGCGTTTCTGTGCTACGTGCCGCCGCGGCCGGCGCTCAAGCGCGTGGCGTTTTCCTACTCGTTCGTCTGGACGATGGCGCCGGGAAGCGTCTCGGGCCACGTGGTCGAGGTCTGGCGCGAGAATCGGCGCAAGGCCGACATGATCCGCGTCCAGCGCTACTACGACCAGAAGGTCATCGCGCCTGGCGCGATCTATCTCTGGAAGAACGCCGTGGCGTGAGCGGGAAGTGAGAAGTGAAAGCCGGAAACCGGGAGAGGGAGTCGGTTCGCTCTGGGCCGCTCCCTTTCCTGGTCAATAAGAAACCCTGCATTCACCACAGAGGCACAGAGTCACAGAGAACCATCGGGATTCTCTGTGTCTCTGTGCCTCTGTGGTGAATTGCTTTTTGAAGGAGAGACAACCATGTACTCGTCTCAGACCGATTTGGAAAAACGACTCGACCCGCAAGTGTTGCGGGCGATCACCGATGACGATGGCGATGGATTGGCCGACGAGGCAGTGGTCACCGCTGCCATCGCCGACGCCGATGCCGTCATTGACTCCCACCTCTGCGCGCGGTTCACCGTGCCGTTCGATCCCGTGCCCGACGCCGTGCGTTCGATCAGCGCCGCCGTGGCCATCTACTATCTCGTCACGCGCCGCAACGAAAGCGTGGCCGCCGAACATGAGCGGCGCTACGTTGACGCGCTTTTGCTGCTCGGGCAACTCTCGCGCGGCGAAATGGCGCTCGACGCCGGCCAGCCGAGCGACTCGCCTCACCTTCCGCAATCCACGCGCGAGGCCGACGAGCGGACGTTCGACAGCGAATCTCTGGAAAACTACTGAGACTCGCACGTCAGCACGTCAGTCGGTCTCATTGTTCTCTTGAACCCGGAACTACAAATGGTATGCTTTTCCCAGCCATTGGGAGAAACGCTGTGCCCCAAGAGATGGAACGGAATTCGTCGGTGTAACACAGGAACGTGGCACAGCACCATTTAGAAAGGCGGGGATGGCAGATGAATCAACTGGACCGA
>Ga0315277_10013855_pt1 | contig 10035 bp, 9 predicted proteins | sample YL17G05_15_MG_FD_203695 | JGI IMG/M metagenome (GOLD analysis project Ga0315277, IMG submission 203695) | Sediment microbial communities from Yellowstone Lake, YNP, Wyoming, USA - YL17G05_15 | ecosystem: Environmental > Aquatic > Freshwater > Lake > Sediment | place: USA: Wyoming | collected...
TCATCTTCATGCTTCGAAAGATGGAATTAGAATTTACAGGAAAGCAGGATTCGTGGAACCGGATCAAGCGGAGCTAGGATTAAGACTGAAATAGGCAGTGCCGGCCAGCGAACTACTAGAATAAGATTTCTTTGCTTATTTTCACTGCGTCGCTTTTTATAGGTATGCCTTCTTGTTCGCAGAGTTTTCTTCTGCCATCGGCTCTCTGTTTGGGTCCGCCGAATCGTCCGTCGGAGCAGACAACGCGGTGGCATGGCACGACTGGATGCAGCGGGTTTTTGTGTAGAGCGTTTGCAACGGCACGATATGCGTGTGGTTTGCCTATTTTTTTGGCTATACGCCCATAGGTGCTTACTTTTCCGCGTGGGATTTTGAATGTGGCGACTAGAACTTCTTTTTCGAATTCTGTTTTGTCGGATAAGGCGCGTCTTACATCGTCTTCTGTTTTGATTTCGTTCAGTTTCATTAATTATCACTCGTTTTCATGAACGCTTGCTGTTATTTCATATAAGCTGAGTGCTTGCCTTTAAGGTTTAACATACTTGAAAGGAAGGCAGAGAAGAAGGTATTCAGCCGGCATTTCATGATTTTCTCAGGAGTCTTTCGGCTTCTTTTTTTGTGATTTCTCTTGCTGTTTTATGGAACCAGTCTGACGCTTCTTTGTATTTCTTTTGCAGGTCTTCCATGTTTTTTATGAGGTGGAGTTGTTCGAGTTTTTTGACGGTTTCTTTTGGAAGCTCGTAGTGAATGTAGCGGGTTCTGAAGTCGTGATGGATCGGGTTATGTTTGATGCGCATTGCTTCTGTGAGCGAGCCGAGCGTGATGGCGTGGTAGAGATCTACAGCCTCGACTGTGTTGCCGCGGTTAATTTCTTTTTGAACAAATATGTTGAACATGCTGAACCTTGCCTGCAGCCGCTTCACTCGTTCAGTTAGCTTCTTCAAGTAGGCCTTTCTGTCGAATGGTTCGGGTTTGATTTCTCTGTTTTTGTTGAAGTACATTGCGACTTTGCCGTGGATTTCCGGTTGAAGGAACTTTTCCGGCGCACTGAGCGTCAGGACACAAAGGTCGATGAGGAGGTATTCGCTTGCGTCTTCCAGTTTATAGAATGCTTGGGAGACGCCTGGCCACGGCAGCGAGCCGGGTTCATACTTCTGTTTTATTTTGGTAAGGGTTTTGAGGGTTTTCTCGACGGCTTGGAATGTTTCTCCGATTTTCGTTTCGTCTGCTATTATGTAGAGGTCTATGTCGGACCATCCGTCGACACGGTTGAAGGCTACGGCACCACCCTCGTAGAAAGCGTGAACGTAATCAAGCAGTTTCAGGGCTTCAGAGAACGCTTGAATTATTTCGTCACGTGTTAGCTTCTTCTTGCCAGCCATTTTTCGACGCCTTTAGAAATCAGTGAATGTGGTTGCGTGTATTTTACGGTTTGCCGTTTTCAACATCTTTTTGATGGAAAAAACGGCCAATACGAACCCTATCCCTCTAAGTTTTTCGCACGCAGAAGAAGCCTCTCGCAAGTTCTTGAGGGGGAAACATACGCCGCTTGAATGCGGCAATGCTTTGCGAAGTGCTAGCGTTGGGTTTTCTTCAGGTCGCCTGCTTCTTGGACGGCATTGTAGAATTTTGCTCCACATTGTGGGCAGTTTTCGCTGTACCAATGGAGCCTTTTGCCGCAGCTTTTGCATGACCAACGCTCGCCTTGCTGCTTTAGCCATTCTTCAACGTCGACTTGCTTCAAACTCTTAAGGTTTGTTGAGCAAAGGCGAAGATGCGGCAGGTTATTCCTCTTTGCTTGTTCTTCAACAAGCACTTTGAGCTTCTCGCAGGACTGCTCCTTGCAGTCTGAACAGAGGCTTATGCCCTTCTCTTTAGCACAATTCCTGATGCGGCATCCCACGCAGGAAGTAAAAACGTCGCCTGAGGTGCAACCTTCACAATGGATCGGCATGTCCACGGGCAAGCCCTCATCTACCATGCGTTTCATCAGAACCTGATCTTGATCGTTACACGCACGGTATATCATGCAAGCGCCGCAATAGATTCCGCAGACGCCCACCAATTGCCCGTCAAACATATGGAAATCCTCAAAATTCATCATGCCGGGTCGTATTTAACTTCTAGCACAGAAAGCGTCTTCTATGTTAAAGGTGGAGAGCCTCGCTGGTGGCTCTACTTCGTCCCTTATATGTAGATTGAATCTTTGCTTCCCCCTAGTTTCAACGGAAGATTCAGCGTGGGAGCCCAAAAGGCTTAAACAGAATAGTATTTTGAATGGAGCAAGCGCTGGCACGCGCCCAATACTGATTTTGAATCCAGCAAGTTAATATGCCACATTCCCCATTCTGCCTGAACAAGCAAGATTTTTGCCCACAAAATCGTGAAACCGGAACATTCCGCTTTTGCTTTTGGCATATCTGCTCAGAAACAATTCGAGGTGAAAACATGAAAAACGCGAAAGAAACGCAAGAACAAATGAAAAGAATCGAAATTTGGAAGTGCCGCGCTTTAGAGCATCAAGTGCGATACTCGTAACCTTCCCATCTTTTTCTATCTGTCTAAGGCTCATCTTCAATTAACAATTACCGCATAAGCCAGCGCGCGTTAGAACTGTTCCCTTTTCCAAATATTGTATGGACATTGTCCCCAGCAGTAGGGACTTCCCTTATAGATGCAATCCTTGCACTCGAGCCTATCAAAAATCCTACGCTTATTCTGCACCGGCTCCCCATTAGTATCGGTGTCGCCTCGCTAAAGAAGCTTCTGGAAAAAGACGAGTGAAGAATCGGGGTAAACTTTACCCCAACCAACCACACTGTGTCTAGCTGACTTTTTGGCTCTCGCTAGTACATGCTAGGTTGCAGGACGTAGATTAGACTCCAAGTGCGCAAGAAACGCTCTGGCACGAATGGCATAGCTTTTATTGGCGAGAACGTTACTGACTGTTGTTAAGAGCCTTTAAAGGAGGTGACTTGATGCCAAAATGCGGGCTTTGTGGAAGTGAGGTGAAGGAACAGCCGAAAATAACATCTGATGGTAAATGCTCAGTCTGCGGAGCAAGTCTGGCCACGACGAAATCGTTTCACCGAGCGAAATCCAAACGATAGCAATAACGCACCCCAGTAGCTTGGACACACGCAAGATACGACTTTTCTCCAACCAACCAAGCGCACGCTAACATCGCGCGCGTATACGGTCGCGTCAATTCCTTTTCAAAAATCTATCATAGGATGGCTGTATCTTTTTTGAGACGTCTCTATTTTTTCCTATTTGCTTTTTTAGCGCATTGGGCACTGCAATATTTGTTTTTGTTATCCAATGTCGTAAAGACTTTTCCGCAAATTGAACATTTCTTTTGAATGATTCCCATTCAGTAGACCTCATCACTACAGTTACGATTCAACAAATATAAGATTGCGTTGGTTGGGAGTAAAGTTTTATCCAACCACCACCAACCAAAACGATGGTGGATACGGCTGCAATAAACAGACTGTGTTGACCCTATCCGACACTCCGTGTCACCTTCCCGCGTGCGCTAATAATTCCTGAGTACGACGCGTTTATAGCGGCACGTTTCCGTGTTTTCTTGCTGGTCGGTGTTCGCGTTTTGTTGCTAGACTTTCGAGTGCGCTGATGAGTTTTGGTCTTGTTTGGGCCGGTTCGATGACTTCGTCTATGTAGCCCTTTTGCGCAGCAATGTACGGACTTGCGAATTTTTGGCGGTATTCGGCTACGAGTTCGTTGTGTTTCTGTTCGGGGTCTTTGGCTTCTTGGATTTCCTTGCGGAAGATTATGTTTATTGCGCCATGTGGACCCATGACAGCGATTTCCGCGGTTGGCCACGCGTAGTTTATGTCCGCGCCGCTGTGCTTAGAACCCATGACGTCGTAGGCTCCGCCATAGTCTTTGCGCAGTATAACGGTTATCTTGGGCACGGTTGCTTCGCAGTAAGCATATAGAAGCTTAGAACCATGCTTGATTATTCCGGCGTGTTCTTGCTCTATGCCCGGCAGGAAGCCGGGTACGTCGACAAAAGTGACGACTGGGATGTTGAAGCAGTCGCAGAAACGGATGAACCGACCAGCCTTCATACTACTGTTAATGTCCAACGCGCCGGCGTAGTGCTTAGGCTGGTTGGCAACTATGCCTACTGTCTTGCCGTTCAAGCGTGCGAAGCCTATGACAATGTTCTGCGCCCACAAGGGCTGAATCTCAAAGAATTCGCCACTATCAACAACGCGGTAAATGATTTCCTTCACATCATAAGGCTTGTCCGGATCATCTGGAATAATTTTTGTTATAGAGTCGTCAATGCGGTTCGGGTCATCGGTAGGCTCAACCACAGGCGGATCTTCCATGTAGTTGCTCGGCAAATAACTCAACAGCTTCTTTACGATTTCAATGCACTGTTGCTCGTCTTTAGCGATGAAATGCGCTACGCCGCTGGTTTGGCTGTGGATCATGGCTCCGCCGAGTTCTTCGAAGCTTACTTTCTGACCTAGCACAGTTTTGACTACATCCGGGCCGGTGATGAACATGTGACTCGTCTTATCAACCATAACAACAAAATCGGTCAAGGCAGGAGAGTAAACTGCTCCGCCTGCACAGGGCCCCATTACAGCGCTTATCTGTGGAACCACACCAGAGCTAATTACGTTACGGAAGAAAATGTCTCCATAACCGCCAAGACTGGCAACACCCTCCTGAATACGAGCACCACCGCTATCGTTCAAACCGATAACAGGTGCTCCTGTCTTAAGTGCTAAATCCATGAGTTTGCAGACTTTTTTTGCGAACATTTCACCAAGCGAACCACCGAACACAGTGAAGTCCTGCGAAAATACATACACAAGCCTCCCATTCACTGTCCCGTAACCTGTAACCACCCCGTCGCCTGCAATCTTCTTATCGGCAATGCCAAATTCATTGCACTGATGAACCACAAACATGTCAAGCTCATTAAAACTGCCCTGATCAAGCAGAAGCTCGATGCGCTCTCTTGAGGTAAGCTTACCTTTAGCATGCTGGTCCTCAACACGTTTAGCGCCACCACCAAGCTTGGCTTGATCGCTCATTTTCTTCAACTGCTTAATCTTGTCTTCAACAGTAGGCTCTTTGATCGTGGTCATAGTATCCCCATCACAGTCCAGAAACAAAACATATGGAAATACCTGAGAATTATAGCTTTGCTGTAGGTTTCCGTGAAAAGACAATTAAGTCTAAATAGCAAATCAGCAGAAAACCATCATCGTGATAAGCCATGAAAACAAACCCAGTCATACGAACAATGCTTGATCATAAGTCGATCCGAAAATATACAAAACAGGAACCAACCGACGAAACAGTAAAAACCATAGTCAGAGCAGGCCAGCAGGCACCCTTCGCTTCACAATACTACAGCATACTTCTGTCGCGAAACCGAAAACGCAACCCGTGGAACGCTCCGCTGCTGTTCACCATCTGCGTTGACAGCCACAAGTTCGAACTGATCATGAAGGAGCGCGGCTGGAAAATCAAAACCAACGACACGACCATCCTGTTCTTCGGAATACAAGACGCCGCGCTCATGGCCGAAAACATGGTCATCGCCGGCCGAAGCCTAGGCCTAGGCGGCTGCTTCCTCGGAAGCGCCATGTACCGAGCTGTCAAAATTGCCGAAGAGTATAAGCTTCCGCTACGAGTTTTCCCGCTCGTACAGCTGACTATGGGTTACCCAGATGAGGATCCGCCGCCCAGACCACGCTACCCGTTCGAGTTTACCCTATTCGAGGACAAGTACCCAGATCTCACCAAAACCACGGTTGAGAAGGCCATGAAAACGATGGATGAAGGTTATCTGGCTCAAGACTACTACAGGAAGGCAAGGTACATGATTCCGTTGGAAGGCGGACGCAAGGAAACCTTCACCTACGACAACTATAGCTGGACAGAGCACATCTGCCGAAAATGGGGGCAATGGTACCCTGAACCCACCGAACTATTGGCGCAACTACGGAAACGCGGTTTCCACATAACCAAAACAGACAAGTCGACGCAACACTGATTCACAATCCAACAGTTTTCATAGACTTTTCTTCTATTTCACAGCAATTCTTAATTAATCGTGGGCCAGTCAATATAGAAAGTCCTTTGTTTGCGGGCCCTACGGAAAGAGAAAAAGGGAAAAAGATGGCAACAACCACGGGCGTCAAGATCGTATTGACCGCTTCAGCTACAGAGATGAGCGATTTTTACAACAACCCATTCGTAGCCTTCGTCGGCGGATTCGCCAAAGGTCCAACTCCCCTGTGGTTTGTCAGAAACTGGCTCTACCCGCCCGTGCCCCGCAATGGCGACGGAACCGCCAAATACGCGCCTTACGGATTAAGGAAAATAGAAGCGCTACTGCTAGACAACGGCTTTTCGGAATCAGAAGTGGCTGTAGTTCACCCCAGCGACCTAGACAAGTTTGTAGGCCCTGAAACCAAGGCCGTTGGCATATCATCAATGGACCCGACTGGTTTGGCCTACGTGAGCAAAACGTACAGCTCGCTTGTTGGCGGCGGCGAACCCATGAACGCCATCGAATTCCGCAAACTCGTCACACACCCAAGCATCCGAAGACACCACCCGAAGATAATTGTGGGAGGCTTCGGAGCTTGGCAATTGGAACGCAAGAAGGTGGCCGATAGCTACGGAGTAGATTGTGTCGTCATCGGTGAAGGTGAACAGATTGCCACCGAAATATTCAGCAAAGCAGTTAAAGACGAACAACTGCCAAGGGTTGCGCGCATCGAGAAAACCGACAACGGGAAAGTAGTCACGATTAGGCACCCGGCAATTCACGGATGTGTCGAAATCACCCGCGGTTGCGGAAGAAACTGCCAGTTCTGCACCCCGACCATGCAGAAGAGACGGGACATTCCACTTGACCGCATATTGAGAGAAGTCGAAGTCACCATCCGTGAAGGTAGCCCAAGTGTAACACTTGTAACCGAAGACCTGTTCCTCTATGGGCTCAAAGACCCAAAGTTCGTGCCCAACCGCGAAGCCGTCATCAAACTAGTCAAAAAGGTTGCATCAGTTCCGGGCGTCAAATCAATCCAGCCTTCACACTCGGCACTGGCGCCTGTCGTCTGCGACCCCAAAATGGTTGAAGAGCTTGCGGAAATCCTTCTGGAGCACTATTTGTACTCGCTTGGAAACAAGCCGCTCGTCACGTCCGAAGTGGGCCTGGAAACTGGCAGCGTCCGGCTGATGCGCAAATACATGGCAGGCAAAATGCTTCCATACATGCCTGAAGAATGGAAAGAAGTCGTCACCCAGTCTTTTGGCATAATGAACGACAACGACTGGTACCCCCTCGGCACGATTATCGTGGGCTTGCCGGAAGAGAAAGAGGAAGACGTGAACGAAACGCTCATAATGCTCGACATGCTGCACGACTACAAGGCTTTCTACGTGCCGCTTTTCTTCGTACCGCTGGAAAACTGCGTACTCATGCACAAGCAAGGCCAAGAACTGGACACGCTTACACAGAAACGGTGGGAAGTCCTAGTTCGATGCTGGGAATACAACGTAAGAATCTGGAAAGACAGCTTCCTGCAGCACCGTATCCCCAACCCGCTCATGTACAAGCTCATAAGAAACGTGGCCGTCCCATTTGGCGCCAAAACTGCCGGAATATACTACGGACTTAAGCATGGGAAAATGATGACGGACGCCATCTGGAGAATGGCAACCGCCCAATAAACGCTCACACAGCATCCGCGCGCACCAAAAAAACAACTACCCAGCTTGAGAAACATCGCCAAAAACAAGACGCCTAATCGTTCCATCCTCAAGTCTGAGAACCAGGGCACCTTCACCGTCAACGTCCAGTGCCAAACCATTCAAAACCTCATCCTCACTTTTAACCTGCACTTTATGACCTAAGAAATGAGCATATTCTTTCCATCTCTCCAGCACAGAAGCAAAACCACATTCAACAAAAGACTCGTACAGAGTTTCCAATCGCTCAAGCACTGCGTTGAAAAGCTCTTCTAACGCAACCTTTCTACCTAACGCATTCCTCATAGAAATTGAACATTCTCTGATTTGTGTCGGCAAAATTTCCGCTACATCAAAATTCACGTTTACACCAACACCAACCGCAACAAAATTAACAGTCTTACCCTTCGAACTCATCTCTGCAAGTATGCCGCAGATTTTCCGACCCTTCACAAGCACATCATTCGGCCACTTAGTTTCAACTGGCAAGTCGTATTTTTCACGCAAAACATCAGCAACGGCCAAACCGGCCGCAAAAACAACCTTTGCCGCTTCTGCCACATGCAACTTTGGCCGAAGAACAACAGAAAACCATAGTCCACCTACAGGAGAAAACCAAGCTCTGTTAAGCCGACCGTGTCCTGCAGTTTGCGTTTCAGCGATTGCGACCGTTCCCTCTTCTGCACCGAACCTAGCCAGTTCCTTGACCCACTCATTCGTCGAACTCACTTCACGCGCAAAAAGGATGCGTCTCCCAAAACGCTTAGTATGCAGACCTTCCTGAAGCTTACTCAAGCTTATTTTAGCTGACACCAACTTTGCCCGCCGTTACGGCCTTTCGCAAAGCTCCATCAACACGCCCTTCGTGCTTTTCGGATGGACAAAGGCGATTTTCGCTCCGCCCGCTCCCGGTTTCGGCTTCTCATCGATCAGGCTCACGCCTTTCTTCTTCAACGCATCAAGTGCATTCTCTATGTTCCTGACTCTCACGGCGAAGTGGTGAATTCCTTCGCCTCTGGTTTCGAGGAACTTTGCAATCGTGCTTTCGCTGTCAAGGGGCCACAGAAGCTCGATGTTGGTCTGGCCACCGGTTGAAAAAAAAGCCACTTTAACTTTGCGTTCGGTGAGAACGTGGATACCCTCAAGCTTGTAGCCCAAAATGTCGCGGTAGATCTTGATGGCTTCATCCAAATCCTTAACGGCAACGCCTACGTGATCCATTCCATCAAACATACTCCATCGCTCCATTAATGCAACGCTGTTACAGCCATGATGCTAACGTTATAAAAAAGTTTCTAGAAAGCCCGCTACGCACTATTTTCTCTTGGGGTTCATTGTCCTACGAACCATTCCACGAATTCTGGCAAGCTTCTTCTTTTTCTCTTCAGCCTTGCGGGCTTCCGCGATCACTGGTCGCGGCACCCGTGTGAAAGGAAAATACATGTCGGGCTTTCCCTCAGGTGGCAACAGCGGATACTGGATCCTCTTCTTCCTGACAATCTGATAATAGACGGTCAAGTCAAAGACGACAGCGCCGATTATGACAGCCGCGCCGAAAATATTCCGCACGATCAGCAAGCTTGCTAAAGCCAATCCATTGATTCCAGCAACCAGAATGGTCGTGACCCATACGGCTTTTTTGCGCCCGACCAACTCTTCTCCCAAAAAACTATTGCACGATGTAGCTATTACATTTTACGTTCTCCACTTTTACGGCTTAAATTCAAAAACGAGTAACGCAAAGCGGAAATCACCGGATTAAAATGCTCATCATTACGTGCGTGTTTTCTGGCAAAACTATAAAACCTAGCTCAAGAAACTAGGTTATTTCATTCATGCTGGGTGAAAATCGATGGAAAAACACACTCACGACATAATAATCATTGGAGCCGGTCTTGCCGGTCTGAGAGCCGCCGTCGCCGCGGCTGAAATCAGCAACAAACTCGACATAGCAGTGCTGTCTAAACATCATCCCTTGCGGTCGCACTCGGTCTGCGCACAGGGTGGAACAGCCGCAGTAATGCGAGAAAAAGACTCGTTCGAGCTGCACGCTTTCGACACTGTGAAAGGCGCGGATTATTTGGCTGATCAGGACGTGGCCGAGTTCTTCGTCAAACGAGCACCAAAGGAAATCGTTTTAACAGAGCATTGGGGATGTCCATGGAGCCGCACAGCAGAAGGCAAAATAGACCAGCGGCCCTTCGGTGGACACACTTTTCCACGCGCTTGCTTCGCCGCTGACATGACGGGCTTCCACGAAATGCATGCGCTCCATGGGAGAGC
>Ga0315277_10013857_pt1 | contig 10035 bp, 4 predicted proteins | sample YL17G05_15_MG_FD_203695 | JGI IMG/M metagenome (GOLD analysis project Ga0315277, IMG submission 203695) | Sediment microbial communities from Yellowstone Lake, YNP, Wyoming, USA - YL17G05_15 | ecosystem: Environmental > Aquatic > Freshwater > Lake > Sediment | place: USA: Wyoming | collected...
CCACCCTCCACGAATGGGTCGTCCGCGCCTTCGACGCCGTCGTTGCCGCACGCTTCACCAAAGTCCAGTTCGCCGTCCCGTACGAGTAGCCTCTGAATACACCGGTTTCCTTGACTTTCCGCCTGTCTTGTGCTATAGTATGTTATGCCCGGCGGCACGAAGTGGGTTGCCAACAGGGGCCGCAACGGCATCAGCAGATTCATATCGCGCCCGGGAGGGCGTTGCGTGGTTGAGCGGCGCGACGGTTTGTCACACCCTGACCTTCTGCGGCTTCCGTTCCTTCGCTCGCCCGCGAGAGTCCCCGGCAGACGGCCTTTCCGTCGGCCGGTAAGCGAGGCGGGCCGATAGGGGGCAGGGCAAGGCATGTCGGACCAAGCGCTATTTGCGGCATGTTTGACCGCGCTGTCCTCGGTCCTCCGCCGCAGGCTTGCCGCAGTCGCGGCCGCGCGCCGCGACGGCGCCGCCCCCCGCGATTGCAGCCCTCCGCTCCTGGAATGCCTTGAAGACCGCCTGCTCCTGGCCGTCGTCCTCTTGCCGGACAGCGGGTTGGACGACGAGAGCGCCGCGGCGGCCCAAGAAGCCGTCGCCCTTGCCGAAGCCGAGCAGGAAGCCGCCGCCCCCGCTGGACCCGACTTCCCGGCCCTCTTCGCCAGCCCCGGCGTCATCGTTGCCGCCGTCAGCCCCGACGCCACCTCGCCGCCGTCCGGCGCGCTCACGCCTTCGCAAGTGCGCCACGCCTACGGGGTCGACCAGGTGATGTTCGGCTCCATCATTGGCGACGGGACGGGGCAGACCATCGCCATCATCGACGCCTACGACTACCCCACCGCGTGGTACGACTTGCAGCAATTCGATTTGCAGTTCGGCCTGCCCGACCCGCCCTCCTTCAAGCGCGTCGCCCAGGACGGCAGCACCAACTACCCGCCCACCGACCCGGCCGGACCGGGCGCCCCCGGCGGCACCTGGGAACTGGAGGCTGCACTCGACTGCCAGTGGGCACATGCCATTGCGCCGCAGGCCAATATCCTCCTGGTCGAGGCCACGGACAACTCCTACGCCAACCTGGTCCAGCGTGCCGTCAACTGGGCCCGCAGCCAGGCGGGCGTCGTGGCGATTTCCATGAGTTTCTCGGGCAGCGAGTTCTCCGGCGAAACCAGTTACGACACCTACTTCACGACCCCCTCCGGCCACGGCGGCGTGACCTTCCTGGCCGCCACAGGCGACAGCGGCAAGCCGAGCGGGTATCCGGCCTACTCGCCCAACGTCGTCGCCGTCGGCGGAACCACCCTTACCCTGAGCGGCTCCACCTACGTGAGCGAGACCGGCTGGAGCGGCAGCGGCGGCGGCATCAGTGTGTACGAACCCCAACCCGGCTACCAGCAGGGCGTCGTCACACAGAGTTCCACCAAGCGCACCAACCCCGACGTCGCCATGGACGCCAATCCCAGCACGGGCGTCGCCGTCTACGATTCCTACGATTATCCCAGCAGCCCCTGGCTGACGATCGGAGGCACCAGCCTCTCCACCCCTATGTGGGCCGGCCTCATTGCCATCGCCGACCAGGGCAGGGCCCTGGCCTCCCTCTCCTCGCTCGACGGCGCGACCCAGACCCTGCCCATGCTTTACGGGCTGCCCGCTGCCGATTTCCACGACATAACCTCCGGCAACAACGGCTATGCCGCCGGGCCGGGATATGACCTGGTCACCGGCCTGGGCACACCGGTCGCCAACAAACTCATCGTGGACCTGATAGGCGTTGGCTCCATCTCCGGCGCCGTCTTCCAGGACAACAACGGCAACGGCGTCTTCGACGCCGGCGACACGCCCTTGCAGGATGCCACCGTGTACCTCGATTCGAACAACAACGGGGTCCTCAATCTTGGCGCCACCGCCACCGTCGCTTCCGGCAACATCAACAAGGCCATTCCCGACAACAAATCCTCCGGTGTCACCGTCATGCTCGCCTTCTCCGACGCCGCCACTCCCATCGCCGACGTCAGCGTCACCCTGAACATCAACCACACCCGCGACGCCGACCTGACCGCCACCCTCATCAGCCCGAGCGGCACGCAAGTGAAGCTCTTCACGGGCGTCGGCGGCAGCGGCGACAACTTCACCAACACCACCTTCAGCGACCAGGCCGCCGTCAGCATCACCTCCGGGACAGCCCCTTTCACCGGCACCTTTAAGCCCAGCCCCGGCTCGCTTTCCGCCTTCGACGGCGAGTCGGCCAACGGCACCTGGAGCCTCAAGGTCGTCGATTCCAAGCGCAACAACACCGGTTCGATCGCGTCCTGGTCCCTGACCGTCACCACCGCGCCGGAAGTCTCCACCGTTACCGACGCCGCAGGGCACTACGCTTTCAACAGCATTCCAGTCGGGACCTACGTCGTGCGGCAAGTGGTTCCCGCCAACGAGGCGCAAGTCCTGCCCGACCCGGCCGGCCCCTCGGGCGGCGCGTACGTTGTATCCGTCTGGGGCAACGTCACGGGCAAGGTTTTTGCCGACATCAGCACGCTCCTGGTGGTCACGGCGGTCTCGCTGAACGCCTCGCCGAGCCGCAGCGTGAGCGGCATCGATCCCAGCGGCGCCGGCGTGCGAAGCCTCACGGTGACGTTCAGCGGGCCCGCATCCTTCATGACCGCCTCCGTGCTCCTCGAGACGGTGACGTTCCCCGCCGGCGATGAGATGATCGGCGCCACGCTCAACCCGCTCGACGTGGCCGGCTCCGGTACGAGAACGATGACGATCACCCTGGCCGGCATGTCCGTCATCGACACCTGGCTGAAGGTCACGCTGGTGGCAGCGGCCATTACCGGCACGTCGGGCGTGGCCCTACAGGGCGAGCCGCCCCCCACCGGCAGCGGCGCCGGTTACATCGCCAACGCCGCACTCGACCTGCCCACGGGCGGCGCCCCGGGCACAGACGCCGTCTGCTACGTCGGCAGCCTGCGGGGCGACTTCAACGGCGACCGCTTCGTCACGGCGGCTGACAAGGCGGGCTTTATGGCGGCGTGGAACGCCAGGAGCCTCGACGCCGATTTCCGCGGCGTGGGCTTTGGCGTGCGCCCGCCGGACGGCAAGATTACGTTGGGCGATATCGACGGCTTCACGACGGTCTACCTGGCGGCCACGGCCATCGGGCGCCACCTTGACCCTTTGCCGCTGTCGGTCGGGGGGGCGTCGGCCGGTGCATCGTCGCCGGCCCCGGCGACGTCCTTATCGCCGGGGACGGATATCCTGGCGGAGGCCGCAGGGCAACTGCCGGTGGTTCAGCGGGCGCCCCTTGCGGTCGCGGGACGGCAAGACTCGTCGCTCGCCCAGAGCGACGAGGAACCTCCAGACGCGATGCGCGTTCGCCGCATGCAGCCGGGGGCCAGGGCCGACGCCTCCGACCAACTCACCCTGCGACTCTGACGAGCGGCCCGTTGAAGCGAGGCGCCGCGCAAAGTTGTGCCGCAGTGTTCGCGCCGGGACGCGGGCGAGTTGCCCGAGAGGCTGCCGGATTCCCCACTAATCGCTTGCGTGCACGGGGCTCTCAACCAATAATCTACCTCAAAACCTGTGAACCGCGAGCGACGGGCCAAGGGAGGGCAACCCCATGCTGCAACGCAACGGCGTGATGCTCGTGACGGTCGCGTTGGCGGCCGTGCTGATGCCGCATGCCGCGCACGCGATGGTCGGGATCGGCGACATCGCCTTCATGGTCGAGAAGGCCGACCTGATCGTGCGGGCCAAGGTCGTGCGAACGGAGGAGCGGGAATTCGAGTCGCCTCTCGTGCCGCACGACAAGTACAAGTTTGAAATAAAGGTACTCGAGGTCCAGAAGGCCCTCGTGGGCAAGTGCGGGCCGACGATCCTCTTCGACCTGTACGGCGGCACGGGCGGGGACACGAGCGGCTTTGCCGTCGGCGACGAGTACCTCTTGTGCCTGGAGCCGTCCGATGAGCGCAAGGGCACGTGGCGCGAGGTCAACTTCGGGCACACGAAGATCCTGGTCAAGGACGGCCGGGCGGTTTTCCCGGAGCGGCTGACGGTTCCGGACCACTTCAAGTGGCTTTTGGCCGACCGCGCGATCGAGAAAGTCGAGTCCGCGATTCTCTACCTGCGCGGGCCGGCGCTGGCCGTGCGGGCGACCAGGGACGTCTTCGCGTGCGATGAGCCGCTGGAACTTGAGGCCACCTGGACGAACACGACGCCTCTGCCGATGAAAATCAGGATCGGCGAGGGGAAGGCCGCCGCCTACGGCTTCCAACTCAGGCTGTCCGACGAGCGAGACTTCGATGTCCTGCGCGAGATGAAGGGCGGCGTCGACGAGAAGGGCGAGTGGCCCGGCGGCGACGAAGCCCGCCACGCCGAGACCCTCGCCCCCGGCCAGTCCGTCAGCCGCACCTTCAGGTTCTACCTCCGCCTCGATGACTTTGCCGAGGACCCTGAGATTGCCCGGACGGTCTGCGTGAGTTCATGGCCTGGGTGGAGCGAGGGCTTCTGGGTCGGCCGCCTCATGGCGCAGTGCCCGGTCCGTCTGACGTGCCCGTACCGCTCGTGGGCGGCCGAGTTGCGGCGACCCGCCGGCGACTGGGCCGTGAGCCTCTCGACCAACGTCTTCGGCGAGCCGACGGTGATGACGGTCGTCTCCGGGCGCGCGGCCTGGATCGACGTGGCCATCCGGCGTTACGTTGCCCGCCGGCCGGTCGCCCAGCGCGACAAGTGGAACGATTTTTCAATGAACGTCGTCGATCTTACGCCCGACGACCGGAAGGCGCTGGCCGCGTGCCTGCGGGTCGAGCGCGACGGAAAGCCCGTGCCGTGCCTCGCGGCCCAGGGGCCGGAGTTGCCGAAGTTCCTGGCGGCTCTTCCGGCCGACGAGGCGGCTTTCGTCGCCCAGCACTTCAACGTGGGGGAGTTCTTCGACCTCAAGGCGCCCGGCACGTACCACGTGCGGCTGGCTCTGCCGACCGCGCCGGCGCCGAGCCTGAGCAACATCCTCACTGTCCGCGTGCCCGCAGCCGAGGGGAAGGACACGGCGAAGTAGGTGCGGCTGCTTTCGGGGGTTTGCACTTTGCGCGGCACGTCTCCTCGCCCGCCGCGCAAGCACGCCAGGTTGAACGCCCTAGGCCGTCACGAGGTCGATCTTCTCCATGTCGGCCGCGCCGAGGCCCATCTGGGCGGCCGTCAGGAGGCACTTCGCCTTGGCGGAGGCTGGCGGCTTCTGAATTCTCACGCGCTGCTCGTCCAGAATCTTCAGGGCGACGGCGTCAATCGCCACCGGGTCGACGGATGCCAGGATGGTCCTGCATTCCCACACGAACTGCGGGGCAGGCTGCGGGCCGCGGTCGGCCACCGGCAGGAGCGCGTCGCTCAGCATCAGCCGCGACTTGGTGCGGATGACGGGCAGGTTATTGAGGCAGGCCATGAACGGGTCGCAGCCGCCGCCGTGGGCCTCCGGCGGGTTGTGGAAACTCCCGTAATGGTTCTTCAGGCAGTTCGTGTAACCGACGATGGGGTGGCTCTTGAGAACGGGTGCGTTGATGAGGGCCGTGATCTCGCGCGTCAGGATTTTCGCGAGTTTGCCCTGGCAGGTGTGGATGGCGGTCGGCCGGTCTTCCCATCCGTCGGCGTTGACGCCGCGGTACTTGACGCCCGGCCCCCGGTTGATCGTGTAGCCGCTGATCGCCAGGTGCTTGTCCTCGAAGTCCCAGACGATGATCTTGTCGTCCGGCACGCCGGCCATGCGGCAGCCCTCGACGATGGCCGCCGTGACCTCGGGGTGCGTGGCGGACCCGACGCCGAACTTGGTGGAGATCTTGATGCCGACGACGTCGTCCTTCTTAATGTAAACGGGCCACGCGTCTTCGGGCTTCTGCTTGCCGGCGAGGCGGCAGACGGCGGCGTGGACCATCTCGCGGACGACGGCCGCGTCGATCTTCTTGTCCTTGGTGGCCCCATGGCGGACGGCCTTGACGACGAGCGACTTCCGGCCGGCCTCCTCGGCCGCGAGCCGCCCCTGGCCCAGCGCAGCCACGGCAACGCCCGCGGCCACGGTCCGCTCGATAAACTCACGCCTGCGCATTGCAGCCATGATCGTCTCCTTGTCCGGGCTGGCGATTCGACGTCGGCCCGCGTGTGCGGGCCATCTCCCGGACATTTTAACCCGCGGCGGCCGCGCTGCGGCACGTTGAATTTGTGCAGCGAACATTGTAACCATCTCCAGCATCACTTGCTGGGTGCCTGGTTGCTTGCAACCAGTGCGCTGAGGCCGCACGGCTTGCAAGCAAGCCGTGGCACCCGCTTGGAGTGGGTTACTCGGATAGGCTCTTGGCCGCCGGCGGGGCGGGCGGCTTTGCGGGTTCTTCAATCTCTATCTGGTAAAGGGAGGGGGACGCAACCCCCGTGCGGGCCCAGGCGACGAGTCCGTAGTGGGCGGAGACGGCGTAGATCATGTCCCACGGGGGCAAGGAAGGGCGGTCGGGCCCGGGTGCGTGCAAGGAGACCGTCTCGGCGACCATTGTCTCGGGATTGATCCGCGCCCAGGGCGAGCCGGGAAGGTAGAGCCGGCCGCGGTAGGGCAGGGCCTGCCCCTGGAGGTGTTGCCCTCCAACGCGGATGATATCTTTCGACGTTCTCTCGTCCGGGAACTTCCGGCCGGGGGCCTCAAAGAGGGTCGCGCTCCAATGCCTGACGAGCAGGATGCGGCCGTCGCGGCTGAAAAGGGACTGGTAAACCCCGATGCCGGCAGGGGGAAACTCTCGCTCAAATAGCGACACCTTGAGTGTTGCCAGGTCGATCCGGAGGGGGCGGCGTACCCCAAGCGCGGTGGGGGCAAGGCGGCCGACAAGCAGGACGCGTCCTTCTCCGCCGGATGTTTGATACTCGTGGATCCAAAGGGGCTTGAAGGCCAGAACGGTCGGGTCCTTCATCTCCAGCGCCGTAAAAGAGCCGAGGTTGAGCGTGGTCGCCTGGTGGAACACGTTGACGCGCGGGCTGGCGCCGGCCAGGTCCACGATGGCGCACCAGGCCCGCTGGTTCTCGCCGAACGAGCCGACGGCGAAGCCCCGGCCCGGCTCCAGCGGGTGCAGCAGCAGGCCCGCGTCGGCGGGCGGCAGTCCGTGCTCGGCGCTGATTTTGGCAAGCGTTCGCCCATCGGGCCCGAGGATCCAGATGCCGTCATGGCGGGTGGCGACCCAGACGCTCTTGCCGTCCCACTGGACGTCGTCGATCCAGGGCCCGGCGCCGACGAAAACTTCCGTGGCCGCGCCTTTCTCGCGCATGAACAGGAGGACGCCGCTCGCCCACAGGACATCGAGTTCGTTGCCGCAGGCCAGGAGGCTCGTGACGGTTGAGGAGCCTCCCGCGATATCGGGCCACTTGCGGCCCTCGAACGGGCAGGACTCTCCCGAGGCCGTCCGGACCTGGAGGGGGACCTTGGCGAAGGTGGCCACAGGCGCGAAGGGCCGGACGGCGTCCCAAACCGGTTTGCCCTCGTCGGGATTCGTATGCACCTTTGGGGCCACCGTCAACGCGGGCAGCCCCACGCTTGTGCGGATCCAGGAGATGAGGGTCCGCGTGCGGTCGGCAAGCGGCGGCACATGGGGGGACATCGGAATGATGGCGTCAAGGTCGGCAAACAACTGCTCCGCCTCCTGGAGCAAATCGTCCACGGGGGCCTTTGCTGCGAGCCGCTCGTAGTAGCGCAGGCACAGGTCGGCGTACCGGCCCGCCAGGGCGACGAAGACGTGCCGGGATTGCTTCAAGCGTTCTACAAACTCAAGATAGTCCTCGCGATAGCAGCGGGCGGCCTGCGGCGGCGTTCCGCTGCGCGGCGCCAACCACGGCGGGTGGGCTTCCGTGATCATCATGAGGGCGCCGACGGCGGAGCCTGCTTCTTCCGCGATGTCCAGCAGGAGGCCGAGTTCTTCCTGGCCCGCGATTTCATGGTCGAAGCGGTATGTGAGGCAGGCGCTGAAAAAACCGACCCAGCGGTTGAGCGAATCGTAGCCGGCCTCGCGCGCCAGGGCGAGGGCCGTGGGGTACATCTGCCGGATGAAACGCTGCCGGTCCTGCTCAGCGGCCGGAAGGCCGCCTCTGCTTCCGACCGCCCTTGTGGAATACAGCACCTGCCCGGCCATGTTGCGGGCCTCTGCGGAGGAGACCTGGCGGTTGCGTATGAGGTGCTCGACCTGTGCGAGGGCCGCGCGCCAAAGTTGCAGACGCTCGCGGCACAGGCTTTCGTAAAGTTGCCGGTTTTTGTCGCCAGTCGCGGAAGCGGGAATGCGCCGCTGTATGTCCGGAAGCCGTGCGAAGTCGGCGACCGCCTTGCGCTGGCCGGCGTCGTCCTTCACGACCAAGGCGGCCTCTCGGAGGCCCATCGAAAGTTCCCAGTAGCCCAGCCGCGCGAACTCCTCCGCACGGGCCGCGAGGGCGGCGAACTGGCGGTCCGCATCGAGCGGCTTGACGGCGGGACCGCCGGCCAGGCGGGCGATCTCGGCCGGAAGTTCCGAGCCCAGGTAGGCGGCGACCTCGGGCAACCTCAGGGTGCGCGGCGGCGGCGAGTGGACGGTGGCATGCCCGTCGGTGATCTTGAGGCTCAGCGTGACCTCGGGTTCCTTGACCGCCGGCGGCGCGGCCACCTCGAACTCGCCCTCGATGAAGAGCGGCACCGCGCGATTGATGTCGGGGCCGCCGGCCAGGGCGATCTCGCGGCCGATCTCGCGCGCCTCGGCCGTCTCGATCACCGCCACGCCAGGCAACGACATGAGCGCCCCGGCCAGCAGGTTGGCGTAGCCCGCTTGGAAGCGGTCGTAGTCGTGCGTCAGGTTTCGCGAGACGAAGGCCGGCACGCCCAGGACCTGCCGGATGCCGCCAGAGAACCGCTCGCGCGTCTCCAGGACGCGGGCCGCAACCGTGGCGGCCAAAGCCTCGGCCTTGGCGGGCTCCAACGGCAGGTAGTCGGTCCGCAGGCGCGCCCCGCAGCGGGTGTCGCTGACGATGAGCCGCAGGATGTCCTTGCCGTCGGCGGTTTCGTCGCCCAGCATGAGGAGGGCGTCGGCTTGGAGGGTTCGGCCCAGCGTGCGGCGGTCGCCGGAGCCCTCGGAGGCCGCGAGGCGGTCGAAGGCAAGTTCCCTCGCTGCCTCGCGGAGGCGGTCGCGGTCGACGAGGCGGAGGGAGGCGTCGCGCGAGAGGGCCGCGGCCACGAGGTCTGCCAAGCCGCTCTGCTCCACTTTTTTCGAGGCAAGCACGGCCCACGTGGTCAGCGCGGAGGGTTCGCCCGGCCGCGCGGGGGGCGCGGCCGGCGCATCGGACGCGCTGGCCGGAAACGCGGCCCCCCCCACGACGGCGATTGTGCAAAGCCACAGCAGATGTTTCACGCGCGATGCCCCCGTCCACGTTGCCGCACTGCCGGCCCTCTGCTTCTTAGACGTGAAAATGCGCCGGCGTTTCACGGAAAACGCCGCCAGCCTGCGATGGGGGTAGGATACCCGCCGCGCACGTCGACAACTCCTGCGTCGTCATGCGATGTGAGGACAGGAAAGTCGGCCCTCGCCTCGCGCAAAAAGCCGTGAGCGGCCCTGGACGCGCACTCTTGGGAAGCCAACCAGGCGGTTCCCGCGTTACTGCACGAGCGTCAGCAGGACCAGCCGCACGTCCATGACCTGCTTGCCGGGCACCTTCAGGGCCTTGAGGGTCAAAAGGCCGCGGCCGGCCGGCAACTCGACGGCGCCCAGCCGGAGGGGCTTAAAATCCTTCACGTACGACTCGCCCTTGCGCGGGACGCGGTCGTGCTCCATGCCGCGCAGAGGGGGATCGTTGGCCTCGGAGACGGCGGCCTGGAGGCGGCTGCCGCCCAAACTCAACTCGACGGCCGCGCCGAGGTCGGCCTGCGGGCAGGTGTAGTAGACGGCGGCCTCGTACTTGCCGGCGGCGGCCACCTGCACGTCCCATGTAATACTGTCGTCGGTGCTCGTCCAGTTCGTGAAGTACGAGCAGTTGGGGGCCCCGGCGCTGCGTTTGACTTTGCCGTGCGGCACGCCGTCG
>Ga0315277_10013858_pt1 | contig 10034 bp, 7 predicted proteins | sample YL17G05_15_MG_FD_203695 | JGI IMG/M metagenome (GOLD analysis project Ga0315277, IMG submission 203695) | Sediment microbial communities from Yellowstone Lake, YNP, Wyoming, USA - YL17G05_15 | ecosystem: Environmental > Aquatic > Freshwater > Lake > Sediment | place: USA: Wyoming | collected...
TGCGGGGCATACAGCGCAACGAGGATAAGTGGGTCGTATGAACCATTTGCCGTCTTTAAGCAGCGGTTCCCCCACCTGATCTGGAATATCGGGTTTCTGCTCCCATCGCCAGCACATGCAGTAGTTATCTGCCATATGGCTGCAATGCCGTTGCTTCCACGTCCCAGACGCGTCGAGGCTGACCCTGAGAGCAGTTAGCATACTCTCTGCCTCCAACGGGCTCAACAGCTCTCTTTTCTTACGAGTCAGCTCTGCTATGCGCACTTCGCGTTCGAGTTTTTGGACATCTTGATCTTGGTTTTCTGCTCCAATTGTTCTTGCACCAGTCTTGAGGTCAAGAACTTTGAGTTCAGCATATTTTCTGGCGATTTTGTCGGCTTCTTCAAATGTCATTTCAAGTTCTGTTACGAGCTCGATCGTACTACCACCTGAATCCAGGTGACTGAAAGCACCAATCCATTTCTGATCAGAGATTGCTCCACTGTCGGGTGAGGAGATCTCAGCAGTTGTGTCGGACGGAATCGTTCGGGGAAAGGCAGTGACCTGGAGCTGCCAAGCAGGAAGCGTCCATTCGAGAGTCTGGTAAAGGAGATGAGAGTCGTAAAGCACACGCCTAATTGCCTCTACTGGTTCCAAGAAAGCGGTCATTGCCGTTGACAGCATCACGATGGTTTCGAGATCCACGAGTTCTCGGCCTGTCTCATTAAGAGTGTGACTTAAGCGCGCGCGCTGGGCAACCATTATTCGGACAAACCGCGAAAAGAGAGCGGCGATTCATGGGAAGAACAAACATTGCGGTTGTTGAAGGGAGCGTTCCCCGATGAACCTGTTGAAAGACAGACCAAGTTTCCTGAACTACCCCGCAAAAGAATCGATTTCTATATGCCACGAGTCAAAGTCGCCATTGAATGCAAGGCATGCGGACTAACTCCCGTGCAGGAACGAGTATTAGTGGATCATCAAAGAAGGCAAAACCTTCTGAAGTCACGCGGAATAAAATATGTGTGGTGGGTTGACAGGGAAAGAGCTTCTTTGATTCCTTGGACAAGAAAATATCTTGAAAACGTTTTCTATAATTGCCTAGGCGAACAGAAGAGATTTGTCGAGTTTCTAAAGGAATGTCAGATAGCGGCACTTGAGTAAGCATTGCGCGCGTTAGTAGATATTCCAGATTAGCGCGCGCTAATTAGCGTGACAACTTCGATCGATGAAACTTTAATCTAGCAAATACTATTCTATGGATGAAAAGAAAGTAATGGTGTCTTATTTATGATCTTGGAGAAAAGGCTTCAAATGATTGTAAATGAATTCTTCTTCAAGCTTGGCAATAATCGTGTCTTAGTTTCAGTTGAAAAAACTGCTGACACGAAAATAATTGCAGGCGCGAGGGGTATGAAATTACTTAACAATCCTATTGGAAAAATATACGTCAATGGTGCGAACGTGGACGCAAGAAAACTGTCTGATGATGAGCTTAGGTTTGTTTTGGCCCATGAAGTCGTCCATATAGATCAAAACCATCTTCCTATTGCCATATTGTTTGAGTTACCTGAAGAATTACTCGACGCGTGGGGGAAAAATCATCCCGTTGCTTCGGCTGCATCTAGGCTTTGGGATTTGATAAATCTGTGGAGGTATAAGCAAGGCAATCTGCCACCCAAAGCTGTAATTACCAAGCAGCAAGAGTTGCAAGCAGACGTATGGGCAGTATTCTTATCGAATAATAAGACTTCAGCCATAACTTGCTTAAAGAAATTGGTGAACGGCGACTTGAGTCAATTCTCACACACATGGGAAGCCTTAGACATCGAACTCCCAATAATGACAATGTGCGAAAGGATAGATGCACTCTCTCAAACAATTTCATTTTATGAGAGTCAAGGATACAGATTTGCATAGTCAGCGCGCGCTAGCTAAACATGTTGAAAAAGACCATGTTTTGCGGAAATCATGCAGCGCGCTAGCTCTAACGTTTGGGATAGAACTATCCTCCATAATGTTTAAGTCTGTTAGAGCCCGTATGTAGGTTGAAGAGAAATCGGAACCTGAAGTTCAGGATTTCTTATAAATTGCAGTCTAGGAATAGTGACCCGTGAGCAATAGGTTTGGGGACCAGCAGCGGACTTGCTTTTGGCATAACAAGAGATGGACATTGACCCGTTTGGGTGCTAATCCCTAGAAGCCCAACTTGCTTCAGGTAGTAATCTACTGAGATTCGTAGTATTGTACGCGGCCTGCTATGCCAAAAGCTATAACTCTTGGATTTTCATATTCGAGTGGGAAAAGCGTGCGCATGCAAACACTACACCGCGATAGCAGAGGGATATTCGAGAAACTGATACCGCTGAGGAGCACATCCCCTGTAAAGGCGTATTATTCTAAAGGATTACGTGCAAGATCAGTTTCCCTTTTTTGTATTGCCGAGAGAAGTTGTTTCTTTTTGGGAAGTTTGTTTGGCACGGAGACCACGCCGGTTCTGTTGGTGCTTGATATCAATGACTGGAGGAGGCTGCTTGGCCCGACAATGCCTTATTATGTGCCCAGCTATTCGAGTTGGCTTAAGTGTATATATACCGGAGACAAGATCGAGCGATCAATCGTTGAAACCTTCCTAAAGGCTTTCAGAAACTCTCCTGCAAATCTGAGACACAGGCTGGTTTCAGCTGTAGGGACAGAAAAGAATGCCTTTGAGATCGGCATTCAGACATTGTTTGACTATCTTGTTGTTCATGAAATGACTCATTGTCATGCACATACTAAGAAAGTGAACACAGGAACGTTCTGGCTTTCAGAGTTTCTTGCAGACTATTGTACCTATGCATTTGTCAAAGATGCGAGAGACACGCAAGTTGAAAAAATCATGGATATCACTTATGAATTGATTTACAAAGGCGGGCACTCGCTTGTCGAGCACAAGAGTATACTGGATTTTGAGGATATGTACTCTCAAGTTGGCTTTTTCAACTACGAATGGTACCATGCCAAGTTTCATCGTGGAGCTCGGGAACTCTATGAAAGATTCGGAACCTCATTCATCTCTGCTGTAATCGAAGAGTTTGAAGCGACAGATGAGAAAGTGGTATGCCGTTTAGACCAAAAACTCAAAGGGTTCAAAAAGTGGTTTGGAGCTTGGAAATAAGTCAGCTGGAATTTGTAAGGGATTACGCTCAACCAAGTTTGGCAAGCAAGCAAGACATCTGAATGTAGATATAGGATCAATCCTGCCGAAAATCAGGTACTGACTGTCTCGTTCCTCTCATAGAGAAACGGGATTACATCACGCACGATGCTTTGTATGAGATCACAGTCAGGCTTCATTATAGAACCTGTTTTCGTATGCGCCAATATGGCGCAACCTCCTCCGCAAAAGAACGACAGATTGCAATGGCTGCATTCAGGGATTGCAAAAACGGTTCGGCCTCTCCAGAGTTGGTACACTGTGTCATCAAATTTCAGTTGAGGAGAATATTCACCCATTGCATGCTCGGAAATGCCTACTGATTCGTAACAAGGATATATTTTTCCGTGAGGGTCATAAATAAAGAGGGATGTGTTTGCCCCGCAGCTCCAAAACCTCGGTCTGTAACGTTCTCCTTCAAGAAAGATCTTTTCCAAATAGACAAAATTAAACGTCTCTCGAAAGATTCTCAACGATGGATTGTCCAAGACTAATCGAATGACTCTTTTCATGAAATCGCTTGAGGAGATAGCGTGACAGTATTTGTTATAACAGGATTGATGGACGTTCATCAAGAAGATATGCATACTATCGCCCCAGCCTCGCGAAATCGCGAAGTCCGCAAGACTGGGAAGATGCTCTAGGTTTACTGAGTCTACATTGACTCTTAACCACACGGGCAAGTCTGCCTTGAACGCTGTCTCTATCCCATTTGTAATGTCATCAAAAGATCCCTTGCCATTGACTTTGAATCTGCGTTTATCATGAATTTCCTTGGGTCCGTCCAGGGTCACTTGGATTTTTCTAATATCGTATTTTGACAGGCAGGGCACGAATTGCGCCAGTTCAACACCGTTTGTAACTACCATGAAACTGTATCCAAGATCTTGTCCACGATCTAGAACGTACTTTATTATATCTGCGTTCATCCACTGAAGCGGTTCGCCGCCATAAAGCACGATCGAATCAAGGTGTTTGACGTCTTGGTCCAATTTCACTATAGCTTTGAAGATCTCATCAATTTGCTTTCTGCTTGCAAGCTTGTTTAGCCAATCAGACTTGGCTTTTAGAACGTGTTTTTCAAAACAGTAGGTGCATCTTAAGTTGCAGCTGTACGTAGGAATTATGATATGACGTTTTATCTGTGACATTTCCTTCGCATAAGCCTGACAATAATTCTTCATGGCCATGAACATTTCTTCGTGAGAAGCTTCAGACAAGTGACCTCTTCTGATCAAATAGTCAATCATTTCCGCATTCGTTGAAGAGTATTTGCCAGTTGTCTCAATCTTCGCAAGGGCTTTCAGAGTTGTTTCTTCAACGACGTCGATTGCCCCTGTCAGTGGGCTGCAGAGTAGGCTTTCATTGTTCCTAAGCTTGACAACTGCACTGTGATTATGCAGCATTGTTAGTCCACGGTCTGAAGTGCTAATTAATTTGCTCGATGAAACCCGTGTATTCCAATTCTCTCATTAGCAGAAGCGTTTCACCTTTCTTCTGCGGAGATCTGTCACCATCATTTGCTTTGATGATGTCGAGAGTCCTGTGTTTTCCGTCGAAGAGAGACCAAAGCTTTCCGAATTGCTTTGGGAGATTGAAGATTGTGCTGTTCCGCGTATCCATAATGTAGAGTTGGTCTTCGAGTTCGTTCCAGATAACTGACTCACTCTTCTTAAAGACTTCTTTTCCAGAGAAAATCTTCCTTTCAGACTTTTCGGCTTTGTCTTGAAGTGTTATAAATCCATTTTTGGTCATGTTTTCTATCTCGTTGGAAACTTCATTTTTCAACGTTTCCATGTCGACATCATATTCATTGAACAAGATTTCGACAATATCATCAATCGTGGTGGTTCCATCGCAAAGTTTCCAGACGTCACTGGCTTCCATGTTCAAAGCAATTGCCTCTCCCGGGGGAGGAGCCATTGTACTTCCGACATTTGTAGTTTTCACAACGACGATTCTTCCCCCATAATCTTCCCACAAGCATTGACGATTCCATTTCGGGTACATTCGATCAAAGGATTTTCCAACCATCCGGCTCCCTCCAACGAAGTCTGTTACAACCAATATTTGAGCATTTTCATTCATCAACGTTTGGGGTAGGTTGAAGTTCATTGTCTAAGCAAAGACTCGTAGAGGTTGATGTTCTCGGTGATATACCCTTCAAAATCTTCAATTTTCCGAAATCTCTGCCAAGCATTTTTACCGAGCCCCTCGGCATAATCAGGATCAGTGATTACTTTTTTGATTTTTCGCGTGAAATCCCCCAACCTAGTGGGATCCACTTCTAACATGCTGATTTCATCGGCGAGCAGAGGGTAAACTCCGAGCCTGTGAACATCCTTGCTCAAAACGACGCATCTCTGAACGGCGATGGCTTCTCTCGGGACAATTGGAACATGGTGAATCGGTGAACCAAACTCGGCAGTCACAACACATGTCGAGATTTTGTAGATCGAAGGCATTTTCCAAGGCGGCACGAAACCTAGCACAATCGTTCTCTCTTCAAGCCGTGCCTCTCTTATCAATCGTTTCAGGGTACCAGCCTGTCCTGCTTGCGAAAGAATAAGGAGAGTGAACTTCATTTTTCTTAATCCGTGCAACGCCTTTATCAGTTGGAACAGTCCCTTGTTTCTGAAAGTTTTTCCGACATATGTCACTACCGGGACATTCTCGTGCAATTTGCCAGGAACATAGCGGGATAATTCGAACGGTCTAGCTCTAGGCGAAAATACGGTCGGGTCAACAGTTTCCTGCAGGACAGCGATTTTGTCATTCGTAACGCCAAGACTGTTCAAAAGGGCAACAAAAACTGGTGTCGACACGACTTTGTCTGCTCGCCGAAGTACCTCCACACACAAAGCGTTCAAGTATTCTGAATGGAGGAGTCGTTCAAGATCGCTGCCTGCATGCCTTACAACAAGTGGTTTGTTAGTTGCGATCTTGCAGAGAAACGCGGATACTCCGTAAGGAACAAGATATCTTGAATCTATCAAGTCTAGGTTATTGTCTTTGACAGCCTCTATGCCCAAACTTGCCATCTTTTCAACATAGAGATCTGAGGGAGGAATGTGTCCCTGTTCTGGAGTGAAACAGGTGTCGTGCAACGTTACGTTTCTCGGAGCGCGTTCATCATCTTGTTTGTCTATTTTTGCTTTATAGTTGTCATCAACTTCCTCAGCATTCGTAATCACGTGCACTTCAATCCCCCTCCTTCCCAGTCCTCTGGCTAGCCAGTACGCATAAGAGGACACAAACCCTTCAATGGGAGGATATTTGCTTATCAAGCATATTTTCGCCAAACGACACGTTGCCCCCTGACTTTCTCACCCTCTTTATTCGAGCCGTTGACATTTTCATCAACCCATGAAGATCATTCAATTGAAGATATAACTTTCAGCAGAAGCAAAGACGTCGCACGTGAAGCGTATATGTCTGTCTTTCCTTAGATGTTTTTCCTCTCGACTTCTTTTGCATCTCCTAGGGCTTGAGATTTTTTGGCACGTATGGGATAATTGAGAGGTGAAGGGACGGGTTCATCGTTGAGGACAAAAACTTTTAAGCAACTTCAACCTAAAATAGATTTTTGGGTTGATGGATTTGAAAGTAGTTAAAGCCCAGAAGGAAGACCGAGACCTGAAGATTCGACCGCTGAACAAGAAGCTTTGGACAAAGATTTCCATCGAAAAACTCGAACCCAGAAGCGAACTCATGTGCATGCATCCGCTACTAATGGGTTGCGGCTGCGGCGGCTGTTGCTGTCCATTCCTCTGTCATCCGTTCATCTGCTAACCCCCTTTTTTCTTCATGCCAAGGGCATGCTCTTGAGGTCCTTCCTTGCGAGTGTCAAGTTTTCTTGCTAAGATAAAGGTTAACGATGGCAAGTATGTTCTTTTGAATTCCCGTACAGGAGCAGTAGACATCGTAGATGCCGACGTAGCGGACTTTCTGTCCAAACTCGAAGAAGGTCAAACTGTAAAGTCCATAGATAGCAAGTTGATCGACATGTTGAAGATATCAGAATGTCTGACTGACAAATCCTCGGAAGAAGAAAAAAGAGAGGCCACAGATTTTTGTAAGCGTCTTTACGAGAGAATCTCCGTCACCAAATCGCACATTATTCTGCTGACCTATGACTGCAACCTCAGATGCCAATATTGCTGGGAGAGCGCACTCAAAAAAAGAGGCCCAGAATGGATAGAGAAGTCCCTAGACGAAAGCAAAGTTATGAAAATCTTCGATGCGATTAGATACTTTGACTGTCACAGCAACAAGAAGAATCCCATAGTATTATTTGGCGGAGAGCCTTTCTTGCCTAGAAATGTAGAAGTGGTTGAGCAGATTTTCAAAATCGGTTCTGACTATGGATATCCTTTCTTCGTAGTTACGAACGGAGTGACCCTGGGCTCTTATCTTGGGCTGCTGAAAAAAATCGATGTCAAAGGCCTCCAAATCACTCTCGACGGTCCGAGGGAGGTTCATGACAAGAGAAGATTCAAGGCCGACGGCACTGGAACCTTCGACGAAATAGTGCAGAACATTGAACAAGCCAGAAAGATTGGTCTACCGCTCTTCATAAGAGTAATGGTGGACCCTAAGAATGAGAAGGACATTCGAAAATTCGCAAACTTCCTGCAAGCAAATGGATGGCATGAGGATCGTTTCGTTAGGGCGTATTTGGCACCTGTTTTTCCTCATTCGGGCAGCTCCTACTGTTATGCCAACCCAAGAGAAGCGAGTATCACGAGCTTGCTTTCCCTCGTTGAAAATCCATCTGTTGCCAACGTCTTCGAAAGAAACCTCAAATACTTTCATCCACTTGAAGAAGTCTTTTATGGTACTGGCGATTGGTTTCCTCTCTACTATTACTGCAATGCACACTACTCTCAATTTTTCTACGATCCTCACGGCGACATCTACCCCTGTTGGTTGACTCTAGGAGAGAAGCGTTTGGCGATAGGCAGATATTCACCGAAACTGAAAATGAACAAGAATTTCAAGTCATGGCAAAGCAGAAACGTTTTCAATCTGCCTCGATGTAAAAACTGCCGGTATGCACTGCTCTGCGGCGGAGGGTGCGCCTACTCTGTCTTTGAACAGAAGGGCACTATAATGGATTCAGACTGCAGATTTTTCAGTGCAATTCACAAATATTACATACCGTATTTGTATTCTCGGATGAAACGTCAGGAGAGAGGATGTGAACCCGTCAAAGGAGGAACATGAACCCTTTGGATGGGACAACGTAGTCTCAATAACTCCGTTTGATTCCAGCTCAGAGGAGGAGACATACCTCATCGAATTGACCAATGGCCGAAGATTTGTAGTTACAAAACTTCTTCGAGATATCATCGTCTTGTTGAAGAATGGAAACACCTTGGACGAGGTAGCTCACAAGATCGCCCAAACATATTCAATCGAAACGGAAGCAGAGGACATTGAAAAGATTCTGAATGAGACTTTGACCTCAAAAATCGGTTTCAAGCAAGATAAAACAGCCACGGAACAAGAAGGTATTGAAAAAGGAAGTGAAAAAGCGTTCGGGATGACACTCACTAAAACGCTGATGCCCGACAGGTTCGCCTCTCCACTTGGGGAGAAACTTGCTGGACTTTTTTCGCCAAGCGTAATTGCTATTTCGTTGCTGGCAGGTATCTCTCTTCACTTCTTCTTCTATGGATTCTATGGATTCGGCTTTGCAAATCTCCTAAGTCTGAACTTCACAGAATACATATTCGTGTTGGTACTTTTCGCTATGAGCGGTCTATTTCATGAGATAGGCCATATATCTGCTTTGAAGAAATATCGCAAAGATGCTATTGTCTCAATCGGAGGTGCTGTTTATCTGGTTTTCCTGGTATTCTACGCTGATGTTAGAGAAGCTTGGTATCTAAGGCGTCGTCAACGATTATCCGTGGACGTGGGAGGGGTATACTTTCAATTCGTGTTTTGCTCGATCTTGATTGCGCTGTTCGTAGTCTCTTCTATCAGGATTTTCGCTTCTGCTGCACTCATAATTAATCTGAACTTTCTATGGTTCATGCACCCATTCATGAAGTTCGATGGCTACTGGGTCGTGTCTGATGCTCTTGGTATACCCAACCTGCATGGGAAAACAAAGGATTATATACTGCGGGTATTTTCAAGGAAAAAGAATCCAGCGTCTCTGAAGATTAGAGGAAGAGAAAATTTCTTCTTCAGAATCTACGCGATTGGAACAATATTCTTCCTGGCCTTAAGCGGTTTCTATCTTGTTACATATTTCCCTAATTCGTTTGTGATCTACCTGAACTACTTTAGATATGCAGTGATTTATATAGCGCAAAGCATGGCAGCTCTATCCATTCTAGGTGCAATCGAGAGCATAATACGTCTCTTCTTCTTTTCATTGCCTTATGTGCTTCTGATTTACTTAGTTGTCGGGACGGTTACGAACATTTTCTTGACAAGGACAAGAAAGAAGTGACTTCAACCTTCTCCTGATTTCCTCTTTGGGAACAGTCAGTCAGGTCGTGAGAGGGTTCCAAACATGCTTCGCAGATACTGTTTTTGTATCACGCTAAAGGACATGCATTCTGAAGTGCTTATACTCCTGGTATTTAAGAAAGCATTGTAGGAGCAGCCTCCACCACAGACAAGCGCGTTCCTGCATTTCTGGCATTTTTGCAGCGAAAACACGTGCCTATTCGTCCATTCTCTGTACAAGGCATTGAATTCCAATTTGGGCATGAATCTGCCCGTCCTGAGGAGTTTGTTACCCAGCGACCCAGTACATGCATAGAGGTCTCCATGTGCATCGTAGTAGATCTGTGAGAATATCGCTTCGCAATAGTAAACTTGAGGTATCCACTGTCTG
>Ga0315277_10013860_pt1 | contig 10033 bp, 10 predicted proteins | sample YL17G05_15_MG_FD_203695 | JGI IMG/M metagenome (GOLD analysis project Ga0315277, IMG submission 203695) | Sediment microbial communities from Yellowstone Lake, YNP, Wyoming, USA - YL17G05_15 | ecosystem: Environmental > Aquatic > Freshwater > Lake > Sediment | place: USA: Wyoming | collected...
CGACGCGGAATGACCTGGAGTAGAGAAGGAGGCAACAATCTTCTCGCCCTGAGAACCCTTGCGTTGAATCAAACCTATGATCGTCGGTGGGACACCCCTTAGCTACCCCACTTTTTGGGATGCAACCGTAGTACTTTACCCCATTGACATGCTATGCGGAATTGACTAGCTTGAATTTTGAGGGTTGCCCGACTTGCTGGTGCCAATATTGAAAACTGCTCAGCCGCTTAGAGGGAACAACTTGATTGCACAGCAAGCCCTCTAAACTTTGCACATAGCACCGTGGCCGCTCGGAGTATCTGAGTGGCCCTCAGACGCTCCACGACCACCTGCCAACGTACTCAAAGAGATCTAGTTGAGGGGATGAACGTCCGAGATTACGGGGAGGGATTTGCACCTACAGAGGAAATCACCGCAATCATTCGCTTACCATGCTCGAATGGGCAGATAAACGATTCGTTAACCGAAGAGTTAGGCACCATTTGCAGTCACAATGGAGATCAACCATATGAACGCGGAAACTAGGCTCGATCTTTGGAAAGAACCTCACCCATTGCCTCTGTTCACTGTTCCCGGCAACGACGAGGTCGCAGCGTTGCAAGAGAAGATAGCGAGCCAATCGAAGGATGACGGGAAGCCTCGGGCGCGTGCGACCAATTGGGACATCATTGAGGCCTGCAAAGAGCTCATTTTTGATGTCGTAGATGGCAAGCCCGTATTTCATGCAGTGATGTTCGCATTGGACTCAGATCACTTTGAGCTCACAGTCCTTCACTTGTTTGACATCATTGATCTCGACAGCGCAGACGAAATCGTCGCGACATTGGCAGCTGCTAAAGCTCTCGATGTGCCAGTTTACCCAAATACGCCGGCCCTCGCGTCACAGCTGGCAAGTTATCATCGCGAACTCCTACTTCACGGTTTCACTGCCCCCGGCGAAGATGGGAAGCGTGTACGGCTTCGCCTAACGAAAGGTCCTCACATTGCGCATGGCGTGAGATTCCTCGATCAGCTTCAGACAGGACATCTACACACGCCAGCCGAAATCATCCTCATTAGGGACGAAGTTCGCGAGGAACTAGGTCGCAGAAAGGAAGCAGGTCGAATCCTTTCAGCAATCAGGAATGCTATCGACGAATTGCAGTCATGCCTAGTGGCCACGAAAAGAAACGAGAACAGGATACAGCGCTGTCTAACCAAGAATCCTATCCTTTTCGGGACTGAATACCGCAAGTTGATTCCGAAGCACAGGTTGGGTTCTGACTATGTGATGGACTATGCATTGCAGCGCGTGACCGGACTGGTCGATTATGTTGAGATTGAGTCCAGCAACTTGAAGCTTTTCACCAAGGGTGGCATGCCCTCAAAGGAACTCGTCCACGCGGAGCAACAAGTGCTTGATTGGCTCAGTTGGACTGAGAAGAACTCTCCATATGCCAGGGAGAAGTTGCCCACGATCCAAAGGCCGATTGGCTATGTAATCATTGGCCGGTCCGTTTCAATGTCTTCGGAAGATCGATCAAGGCTTGTTCAACGGAACTTAGTGTTCCGTGGCACCTTTGAGATTCTGACATATGACGATCTCTTGGAAAGAGCTAGAAACCTGCTGCAATTACTTCAAGGTAATCCCGGCAAGTGATTTGAGACTGCAAACGGCGCCTAACAAGCCGCAACACGGCGCTCGCTATCTGCATAGGCAAGCTTGAAACGTGGTTTGGCATTATGAAATGAGCTCGCTCAACGGTTTTTGGTGTCATTTGATAGGCGTTGATTGAGCGAGGAAAGATCTTAGGTCACCAAAAACCGCTGCGTGTTGCGGCGGGACGTTGTGCGCCACGCAGCCTTATGAAAAATCGGGCGGCGCAACGCAAATGAACATTCCCAAATTCTTCCAAAGAATGCTCCATATGGTGTCACCAGTTGACTCTAGCTCACGTTTACCGAAGGCGCTTGAGACTAATCCTACGTACGAGAACTTCGCGGTTCGTTGCCCTGCCTGTAAACGGTGGAGCATCTTCAACCGTGCCTCTGATATCGGAAATTATGAACTCGTGACCAATGTGACTCTCAACTGTTTGCATGCAGACTGCCACAAGCAATTCGTTGCAGGACACGATTGGATCAATCCTCCTTGGCAAATGATGATCCTGGATTGCGAGGATCTCAAAACAGAAAAGCACTATTCCTATTGTATCCTCAACTTGGCTCAGGCCTTCGAAATGTTCTTTGCTCTCTATCTCAGAGTGCAGTTCTTGTACAAGCCCTACGCTTCAGAGACGCCGGAAGGTCTCGACGGATTCAACAAATGCTCGGGTCTGCTGTTCGACAAGACGCGCAAATACGCATATATCAAGATGCGCAACATTTTCATCAACACGATTCTCAGTGCACCGAAATACACGACGCTTGCCGAAAGCGAGGCTGCAATTGCAGACCTGTCCACAATCACGAATAATCCTCTCGATGAGAACATTCGCAATTGTCCAAATTCAGCGTTGTCAGACCTCCTTTTCAGACTGATGAAATGCAATGTCTCTGATCTTCGCAATGATGTGGTTCACAAGATGGGCTACCGACCAACACTCGATGAAGTAGAGTCAGCCATTGATGAGTCTGCAAGCATTCTACATGCGCTCAACAGACACCTGGAACAACCGTCGGATGACATGCAATTCTACAATGCCGTCGAACCTGGCAATTAGCCGCGTTGTGCCGCCCGAGCATGGAAATAGAAAAGACGCGTCGGCTGCGCGGCGTATAACAAAGGGCACTACGACGCTCCCTTTGCTCATAAATGATTAATGAGGTCGCTCTGTTGTTTTTGCCGCGAGAAAATTGATCATTTGACAGCGGCAAAAACAACGGCGTAGTGCCCCAAACGTTAGTTGCAATGCCCTCGGGAGAACGACGATGAGCAGGCGCAGCAACGAATACTTGCCGGGAATCCTGAATGGAATCTCCGGCATTGCAGCCATAGGGGTTAGCTTATTTGTGGATGCTCGCTATGAATTCCCCGTTGGCGTAGCGAAAGCAACTGGCATCTTTTTAGTCTTCGTCGGAATGGCGCTCGCTTCTTGGGCAGCCATCCATATCAAAGAGGCGATCCTTGGTGAAGTTGAGCCACGACTGTCAGCCCTGGTCACAAGCGGACCATACAAGTTCATCCGCCACCCGGTTTATCTCGGCATCACGACAGCACTCTTGGGCTCAACAGTCACTGTGCGAAGCTGGCTGGGTTTTCTTATCGTTGTGCTGTTCTTTCTTCCGAGCGTCATCTATCGAGCGCATCAGGAAGAGAGAGCTCTAGCAAACAAGTTCCCCAGCGAGTGGAACAAATACGCTACTCAGACACGCTTTATGTTTCCGATGAGATCATGAAACGCCGTTAGACCCTCGGGCACTGCAACTAACAAGCAGCAAACGTTAGCTGCCAGCCACCCACTAGTGTACCATGACCGCCATACGAGCAAAATATCTTCGGCTCTCTGTTGAGAAAAATGCACTGGACTATCTTGCCAGAGCTGTGGACTTCATCCAGGAGGCTGAATCGGACCTCCTTGCCTGGAAGTGGGTAATCAACAGTCTTCACGGTGCGCTATACGGATTTGCCATCGCTGCCCTCCAAGGCACCAATCCAGACAATGTGACCGTCCGGCACAGATCTGGCAACGAGAAGCTCATTTCTTTCAGTGAAGCACTTTCCCGTTGTCAGGATCCGAGGTTCATGACCATGCTAACGAGCAGCCAACACCTCATACTAACTGACGGTCAGAAAGAGTCCATCAGAATTCTTAAGAATGTGTTCCGAAATAGTTTCGAGCACTACATTCCCCGTGGCTGGTCTATTGAGATTCATGGTTTTCCGGAGATAGCAATTGATGTACTTGATGCGATTAGATTCCTTGCACTGGAGTCAGGAAACTATGTCCACCTAACTCGTTCTGAGGAAAAGCGGATAAAATCTTTGATATTTCGCGCCAAACGTCACCTTCGCACCAGTAAGTTGCACAAGGAGGCAAGAATCGCAACATCGCGGGTGAGGGTGGCCGGCAGCTAACAAGCCGCAAGCCGACGCTCGCGGGCTATTGTTAAGCTTCTTCATTCGCTCAATGGTTTTTGGTGTTTTTCACAGGCTCACGTGAAGCAAGGAGACTGTAGCTTGTCACCAAGAACCACTGAGGTTTGCTGCAAAGTGTAGTGCAATAAACCGAAGTCGATGTACGATGACCACTGATCTGAGACCTAATAAGGCAGAATTGGAATTCCTGAGACTTGCGTACAACAGGTTCTATGACATCTATGACGAAGTGATGGGCGATGCGTTCTGGCAGAGAAACGATTGGTATAGATTTTCAAGGGTCAAGGAGGGCTTTGCTGTCTATTCAGAACTCCTAAACTATGAACCGATCAAATGGATTCTGGAGGATCTCAGAAAATCGAGACCACCGATGGAAGCAGAAATCGCCAGTGAGCTCTTCAAGTTCATAAGGAATGTAGTCTCGCACTCTCCGTTCTTTGATGGTTGGGACCTCGTGTGGATAAGCAAGTCAATCGTCAATTGGCATTCAGAAGGGCAATCAATTGACAAATTCCTGAAGGCGTACACCGGCAAGCAGACGGTCAAGTACAGGTTCTGGGAACCGGATAAGAAGACGATGACTTATCTCAGCATCAACTTTCCAGCGGACTATTCAGACGATTTGAGGATATTCCTGAAAGACATTCTTACCGAGAAGGATGGAGTTAGGTTTTCATATATCCTAATGAAGAAGATAATCGACACACAAGTTGAGAAGTAGAACAAGTTCGGTTTACGGGGCCTAATTAGCCGCACCACCACGTTCGCTCTTTGCTGCAAATGGATTGAAAAGGTCGCCCAATGCCGCGTGTCACAAGGAAATGAGTTGTTGATAGTTCGGCGGCGCGCTGCGTTGCTACCGCAGACGTTAGGCGCCAGCACTTCTTCCAGGATCACGAAGGCCAGCAATGAAAACTGACCATCTCACCAAACCGTTGCTAGACATACTCAAAGACGAGTTAGCCCTTCTTACATCTATGCACTCAAGACATCTCTCGCTTCTCAAGTCATCAAATCGAAAGGACACCAGAGTGCATCTGATGGTTCCTCTCCTCGGCAGTATTATCTCAAGCAGTAATTGTCTCGGGATGATGCTCACTCATGGTTTTCTCAACGAAGCATATATGATCGTCCGCGCGTTGTACGAGAGATGTCTCAATTATTGTTATCTCTCTTGTTGCTCCGAGAGGGACTTTGATTCCTACTTCCAGCACTCGATGCAAAAGAATCTTCGGGCTCTACGTAGCGAACTGGTCGTAGCCAATTTTGGCTTCACGATTGAATCAGCACACCATCGGGACATCTTGGATATGCCAGCAGTTGACAAGGTTGTCAAGGAGTACTCGAGGAAAGTTTCGGGCAAGGAAGTGCAAAACTGGTCAAAGGATACCAAGAACCGCTTCGAGCGGCTAGAATGGATCTCGAAACACGTTAATGGTATTCTCTGGCAACCTTACGTACTGATCGAGGTCATGCTATTTGAAGAAGCCTCAGAGGCCCTCCATGGCACCTTCTACGGTTCATTGTTTCATACCGGCTACCTTGAGCCCCGCATTAAACGCCGTGACAAGTGGGTTGCCGTTGACCACATCACTCCCCAGATTCAACTTCTTATCGGCTACTGCGTGCTCATGCACAATTCTCTGATTCAGTCAGCTCACCAGAGGCTCGCGAACGAAGAAGCGCTGAAGCGATCCAGGGCTAATGTTTTGAAGACCATGGAATTCATGAAGCACACGTCTTCCTCTGTCTCAATCAATTCAGCCGAAGACATGGTTGCATTTCTCGTGCCCAAAGAACGATGATAGAAGTGCCGGCGGCTAACAAGCAGCAAACCGACGCTCGCACACTGGATAGGTAGTGTTGGAACAAGGACTGGCTAAACGTAAAGTGCTTGCTCCATGCCGCTGCCGGAGCAACGGAACATCAGTTCGATACCGGCGACTCGCAACGCCGTGTTGCCTAGACACTAGGTGCCATAGCGCATGTGCATCACTCAGTTCCTAAACTTAAGGAGGATTTACGATGCCAGGGCGGCTTTGGAAATTTCACTGCATGGAGAACCAGTATCCCGGTCTCTGGCTTCGCTGGCTAAGAACTCAGTGTGTCTCAGTCGGCTGGGCGCACGAATGGGGGTTCTGTCTGAAAGGCAAAACCGAGGGTGGACGCGGCTGGATCACGTGTAGAAATGCTTTGGCAACGATGCAAATTGGGGAATCTGCAATCGTCTCTATGCTGGGAAATCGTGTCGGTCGAATTGGCGAGATAATCAAGATGGCAGTCAATGACGACGAATGGGACCCCTTGGTACCAAAGAGCAAAGAACTTCCAATCGGCGAAATGGGACGTCGAGTATTCGTTCGCTGGGACCTTATCACCGGGCCGACAGACTTCGACCTCATCGTTAAACTGCCTGAACATGTTCGCTTCACAAAGGGAGAACTCAGACCGACTGTCGCTGAGATACGTTCCCACTCAATTGACGACCTAAAGGAAGCAATGAATGACTCCTCAAATTGGGTTGGTCTATTTCGGCGATTCGCCTATGAGCAGGCATTGTCAGACTACATCGCCAGCTACCCCCATCGCCTTGAAGAAGGATTGATGCCGTATCCAAATTCAATTGTCCGAGAAAAGGTGTTCCCAGACAAATCGCGCCTTGATGTTCTCTTGGTTGATGGATCAAACACGCCGGTCGTGGTCGAATGCAAGCAACATTCCCCCAGTACCGAAGATGTCAAGCAACTTCAGAAGTACATGAATCATGTAAGCCGCGAAACCGGAAAACCGTCCCGCGGTATACTGGTTCACGGAGGTACGCCAAGACTACAGAAGGGTGTTTCGAATTACCTGCAACAGAACGATGATATTGAAGTCGTTTCTTACAAGCTTGACATTGACTTTGCCAAGGCTAGATGAAAGGCGTGTGGAGTTTCTAATCGGCACTTGTTGCGCCACAGGTGCTTCACCATCGGCAACATGGCGCTCGCACACTGGATAGGTAGTGTTGGAACAAGGATTGGCAAGAATCGACGTGATCGTTCATGATCTACCTCAATGCATACATGCCACTGATCTCGACTCGAGCGGATCAGACTGCGATCGCTAAGTATCACTTACACCCTTTCGTCGACGGATCTTGTCGCCGTGAACCTGACTTCGAGTCAAGTTATCCATCGATCACTGCACTTTGCCGATTTAGGCTTTTTGCGCCGAGGCTACACACAGGCGACATCTCAGTGTATCTTACAAAGAAGGGTCAATATCCCGGACACGCAGATTCCCATTGGCGTTTTGTCGCTATGCTCGAAGTACTACACAGATTCAGTACTCATCGCGCTGCAGCCGATTGGTATCTCGCCAAGAATCTGCCGTTGCCAAGAAATTGCATTGTGTCTGGCAACCCTCCTCTGCCATTGGATCACACTGTCCACAAGCGGCGTGACTTGCTCGAATGGGATGCGGCCTACCGCACAAGAGCATACATTTGTGGAGTCTTTCTGGTCTGCCGCGCCGAGTATCGGGAATTGGATAATCCTCGGGTGGTCACAGAAGCGATGATGCAAACAGTCTTCAACAGGATTCCAGGGCTTCAAAACCCAGGGACAATCACTGAAGCGCAGCTTGACAATCTTCGGATTGCGTGTGGCGCCTAACATCCGACAACTCTGCGGTTACATACTGTAAAGACAATCTCAAAACAAGGGTTGGCATAATGTAATGTGTTCGCTCCATGCCGCTGCTCACGCTTCTGACAAATAGGATGAGTTCGCATCGGCACGGCGGCTTGCCCTGAACCTTAGGCGGCATTGTGCATCTCCGCTCCATGATCTCTGAGGGCTAACATGCATAGAGTCAAAGAGTTCTTCCAAAGCTCACAAGCGATTGAAACTCAAATCTCCGCTACTAGCTTCGAGCCTTTCCCGTATCCCACCACCCCGTACGACTTTCTCGAATATGCCGAACTAGACCTGCAAGCGGATTCACCTCATGCTCTAGCAAATTCTTTGGCGAACTCCAAGCGGGCAATGGACTGTGAACTCGACTACTTCTTGAAATCGTACGGACTTGAGCCCCTCGCAATCGGCGAAAAGTGGCCGACCGCCCGGAAGCTGCGCCTCGTTGGCGATTTGGGTGTCGTTCCAAACAGGATCCTCTACAAAATAAACAATGCGCGGAACGACCTGGAACATCGTTTCGAATTGCCTTCCCGCCAAACAGCCGAGAATGCACTCGATGCGGTTGGAACTTTTGTAGCCGCTGTTGACGCATATCTCTATCCTGTTCACTCCGGCGCATATTTCTTCATCCAACCGTCGGATCTTGGCGACAAGGAGCCCTTAGAGAGATTCATGACCCCGCATGAAGCCTTTCTCCAACTTGATCTTGAAGCTGACGGCAACATCAAGGCTCTCGGTCGGCTTCACTCAGTTGATTACACTTTCCAAGTCAACGTGGTTACTCATACTTTGAACTATCTGTACTTGCTCACTTTTATGCTCCATTTTCACAGATTCTATATGCCAAATGCGTCAAAGTTCTTTTCGAAGCTCAAGTACTTCAGAGAAGATGGCTCGAATGAAAACTGACTTCGTTTTTTTTGATATGCCAAATGCACAACGCCGCATAACAGAACCTATATTGAAAAGGAAAGGGAAGAAGGAGGAAGGAGAAGGAATCTGAGGAGTACAATGGAAAACCTCCTTGTCGTAAGTCGAGTTGTGATTCATACTATCTCGCGGGCAGGTCGGATTCTCACCCGACTGGAGGCGACGGTTCCGTCTACGGTGCCGGAAATCGTTGCTTGCCCTCTCCGGGCTTTGCCCGCGAGATGCTCATTCTGAATGGGACGGAGACATTTTCAAGGAGTGGGATCACAGCGCGAGACTTCCAAGCTTGCGTTTTTGGAGAAACAAGAGTCAAGAAAAATGCGTCGCGATAGGAGGGAGAGCAATCAGGGCACGGTCCCATGTTACACCAGCTATCAAGTACCGTGGGAGCAACAAAACTAGTTCAGGTCGCGTTCCGCCGCGCTCAGTGTTTATGGAGTTCACCCCGTTTAATGGACACGGAGTTAAGCCAGAATTTGATGTGATTGTTCAAAAGCCACTGGTGATTTGTACCCGAGCGATGAGTGGCGGCGCACTCGGTTGTAAAACACTTCGAGATACTCAAAGATCCGTCTCCGAGCTTCCTCCCGAGTCTGAAAGCGCTCAGCGAACACATGCCCTTTCTTGAGTGTCGCAAAGAACGATTCGGCCATTGCATTGTCATAGCAGTTGCCGGAGCTGCTCATGCTCTGCTTCATAGCAAGCGCAGTCAAGATCGCACGGACCTTGCTATCGATATATTGCTTTCCACGATCGGAATGGAAAATCAATCCAGGCGCAACGGCCCGTCGGCCCAAGGCCATCTGCAACGCTTCGACGACCGATTCAGCTCGCAGATGATCCGCAAGCGCATGCCCGACCAGCCGTCGCGACCACATATCTTCTACCGTCGTCAGATACAACCACCCTTCATCCGTGTCGATATAGGTAATATCCGACAACCACACCCGGTTCGGGCCGTCCGTAGTGAAATCTTGCTGCAACAGGTTCGGAGCGGCTTGCCAGTCCTTGCACGGCTTGGTTGTTCGCTTGAAGCGCCGATGAACCTTCGCACGAAGCCCAATTTCACGCATCAAACGGGCGATTCGCTTATGGTTGACCCGCTGGCCTTCTTGCCGCAGAGCCTCACAGATCGTCGGACTGCCATACTCTCCCCGGCCTTCGGCATAGACCCGATGGATCGCTCGGATCAGACCCTGGTTCCCCACGCATCGGGTGCTGGGTTGCCTTCTGTGCCATGCATAGAACCCGCTACGGCTCACGTTCAGCAACGAGCACATCCGGCCAATGTCATCAATGGATCGATGCGCTTCCACGAACTGATACCTTACCTGCCGTGTTTGGA
>Ga0315277_10013861_pt1 | contig 10033 bp, 9 predicted proteins | sample YL17G05_15_MG_FD_203695 | JGI IMG/M metagenome (GOLD analysis project Ga0315277, IMG submission 203695) | Sediment microbial communities from Yellowstone Lake, YNP, Wyoming, USA - YL17G05_15 | ecosystem: Environmental > Aquatic > Freshwater > Lake > Sediment | place: USA: Wyoming | collected...
ACGAGAAGCGTCAGCAACTGATGAATTTGGAGGCGGAGGCAGCGCGGTATTACTGGAATTCGGTAAGGCAAATATTGCCAGTGGAATTAGGGTTTACCGGGAGATACACACGGGGCGCCACTGATCCTTTCAATGCGATGTTGAATTTTGGTTATCAGGCGATTCTGTTTCCTGAAGTTTGGAAAGCGGTCAGTTATGCGGGACTGGATTTTTACGCTGGGTATTTGCATGCTGACAGGTCTGGGAAGCCTTCGCTTGTTTTGGATATGATGGAAGAGTTTCGCCAACAACTGGTAGACCGCACCTTGATCGGGCTAATAACAAAGAGTGTCATAAAGCCTGACGAAATCATCGCCACTGAAGCGGTTGAGGAAGGTCGAGTTCTAAGCAAAGAGGTGATTAAAGTTTTGCTGGCTAGTTTTCAAGAGCGTCTGGACAGTGAAGTCATGTTTAACGGTCAGAAAGGGTCTTTGAAGAGCTTTATCCATCTGCAGCCTAGGTGCGTTGTTCGTTTCCTGTTGAAGGAAGCGGATTACGCGCCTTTCTGTTTAGGATGGTAAATGCACATGCGTTACGTTGTGATTTACGATATTTCGGACGATAACCTTCGCTCGCTTGTTTCTGAGACGCTTAAGGATTATGGGTTACAGCGGATTCAGTACAGCGGTTTCATGGGTGATCTTCGGCGACATGAGTTGAACAGTTTGCTCGTGGACTTAAAGAATCTGGTTAAGGAATTGGTTGAGAATGTTCAGCTTTTCCCTATGTGCGACAGTTGCTTGAAGGGAAAGAAAGAAGTGGGGAAGCCGAAGAAGTATGAGTTCAAGGAAGAGAAAGACAAATTTGCATATTTCTAGTCTGAGGATCACACATTGAAGGCTAAAGAGTCGAGAAAAGATCAGTGGTTAAGAAGTCAGCAGAAGCTGCGTGTGTCTGATGTTGCTGAGGATTTTGTTTCTGTGACGGATATCAAGCAGTACATTTACTGTCCACGCATAGTTTATTTTGACAGGGTTTTACGTGCAAAGCCGATTTTTGGTTCGCAGCAAGGGGATAGCAAGGAGATGCATGAGGATTATGTGGCGAAAGAGTTGAGGAGAAAGGACGCTATCTATTATTCGCCTGAGTTTGTTGGGGCAGAAAAGTTCTTGTTCACTTCGCTTTGTTCAAGTATGTATGGTTTGCAGGGAAACGTGGATTGCATAATTAAAACTGTCAGGGCAGAGTACATGCCAGTTGAGTACAAGAACATGAACTCCGACAAGGGCAGAGTCTGCATGCAACACAAGTACCAGTTAGTTGGCTACGCTTTGCTCATTGAAGATAACTTCAATACCATTGTCAAGAGGGCTTTTGTAGATTATATTCCGGAAGGACTGATTTTACAGTTTGAAATTACGCCGACTATGAAGATTTTCGTGAAACGTGTTTTAGGGCACATAAGACGAATAATCAAAGATGAAGAACTGCCGCCCATCCGAGTTGCTAAGTACAAATGCTTAGGCGGATGCGGACACAAACAAGTATGCCAACAATCTTAGACTCAACTAGTTTAAAACGATAATGCAATGATTGAGGAAGGCAGATAATGCCTCTTATCTAAAATCTGAGTTATTACAAGATTCGAAATGTGCCACCATTGTAGCACTTTTTTTGCTATGGGCATTTTTTTGAACTAGAAGAAGTTTAATTTACTTCATAGAACAAAATGAGATTTACCTTGAGGCGAACAATCACTCATGATCATAAGTAATAAAATAGAACTCACGGGAAATCCTTTTGTAGATACTGGATTGGGTGTTATTTCATCTATAGCTAGACTTGATAATGTTAGCGATCTCACCTTATCAAAAGTCTGTGAAGTATATGGAAATGGAGATCAATTAACTCGATGGAACTCAAAGCTCAAATCTTTCACGCAGATCTTTGGTACAAATAACCCACTTTATCAATACGGCTACGGTTTTAAGAAAGGGAAAGGGCCGTCGGAACTTAACAAAACAATCTACAAGAGTACACTTGAAGGACTACTCTCAGCAATGGAGAAACCAGAAATTGGCGAAAGATGTTGGGCTTGTGGCAGTCGGTCAGATTTTGATTTTGCTAAAATTTACAAAAAAGCAGTAGAAGAAGGTGGCAAAAAGGCTCCTGAAAACAAAGTAGTTGGGAGAGATTGGTTCCCACTAGCTGGCAGCTTAGGAAGCGACGCTCAATCCCTTCCTGCTGCTTCAAAGCCGCCCCATATTTGCCCTAAATGCCTTTTCGCTGTTCATTACTTGCCAATAGGTCTTATTCTATTAAATGGTAGATTAGCCGTATTCCAATCAACTTCCCAAGAATTCTGGTATGACCTCGTTTCCTCAATTGTAAATGAAAACGAGAAGCGAATCAATTTGGGAGATTACACAACCTTAGGCGCCAAAGAAGGCAGCCGCGCCTTCGTAAATAGGCTCTTAACATTATTTGAACGTCTCCAAAGAGAGACACAACAAGATGTTCCTGAAGCCTTATACGTGTGGCGATTCACTAATTCTGGTGCCTCCCCTGATTGTAGTTATGAAGAGGTTCCTAACTTTGCGCTGTCTTTTTTGCAGAGAGCAGTTAAGGAAAATTTGCGCCAAGATATCATGAATTTATTATCATCTGAAGGCAAAAGACCACAATACTCTCTTTATCAGTCTATTCTTGGCAAACGCGATTATTCTAATCTCTACCCTGAAGGCAAAAGAAATGGAGCTTCTCCTAAACTATATACACTGTACCAAACCTGTATCTTAGACCACTCCGTAAACGCTTTGTATACAGCCTACAAGCTGGCAAAAACCATAACAGAAAAAACTAGCGAGAAGGACTTCAAACGGATGCTACGGCGTGAGGCTTTTAGCGAGCAGAGTTACAGAAATCGCTCCAAGGCAATCATGGCAAATATGGCAGAAGAAGGAGAATGCACTCTAAACCAATATTGCGATCTTTTTCCTTCAAAAGAAGGACAAGGAGTAACTGTAAGATGGGATGGATGGAACATAATTCGTTTTTATCTGTATCATGCTAAAGAAGAATTCCCAAAAATAGAAGTTGAACATCAGCCCATACCTGAGGTTAATCAACAGTTATTGTATTTTGCCAGCCAAATTTACAACTATTATCTTAATGAAAGGGGAAAAGATTGGTTCCAAGCTAGGATTTTGAAACAAATGGCTCGTCGAGTAGGCACTATGTGGCTAATGAATCAGTTTGTTCAGCTTGGAGAGAGGGAACTTGGCTTTACTTATGAAAGTTGGACGAAACTTTGCAAATTGGATGATGGAACACTTTACCTTTCAGAGTTGCTGTTTCAAATGCGCTTGTTATGGTCACAATGGATTCACGACGGCGAAAGATCAGTCGTCGCAACTCCTTTCATTGTAGAGGCAACTAATGGATTGCCAGAACGAATAAAGAGTTTGATGCAAGCAATGTTTGCCAGCTACGTGAATCAAAAAGGACCTGATCGATTTCATCGAGATATATTGCTCCGTCTTCGTCGAAAAGAAATCGGTGAATTTTGGTTTAAGGAAAAACTCACCAAAAAAAATAGCGCAGAGATTCAGCCTCTTACTGATGAAGAATGGGAAGACTTCTTAATCGACGAGCGAGGTCAAAATATTAGAATAGAGCGACTGTTTCAGCTTCACCTCGCTCTTGCAAATCTTTATAGGGCCAATAAATCCAATAAAGAAAGAGAGGTTGCGTAAAAATGAGTAGCAAAAAATCAACTCATATTGCAGGAACTTTTTTAATTCAAGTTGATGCTGCTTTCTTAAATGGTGCAGGTTTAGGCGAAGGAGAAGATCAAAACGTTACCATCCCCAAGACTTTCAGAGATGGAAAAAACGAGGTGCCTTACGTTTCATCCCAAGCATGGAAACGATGGCTCAGAAATACATTGATTGAAGAAACTGGATGGCCACCTAGCGAATTAAAGGCTATAGGGTGGAATCCGAAAGGTAATGTTAGCAAAATTGCAGCAGAATTGAATCCTGTTGAATTTGCTGAAGATGATATTTTTGGATATATGCGCGCTGAAAAGGGGCAAGGTCGGAAGTCTTCACAAGAAGACGAAACATTAGAGCAAGAAGAAGAACCCACGAAAGGACGCATAAAATCCATTATACGTGCTTCCCCGTTCATGGCGTCGCTCTTAATATCACTTCGTTCTAGTTGGTGGAAAGGTCAAGATGAAGGGTTCGTTCATCTGACAAAATATGACCCCTCTAAGCTTGCAGAGGCAGAAATAGAGCGATTTCTTGAAGCGATAAATCGCTCTTCTGATAAAAAAAAGAACGTTTGGGACCGATTAAGGGATATCAACAACGATCTTGCAAGCAAGGCGAAATCATTGGTGGAGCAGAGCGATCTTGGCAGTTTGCGAAAGCTTCTTTCAGAAAACGCCGGCGGCAAAACGATTAATTTTATAGAGAACCCAGTTAGTCCGCTTCCCTACACCACAAGATTCTATAATGCAAACCTTCAAGGAATATTTTGTCTAAATTATAGCCGACTTGGAATCTATTGGAATCTAGGCGATAGAATAGAATTAGAAGAAGATAAGGTGAAGCAGTTTCTCAAGAATGGATCAATCAAAGACAGCACAAGCGAGGAGCCGTACAGAGCATTAAGTGAAGATGGTAAAATAGGCAGAATATACAGAATCACCAATAATCCGCGTAAGGAACGTGCGTCAGCTTTGTTTAAAGCCCTCGCTGTGCTACGCGGAGGCGCAAAGCAAGCTCAATTTGGAACTGACGTTTCTCCTAAAGTGTTGATCGTTGCAGGTTTGACTTGTGGGAATCCTATTTTCAATCATCTGTTTAAAGACGATCCAGAAGGACTGATGCTCAAGATTGAGACATTCAAAGAGATCGTCAAGGATTATGCAGATCGTATCGCAACCTCAGTATTCATCGGAATTAGGTCTGGATATCTGAAAAATGAAAATGAAGTTAGAGAGTTAGCTGGCTCCTACATAATCGAACAGAACAAACTTGTGAAGGTGCCAGAAAAAGGAAGGGTACCACAAATAATAATAGAGGTTCTTACTCCGATTGAAGTAGCCCAGAAAATCGGGGAAAGTCTGCCTTGATCGTAACACAAGCTTTGCATGTGCGGTTTGAAGGGCTGACTGCTTCATTTCGACTTCCGCTGACCATTAGTGGCACACAAATAACCCTGCCCATGCCCTCATACAGCACCCTATTAGGGCTTATCAGTGCTTGTGCTGGCCGCATTATCAAATCAAAAGACACTAGAATTGGTTTTGAATTCAGATGTAGTTCTCGCTATCAAGAATTGGAGCGTAAAGATCGTCTAGCATTAAAGGGTGGCATGCTCAAGCCATTTAGAGATGAAAAAGCGCCAAGGGACTTTCGCCCTCACATAAAAACAACGCTTGAAGGTTCTACTGCATACTTAGAAGAGATACATCAAGGTGTAGGTTACAGGGAAGTTTATTGGCACCCGATTTTGGATCTTTACATAACAAACGTTGATTTGAGAAGTGCTTTCGAAAATCCAGCAGCCACACCCTGCTTTGGGCGTTCTCAAGATATAGCATGGATTGTTTTCATCAGATCAGTGGAGCTTGAGCCTATTGGAAGAGGAAGTTTAGGTCCTACTCTACTTCCAAAAATCCATATGAAGATACCTGGTCTCATAGTAAGACTACCGGAATTTATTGAAAATTCCAAAATGGGCTATTCGCGAGAGATCGGTCCGATGGGCATTTATCAAGCGATAAGCCCAATAGGCGATAAACGTTTTGATGTTGAAGGTGAGAATCTTTACCATTCATCCGATGCAGAAGAAGAGAATTATGCCCTCTACTTGCACCGATGGTTGGTCAGTTGATGAATAACATTTTGGCTAAGAGTTCGGGAGAAACCCTATATAAGCACACGATCGAATGTTTAAAGGTAGCACAAAATCTCATCGAAACGTCGCCTTTTTCTGATGAAGAAAAAATACATTTACGCCCAGAAGTTATCCTCGCTGTGGCATTACATGATGTTGGAAAAGCCGCGCGAGGATTTCAAGATGTCTTACATGGTAAACGTCACGATTGGCAGGGAAAAAGACACGAAATCTTATCAGCATCATTTGCTTCCGGAATAGATAGCGTCTCTGAAGCAGCTATCTTTGCGATACTAACACATCATAAAACAATTCCGCCTGATGGAATAACGGAGATGTCTGGAGGTCTTCCTTACGAGCAAATACCACTTAATGAGCAAACTTCTGTCTGGAAACAGATGGAAAGTGAATGGAAAGAAAATTATAGCCTGTTTCTTGAAGACTGGAAAAAAATATGCGTTTTTGTGAAAAACACTATGGGTATGACTCTACAAGATAACTGTAGGTTAAGCCCGTTATTTCTTAATCCTTCATGGCTTGAAAGAGGATGGGGACGAAGAGGGCAACGGAAGTTTTTCTCATTTGAGAATCGGTTTCACGCGTCATTGATTCGTGGTTTCGTAATATCTTCTGATCATCTTGGTAGTGCTCGGGAGACACCATTCAAAATTCCATGCTTTCGGGATTTTCGAATAACCAAGATAGGACAAAATCTAAGGCCATTTCAAGAGCATGCCCATAATATTATCGGTTCTGCTGTTCTTCGAGCACCAACAGGATCAGGTAAAACTGAAGCTGCCCTATTATGGTCTAGTAGAAATCAGAAATCTAATGGCAGACTATTCTATATGCTACCATATACTGCAAGTATCAATGCAATGTATAAAAGATTGAGATCGATTTTCGGCGAAACCGTTGGACTTGTTCATCATAGGGCAACAGCAGCGCTTTATAGTATGATGGAATCTGATACCGTTGTTTCTTCACGCTTTAATAATCAAGTTGTAGCAACAGCTCTTTCCAAATTGGGGCGCGAAATTTACTTTCCTATAAGGATTTGCACTGCACATCAAATACTTCGTCAAACGTTAAGAGGAAAGGGCTGGGAGAACATGCTTATTGAATTTCCTAACTCGTGCTTTATCGTTGATGAAATTCATGCTTATGATCCTAGAGTTGTTGGTCTCACTCTTGGATCAGCCCGTTTAATAAGTAAATGGGGCGCAAGATTCCTGTTTCTTTCCGCCACATTACCGTCTTTTCTCAAAAAATTAATAACTGAAGCCATGGGCGAGTTGCCATTCATTGAACCAGATCCTACAAAAGACGAAGACAGAAAAATACTAGACAAAAAGCGGCATGTTTTGGAAATCAAAGATAATTCTATTGTAGATTGCATTGATGTGATAGCCAATTCAATTAATAATAACCACTCTACTCTTATCGTTTGTAATCATGTAAAAACCGCTCAAGAAATTTATCGCATTTTGAAAAAAGAACTGCCGACTGAAGAAATCAAGCTTCTCCATAGCCAGTTTAATCAAAAAAATCGGAACGATATTGAGAACGAGATAGCCAAATCGTTACCGAAGGTTTTGATAGCAACTCAAGTTGTCGAAGTTAGTCTCGATGTTGACTTTGACCGAGCGTTTTTGGAGCCCGCCCCTATTGATGCTTTAATCCAGCGAATGGGCAGAGTTAACCGCGCAGGTAACAATTCCCCCGCGAAAGTAGTGGTCTTCACGAAACAAGTGAGCCGATATAACATTTATTGCGATTGCCAAGGCGAGGCGCATAAGAAAGATTGTAGAGTGGCATTATCCATTGAAGAACTGCAAAAGCTTGAGAACCCAATCAGTGAAAGAGATTTGGTAATCGCAGCGGATAATGTCTACAAAAACGGTTATCAGGGGGAAGACAAAGTCAAGTTTGAAGAAGGTTATAATCATCCAGATATTCATAATTTTGAATCTGAACTTCTTGCAGGCGCTTATCAACCTTGGGTGGAGAGCGTGATTGAAAGGACTGATGGCATTTGTGAGGTCCTCCCTATAAGTTTGAAGAATGAATATCTTAACAAACTAAGAGAAGGCTTGTGGATTGAAGCTAATTCGCTTCTGGTTCCATTAAGAGTTAAGAAACTTCACAGTCTCCAAAGTATTTTGCGCAAAGAAGAGGAGGATTTACTAGTGATAAATTGCCTGTATCTTCCAGATGAAGGCCTTAGAACTGAAGAAATCGCAGATGTTGAATAAATCTGTCTAATTATGTCTGTAACATCATTGTAGTTCTTGTGCATTAAAGTAGTTTTGTTTGTCCGTATGCTGCTGTTTTGTTTCCGCCTATGTTGGCGTATTCTGCGTATTGTGCGAGCATGTGGGTGGTTTTGTTCCACTGGTTTTCTTTGTCTTTCATTTCGTACGTGATCCAACCTGTGAAGCCTGTGGCTTTCTTGTTCCGCATAACCGCCAGCCGCGTCTGCAGCTCATACCTGTTTACACCGACATTCTTCGCCAGCCATTCCTTGTAATCTACGTACTCTTCCTTGGTAAAGCGCCGCTCGTCGCTGAACAGGTTCCAGCATCGCATCAGGCTCGTGAACACTTTCACGGCGTCAGGAAACATCCAATGATAACTGCTGTTCAAATTAGCCAAATATGTCGGCGTCCTAAAATCCAACGTGAACCCATCAACAGCCTCCGCTTCCTTCTCCAGATCCGCGTAGCTCTTACAATTCACATTCATAGACGCAATAGTGAAAGTCGTATCGAAAATCAGCGCGGTATTCTGCTTCTGGAAGAAACTGAGTAGATACTCCGAGTATTCGTCCTTCAAAAATCTGAAGCCGACTCTGCAAGGAAACAACGGGTCCAAAACGTAACCGTCCTCTGCGCGGCTTTTACTCCTAAACCGCAAAGGCGTCACGCTGTAAGGCTTGGACACGTTCAACTCATGCAGCAACCCAGACGCAGCAGGATCAACCTGCCGGATAAAATGCAGCAACAAACCCCGTGCGACATGACCTGTAAAAAATGGTAAAACAACAGGCTTCTCAGCATACATCTCCAAACCGATCTCAACAGGCAAACCGTTCAACTCCCATAGATGGGATTCTATCCAAATTTATTAACTAAGAGAAGCGTTAACAAGCTGCATAATTAAAACTTTCCAAAAAGAAGAAAAGACCGGATATGCCCTAACTTCATTTAGTCGAGGATTCGGGTTTCCGTTCTCACAAACTGACAACCAAGACCAAAACAGTCGGACTTGGACCCATTTGGGTATGGGGACGGGCAGCCCCACCATTCTCGAGCTGAATGCGTACCGTTAATCCACATCGTCTCTCAACCCCTCTCTTTCTTCTTGTCCCTCCAGTCCCTTCTTCCATGAGAACACTCACCACAATTTTTTACGACCATCTAAACACCAATGACTTTTGATGATACTCATGACGCTTGACAGTGAATAAAATGCTTTCTACATTATGGCACGCGTTGGAGTGGCTCTCATAGGCGTTACTGGCTTTGTATGCTTTCACTTCTGCTTCTCCGTGGTTCAATACGTATTTCAGTAGTTTCTTTGCAGGTTTCAAAAACCATACATGTGAGACTCTTCTCGATTCCCCTGACAAGCCTCAATTGGTCAATAACAAATTTTCCAACCGCATCGACATCTTTGGCTCTGAGTTTTATCAAGAGGTCCCAGTCCCCAGTGATGATGTAGACTTCTTGGACTTCTGGGAATTTTGCAATGTCTGAAGCTATTTCTCTCTGCGAGATCAGCTTGTCGTTGTCCTTGGTTTGGTAGGAGACAGAAGCCAAAATCAAGGCTGTTGCACTTAGGCCAAGTTTTCGTGAATTCAAGACGGCTCTATAATCCTTTATGATGCCTAACTCTTCCATGCGCCTTATCTTTGCAAAAACTGTCGTTATAGGTGATCCGATTTTTCTGGCAATTTCCCGACTGCTGAGTTTACAATCTTTCTGTATCAAGGCTAGGATTGCCAGATCTTTCTCGTCAAGCCTGGTTTCCATGATTGTAATTTTTACACTTTTGAGCCATAAATACTTTGCTTTTTCGAAAGACTTCCAACTTTTTTCATAAAAAATTTATTACTAACAGCGTGCATCTAATGCAGGTAATG
>Ga0315277_10013862_pt1 | contig 10033 bp, 5 predicted proteins | sample YL17G05_15_MG_FD_203695 | JGI IMG/M metagenome (GOLD analysis project Ga0315277, IMG submission 203695) | Sediment microbial communities from Yellowstone Lake, YNP, Wyoming, USA - YL17G05_15 | ecosystem: Environmental > Aquatic > Freshwater > Lake > Sediment | place: USA: Wyoming | collected...
ACGACACGGACGGTGACGGCGTGTCGGAGGTCTTTTACGCGGATGCCTATGGGAATCTCCACGGGGTGCGCTACAACGGTCTGCAATATGTGCAGTTCTGGACCGGATCGGTCGGTTGGTGTCCCTCGGAGTTGGCGATTGGAGACATCGACCGGAATGGCTCTTTGGAGCTGTTTGTGGGCGGTTCGGCTGGTGAATTGTCGGTCATCGGGCTCGACGACGCGTCTGTTGTGGATCTGGGGAAGTACCCGTCATCCGTGCATCTGTCCGTAGGAGACGTAACAGGCGACGGGGCTGCCGAACTCGTCGTCGCTGTTGATGACGGGCGTTTCCACGTGATCGCCCCCGAACCCTCGACGCTGGCTCTATTGAGCATGAGTGCTCTCGGCCTCCTGGTTTACGCTTGGCGAGAGGGGAGGCGACGGGCCAAGTCGGCCACCTGAATAGGGACGCCAGCGGGGGCAGAAGGGGCGCGAAGCGAGAGCGCGCTTCGCGCTTGCCCAAGGCTTTGGATTGCGGTAGGCTGCCGAAGGACGGAGGCCAGCCGGATGCCTGTTGCAGATTGCCCGAGCCGCAAACAGCTTCTCGCCTACCTGGTGGGTGCCGTCGAGGCGGAAGACGCAGAAGACCTGATTGCCCACGCCAGTACATGCCCATCATGTCGGGCCACGTTGGCGACGCTGGAGGACGGCGAGGATGCGCTGATCAGCCAGTTGCGTCGGCCTGCGGGAGAACATGCGTGCCTGGACGAGCCCCAGTGCCGGGAGGCCCTCGCCCGAGCCGAAGCCCTGGCGGAAGGCGGAAGGGGGTTGGGGGAAGGGGAAAGGGGGAAGGCAGAAGGGGGAAGCCGGCAGCCGACGCCCGAGTCGCTGCCCGTCGGCCAACTCGGAGAATACCGGTTGCTCGGGAAGTTGGGCCAGGGAGGCATGGGCACCGTTTATAAGGCCCTGCACACCGAACTGGACCGGGTGGTGGCCCTGAAGGTGCTGCCGATGGGCCGCCTGGCCGACGACCGGGCGGTTGCGCGGTTCAAGCGCGAGATCCAGGCCGCCGGCCGATTGGAGCATCCCCACATCGTCCGCGCGCTCGACGCCCGGGAAGTCGAGGGCACCCGCTTTCTGGTGATGGAGTACGTCGACGGGCTGGATCTGTCGGAGCTGGTGCAACGGTTGGGGCCGTTGCCGATCGCGGACGCCTGCGAACTGGTCCGCCAGGCGGCACTGGGACTGCAGTATGCCCACGAGCACGGCCTGGTCCACCGCGACGTCAAGCCCTCCAACCTGATGCTCACCCGGGACGGCCAGATCAAGGTGCTCGATCTGGGGCTGGCTCGCTTCCGTGCCGAGCAGCCGGCCGGTAAAGAGATGACCGACACCGGCCAAGCGATGGGCACGGCCGACTACATGGCGCCCGAGCAGGTCTCCGACAGCCGTGGGGTCGATATCCGGGCCGACATCTACAGCCTGGGCTGCACGTTGTACAAGCTGCTGAGCGGCCGTGCTCCTTTCAGCGGCCCGAAGTACAAGAGCAGTTATGACAAGATGACCGCCCACGTCCGTGAGCCGGTCCCGCCCATCGAGGACTCGCGCGAGAGAATCCCTGAAGAGCTGGTCGCCGTCATGAACCGGCTGCTGGCCAAGGACCCGGCCCAGCGGTATGCCACGCCGGGCGAAGTGGCCAAGGCGGTGGGGCGGTTTGCGACGGGTTGCGACCTGCCCGGGCTGTGGGCCGGCACCAAAGGAAAGGGGCAACCGCTGATCCGCGAGGGCCAATCGGGGGCCGCCACACCCGGGGACGAGGAGTCCGCCCAGGTGGCCACCCAGCGGAGCCATGTGTCTGAGCCGCGCCTCTCTCCGGTTTCTGCTGCCCGACGCTGGAAACCGCTCGCCATTGGTGTGTGCCTGGCGGCGTTTTGCCTGGCCGTGGGTTTGGCCTTCCAGATTGTCATCCGGATCATCAGGGACGGTCAGGAAACGACAGTCAGTGTGCCTCGCGGAAGCGAAGTTGTGATCGATTTGGAGGGCCAAGGCACAACACGCGCCAGCCCCCGTCCCAGGCCTGGCATACGAGTGCTGTTCCGAGAAGGCTTCGCCGGACCCGGGCCTGCCGTTCCCACGGGATGGAGAACGGCCCGGGGTCTGTGGGAGGTCCAAGACGGCGCGTTGGCCGCGCGGATGTCGGAGAACGAACCGTTCTACCCCGCCCTTGCCTTCGCGCCTGCGGCGGCCTGGCGCGACTACGCCGTCGAGTGCGAGATGCGTCTCGACCGGGCCGTCGGAGGCGTAGTCTTTCGCCACGACGAGGACGACCGGTTCTACGCCTTCCAGATCCGGCATGAGGAGGTAGGTGCGGGCGACCGGGATTATCCGGTCGCCCGGTTTCTGAGACTCTTCCCGCACCGGGACCCAAACGTGACACCAGACCTGGTCTACGCCAGCACCATCGTTGCCCAGAAGGAATACAAGCTGTCCCGGAAGGAGTATCACCGGATTCGCGTCCAGGTGAAGGGTAGCAGCATGTCGGCGTTCGTGGACGGTCTGCTCGTGCTGGAGGCCGAAGACCACCAGCAGCCGATCCCTCGAGGGGGCGTCGGGTTCATCGTCCTCGATGCGCGTTTCAACCCGCCGGTGGCCTTTTTCCGCAACCTTCGCGTGGAACAGATCGGTGAGGTGGTCAAGGATCAGCCGCCGTACCCTGCCGAACCGCCGCGGCTGGTCGCTGCCTGGGAGTTCAACGAAGGCCGGGGAACCACGGCGCACGATTCTTCCGGCAACGGCAACGACGCAATCCTGCAAGGGGGCGTCAGTTGGACGACAGGCCGGGACAAAGAGGGCAAAGCCATCACCCTGAACGGCAAGGACGGCTTCCTTCGCGCGCCCGACCACCCCTCGCAGTCCGGCATGAAGCAGTTGACAGTCCGCGCCTTGTTCAAGTTGCACCCGCTGCCGAAGGCTGCCGGCTCCCTGGTGGCGAAATGGGGTCCGGGGGGAATCGAGGACGACTCGTTCAATCTCGAGGCCTCCGCGGACGGGAAGCTGTTGTTTGTCGCCTACAACGGGACCCGGCTCGACGCCTACGGAGTCTGCTCAACACCCCTACCCCTGGACCAATGGGTGGAAGCGGCCGCGGTCTACGACGGGCTGCGCAATACGCTCTACACCCGCGTGGGGCAGGCACGCTGGACGAAGTACGAGGGCTTTGAAATGCCTACCGAGGCGCGGGGATTTGAGATTCGCGACACGGCTGAGCCGATCGAGATCGGTTGCGATCCGCTGCACCGCTGTTTCCTTCACGCCACGATCGACTGGATCCGGATCTATGCCGGGGCGAGGCCACCGGCGCCCGACGGCGAGTGATGCCTGGCGGCGGCTGGTTCGGCTCTACGGCCCGCTGGTCTATCTCTGGGCTCGGCAGTGTGGCCTTCAGGCGGATGATGCGGCCGACGTGCTCCAAGAGACGTTTGTGGCTGTGGCCGAGGGCGTCCAGAGGTTCCGCCGGGAGCAGCCGGGGGACACGTTCCGCGGCTGGCTTTGGACGATCACCCGCAACAAGATCCGCGATCACTCTCGCCGCCGCCGGCAAGCTGTTCGTGGCCGACACCAACAGTCACCTGATTCGGCTGATCGAGCTACCCGCATCTCTCCAGCAGAGTGGCACCGGCGTCTCGCCGGTGATCGCTGCTCCAAAGGTCTCCACCCTCTCGATCGCGGGCCTCAAGCCGCCAGCCCCCGCGCCGGCCGGCCGCGAAGCAGAGGTTCTCCCGTGGTGCAACCTCCAGATGGCCGATTCGGTCTTCTTGGTCGCCACGGCGCGACTGGTCGGTTTGGGGGCGGCCAGGCGATGGCTGTCCGGCCCCGAGGTCCTCCTGTCTGCGGGGCGCCTGCTGATCGCGTATGTTACCCGGGGCTTCGACATGTGCATGGCCAGCCAGGCACAGTTCGCCAGCGCGGGCATGGAAGCCGGCTGCGCGAGATCCCCGCACACGGCACTCCGCACCGGATCGCGTCACCAATCATGTGGTTCTGCGTTTCCGGAAATAAAAGAACCAGGCACTTGCGACCAAGAGAATCAATGCATTGATGACGAACATCAGCAGGAGCCGCCTGCGACCTGGCGAGGGTGGATCGCTGTGCAACAATTGCTCGTAATTCGACCCATCAAACTCCCCGGGGAGGATTGGTCTTACGTCGCCCCCTTCGCGGACAATGTACTCTTCGTCAGTAACGTAGTTGTGGACCCACGTCCCCGGCGGATAGGTCAGTTGAAACGTTGCGTCCGGGATTGGCTGATTAAACGTGTACTGCGTGACTGTCGCAGACCAACTGCTTTGGATGCTATGGGTTTTCTCGTGCAACGTCGCGATATTCCAAGACGTAGGGACCCAGCCGTACTCCTTGTCCTGAGAATACGATATCTCAACCTGCGTGCGGACCACGCCTTTTCGGCTGCGCACGTATCGGAGCGGAACGAAAGACCTGTCGCGGTCTACCCAGATCGTGTGGTCGAACCAATCTCCAGGATGTCGAAGAACCAGGCACGAGTGACCATCGACTACGCTCTTAGTCTCGGTCAGAGTAAGGCGTGCCTGATCCTCCACGACCCCTATCACCGGGTCGAAAGCTCGGTACACAAGCCTAATGGGGAACAAACGAACATCCTTGGCCGTGACTGATGCCTGCTTGGCAGTGATGTGCGCGTTAGGAAAGTCCCCGCCTTTCGGGAAGAACGTGTGTCGCAGTTCGCCGTCAAATACGTCGTTCGTCTCTGCCGATATGTATGCACTCCGTTCATCGGACCAGGCCTTCCCTTCATAGTCCAGACGAACACGACCGCTAGCGTCCATGACAAAAGTCGTTCTCGTTTCGAAGGAGGTGTCGGGAGGAACAGATCCTCTTTTCAATCCTGGAGGCAATGCAGCGACTCCCTTCTGAAACTGCACCCCCGACCATGAGAACTGGAGTGTCTTGATTTCGTTCTGCCGATGATCCCATGCTTCGATTATTGCTCTTAACTCACCACTACTACCGAACAGCGCGCCGCAACGGCTGGAGGACGAGAGCAAGACCCCCACAACAATGACTCGCTCGATGGCTCGGTGTACACTTAGCGAATTCACGGACTGGCCTCCCTTGGCAAACCAACATAGTTCAGTCGCGTACGGATCCGTCTACTACCATCTCTCTCGCTTGAAATCAGAAAGTCGACGGCACTGGACTGGCTACCAGTGTCGGTTATCCGCTGACGAATCCGGTACTGGTGGCCCTCGGCAAGATCGCCGCCAAGAGCTTCAACCGACGTTTCTTCGCAGTTGGCTTGGGCGGAACTAAGGGAAAAAGGCGTTCCCGAACGCGAACGCAAGACCACAGTTGTCTGGAGTTCTCTCCCGACCGGTGTAGGTCGCAACAAAATCAACGGCGGAACGACTTCAACATCGTCAAGCACGACGCCACTGACGGGTACGGTAACTGACGGGAAGAACTTCTCGGCAACTGGAATCGCGCTAAGGTGGACCTGGCTCTCGAAGGGTCCCAATGGCAAGTCCGTATTTGGCGTCAAGGTTACAACTCCCGAATACTCTGTCTCCAAGGATGCGGCGGTTGACACGCAGGGTGGCTCTGCCCACGCCTCGACTGCCTTAAGAGGCACAGCCGACTCGAAACGGAGCACTTTCGGGCTGAATCGGCCCCCTGTCGTCTCCTGGTCGTGTTCCCGAAAGAAGATCTCTTCGTCGGAGACCGCGAGAGGGATCCTGGCCCGGGCCTGCAACATGAACTCGCGACGTTCTGTCTTGTTACCTCTCTTGATCAATGGAGAAATCCACAATGAGAATGGGCGGATTTCGCCAATCGATTTGGCGGGGCGGCAAGGTCGTAGGTCCACAATCAGCGTGACTTCAACCGTGGCTCTTGGCGAAATCGTAAACGACGGGGGCTCAAGCGCTGCACACCGGCATGACTTTCCGATTTCCACAATCTCGATTTCATCATCCGTTTGGTTGGCAAACCGAACCGGCCACTTGAAATCCGCCTGCGCCCATACCTCACCGACGTTAAGGGGTGTCACAGAGACTACCGATCCTCCGCTGCTCTTAGTCCAGACGAATAGATCCGCAGAGACAAACCACAAGGTCACGCCGGTAGCGGATAGAAGCAAGAGAACGCTCAACCGAACCCGCGATCGCACGATCTGCAACATGAGACGTGCTCCCAATGCCATATGAGTGGTAACGCAGAAGAGCCCGGCCGCCGCGCGCAACCTAGGGTCGACTCCACGTTGGCAGCGCACGACCCGCCGGGCCCTTCCCCCCATAGATTCCCACGCCAGGGGGGGCGGCCATGAACTCCTAACCCCCGGCCTCTCCAGGCCGCGTTAGTACGAATAGCACTTTGTGTCAATGGGGACGGATCCCGAAGTAGCCGTTGTGTTTCCCTCAACCGTGCCGGTCACCCAATTAACCCCCTCCGCATAGGGACAATCCGGGTCGAAACCCTCATAGCATTGGTACGAGACCATTTTCTGGTTGTAGCTCCTCCCCATCGTCGGTGCCGTGGAACACGTGTGCCAGTCTTCTGCTGACTCGTGGGCTACCGACTCCGCATAATAGTAATACACCCCGTAGTCTGCTCTATCCCAACCCCGCGAAGTGCCACAGCCCAAGTTGCACCCCTGGCCACAAGTCGGGTCACCTCTTGCCCCGTACGCCCCGAGGTACGCAATCAAGACCGCGGCGAGCAAGGCAACCGCCGGAGCCATACGCGTTCTCGACCATGCAAAGGTCATAGCATTTCCTCCTTTGTGCTTAGCGACACCGCAAATGAGTCTCCAATCTCCTAACCGCAATGCACGGCGCGCGCCTCATTCCACAACGATTTGTTTCGCGCGTCCCGCACAAGGGCCCGGTTTCCTCCAGTAGACGGACGAGCGCCTTGGCTGTCCCTTGACTACTTTGCCCCAGGACCGGGTCGCTCGCCCACTTTTGGCGGACCACGACACCACAAGCCCGCCCACAGCCTCTTCGCTAGACGTATGCCCTGATCCGCGCTCATCTCAGACCGCGTCCAATGGTCATTCCCAGTTCTCAGCGGTGTTGCAGACAGCAAGGACTCTTCGCTCACTCACGCGCAACATTGTGGGCGTAAGCAGGGACCACTTTTTTGTGTTGCTTAGACGGCCCAAGCTGCAAGAGCTGCCTGCAAGGCTCACCCTATCGCCAGGGGGTGCGTACGGGAACATCTCGACTAGGGCAATCCGCGTCACACCCGGACAATGCCCTAACTCTTGCGCTAGATGTTCATACCTCAGAACCGCATCTTGGCAATTTGGGCAATCGTGATGGTACAGTACGACGATCCACCTTCCGCGTGCAAGCCGATCACCGATGTCGATGTGCTTCAACAGGGGAAACGGCTTGCCGACCCAGCCTTCGGGCTCCAGGACGACGAACTCGCTGTCGCCGAAGATGTCGCCGGAGTCCTCGAGGACTGCGGGACGATAGGTTGCCATGGCCAAGCCGCCGGGGAGACCTGCCGCCACAAACAGGCCGAAAACCCAGCGGAGGCGCGCCCTCACCCCCGGCCCCTCTCCCGGAAACGGGAGAGGGGAGGCGAATGCCCTCACCCCCGGCCCCTCTCCCGCGGGCGGCAGAGGGGAGATTGTTTTCTGTCTCGGCGGGCGAAAGCACATAAGCGCGGCCACTGCGGCTAGGTCGAGGATCAGTGTGTACCAGGGGCTGACCGGCACGCGGCCGAAACAGCCGCAGGTGGCCTCACCCGAGAGGGCCTTATAGAGCGAGACGCAGGCGAAGGCAGCAAAGCACAGAAGCGCGGCCTCCCATGTGCGTCGCGCATAAAGCCCGCAGCAGAGCCACAGGCCGAAGAAGAGTTCGAACTCGACGACGCCGATCAGGAACCAGCGGGAAGTCAACAGACCCCTTTCGGCCAGCGGCTCGGTGGCCAACTGGTGGCCCTTCAGCGCGGCGGCCGTGAGCAGAATCAGCCCGAGGATGACGCGGAGCACATTGTAGGGCGTGATGCGCAGATTCCAGAGGGGGACAGTCCCATTTTCGCTGCGCGAAAATCGGGACAGTCCCCTATTGGCTGCTTGCCCACTGAAAACCCGGCCGAGATGAACTGTGGGGCTGCCCATGGCTGCCCTCCTGGTCCCGGCGGCAAGGGTGACCGGCTCCGGGAGGTGAACGTCTCGGACCGCCGGGACAGACCGACTCTGAGCCTACCTCTGCGCCGCAGAATGGTCAATGGTCCGAGACGATTTTTTGGCCGCAAGACTCGGGAAAAGTTCGACGTCCGCCCAATCCGCGCGTGAATCTAGGGGGGGGCAAGCCTGGTAAGCGATCCCCATAGATCGGGTTAGCACAGACGTGGGAATTGATGATTGTTGATTGATGATTGATGATTGAAAGGTGAAGACTCGACCCTCAACCCTCAACTCTCAACCCTCAACTCTCAACCCTCAACCCGCGACCCCCACCCTGGACATCTGCCGGGTGGCGCGGTAACATCAAGCGTTGGCGCTTCGCACGGAGAGCGACTAGCGGCGACCCGGTTTTCATCGGGGGTCTGCCCATGAACGACTCGTCTACACCCAATCCGGCGTTGGCGGAAGGCCGGCCCGACCACGCTGGCGTTTTCTGGTGGCCGCGTATCGAGATCGGCGGGATCACTTACTGCTCCACCGCGCTGCTCGTGCTCCTGGGCGTTTTTCTGGCGCTGGATTTCTTCGAGGGCGTCGGCCAGCGGCTTTCGCCGCGGAAGATACCCGTCAGCGACGACCCGTTTCTGGTGGCCACTACGCATTGGGATGGGCAGTGGTGCCTGCAGGTCGCCTCGGAGGGCTACTTCTACGATGCCGACAAAATGTCGAACGTGGCTTTCTTCCCGCTCTATCCGATGTTCGTGGCAGCGGTGTTTCGCGCCACGGGAATACCGCTGGAATGGGCCGGGCTGGTGGTCGCGCACGTGTTGTTGATCGCCGCGTTCGTCTTGCTCGCGGCGTACGTGGCTCAACGTTACGCGCGGGCCTCGCCGCAACTGGCCGTCTACGTGGTGCTCGCCTTCGGTCTGTTCCCCACGACCTTCTTCCTGCGGATGACCTACAACGAATCGACGTTCCTCGCGCTGGCCCTGCTGGCCATGTTCGGCATGGAGCGGGGCTGGCGGCCGGTCGTGGTGGCAGTCATCGTCGGGCTGGCGACCGCAGCGCGGCCCGTGGGCGTGGCGCTGGTGCCGGCGCTGTGGCTGTACGTTTGGCACCGTGGGGAGACGGGCCCTCACCCCCGACCCCTCTCCCGAACGCGGGAGAGGGGAGGCGCGGACCCTCACCCCCGGCCCCTCGCCCGTGACGGGGAGAGGGGAGACGCGGGCCCTCACCCCCAGCCCCTCGCCCGTGACGGGGAGAGGGGAGACGCGGGCCCTCACCCCCAGCCCCTCTCCCGGATACGGGAGAGGGGAGTGTTGCGCCGGCTCGCGCCAATCATATATCTGACGCCGGTGGCGTTGTGGGGGCTGCTGGCGTACATGGCCTTTCAGTACGCCGAGTTCGACGAGCCGCTGGCCTTCGCCAAAACCCAGAGCCACTGGCGGAGGCGGCCGGCTGAAAGCTGGGGCGAAAAGGCCCTGGCCCTGGCCGCCTGGGAGCCGATCTGGTCGGCCTACATGCCTTCGTCGCCGGGCTACACCGCCCGCCGCGGGGCAGAGGTTCCCGCGTGGTGCAACCTGCAGATGGCCGATCCTGTCTTCTTCGTCGCCACGGCGGCGCTGGTCGGATTGGGGGCGGCCAAACGGTGGCTTACGGGCGGAGAGGTCCTCCTGTCCGCCGGGCTGCTGCTGATCCCCTACGTTACGCGGGGCTTTGAGATGTGCATGGCCAGCCAGGGCCGGTACGCGAGCCTGGCCTTTCCCGTGTATCTCGTATTGGGTCGGTTGCTCTGCGGAGCGCCGCTGGTGGTGTCGGTGGCGGTCTTTGCGATTTCGGCGGTCTACCTGGCGATCTACGCTGCGCTGTTCGCCGCAGGGTA
>Ga0315277_10013863_pt1 | contig 10032 bp, 15 predicted proteins | sample YL17G05_15_MG_FD_203695 | JGI IMG/M metagenome (GOLD analysis project Ga0315277, IMG submission 203695) | Sediment microbial communities from Yellowstone Lake, YNP, Wyoming, USA - YL17G05_15 | ecosystem: Environmental > Aquatic > Freshwater > Lake > Sediment | place: USA: Wyoming | collected...
TCTGGAGCCGACAACAACCTTTCCGTCAGCAGGCGGCAGAGCGCTAGTCGCTGCGCATCCGGGGTCAGGCTTTCACCAGCCGATTCCCCCATGAGCTTCAGCGCCTCCGCCACCTGGAGCTTGCGCGTCACCTTCAGATCATGCCCGACCGCCAGTTTGGTTGCGCAGCGGGTGCCGCAGCCGTCGATCACGATGAGCGGCAGTTCCAGTGCCTTCGCGTACCGTTCCGGGAGGTTGTTGAAGAGCACCGGGCAGACCAACTCTCCCTGGCACGCATCCACGACAGCGAGCGCGATCTCCCGGGCCAGCGGACCGACGGCCTTGTCGAGACCATTGCAGGGAAGGACTGCGAATCGCTCAGCCATCGCCGCCCTCCGCCTCTGCTCGCAATCGCTTGATCAGCTCGATTGTCTCAGGCTTGCCCGGAAACGAGAGGGCATCCGGTCCGCACGTCTTGGCGCAGGCGCGACAGAACACCACACAGTTTGTGGGATTCGCCACCACCAGCTTCGGATCGCCTTCGCGCCGCTCGTACACTTGATGGGGGCAGAACTTGTCGCACTCCATGCAGAAGTCGCACTTGCTGTAGTCAATGGTCGGGTACCAGGGAATCTTCTCCCTGGGCACGCCCATGAAGGTGTCGTCGCTCATGTCGGCTGCTCCTGCGCGGCCAGCGCATCCGCGACCTTTTTCACCGCCTCATCGGTGGTCATGTCCCGGATGTCCAGCGGCACAAGGTCGGCCTTGATATCCATGCCGGCCGCGGCGAACGCGTCTCGGAACATCTTGTATTGCATGTTAGGGGCGCAACCGGCGACGATGACTCTACGATGCGCCTGCAGGAAGTCGGCGAGAAAGCGATCTCCATCCTCCTCACACAACTGCGGGTGGATGAAGCCATACTCGACTGGCAGTTCTATCCGCACCCGGTTGATGAAGTCCCAGATGTCCATCTTCGCGAACCCCGGGCACTTGCCGGTGCATACGCACATGATGAGGCCGGGCTTGTTGCTCTCCATGATCTGACCTCTCTCAGCCAGCGATCAGCTTTTTGATTTCTTCAGGCGAGAGCACCCGCCCGGCCGCCTTCACCACGCCATCCACCGCCAGCGCGGGAGTGGCGAGGATGCGGTACTTCATGATCTCCTTGATGTCCTCGACCTTCTCGATCTCAACGCCGTCGGCGCCGGCGACCGCCTGCTCCGCATTGGCCAGCAGTTGTTTGCATCGCGGGCAGCCCGTGCCGAGTATCTGTAGTTTCATCACACTCACTCCTATGTCACGGATTGTCAGAAGACCAGGTTGAACAAGAAGCCAACCACCAGAATGCCGGTCCCCACCACCCCGATGAAGACGGCGATCAGCGGCCAGCGGAGCACCTTGCGCAGGATGATGGTCTCGGGCAGAGAGAGTCCGATGACAGCCATCATGAAGGCGAGCACCGTGCCGAGGGCCGCCCCCTTCTCTAGCAGTGCCTGCACCACCGGGATGATGCCCGCGGCATTGGAGTACATGGGAATACCCAGCACCACGGCCAGCGGGACCGACCACCACGCGCCTTTGCCCATGAACGATGCCATCAGCCCCTCCGGCACGTAGCCGTGGATGCCCGCCCCCACAGCAATGCCGGCGATCACGTAGGGCCACACCCGACCGACGATTTCGCGCACCGCAGTGCGCCCTCTGGCGAGCCGCGTGCTCCAGTCAAGGCGCTCCTCCACGAGGTCGGCCTTCTCTGGCCCCTGCAACTCGTACACCCAGGGCTCAACATGCCGCTCCAGCCGCAGTCGCCCGATGGTCCAGCCGGCCACAATCGCGATCAGCAACCCGGTCGCCAGGTAGAGACCGGCCACCTTCAGCCCGAACATCCCGAACAGCAGCACGAGGGCGACCTCGTTGATCATGGGCGCGGCAATGAGGAACGAGAAAGTCACTCCCAGCGGGATGCCGGTTTCGACAAATCCCAGGAAGAGCGGCACTGCCGAGCACGAGCAGAAGGGAGTAACGATCCCGAGGGAGGCGGCGAGCACGTTGCCCACGGACTCGCGTTTGCCGGCCAGGATCTGGCGGGTCCGCTCCGGGGTGAAGAACGTCCGGATCACGCCCACGCCGAAGACGACCAGCACCAGCAGCATCAGCACCTTCGGCACTTCGAAAAGGAAGAAGCTGACGCTGGAGGCGAGATGGGTGCCGGGGGTCAGCGAGAGCAGCCGGTAGGTCACGAAGTCGGCGACCGGCTGCAGCACCCGGTAGAGAGCCCACCACAGTGCTAGCCCAAGGAGCAGCCTGACAGCCGGAGCCGCCTGCCGCCAGCGGCACATGAGATCGCAGCGTTGCTGAGTTCGGCGCGATCCAGAAATGGCAAGTTCAGTCACTGGTCTTCCCACCGTTCACCTCACGAGCGCGGCCACTCGGTCCTGCGTCTCGGCGTTGTGCTGGATGACAGCATCCACGCATCCGAAGAAGTGCAGTATGCAGGGCACTTGCAGTCGGTAGAAGACGCGCAGGCCCTCTTTGCGGTGAGCGACGACACCGGCGGCCTTCATCACCGCGAGGTGCTTGGAGACGGTGGAGATATCCCCACCCGCGATCTGCTGCAACTCGCACACGCACACCTCGCCGTCCGCAAGCGCATCGACGATGGCGAGACGCGTGGGGTGCGCGAGGGCCTTGATGATGCGAGCGCGGTGTTCGTACAGCTCTCGGTTCATAGATTGTTTCTCCTGACTATTGGGCATTATAGCCAAATAATGTGAACGAGTAAACCCCGCCATGGGAAGAACCTGTGAAGGGGAGCTAGCGCCCGCCAGTACGGAGCACGGCGGCAAACTCGTGCGGCAGGTCGGTCGCCTCGATGGCGCGGGCGGCGGCCTCTACATCATAGACGACGCGCGGGAAGGTTGCGGTCACGTCATCGCCCAACTCGACCAGGGCATAGCAGGCGCGTGGATCGCCGCCTTTGGGCTTGCCGGCGCTACCAACGTTGACCAGGTGGGTCGAGCCGATGCGGCGGTGGTAAGGAAGGTGCGTATGCCCGCACAGGATAACGTCGGCTTCGAGGTCGGCGAACATCCGCTCCAGGCTGCGCTCGGGACGATTCTCAAACAGGTACTCATTCAACCGTCGAGGACTCCCGTGCACACACAGCACGCGCCAGCGGCCGAAGGTGAAGCGCAGCTCCCGCGGTAACGTGCGCAGCCAGGCCTTGTTCTCCGGCGTCACGTGCGCCTGCGTCCACTTCAGCGATCGGTCGCCGCGGGCGATATCCTCTGGGGTCGTGTAGGCGCAGCCGCACTCCTCCCGGTCGAAGCCCACGCCATCGTCGTAGTTGCCGGCGAGGGTGGCGATGCCAGCTGCGCGGACAGCCTCGATGACCTCGTTGGGGAAGGCGCCGTAGCCGACAAGATCGCCCAGGCAGACGATCTGATCGGGCGCGCGCCGGCGGAGGTCTTCCAGGAGCGAGTCCAGGGCATGCTTGTTCGCGTGGATGTCGGAGAACGCAGCGAGCAGCATATCTTTCCCTCTCGGCAACGATCAGGACCCTGAAAGAGGCCCCTCGAAGACAGGCTTGCAGCCCGACTTTAGGTGCAGCTCTATCTTGTGTTTGACGACGCGCTTGAGGAACTCAAACGCCCCCCTTTCGTCACGGTCCATAAGCAACTCCTCGAGCTGCATCTGTTCGGCCTCATCGAGGGTCAGCGTGACGTTCGGCATGGGGCGCACCTCCGTGATCTGCAACAGCCCGTCGTGGTCAGTTCCGCTCACTCGGGCCGCGCCGCGACGGGGAGCCGCATGGTATTGCGCGCGAAGTCGCGCATATGCTTGTCTCCCGATCGGCTGACGGCCTCCGCCAGCTTCACCGCCTCCTGTATCTGGTCCTCGTCCACGCCGAGCTGGCGTGCTTCCGCCAGATGGTACTCAAGGCACGGCTGGCAGTGTCCGGCCACCGCGGCCGCGATGCCAACCAGTTCGGTCGTGACGACATCCAGCGAAGCCATGCGCGTCTCCTCCCCGGCCGGGCTAACCCTTCTCCATGGTGATTGTCACATCTCGGGGCAGCGCGACGCCGGCGGCCGCCTGCATCGCCTTGAAGATCCCCACCGGCACCGCACACCCGGCACAGCAACCCGAAAGCGACGCTCGGACGGCCGACATTACCACACCATCAAAGCCCTTGGCGATCTCGTCGTACCCGTCGATCTCCTTGCCTGCCAACGCCTCCGCCAGGCCGGCCGTCTTCTGGCAGTCGGTCTCGATCGTCAGTGTCACCATCTGATCATCGGGCGAGTCCGCAGTCACCGTGGTGGTGAAGCCGCAGACGCCCGCCTGTATCCGCGCAATACACTTCATCCCTGCTCTCCCTGCTTCCGAGCGGTCACGTGAATGCTCGTCACCACGCCGGCCAACTCCGACTCGCTCGATCCTTCGCCGCAGCAGTCACCTGCGAGCAGCGCGGCCGCGTCCGCCTCCGACACAACTCGCACCTCCCGCAGCCCGGCTGCCGTCATTGCCGCCAAGTACGCGCCTCGCTCCAGCGCGCCCGACACGCACGAGCAATAGGCTGCCTCGCTCGCTCTCAGGCGCTCCGGCAGCGGCCCGTCGAGCACGATGTCCGACACCGCGAGTCGCCCGCCCGGTTTGAGCACCCGCACGATCTCCCGGAACGCCTTCGCCTTGTCGGGCACGAGGTTGAGAACGCAGTTGCTGATCACCAGATCGACCGAGCCATCCTCCACCGGCATGTTCTCGATATCGCCGAGTCGGAACTCGACATTGGCATCACCCCCCGCCGCCGCGTTGTCCCGCGCCTTCTCGATCATCTCCGGCGTCATATCGACTCCGATAACATGCCCCGTCGGCCCAACTCGGGCGGCAGCCAGGAAGGCGTCGAGACCCGCTCCCGAGCCCAGGTCCAGCACCGTCTCGCCCGGCTTTATGCTCACCAGCGCAATCGGATTGCCGCACCCCAATCCTAGGTTCGCTCCCTCTGGAACCGCGGCCAGATCCTGCTGCGAGTATCCAATGCGCTCGGCCGCGATCGCCGCCGGGTCACCGCAGCAAGAGGCCTCGCCACAACAGCCTTGCTGTGCGCCCGTGGCGATCGCTCCGTAGCGTTCCTTCACCCATTTCTTCGCTTCTGACATGCTCAGTTTGCCTCCCATTCGATACGGCTTCGTCTCAGCCGCGCCTGGCCCGCTCCGGCCTAGCGTGTGGTCACTGCTTCGGTCGCGCTCACTCGGCCCTCGACTAACCTCAGTTGCCGCTCTGCCCTTGCCGCCAGGAGCGGGTCATGAGTGACCATCACGACTGTCACCCCCTCCTGATGCAGTCCCTCGAGGTGGTCGAGCATCTCCTCGGCGAGCGCGGGGTCGAGGTTGCCCGTCGGCTCGTCGGCCAGGATGAGCCGCGGTTCGTTGGCCAGGGTCCGGGCCAATGCCACCCGCTGCTGCTGGCCGACACTCAGCTCCGAGGGCTTGTGCGAGAGCCGGTCTCCCAGCCCGACTTGATCGAGCAACTCCTCCGCCCGGGTGCGTTGCCGGGCCGGCGGAAGACCACTCAGATAGAGCGGCAGCTGCACGTTCTCCAGCGCGGTCAAATACGGCACCAGATTGAAGGTCTGGAAGACGAAGCCAATGGTCTTGAGGCGCAGCGCGGCCGCCTCTTCGTGATTCAGGTCATAGACGGAACGCCCGTCCAGCCAGACCTTCCCTTCAGTGGGGCGGATCAGGCATCCTAGAGTCAGCAGCAGCGTGCTCTTCCCGCAGCCGCTGGGCCCCATGATGCTGACGAACTCGCCCTCGGCTATCTCCATGCTCACGCCATCGAGCGCCAGCACAGGCCCCTCGCGACGCTGGTATCTCTTTGTGATGTTCTCGGCTTTGATCACCCGCTCATCCTTCCCGCAGAATCTCAGCCGGATCTAATCGCGCTGCTTTGGCGACTGGCAGGGCACTTGCGATGATCGACACCGCGACGGCCAGCAGCGTCGCCCATCCCGCTAGCGCAGGCAGAGGAAGCACAGGGACCCCGGCGATCCTCGGCCCCAGTCCAACGGCAAGAATCGTCCCGAGTCCGTACCCGGCCAAGCCGCCCACCAGGCCGAGCAGACCGGATTTCATGAAGAAGACGCTTGAGATCCGTCGCCGCGTCGCCCCCAGCGCCAGCAGAGTGCCGATCTCCTTGCGCCGCTCGTAGACGTTCGCGAGCATGTAATTGGCGATGCTGACCGCTCCCACCAACAGGATGATGACCAGGAAGATCACAGAGAAGCGCTCCATCATGGTGTTGGTGCTGAGTTGGGTCTGGGCGATCTGCTTGATCGTCACGACCTTCGCCTCCGGCAAGAGCCGGTTCAGCCCGTCGATCAGGCCCTTGGAGATCTCCTTGCAGCAGCCGATCATCTCGATGGCGTTCACCACTTGGCCTCGACCAAAGAGCCGCTGGACCGTATGTAGGTGGGCGAAAACTCGCGTGTCGTCCACAGTTCCGGTACTCGGCAGCACCGACTTCACGGTGAAGCTCTCGCCCTTGATCGGCAATGTCGAGCCCACCTTCAGCCCAAAACGGCTCGCGACGTCATTGCCGATCATCACCTCTGCGCCACCAAGCTCTTGGACCACCACCTGCCTAGCTCCGGCCGCGCTGCCGCCGCCCTGCGCGCTGCCGCCCAGCGCTTTTGCCACGGCCCCAGGTACGACGGTACCGCATCCCTCCGGCCGGGCGAAGATGCCATCGGCGGTCTGCCAGGCGGGTTTCGACTTGAACTCGTTCTTGGGCAGAATGCCGGTGAGGTAGACCCGCTGGCCATTGAGCGAGATCGCTTCGGTCAGCTTGGGAGAGAGGTTATCGACGCCCTGGAGCTGGGAGGTGGTGATGTCATCGATGTAGCTCTCGGGCATCACGTACTCGCCGAAGTCGGCCGTGTAGTAGTTGGTGACGGTCGCTCCCTTAGGCAGGATGAGCACGTTCGCGCCCAGATTGTCGAGCTCCTGGGCAACGGCCTTTTCGGAGAAGTGCGACATGGTGCGCACCGCAACGATCACAGTGATCCCCAGCGCGATCGCCACGAAGCTCGTCACGAGCTGGCTCTTGCGCTCCCGCAGTTCTCTCAATACTAGACGGAAGGTGGTCAACCTGATCTCCCTCTCACTGGCAGCCGGAGGGGCCGCAGCTACCACTACTGCACGAGGAACTGGCGGACTGGAGTTTCTGGAGAAGCGCCTCCTTCGTGGTCGCTCCGGCGAAGGTACCCACCATACTCCCCGGCGGGGCCAGCAGCACGATGGTGGCCTCTGCGGGAGCGGCACTCATCCGGCAGCGCTTGAGCAGGTCGGTTTCCCGGCTCGGGTCGGCCATCACCAGCACGGCCTGTCCACCCAGCTTCTGGTCCGCGACGAACTGCTCGGCCGCGCGCTTCGATTCGCGGTTGTGCTTCGTGGCGGGACCCTGCAGGCACAGTGCCACCACCTTCCTGTCCTGCAGTGCCTTGGTCACCTCGGCAACCTTTGGGGAGACGAAGGCGCTGGCCAGCGTTGCCTCATCTACTGGCTTTGTGAAGCCGCGGATGGTCGCTCCATTCGGTGCTATCACGAGAGTAAGAGGTAACGGTGCTTGCTGAGCGCGGAATCTCTCCACCAATCCTGCCTCAGGCTTCGCGTCGATATCGACAGACAGCAGCACCGCCTTCGTTTTGAGCTTGCCCTTTGCACGCTCCAAGGTGGCGCGCATCGTCTCCGAGGCCTGCTCCTTGGGACGATAGAAGAGCACGAAGGAGTACTTGCCGTCCTTCCCCGCCTGCACGATCGCATTCCCAACTGGGGTGGCCGGGAACCCGGCCGGGGCGGTGCGGCTGGAAGCCGTTGCCTCAGGCGTGCGCGCGGCCTGCGCGGCGGCCGATCCCTTCCCGCAGCCGGTCACCCAGACCAAGCTCAGCACCGCCAGCGCGACGGCACCGCCGATCACCCAGCTGGCCCTCCGAATGCCCTTCATCCGTTCCCTTGCTTTCGCCATCATCTTACCTCCATACCGCCTTCTCGGCGCTCGGCGTCGAGTGTTCTCTCGTCGTCAGATCCTTGTGACCGACGCGGCCCGCTGCACTACTGCTGCCAGATGCGTGCAGACGCTCCAACTACCCCTCGGGCCTGTAGGCGGAAGCCTCGCGGGAGCGAAGACCCTGCGCCCATTGGCGCACCCTCGCTAGGGCACCGCGCAGCGTTTCCGAGTCACCGCCTTCCGCCAGCGTGTAGCCCAGCAACAGCGTACTGGCCTGCACTCCCGTGGGACACCACTCCTCCTTGGGCCTGACCCACCACAGGCCCGGAGGTGGCAGGTCGGACTTGCGGTACCGGCACCACCGCTTCATCTCCAGGCCCAGCCCGGCGCAGACCCGGTAGCACGGGCACTCGATGACCTCGTCTTGCGGGTCCACGGAGGCACCCCTTCGGAACCAACGACTCCACATGGACATGTCCTCACGCGCTCAGCGCGGCCTCGGCACGAACAGCACCGGTCGCGAGGCCCTACGGGCGATGCCGTTGGCCACGCTGCCCAGTGTCAACTCAGAGACAAATCCTCTTCCCTGGCTTCCCATAACGATGAGCGAGAAATCCCCTTTCGCGAGCGCATCAAGAACCACCGGCAGGGGCAGGCCGAACTCGAGCTTGATATCGACCTCACTCGCACCCTGCTGCAGCAGGCGGCCGCGCAGTCGCGCCAGTCGCTCCGTGTCGATCTCGTTGAACTCCTCCAGCCGCGGCAAGAGGTGGGGTGAGAGACGGGACTTGTCCTGGACATGCAGTAGCGTGACGCGGCTTCGCGTCGCTCCCACGATGTGTTGCAGGTAGTGAAAGGCCTGCTCCGCGGTCTCCGAGAAGTCGGTCGGAAAGAGGATACGGTCGAATAGCTGAGTGCATGCCAGCCGACAGGAATCGCCTTCTGCGGCCGCGGCTACCTCGACGCGCACCAGTAGCACCGGCTTCGTCGTGATCCCGAGCACTCCCAGGCTGACACTGCCGGCCAGCAGCCCATGCAGTAGGCTCCTGCTGTGCGATCCGATGACGATGGCGGAGACATCCTCTTCATCTGCTCGATCGGCAAGCTTATGTGCCGGTATGCCGGTCATCACTTCGGCGCGCACACGAAGGCCCTGCGATTCGAGCAATCCCTTTTGACGCGCCAGCTCCGGCTCAGCCTGCTCTGTCAGCGCCTCCGCCAGGCCCACGCTATGGGCGACGTAGACGACGTGAGTGAGAATGACCTCCTCCAGCCCCAGAGGCTTGAGCTGTCCCAGACAGGACAGCACCGCATCGGAGGCCGGTGTGAGATCGGTTCCGGCCAGAAGCTTACGAAACATGGCTCGACTCCTCGACGGCCCGGAGACTGGCCGGCTGCCCCCGGAAATAGCGCCGCTCGAAGCCCAGCGACACTCGCACCAAGCTGATCAGCACCGGCACTTCCACCAGCGGTCCGATCACCGCGGCGAAGGCCGCCCCGGAGTTGATCCCAAAGACCGAGACGGCGACCGCGATAGCGAGTTCGAAGTTGTTGCTGGCGGCAGTGAAGGACAGGGTGGCGGTCTTGGCATAGCCCGCCCCAATGCGGTGCCCCATCCAGAACGACACCAGGAACATCACCACAAAGTAGATCAGCAGGGGGACAGCGATGCGCAGCACGTCGAGGGGCAGTTGCACGATGTACTCGCCCTTGAGCGAGAACATCACCACGATGGTGAAGAGCAGGGCAATCAAGGTGATGGGGCTGATGCGGGGGATGAAGCGACGCTCGTACCACTCCCGACCCTTCGCGCGCAGCAACACAACCCGCGTGAGCAGGCCCCCGAAGAACGGGATGCCCAGGTAGATGAGCACGCTCTGGGCGATGCTGCCCATGGTGATCTTGCTCAGGTCCACGCCCCCGAAATCGAGCCCTACCAGCGGAGGCAGCACCTTGATGAACACGTAGGCGTAGACCGCGTAGAAGAGCACCTGGAAGATGGAGTTGAAGGCCACCAACCCGGCGGCGTACTCATTGTCG
>Ga0315277_10013864_pt1 | contig 10032 bp, 8 predicted proteins | sample YL17G05_15_MG_FD_203695 | JGI IMG/M metagenome (GOLD analysis project Ga0315277, IMG submission 203695) | Sediment microbial communities from Yellowstone Lake, YNP, Wyoming, USA - YL17G05_15 | ecosystem: Environmental > Aquatic > Freshwater > Lake > Sediment | place: USA: Wyoming | collected...
ATTCACATTCCTTGATTGATACTGAATTTACCGAATATCAAATCCTGAATTTTGCTGAGGAATCTCGCTTTTCCCGAGTTTCTCAGAGATTTCACTCTTTTTTATATTTCGCGATTTCAGATGCGAACAAATCGCCACCGTAGCAATCGTTAACAACAATTGTCGGGAAATTTTTGACTTCAAGACGTTGAATCGCTTCGGGACCAAGTTCCTCATATGCAATAACCGTCGCTTTTACAATCGCTTTGGCAACTAAAGCTGCGGCTCCTCCAGTTGTCTGGAAATAAACGCCCTTGAATTTCTTCATGGCTTCAAGTACTGGTGCACTTCTATTTCCCTTGCCTATCATTCCCCGTAAACCGCGCTCCATGAGAATTGGGGCATAAACATCCATTCGTCCGCTCGTTGTCGGTCCCGCGCTTCCGATGATCTTTCCCGGAGGAGTCGGGGATGGTCCGACATAATAAATAATGCTGTCCATGATATCGAATGGAAGCTTTTCACCTGCTTTTAGAGAATCCACAAGACGCTTGTGGGCAAGGTCGCGCCCCGTATAGATTATCCCGGTTATATACACTATATCTCCCGCATGGAGACTCTCGGCTTTCTCAGCTGTTAAAGGTGTTTGTAATTGTTTCTTTTCTCCAGCCATTTTTTTATCCTTGTGTTGTTGTAAATGGTCTATTCTGTTTCATCAAGCATTGTAAGATATCTTTCCAGCTCCTTCTCATCCCACTTGTGGTATTTCTGCATCGCTATAAGAGCATCCCTCGCACGATCAGCAGGAACAAGAATCCTTACTTCGAAAAACGGAAAAAGCGACGATGCCCCTAAAACGGATGTCACTCCACCTTCACCTACAACGCATGGAATTTTCTCCTCCTCAAGAAACATTCTTATCATTTGAGCCTCGATAGAATCACTGACAGTCATTAAAATAATTAATCCCCCGGATTCTTTTTTCAGCTCAATAGAAGCTTTCTTATCAGATTGAAATGCGATTCCACACGACGGACATTCCTTCGCGGTTTTGCCAATTGGGTAACCACAGGATGGACATTTTATTTGCTTTTCTTCAGTCATTAGTCTTATTCCCCGGCTTCGCTTGATCTATTCAATTACGCCGTTCATTTTCTTGTTCTGACGCGACTTGTCCGCTGAAGGCTTTGCGAAAGCGGATGCCGGTCTACATTATCACAATACTACCTCACGGTGTCGCTGAGCATGGCAGTTAATATTCAACGCGACAGGCATCGACGCTATATGGCATGGTGCATAGTTGATAAAAACATCAATAGCCGTAGTTGTTCCACCGGTACCTTGAGGTCCGATTCCGGTTTTATTCACCGCTTCAAGGATTTCCTTTTCGAGTGATGCAATATCGGGATCAGGATGACGCTCTCCGATTTCCCTGAAAAGCGCTTCCTTTGCCATTAGCGCAGCTTTCTCGAAATTGCCTCCGATTCCGATTCCGAGAATAATCGGCGGACAAGGATTCGCTCCAGCTATTTTAACCGCTTCAACAATCCATTTCTTGATTCCCTCGCGACCATCCGATGGCTTCATCATATTAACCTTGCTCATGTTCTCGCTTCCACCGCCCTTGGCAGCAAATCGGATAGTCAGTTTATCTCCGGGCACCAATTTATAATGGATAATCGCAGGTGTGTTGTCCTTTGTATTAACTCGTTTGTACGGATGCTCCACTACACTTTTTCTCAGGTAGCCATCCTTGTATCCTTTCCGAGTTCCCTCATTAATGTACTCATTCAGCTTGTGAAATCCACCTTCTATTTCGACATCAGAGCCAATATCCACGAAAAATATCGCAAGACCCGTATCCTGGCATGATGGCAGCATCTCTTCTTTGGCAATCCGGGCATTTTCTATTAATTGCTCGAGAGTTTCCTTTCCGAGTGGTGATTCCTCAGTTTTAAGATACGATTTAAACGCGTTCAACATGTCGTCAGGAACAATGCAGTTCGCCTCGATACACATCTTTTTTACAGCTTCGATTATCGTTTCAGCTTTAATCAGTCTTTTGTTGGCCATGGCACGGAAACCATCTTTCATGAAAAATCACTGTTAAAAGAAGGATTTTCATTATACGCTGCAGATTAAGAGTGTCAACAACTCCAAATGGGAATCGTGCCGGGTACTGTACCGTGTACTAATGAAAAATGCTCGAAAATTGAACACTTCAGGATTGGTGCCGTGTACCGTACCGTGTACCAATCACCAATTTCTCTTTTCGCACACGGAATGTAGCGAAACCAGAGACCAATATTTTATATAATAATCCATTAAAAATATTGTATGAAACACTTCTTATCTGGTACAATATGCATATCTTCTCATCTTTTTTTCTGGAGGTTTATCCATGCGTTATTATCTGGTGGGGTGTATAGCTATCACCTTTACATTCCTTATGCTGTTCGGATGCTCATCCAGCGGGAGCAAGATGCTTGTCTCGCCTGATGGCGACCAGACTCCCATGGTTGACAATTCCAATCAGGGGCATAATGTTTTCCAGGTTGGAACATTCGAAATCGATGTTGAGAATATGGAAATTCGTGAGGTTCCCCTGCGCGACCCGGCTTACCATATCAATATCACAAACCTCATTAAAAACTATTTCCATTATTACATAACCGGCGTGAGCTGGCCTTATATCAATGTCAAGCTGGAAATAACGAACCCAACTGCGATCCAGGCTTATGATGTTCGAATCATCTACCTTGACCTGTATGGCAAGGATGTAGTCAATCCCGATGGTTACACGAATTATCTCGATAAACCCGGCGGTCCTGATTTTAATCCGTTCACATATTTCGCCAAGGAATATGCTAACCAGGCATTCCCTGTGGGTCCCGGAGCGAAGGATGACGAAATGCTTCAGCTTCGCTGGAATTCAGGCGCCCAGGCTTATGTAACCTACGCTATCGAATGCTGTCTTCAGGCAAATGCTGAGGAACCATACAAGATAGACGAATTCACCTTGATGGGTTCGCTTACTCCCAATGGCGGCGCTTCGATGGTCTCATGCAAGGTTCATGATTGGCAAAGTGATATCACCAATGTAACAATCCTTGGCAACGATTTTTATAGCGGTGACCTTCCAATGTATAGCTTCCGTGGAACGAATGTATATGTCGGCAATCTTGTCAACTTGAATACGGTAACTCCCGGGGATCATTGGGTCTGGATAAAAGCCGAATCGAACAGCCCTCTTGGAATAGCATATTGGATGTCATTCAAAGTAACTGTGGCTGACAATATCGATGATGCTGCGAAATTCACTATTCTTCCATTCTCAACCCGTGAGATTGTCTCCAAAGGCGTATTCACATACCTGAACGGATATGCTGAAGACCCTGAAGGCGATGATATCAATTTCCAGTGGGAACAGATAAGCCCATTCAACCCAGCCGGTCAGTTCAGCGGTTCCGGCGGACGATATGTGCCATACGCTCGATGGGATGCTCCGCAGGTTCTTGTAGATACTCCCTATTTATTCAGAATCAACGCGAAGGAAAGCAACGGAACAAAGACATCAAGAGCTCTTGTATATTTAATTAATATGGCGCCTCTTGCACCGGAGATTGTCGATGGACCGGAGCTTTATCCGAATCCCATTTACGAAGGTCAGGAGGGACAGTTCGGAATTTACGCTATCGACCCGTTGTTCCCATTAGAAACCGCGCCATTCGACTATGTGTGGGAGCAGATGAGCCCCATTAGTCCGCAAGGAACATGGGAGGGCACATCCAATGGACACGGACAATATCCTGTCTGGATAGCGCCATCGGTTAACGCTGATACCGACTTTTCATTCAGAATAACAGTGAAAAAATGGTGGGTATCACCAGTCCTTGCCACATATGACCAGCTTGATTTTGTGGTTAAGAATAGGTAAATATATTTCTTGTCTGATCAAAAAATACAAACCGCTTCACCTGGAGCGGTTTTTTTGCTATCCGGATGTAATTTACTTATCCGGAGCTATGTTCTTTTTTATGCTTGCTATTTAATTATTTCACTTGAATAAAAAATTAAAAAAAGGTAGTATATTAATCAGGCTATTACCAGGAGGTTGATGACAATGTCGCCCATTATCAGATTTTCAGTCGTAGCATCAATCTTTATAATTGCATTCTTCTCGGGTTGTTCGGGTGGGAAATCAAATCCTGCGTTTCCGAATGATCCGGCGAACGAGCTCACGATTGCTCGTCTCGATGAAGCTAATCTCACAACCGGTGAAACGCTAATCGGAATATGGGACATGGTTCTCGATCATGAAAACCTGTCCGTGGAACTCGTACCATCAAGACTATCAAAGGCGATTGGCGATACATTCTATGTCGATATCACTTTTTTCCTTTCAGGATCGCCATGCAGGGATTGCCTTAGAATCAAAGCAATAGGGCTTGATGAGGATGAGCATGTCTTTCTTGATATCGGAGTTCGTCACCCATTCGAACCGATTAACCGTCTCGACCTGCATGTATTTGATTTACGCGCGATGGTCGCATGGAAGAACGCCGTAAACCTTGCTACATTTCCATCGATTGAAGCTGATATCAACGGAGATGGTTCTCCTGATGGTCCAATCAGCGGTTACTTCGATTTCCTGATCAATTTCGATGGGTATACCACACTTTTCGATGCTATTGTCGAACCTGCATTAGGTCAGTCATATCCGGGAAACATCGTCCCGTTCGTTAATATGTTCGTTAATCCATTACCCGGCAACTATGACCCTGTCGCAGCACCCGACACGGGATTCACCGATACAACCAATCCGACAGGCAATAACGTTTTCCCGATGGGTTCCGATGAGGAAGTCAAAGAACTGAAATTCAATCTGCAACCCGGAACCGGCTTATACGAATTTACAATCGCTCTTGAATGCGCCTATGGACAAAGCGCTATTCGACCATCAAGAATGTTTCCGAAATATTTCCTTCCTGAATTTCACAGAAAAGAAGCGCACACTTTCGGGGCAATTGTTGAAAACAATAACCTTCTTGAGGGTGACTCTGCATCATCAGCTGACCTGAAAGTATTCGCTATCGACTGGCAGGCCGGTCTGACTCCGCCCCCCGGAGGATTCGATCCGAGTACCAGTCCGCTCGATTCGATAAGGCATCAAAGCGATGTGAAAGAAGCAATAGTTGAAATTCCCGGAATACTGAATCAACCGCTTGTCATTACATCGCCATCGCAGGGATCAGGCAAATTCAGCGATCCGTATGTTTTTCCATTTGTGATAACCAACGAGCTCGAGGCGGATGATGGATTCTATACCGGGCTTGTGGCAATTCGAGACCAATTAATTGATATAGTGCCGGGTGGTGATAACAAACCTCCTATTGGCATTGAACGGGATGGATTAACTCTTCATACCTTCCGCGATTTCTGCGCTTACTATATGTTTGAGGTGGAGGTGCATGAAAATGTTATCCAGCCACCGGATGCCATTATCTCCCAACCCGCTGATGATATAATCGTGCCATCATCAACGCTCGTTCATTTCGATGGCTCGACATCATTCCCATCAGATTTACCAGCAGACAGGTACGAATGGGATTTCGATTATGACGATGTCGGTCAGGTATTCACGCAGGATGGAATCGACAAAGTTATAGACCATCTGTTTATAAATACATCGGGTGCCACCATAACTTATGTCGTAGCTCTCAGGGTAACCGATTTCCAATTACGATCGGACATAGATACAGTGCTCGTGACTGTGAATCCCGCTGGATGGGGTACACCGGTGAGATTGACATTCACCGAAAATCAGGATGATACAATCAGCCTTAGCGGTGATGCCATAGCCGTAGATTCATCAGGTGTCGTCCATGTAATTTATAGCGAGAAAGCGATAGATCCCGATCCACCCAACACTTTCAGAATTAAGTACGTGAGCTACGATGGTTCGGTCGTTTCACCGCCTCAGGTTATAAGCGGTCCAACGCCATTCCAGACTCCGCTTTTCGGATTCCCTCAGCAATCACCGCAACTCCCCGGCGCATCGATCGCTGTCGATTCATCAGATGAGCTTTATGCAGTCTGGACCGATATCAACGGTATCCGCTACACTTACACTATAAACCATTCATGGCCTCCAGCAGCGTCAACCGAATGGAGTCCGGATGTTAACCCGGACATCGTTCCCACTATCGCTATTAATCCTGATGATGAGATCATGATTACATGGAGCTCGAGACGATACACCTATACTGATAACACCAAACCTATGCCCAAGGTGCATTACGCGTATGGCGACAGCTCCGGAATGACAGTCGCAACGCTCACGGAATTCAATAATATCGTCGGAGGAGAGCCATACCTGACAGCTATCGGTCAATCCGGATTCGCCCTTGCTTATGTTGATGATAATCCATCAATTCCGGGTTCCGAAAATGATTTCTTTGTAGCAAGGTACGATGGCGCTTGGAATGGTCCCTTTCCAATCCCTCTTGATAAACCATCAGTGCTGAGAGGATATATAGGTGCCAGGGGCGGAAGTGAGGATATCTCGGTCGTATGGAGCGATGTGCTCGCATCACCGACCACCTTGCGGTTCAAGCATTACACAGCCGACATATACACATGGTCAAACGATTATCGCGCTTACGATGATGCCATGGTTCTGAGTCTTCCAAGCCCGATTCGATTCGAAGTACTCGATAATGGCGCCGCATTTCTGATGTGGTCGGATACAATCGCATCAAAGGAAAGATGCCTGTGGGTAGCATTCAATGAGACCGATGATGAACCGGCGATTCTCGCCGAAGAAGCTGAAGAAATAGACCCGGTGAATCCGATCGGAGAACGCCAGATAAATTCAACATCCCGAAATGGCGCGATCCATGTTATATGGCAGGATTTACGCGATTCATCGGGTTCTCCAGGCGATCCTCTTCAGGAAATCTATTATTGCAGGTATCAGTAGGATCTTCGGCATAAAGAATCTCTAACGGCATAATTTCGCATTTAGCAGCCAATATGTGAGCTCTGAAAAAGTCAGGAAAAGAGAGATTCCTCAGCAAAATTCAGGATTTGACATTTCTTAAACCCAGCGATAATGCGGTTTCCTGGATGTCAAATCCTGAATTTTGCTTCGGAATGACATAAATATGGCTATTTTTCAGAGGTTTCAATATAATGTCAGTAACGTTGCTCATTTTGACAATTCGGAATCACCGCATTTTTTGTTATACTTTATGTGAACAAAGATCAGAAAATATTAGGAGGCTGTTCCTTTATGAAGAAAGAGCCACAAGTTTACCTTGCTCAAATCCTTCATCACATTTTCAAAATAGAAGAATTGACACGGGATAGCAAAAGTGAATTTTTGGCTCAACATGTTATTCATGATGCGATAATAAATAACTTTTTTGATATGGGTCACATATCAAAACAAGTTCCCGAAGAATATCGTAAACAATATGATGGAATCTCATGGGGAATAATGGATGAATTCGCCGATACATGGCCTGTACTTCAAGAGGTGGATTGCCTGAATCCGGATCATGTCTGGTCTGTTATTGAGAATTTTCTTCCGGTTGTAAAATCCCAGATTCAATCATTATTCCCTGATTTGGAACAGCGGGAGAATGAATAAACGGTAAAGATAGATTGGATTATTGGAACATCAATTAGGATTTGAGAAAAATCAACTAAAATGCGTATCTTCATTACGGGAGCAACGGGTTTTGTGGGGCGAGAAATAACTCGTCAACTCCTTTCCGATGGCCATAACCTGACTATTCTCGCTCGTTCAAAATCACGAGTCCCGTATTTTCTGGAAAACGAAAGAATAAGAATCCATCAGGGCGATGTCACTAAGCCGGCAAGTCTTGAAGGCGCTTTGAAAGACCATGATGCTATCGTGCATCTGGTAGGAATAATTCGGGAGATCCCTCAGAAAAACATTACTTTCAAACGACTGCATCTCGATGCCACTGACAACATGATGAAAGCCGCGATAAACGCCGGTGTCGAAAGATTCCTCCACATGAGCGCTCTCGGAGTGAGTATCAAAGCGACAGGCGGATATTTTGAAACCAAGTGGCTTGCCGAGGAATCGTTACGCTCATCAAGCCTTCATTTCACGATATTCAGACCCTCCTTGATTTATGGCGCAGGCGACAAGTTCACGAACATGATTGCCGATACTATTCGACGATTCCGCATCTTCCCTTTGTTTGACGGAGGCATCAATCGCATGCAGCCGATTGCTGTTGAGGAGGTAGCGACAGCGTTTTCAACAGCTCTGACCATGGGATCGACAATCGCACGAACATACGAACTCGCAGGACTTACAATGCTCCGGTTCAAAGAGATTGTCAGCATTATAGGAAAATCGATAGGTATGAATCCATTGACACCATCCGTGCCAGTCAAATATATCAAGCCGATAATAAAAAAATTTGAAAATCAAAAATGGTTCCCGATTACCTTAAACCAGCTCGAAATGCTTCTCACGGACAATGTTACCGAAAATCGCATGTTCATCGATAATCTGGGAATTACACCTGTCGATTTCAAAACAGGCGTGAGCAAATACCTGAAGAAAAAAAAGTGAACCAATGCAATACGCTTATGATACAGAAAATGAATCTCCAGCCTTGTTTCCGGTTGTCGTAAAAGGCAAATGGGGATTTATCGATAAATCCGGAGATTTAAAAATACAAACTCAATACGACAGCGCATTTGTTTTTTCCGAAGGATTGGCAAGAATAAAAATAACAAAAAAATATTTCACAAAATACGGATTTATAAACACATCAGGAGATACCGTTGTCGAACCGAAATTAGATTACGCAGAGGATTTTTCCGATGGTCTTGCTTTAATTCGAATCGGCAATGAGGAAAATGGCAGATTCGGTTTTATCGATAAACAGGGAAATACTGTTATTGAGCCAAAGTATGAGTATTCGGGTTTTACCAAGGATGATGCTCGATTCACTGATGGATTAGCGCAGGTTCGAATTGATGGAAAAATCGGATATATCAACAAAACCGGGAATATCGCAATCAAACCGCAATTCGACTGGGGAATGCTATTCTCCGAGGGTTTAGCGCTTATCAAGTCGAATAAGAAATGCGGATTCATTGATAAAAACTGCGAATATGTTATCAGACCTGAATTCAAAAGCGCTCAATCATTTGCGGAGGGCTTGGCTGCTGTTCTCGTTGATGACACATTGGGTGGGCACTGGGGTTATATTGATAAAAAAGGCGAAATCGTAATCCCTCCTGAATTTTACTTCACAAAGCATTTTTCAGAGGGCTTAGCTTGCGTTACTCTAGCAACTCAAACTCCGTTGATTAATGTACAAAAACGGCTTGGAGGATTTTTGGCATCTACGGTACCGCATCTTTATGGAAAATGCACCTATATCGATAAAGAGGGGAATCAGGCATTTAGAGAAACCTTCGATGGGGCATATCCTTTCTCCGAGAGCCTTGCCCCTGTTAAAATTGGTGCTGCCGAACTGAATTTTGGCTACATTAACAGATCTGGGAAGTTCATAATTCGCCCGCAATTCGATAACGCGCTCGGATTCTCCAACGGTCTCGCACGGGTAATGGTCAAAGACAAGCTTGGATATATCGACATAACCGGCTCCTTCGTCTGGGAACCGGCGAATTAGAAAAAAATGTACCCGGTGCGAATTTTGCATGAAATTATTCACAGAAAAGTAGTGCACAGCACCAATTTGTGGAATGGAGCATTGAAATGAAAACAAACAGGACATTTATCACTCTAATTTTTTGCGTAATCACCTTGGTTTGTGCACCAGCATGGCAGGCGAAATCCGCAGAGAATAAAACAATAAATGAGGATGAGAAAACGCAATCTACAAACCCTGATATCCTGTTTCCAATGGAAAAAGATGGGAAATGGGGATATATAGACAAAACTGGAAAATTGATTATTGAACCTAGGTTCGATGATGCCAAAGATTTCTCGGATGGACTTGCAGGAGTAATGATAAAAATTAAAAATAAATCAGT
>Ga0315277_10013865_pt1 | contig 10032 bp, 9 predicted proteins | sample YL17G05_15_MG_FD_203695 | JGI IMG/M metagenome (GOLD analysis project Ga0315277, IMG submission 203695) | Sediment microbial communities from Yellowstone Lake, YNP, Wyoming, USA - YL17G05_15 | ecosystem: Environmental > Aquatic > Freshwater > Lake > Sediment | place: USA: Wyoming | collected...
GGCCTGGATCCACACGTGGGCAACTGGCCGGGCAAGACCGTCGAGCAGAAAACCGGCGAGTTCACGCACGACGGACGGGTGATCCGCCTGGTGGATCTGCCGGGCACCTACAGCCTGACGGCCAATTCCGAGGAGGAGCGCGTCGCGCGCGACTATCTCATCCGTGAGCAGCCCGACGTGGTGGTCATCGTGGTCAACGCCGCCGCGCTGGAGCGCAACCTGTACCTGCTGGCTGAATTGCTGGCCCTGCCGGTGCGGGTCGTGGTGGGCCTCAATATGACCGACGTGGCGGAGCAGCAGGGCATCCGCGTCGAGCCGCACGTGCTGGAGGCCGCGCTGGGCGCGCCGGTTGTGCCGTTGGTCGCTTCCAGGAACCAGGGCCTGCGCGAGTTGATGGACGCCGTCGAGCACCTGGCCGCTGCGCCGGGCGCTTTCAAGCCCAATCGTCCTGCCATTCGCGCCGCGCATCGCCCCGTGCTACAGGAAATCCACACCCTGATCGCGGGCCACGTGCCGCGGCCGTACCCCGAAGACTGGTTCGCGCTCAAGTTGTTGGAAGGCGACGTAGAGATCACGGACAGGCTGCGCCAGGCCGCGCCGGAAGCGTGGGAGCGTGTCCACGCGCTGCTGAGGCAGCACGAGGATGCCTACCTGGACATTGCCGGCGGGCGTTACGAGTGGATTGGGCGCATGGTGCGCGTGGCGGTCGTCCGTCCCAGGGCCGGCGCCGTCACGTTGACCGATCGCGTGGATAAGATTGCCACGCATCCCCTGTGGGGACTGGCGCTCCTGATCAGTATCTTTGGCCTGGTGTTCTGGCTCACCTACACGGTGGCGCTGCCCATCGTGAATTGGCTGGATGGGGTGGTCGTCAGGGGATTGTCTGAAGGTTTGAGGACGATATTGGCTACCGCGCCGGGCTGGCTCTCCGGTTTGATCGTAGATGGTATCATCGGCGGCGCGGGGACGGTGTTGACCTTTCTGCCCATCCTGGTGATCTTCTTCGCGGCGCTGGGCGTTCTGGAAGACGTGGGTTACTTTGCGCGGGCCGCCTACGTGATGGATCGCTTCATGCACTGGATGGGGCTGCACGGCAAGTCCTGTCTGCCGTTGTTCCTGGGCTTTGGCTGCAACGTGCCGGCCGTGATGGGATGCCGCATCGTGGAAGACCGCCGCGCCCGGCTGTTGACCACCTTGTTGGCGCCGCTGGTGCCGTGCACGGGCCGCCTGGCGGTGATCACGTTTCTCGCCCCGGCTTTCTTCGGCCGCGCCGCCATGCTCGCCTCGTGGGGACTGGTGGCGGTCAATCTGATCATTCTGGCACTCACCGGCATCGCCATCAACCGGCTGATTTTCAAGGGCGCGCACACGGCGTTCATCATGGAGATGCCGCTGTACCACCTGCCCAACGCGCGCACCATTGGCCTGTTCGTCTGGCACAACACGTGGGCTTTTGTCAAGAAAGCCGGCACGATCATCCTGGTGGCTTCGGTCATCGTCTGGGGCCTCTCGACGCTGCCGGACGGTGACGTGGAGCGCAGTCTGCTGGCCGGCCTGGGACGCGCGCTTGCGCCGGTGGGGAGGCTGATGGGCCTGGGCGACTGGCGGTTGATGGTCGCGCTGTTGACCGGCTTCGTCGCCAAGGAGAACACGATCGCCACGCTCGGCATCCTGTTCGGGGCAGGCGGGCCAGGGAGCGGATTGGCGCAGCAAGTCGCCGGGATGCTCACGCTGCCCGCCGCGCTGGCTTTCCTGGTCGTGCAGATGCTGTTCGTCCCTTGCGTGGCGACGGTGGCCGTCATCCGGCAGGAAACCAGGGCGTGGAAATGGACGGCCTTGAGCGTGGCGCTGCAACTGGCGCTGTCGCTTGCCGTGGGCGTCGCCGTGTATCAGGTAGGCAGATTTCTCTGAAAAGACAGCGGCCGAAGATCGCATGCTGCAGGCAGGATTGCCCGGGTACGCCGAATACGCGCAGCGAACGCGCTATCGCCTGCTGCCGGGAGTGTGGTGAACACGTTGGAGGTTGGGGGAATGAGTAGCCATCCACCCGCCGTTCAATCTGGTGATAGATCTGACCTGGCAGACAAGATCGTGAAGCGCTTTCTTCAGGTCGGCTTCCAATTGCTGATTTTGGCAGCAGCCCTGTTTGTCCCGTCGTGGCGCTGGGATTGGGGGATGGCCTGGGCCTTTCTGGGGGTCTCTGCTGCCGTGTTGATTATCGGCGGGGTCGGGCTGCTCAAGATCAACCCAGAGTTGGTGGCCGAGCGCACGCGGATGGGAGAGGGCACCAGGGGCTGGGATAAGGTGCTGACCGTGCTCTATGGCCTGATGGGGATCACGACGCTGCTCGTCTCCGGGCTGGATATGCACTTCGGGTGGTCGGGAGGAGTTCCACTGGCGGTGCAGCTCGCCGCGCTGGCCCTTTTTGCCCTCGGCGATCTGTTTGCCTTCTGGGCGATGTGGTCGAACGCGTTCTTCGCCACGACCGTGCGCATTCAGGGCGAGCGGGGGCATGCGGTCGCTACGAACGGCCCGTACCGCTACGTGCGCCATCCGGGCTACAGTGGATGGCTGGTCTGCAACATCGTCCCACCGCTGATCCTCGATTCGCTGTGGGCCTTTATCCCGGCAGTGCTGACGGCGGGCATCATCCTCGTCCGCACGGCGGCGGAGGATCGCACGCTGCAAGAGGAGTTGCCCGGCTATGCTGAATACGTTCAACGGGTTCGCTACCGCTTGCTGCCGGGCGTGTGGTGAGCCGACGGGAGGCAAGAAGATGTCCTTCTTACGAATTTACGGTCGCTGGATAATCCTCACGATTCTGGTCAGCGCCGTGCTGTTTGGGACGGCGGGGCGCTGGGACTTGCCGATGTTCTGGGCCTTTGTCGTCGCTCACTCTGGCTCTCACCTGGCGCTGACCCTCATCGTCTTCAGGCGTAACCTCGATCTGCTCAAGGAGCGGCAGCGGCCCGGCGAGGGGGCGAAGAGGTGGGATCGGGTCTTGCTCTCGATCTACATTGTGCCTGCGATGGCGATATTCGTTGTGGCGGGTCTGGACGTGGGGCGCTCCCACTGGTCCGATACGGTGCCGCTCTGGCTGCAGGTCGTTGGCTTGGCGGTATTTGTGAGCGCGTTTGCGTTCGATATCTGGGCCATAGCCGTGAACAACTTTTACTCGCGCGTCGTGCGGATTCAGAAGGATCGGGGCCATCATGTGATCACCGCAGGCCCATATCGCTTCGTGCGCCATCCGAGTTACGCGGGTAGTATCATCGCCTGGGTATGTACGGCGCTGGCTCTGGGCTCCTGGTGGGCGCTTCTCCCCGCCGCGCTGGTCGGGCTCGTGTTCATAGTTCGCACATCGCTGGAGGATCGGGCGTTGCACGACGAATTAGAAGGCTATGCCGAGTATGCGCGGCAGGTGCGCTATCGCCTGGTGCCGGGCGTGTGGTGAATGAACATGTCGAACAAAAGAATTGAAACCAAGGCTTCGCAGACAGCGGGTTACACCTGTTTTTCGCGCGCCTGCGCCACGCGCGAGAAAGACCCGCGCTTTCGCGGGCCGGACTACCTGGCGGAGGTCATCCTCCCCCTGGGAGCCAGGTTGATGCTCAATGTTGCGCCTGTCCGCAAGTTTCTCATGCGCAAGATGTTCCCCCCTGGGATCTATGAGTATGTCATCGCGCGGACGAAGGTGATGGATTCTGCCTTCGTTGAGGCATTGGAAGCCCGCTTCGCACAAATCGTCCTGCTGGGGGCTGGTTTCGACACGCGGGCGTTGCGCTTCGCCGACCGGAACCGGGGTACGAAGGTCTTTGAGCTGGATGTCGCCAACACCCAGCAGCCGAAAATCGAAATCATGCACAGGAAAAAGATGGGCGTCCCCGCCGAACTGGTCTTCGTCCCGATTGACTTTGACAAAGAAGACCTCTTCGAGGTGCTGTCCAATGCCGGTTACCAGGAGGGGCAAAAGACCCTGTTCCTGTGGGAAGGGGTGACCATGTATCTCTCAGCGCAGGCAGTGGATGGCACGCTGCAATTCATCCGCTGCCACGCCGCTGCCGGCAGCCGGGTTGTTTTTGACTACCTGTACGCTTCGGTGTTGCGCCGTGAAAACCGTTTCTACGGTGAGCGCGAGATCTACGAAACAGTCGCCAGGGCAGGCGAGGGCTGGACCTTTGGCCTGGAGCCCGCGGAAGTCGAACCGTTCCTGGCCGAGCGAGGCTTTGAGGTCGTCGCCCATTATGCGCCGCCTGAGTTGGAGAAAAAGTATCTGACTGCCGACGACGGCGCACGTCTCGGGCGCATCAATGGGACTCACTGTATCGTCATCGCCTCGGTAAAGTGAGCCGGCTCTAAATTCCGCTTGATTCGTGAAGCGCGAAGGATGACGCTATGCCACAGTTAGTCAAAGGCGGCAAATGGGTCTTTGGATGGGTGATCGCCGAGAGCGGAGGGGAGATCACCATCCCGCCGGAGGCGTATCGCGAGTACGGTTTCCGGGCGGGGGATGAGGTGATCTTTCTAAAGGGCAGCCGGCGCTCCGGCGGGTTCGGCGTCGGTCGGGCCGACCGGATACCGGCCCTATTGAGAAAGCGTATCCTGGGCCAGGGTCAAGTGGATGAGAACGGCCGGGTGACCGCGCCGCCCAATGTGGGCGTGCAGCCCGGCGACCGGTTGCTGGCTGTGCGCGGCAGCGGTTATGCGTTGGGCTTGGTGGCCCGGGGGCCAATCTGCGAAGAGGCCACGAAACACGCTGAATTGGAGACTTTTGGCTGTGGGCATCCTGGATGATCTCCTGGCGACCCTGCCGGACGATGCGGCGGTGCGTTCGATCCTGGTCGGCGTGCACTGGACGGTCGTGTGCAGCCGCGGCTGCGGGTTGGCTTCGACGGTCACTGGAGACAAACCACACGGCCACGCGCAGGTGCGCGACGTGGGACGCCTGCATCTCAAAAGCGCGCGTGAACTGGCCGAGTATGCGCGCTCGGGCAACCCGCTCGAAGCCAGCATCGGCCTGGCGGCGATCAACTCGCTGTTGGCCGTGGACGAGCGGAACGCCGTCGAAGTCAACGCCGCCGACGTATTGGCCGAGTGTGGTCGTGGCAAGAGCGTCGCCCTCGTGGGCCATTTCCCCTTCATCCCCTGGCTACGCGGCCATGTCGGCCAGTTGTGGGTGATCGAGCAGCGCCCGGCGGAAGGCGAATATCCCGCCGTGACCGCCGCCGACCTGATTCCACAGGCCGACGTGGTGGCGCTTACTGGCAGCGCGCTCATCAATCACACGCTGGACGGGCTGCTCGCGCTCTGCCGGCGCGAGTCACTGGTGATGGTGTTGGGGCCGAGTACCCCACTTTCGCCCGTGCTGTTTGAGCACGGCGCAGCGCTCCTCTCCGGCGCACGCGTCGTAGATGAGGCAGCGGTAATGCGCACCGTCGGCCAGGGTGCCACGTTCCGGCAGGTGGAGGGAGTGCGGCTGCTGACGTTGAGCCGGGAGAAAACCCATCCAGGAGGAGAAACGTGAAGAAAGACCGGAAAGGGAGTGTTCTCGACATCGAAGGCGCGCGGCGATTTCACGGGCACAATTGCCCCGGCCTGGCGATCGGCATTCGCGCCGCGGAGATAGCACTGCGGGAGATTGGCGCGCACGCCGAAGACGAGGAGATTGTGGCGATCGTCGAGACCGACATGTGCGCCGTGGATGCAATCCAGTACCTCACCGGTTGCACTTTTGGCAAGGGCAACCTGATCCACCTGGACTATGGTAAGAGCGCCTTTACGTTCATCCGCCGCTCCGATGGGAAGGCGATCCGCATCGCGCTGCGCCCTGAACCCTGGGGGCCGCCGAATCCGGAGGACGAGGCGCTTTACGAGAGGGTGCGCCAGGGCCAGGCCAGCGAGGAGGATCTCCGGCGCGTGCAAGAACTACGCGAGCAGCAGATCCGGGACATCCTGGCGCGTCCACTTGCCGACCTGTTCGAGATACAGTCGGTGGAAGCCGTCGTCCCGCCGCGGGCGCGCATACACGATTCGGTGACGTGCGCCGGGTGTGGGGAGCGTACGATGGAGACGCGCGCGCGTCTGTTCCGCGGCGAACTGTATTGCATTCCCTGTTTCGAGATGCGAGAGCGGAGAGATTGGCGGTGAATCCGCTGCCCTGAAAAAGGATTGCACCGCCGAGAACGGAGATCACATCTGAGAAACGCTTGACAACTTCTCAGATATATGTTATAATTACTCGTAGATAATAATTATCTATAGAGTATCAGAATCCATCTGCGATGAGTCCCGGGCGTGCCGCGTGTATCGAGTCCCTCAAGCAGTTGGCATTTCAAACCAAGATAACTTCAATAGTCAGAAAGGAGACGAATCATGGCTAAAGTAGCACGAGAAGTAGTAGAACGGGCAGGCGTTGACGTAGACGCCCTGCTGGAATTGCTGGTTGCGAATGCGGCGGCTGAACTGACAACCTTCTATTACTACACCATCCTCCGCGCCAACCTGATCGGTCTGGAGGGCGAAGGGATCAAAGAGATCGCCGAAGCTGCTCGCATCGAGGACCGCAATCACTTTGAGGCGCTGGTGCCGCGCATCTACGAACTGGGAGGCAAACTCCCACAGGATATGAAGGAATTTCACGACATATCGGCCTGCCCACCGGCCAGGTTGCCGGCGGACCTGACAGACGTTAAGGCCATACTGACCATGTTGGTGGAGGCGGAGCGGTGCGCCGTGCGCGGGTATACGCACGTCTGCAATATGACCGTGGGAAAAGACCATCGCACCTATGCCCTGTCCCTGGCTATCCTCAATGAGGAGATCGAACACGAATCTTGGTTCTCCGAGTTCTTGGGTGAGGGGCCATCGGGTCACTTTATGCGGCGCGGCGAAACCTCCCCCTTCGTGCGGCCGTTTATGTCATAGCACACAGATATGCATCTGGTTGCCAGAACTGACACAGATGCTGTATCGAGATGCGCACGTTCAACCGCGGATTCACTGGCGGGGGTCTCTGTTCAACAGGGGCCCTCGTTTCCTTGCAGCACAGGAGAGGAAGGTGGCAGAAATGCGCAGGTTCACGAGAGAGGAACTTGCCCGCTACAACGGCAAAGATGGCGCTCCGGCGTACATGGCCTACAGGGGTAGGGTATACGACGTAACTCACAGCTTTCTGTGGCAGGGAGGGCGACACCAGGTGCTCCACGCTGCTGGACATGATCTGACGGACAGTCTGGCTCAGGCGCCGCATGGCGAGGACTTGCTGGATAGGACACCACTGATCGGCATTCTGAGCGATAACAAATTGGTCTGCGCTTGACGCTGCCAGTTGTTGTGATATGATTATCACCAGATGAGCTTTCCCTGTCCACGTTTGAAGTATCGCTCAAAACAAGAACAGGCGTGTGGTTAGGAGGATGCTGCGTGTCAGATCCAGGTACTCGACTGAAAGAACTCGTCGCGAGATTGAGGCAACAGAACTGCCGCCTCACGCCTCAGCGCATGGCTGTGCTCAAGGTCCTGGCTGCCAGTAAGGGACATCCCAGCGTGGAGTGGATCTATGAGCAGATCAAGCCGGATTTCCCCACGACCAGTCTGGCGACCGTTTACAAGACGGTGACCCTGCTCAAAGAAATGGGCGAGGTATTGGAACTGGGTTTCGGCGACGGCGGCAACCGGTACGATGGCAACAGACCGTACCCTCATCCTCATCTGATCTGCACACGGTGTAATACGATCGAGGATCTGGAGGCGGATGTTCTCACTAGCGTTCCCCAACAGATAGCCCAGAACTCGGGCTACCAGATATTGAGCCATCGGCTCGATTTCTTTGGCATCTGCCCCAGGTGTCAGGCAGGCAGTTCATGGGCGTATCCTTAGGTGATTCCGGCCGGCCCGGCTAGGAGTGTCGGTGCTGCTCGTCACCTCGTCGGGGACAAGATACTGGGGTCAGCACGGGCCCGGATACACGACTCGGTAACGTGCGCCGGGTGCGGGGAGTGTGTGATGGAGACGCGCGCACGTCTGTTCCGCACGCGAGAGCGGCGAAGTTAGCGTGCAGAAGCCGCGATCGCGGTGGTGACACATCCGCATTCTCGGGACACGGCCACCGCTACACTGCGGATAAATACACCTTCCCTGCTGCTCCATCTACAGTGACAACCTGTCCATCATGGATTCTCTCTGTCCCGTTCCCGGTGCCCATCACAGCGGGGATACCGTACTCACGGGCAACGATGGAGCCGTGGGAGAGGGTGCCGCCCAGATCGGCAACCAGCCCGCCAGCCAGCGCGAAAAGCGGCGTCCAGGCCGGCGTCGTGGCGTGAGCGACCAGTATCTCGCCGCGACCGAGCCTGTTGAACTCCTCTGACCCGTGAATCACCCGCGCCACTGCCGTCACCCGGCCCGGGCTTGTCCCTGCTCCGGTCAGCACATTTCCCTCCGCCTGCCGCCGCCCTTCAGCGGTCGGCACGAATCTGCTGACAAGACCACGGGCGGTTCTTTCTGGGATGGTGAACGGAACCCGCGCCCCTCGCGCCGCTTCCCGCTCCGCCCGGCGGGCCTCCGCCTGTTCCGCCAGGGGCGCGCTGGGGCGTTCTCGGCAATCCAGTTTTCCGGCCAGGGCCGTCAACTCGTCATAGCGCAGCCAGAAAACCTGTTGGGGGTTGGTCAGTGTCCCGGCCTCGACCAGCCGCCGCCCGAGTTCCAGCGCGTACTGGCGCAGTGGCCTCCACGCCAGCCCCAGGTCGAAAAGCGCGTTCTCACGGAGTTGCGCCGCGTGTTGTGCCGTCGCCAATGCCTTGTCAAAGAGGCGACGTTTCCAGCCCGGCAGGTGTTGTCGGATGCGCTGGGTTGTCGCTTCCCGCTCTGCCGCCAGATGGGCGTACCGCTCGTCGGGAGAGGGGGCGCCTTCCACCCAGGCTCGCCGCATCGCCTCCAATGCTGCCCGGTCCTCCCCTGCCAGCGGGACGGCGAAGTCGAGGTTATAGATGACGTGGCCGTACCTGGCGATGGTTTCATCCAGGTCACTGGCGCGACCAGCGTAAAGGGCGCGATCTGCCTCCAACGGACGGTTCTCCAGTCCACGCAGGAGCACCGCCGGTTCAGGCTCGTCTTTCCGGCGCAGTTTCTGATACAGCAGGGCAAAACGACGTTCGTTCTGGTCAAGCCGCGGCACGACCCCGGCAAAGAACGCCCAGTAGCGCCCACAGGCCAGGGCCAGGCCCTCCATTCGCTCCAAGAGTTCCTGGACAGAAAAAGCCGCGGGAGCGCCCTGGAGCGCAGCGACTGCCTTTTTGTAGTTGGGTAAGGTCTCGCGCTCCCAGATATCAAAGGCCTGGCCTGCATAGCGCAGGAGACGCGGGATATATAGCAGCGTCGTCAGGATCATGGCGGGGTTGAGTCTGAGCCATCCGTAGACGTAGCCGTTGATGGTGACGAAACCCCAGTTCTGCCATGCCTGGGCCGCTTGTCCTGTTCCGATTTGCTGATATTCCTTGGTGGCCTGCTCGATTGCCGGCAAGCCCAGCGTCTCGAAGAGCACCGACACGGGGTCGGGCATCATCTCCGTGGCCCCGCCCCGCATATAGCGCAGGCCTCGCATCGGCGGTTCCCAGGCCAGCCGGGGACGAACAGGGGTCGTGATAGGGCGGGCCTGTAGGATGTGGAAGCGCCTGTCGGCCCAGGCCCACTCGATGTCCTGTGGGCGGCCGTAGTGCGTCTCGATCTGCTCTCCCAGGCGGGCCAGGTCAAGCGCCTGGGGATCAGAGAGTACCTGCCCCGGTGCACCTGAACGCCGCCGGACGTTCCACCTGCGCCGGTTGACGACGATCTCTTCCGGCGTCACCTGGCCGCTTACCACCGCCTCGCCCAGCCCACGGCTGGCATTGATGACCATCTCGTCGGGGTCACGGCTGGTTGGGTTCGCGGTGAACAGCACCCCGGCCATTTCCGCTGCCACCATCCGCTGCACGACCACCGCCAGGGCCACACCGTCGGATGGTATGGCGCGTTTGGCGCGATAGGCGATGGCCC
>Ga0315277_10013866_pt1 | contig 10031 bp, 7 predicted proteins | sample YL17G05_15_MG_FD_203695 | JGI IMG/M metagenome (GOLD analysis project Ga0315277, IMG submission 203695) | Sediment microbial communities from Yellowstone Lake, YNP, Wyoming, USA - YL17G05_15 | ecosystem: Environmental > Aquatic > Freshwater > Lake > Sediment | place: USA: Wyoming | collected...
CGGATAGCGTTTTGACGGATTTCGTTCCAAGATATTGGCATAGTGTGGTTTCCTAAACAACCGGCGCCGCGTGAGTCGAAAAAAACGTGCTGGCTTTAATTTCAAATTCGGCGAATTCGCAAATTCGGGACAGGATACGAACCATCTAAAAGCATAATACCTGTCAATAATTCCTACTTCTGCCCCCTTACTCCCGCACAATAGAAAAAATGGGGGCGATGTCAAGCAGCGCCTTCGTTGGGAATGCCCCGGTCATCCGTAAGGACCGCTCCCTTACTCACCAGCGGAAGAAGCGGTAGGGATCGTCCATCTCTTCCGGGGCGTCGAGATACAGACCGTCCAGCCACCTCTTCTCCGGTTTGGCGGCATCCAAGGGACTGTGAAATTGCGCCAGCAACGGCGTGGAACCGGCGACTCCCATATTGGACAGCAAACGAGTGACAAGAAATGAAGCGCGCCGGTAGGTGCGCTTGAGATTATACTGTTGCTTGTAATCGGCCTGCCACGGGGCGAGTTGGCAAAAGACGACGTTGGCGTTCTCCGCTCTGGCAAGAATCCCATTAGCGACGACCGCCGCGCCTTCGGACACCAGCGGCAGTTGGCGCGGGTCGCGGTTGTGCACGTCCGCAGGGCCAATTCCCGTTAGAAGCGAGTTGACCCCAAACGGCTCGAAGTAGGCGGCAATGTGTTCCTGCTTCTTCATGCGGACTTTGAACGGCAGGAACGCATTCGCATTCTGTTCGTCGAGCCCGATGGCCAACAAGTGTCCGCCCGCCTTGAGATAGACGGCAATGGCGGCCGCGTTTCCCGCGAGAGTTCGCTCGCCGCCGGGAGCGACAACAAGCACCTGGTCGGCCGACAATTTCCCACCCTCGAACGAACCAAGCGAAACACCCACGGATTCCAGATGACTCTTTCCGGCGGGATCGCCGACATAGACGGCTTTCCTGCTCGGCGCAGGCTTCCACGCCGACACGTATTCGAGGATGTTTCGCGTCAACCGTTCCGCCGCCGGGTCGCGTTCGGTGCGTCCCGTCACGTCCATCTGGCAGAACAGAATCATCCCCTTGCCTTCGCGGTATTCCATGAGGGGGCTATACTGGAGGCTGAAACCGCCGTCCACGATCGGCAGGAAGTCGCCGCGCGCGGGCTTCTCGATGAGGATGGAGGCGACGTTGCCCCGGCATCCGCAGCGCCACACGCGAGTCACTTCGAGGTCGCACCACTTGACCGCCGGCGCGCCATTGTAACGGCGGCTGAGCTCATACGTCAGGCGCGGTGGCAGGATCGTCGCCTCGCCGCGCCAGTCGCGCAGGTTCTCGGCGTCGAGTCCGGCCAGGATCGGGTGGTCGGGCACTCGCTTGAACACTTGCCGCAGGCCGTACTCCTCGATGCGGAAGCCGAATCGTCTCTCCAGGACCTCGGAGGTCTGCTCGAACACGATGACCTTCAGGCCGTCGCGCACGCGGCCAACGTCCGGTCCCGGCCCATCGGCCGTCAGCGCCGCCTTGCCCACAATAAGAGTATCGTATGAAGATAAGTCCGCGTGGACGTCCACGGACGGACACTTGACGCCCATGCCGTCGAGCCATTTGCCGGTCTCGCCCTTGGGATCGAAGAGGGCAATCCTTCCGGTGGGCTTGGGGGGCTGCACCTTCGACAACACGTGGACGGTGAAGGAGTCGCTCTGGGTCTCGCCGTCCCCGAATTTGACGGTCGCTTTGAGTTCATACTTGCCGGGCGCCAGTGGGGCCGGGAGATCGAAGCGCAGCGGAATGCGTCCCTGCCGGCCCGTCGGCAGGCTGACTTTCTTTCTGCCGGCGACCGCCTGGGGCAAGCCGAACGACCACTCGCATTCGCACGCCACGGTCTCGCGGGAGTTGTTGATGAGGATAAGCTGTTTCTCGACCATCTCACCCGGAAGGAAGTTGTGGTCCTTGCTCGTGAAGCGGTCGGGCTTGCCGCCGATGTAGGCCAGGAGCGGCCGGTTGTTGCGAATCAGAGCCTGCGCGGCGGCCGTGGGGATCCAGTCCGAACTCTTGTAGGCAAGGTCCATCCGCTCATACCGCTCCGCGATGTAGTCGGGGCTGAAGCCCGGCCGCTGCAAGTTCTCCCAGTCAACCTTGAACTCCTCCCTGCGGTTCCTGTCCATGCCGTCGCGCAGTTTCCAGAAGTGCTCGTGTTCCCACGGCGAGTTGGCCGACATTCCCCAGGTGCGGAAGGCGCGCCAGTTGTCGCTGAGGTACATGGCGAACACCTCGTAACGGTCGTCGAATGCTCGCGAACCGATCTCGTAAGGGTAGTCCCAGCGATACCAGAGTTTGCCGGCGCGGAACTGCTTGGTCTCCCAACGGAGATTTGCCTTTTCCGCGTCGCTGATCCGAAAGGCGCGGTCGCCGAAGAACTGCGCATTCCATTCGGCGAAGCAGAATTCCCACGGCACCCGTGCGTTGCCGAACGAGCGCTCGCCCTTGTACCAGCCGCGATACATCGTCCAGTCCCAGGTGAACGGCACGCCGTACTCGCACGTGAAGAACGGCTTCACCCCCTGCGTGGCCCAGTGCTCCAACCAGTCGGAAAGTTCCTGGATCGGCACCCAGTTCAGGTAGAAATTGCTGTCATGCATCGAGCCGAGGTTGCCCGACGCGTGGTGATAAACGATGCGGCCGGGATCGAAGCGCTTCACGATTGCTTCCGCCCGCAACGCCAGCTTGGAGTTGTTCAGCCCCCATTGCTCGCGGGGATTCTGGATGCCGTCTATCATGTCCGGGTTCATGTCCTCGTTGTATCCGGTCGCATTGTGGCTCATGGAGTAAAACACGACCGACGGATGGTTCTGCGCGGCGCGCACATAGAACTCTGCGTGGCGCGCGTAGCCGTTGTTCTGGTCGGCGTCGGGCGCTTTCCAGTCGTAGTGGCTGAAATGCGGCTGGGAGAAGGAGACGAGCATTCCCACGTCGTCCGCGGCCCGCAGGATCTCGGCGAAGCTCAGGTGGGAACCCGGCTCGCAGCCATAATTGTGTGTATAGACGAAGTTGATTCCGAAGCTCTTCAGGCGCAACATGCTTTCTTTCGCAGCCTCGTAAGTGGCGAGCGCCGCCCCGACCTGAGCGTTATCCAATGGAACGGAAGACAGGAAAATGCGAGTGCCATTCAGGTAGAAATCCCGACCGTCAATCCAGAACTCGTGGAATCCGAATCGCACGGGAAGGGCGGTGTCCAGCGCCTTGCCCCCGGCGTCCAGAAGAGAGACCTGAAGGTCATACAGGTTCTGAGGCGTATGGATGTCCCAGAGTTTGTCGGGTTTCCATTTCTCGGTCAGCGCGATGCGGCCATCCTGGAGGTCGCCCGCCTTGAATGGCTTGCTCGTGAATTCTCCGACGCTTCGGCCGTTGTCCCTGATCTGAGCACGAAGGGCGTACTGTCCTCCCGCGTCGAGACCCTGCAGCGCGACGTCGAACATGATCTCCCACTTGCGCACCGACGTGGCGATTTTCACGTCGGCGATGCGCGCGCCCGGAGGTGCGCCGACGAGGTAAACGTCGCCACACAAACCGCGCCGCGCCACAGAGCCTTTCACCTCTCTGGCCGAGGCGGTGTCGTTATACGAGAGCATGACGCCTTTCAGCGGCATGGCAACGACGAGCATGCCGAGAACGTGCGTGCCGCCCGGTCGGCACACCGACGTGAGATCCACCTCGCCTCCCGGAAACCGTATCTCGCCCGCCTTGTTGCCATCCACATACACGGCCGCATAGGAATTCAGATACTCCGCATACACAGCAATTCGGCGGCCGGTCCATTGCGCGGGAACCGTGATCTCCCTCTGATACCAGGCCGCGGCAATGTTGCGCAGGCTTTCATTCTTCCAGCTCGAATGAGCATAGACCGTCTGGCAGTCTTTCTGCATGTAGTCGCTGATTCCCGGCCAGCTGCCGGGCACTTTGAAAAAGCCCCAGTTGTCCGCGGGCGCCAGATCAGCAACGTTCTTGGCCGGCTGCCAGCGCCACAGCCCGTTGAGGCAGATGCGCTCGCGCGTGGGTGTGGCTTCGCGGTATGCCTTAGTCACGTCCCAGACTGCCTTCACGCCATTCGGCAAGCGGGCGGCAGACTGGGCCTGACAGTCTCCTGGAATCCCTGTCCACAAGAGGCATGATGTTATAATTGCGAGCGAAAGGCGCCAATGCAGTCTCATGGCTTTCTCCTTCTTCTTTATGATCCTTCCCCTCGCAAGCGGGATCAACCAAAGATACCACCACCTTGGCGCCCGTAGGGGCGGCGATGGGCTGCGCCAGCTCCAGGTGCGTCGAGTCCATCACACGCGCTTCGATAACAACCATTTGCAACCTCCCTCGCAGCGAGACGATGCTGCGTCTGGCTCCGTCTAGGTTATTTCGCCAGAGTTCTGAAAATGAAGTCGGAAAGAGCGTCCGCTCGCCCCCTCCGGCGCCCACAAAAACGCCGCGATCTCCCTCCCCTTCCCATCCTTCGCCGCCACCGCCCGTTGATACACCTGCGCCGTTGCGCCCATAGACGGCACGCCGAAGAGGGCGAGTGTCGGAAGCGGCAGATTAGCAACCCTTCCCATCATTCTTCCTTCTGTCTGTTATCTGGCGCGGTGTCTCCAGGCTTTCCTCAATACTTGCTGCAAAGGTTCGTCACGTTACGGCCTCATCCCTACCTCGTCCCAACTGAGCGATAACGGGAATCACCGTCACCGCCAAGCCGCGGCATGCTGCTGCAATATCGCCAAAGTGCTGCACTTCGATGTCCTCGCCAGCTTCCTCTTGGCTCGCCTGTTGATCAACATCCACCCGCGACTGGCGGAACTGGTAGAGCATTCCCAAGGCCAGGAGGCACAGTCCGTACTTGAACCAGTACTTGAGGTCGTTTGGGTCAAGGTTTCGGCGCCTGGCTATCTCGTTCCTCAGGTGGAGGTTATCCATGTTGATGTACATGTCAAGGGTGTTGTCCTCGCCGCACTTCAACTCAAGAGCTGCGATTTCGTCAAAGCCATGCTGTGCCCACCGGTCCTGGTACACTTCCCTGATATTGGGCAATCCGGCTAAGGAAGCACCAGGCGGGGACGGCGGCGGGCCGGGTGGTTCAGGGGGAGCCTCTGGTTCGACCTCCATACAGAAGTTGGCCTCAAAGGGGCTCGCTCGAGAGATATCAGATACGACAACGTGAACGCGGAGTTGATCGCCTGGGTTACACATTGCTGGCGGCATAAACCGCAAGAGTGCCTTCCCGTTCCACAAGTGCACCGTTCCGACACGACTCGGGGCACCCCGCACTTCAAGATGACCCGGATCTGTTGATCTTGAGAAATAGTCGTTGCACGCGTCTGTCTCGAACTCGACACGACATGTGCGATTCACGGGGCACTTTCTCACCAGGCCGCCTTTAGGTTCACGAGCGATCGTAAAGAAGGTGGGGAACTGCTTTCCCACGTATGGTTCGGGCTCGGGGACTGGACCTACGGTACCTTAACTTTCTGTCCCTTCCCGAGGAGAGCTGCCAGGGTTGGGTCAGCACGAATTAGTGCTTGAATGACTGCCGAGGCGTCCTCCTCGCGTCGCGTGGCTAATCGCGCTTGACGCCGCCGCGCGTTCAATTCCCGCAGACCCTGATGGTCCTTTATGTACTCCACGACGGCGTCTTCCAGAGATATCCTTTCCTGACACTGCCGCATTCGGTCCCGGGACGCCAAGAACAGGTCTTCTCGTACCCGCCGGGGAAGCGCAGTACAGTCCACAATCACGATCATGTCCTTTGCGATGTAGTCATACCTGGTTCTTCGGGAAATGAAGTCGCTTCCCAGTTCGCTGTGAAGCTGTCCATTGACGTTGAAGAACACACCGCCCGCGTATCGCTCGGACCCCGTGTGTTTTTCCTCTTCGGGCTCCTTTAGGACAACCACACGGATGTGGACGGCCCCGGCACCCGCGACTTCCATAGGTCCACCAGTATCCAGCCCAGGCTCGATGCGGGTCTTGTCGTCGGCCAGAACCGAACAGAGCCCGGACATTGTTGTATCGTAGAAGTGTGCCCGATAGCCTGACCTTCGTTCGTGAATTCTGATAGGTAGTGCTGGATCCTGAAGGTGCCGTTCGAGTGCGTACCTCAGGTCCAGAGTGGCTAAAGTCTTGAGCCGCCCCGGAAACTTGTAGTTCCACAACTTGATACAAGTTCCGGCTGCGATCCCGCCAACGTAAACCTCTGGATAGCGACCAGGCAGAACCGGCAGATCATCGGCTTCGAACGACGGAACCTGGCCGCCGGGGGCAAGATAGACGTACATGGTCTGAGGTTGAGACGGCCCCGGGTCAAGACGCCGCAACAGCGTGAAACCCCAATGGCGGTGGCGAGGTGATGGCCCCGAAGGGAGGTCGGGCTGTCGCTTTGAAATCACCAGCTGGAAGCTGTGAGTGCCTGCGAACTGGAGGACGCCCGTCCCACCCATGTTGAACTTGCCTTGAACGAACGGAATGGCGGTCTTGTTCTCGAGAAGCAGGGAGAGCAGCGTTTCTGGGAAGTCGTCGGGTGTTTGGCCCTCCCCGTCGTCAATGATCAAGTAACTGGGTTGGTCCTTGGTACCGCACGCCACCAAATGAATACGCTCGGCGTAGCGCGTTCGCGATCCGGCATCGAGGTTCTGAATGCGACCGTCGCGGACTCCGAGTAAATGCTCCACCGCGACTTGCATTGTCTGTGGTGCATTTGGCGAGGCGGGGTCGATTCCATGCCTGAGGCATTCGGCTATCAGCACGGCGTCAATAGAGTTCACCAGCTTTTCGACGAGTGCCGCGACAGGCGAACTCTGCTGGTTGCCCACAATGCCACGGTTGTTCGAGATGTCACCATAAGGTCTCCAGAGACTTCGATCATCCCATAAACCCTTGGACTGCAAAAGTGCGACCACATCCTCTTCGGTCTCGCACCGCAAAAGCGAAAGACACAGATCACGGTTCTGCGTGCTCATCGAAGTCTTGCTCCTTTAGCTTGCCCGCAAGGCTCGCAAACATTCGCTGGACCACGCTGCTTCGCACCGCTCCTTCGAGGACGATGGATTAGCAAAAACTCTTTGTTGCTGCCCTGGTATGACGAAATCTCGGCATACCAGCGCCGGTGTGGGACGATTCTCGCGATCACCCTATCCAGACGGTCGGGGTCAATTACCTCGTCGAATCCAGCGGACGCCATGACCTCCCGGAAACATGGCAAGTGACGTTCAGGATGACTAAAACCGATGACCTGGGCTACCAGCGTCGATGGTGCCGTGAGGTGCCGTAGCGAAGTGAACACCCCACGAACTCTATGAAGGTACAGCTCGTCGGGCTGTTTCCGTGAGCCGAAGGTATAGTGGCTCTCAAAGAATCCGTCGTTCAGGTGCAGAAGACGGTAGGGCAACGCCGTTTCCCTGCGCCCATATACTTGCCATCGGTGGTAAAGCACGTGGACTCCTGGATAGGGTGGAGACGTCAGAATAAGGGATAAACGCTCTGTCCTGGCGGTAAGAAGCCTCTCGGCGACGCTCTGCGCGTCTCCCTGAATGACCTGCAAGCTCCTCGGCAACCCTCCTGGCCATCGATGCTTTCTGCAAGCCGACGCATACAGCTCCATTCGATTAAGGACCATCTCGGCAACAGCCTCAAAAACGTTCCGCAGAACTCTCGGCGAGGGGGGGGTGCGGCGGCAGTCAAAACAGAGCTGCCCTACACGCAGAACCGTGAGAAGGGCGAGTCGGCGCGCGCTCGCGTCATTGAGGCCGAGTGCCGCGTCCCTCAAGTGCATCAACAATCCGTGGGTCCGGGGTGCGTATTCCGTCCCGTTGTGGGTCAGCAACGGCAGGGTGGCGCAACGTGAATCTAGAACACCAGATGCAGCTAAGGCAGTCCATTTCTTATAAGCTCGCAGCGACTGCGGGCTGACCGGCCATGCCTTCGCCCGGGTCACGAAGCATGCCAGAGTGTTCAAGTCGCAGCAAATCACGCGTCGTCCGTTGGAAAGTGCCTCAACGGCAGTGGTGCCCCCACCGCTGAAGGGGTCAAGAACAAGATCTTCCGGCTGTGTGAGACCGAGAATCAAGACACGCGCTAGCTGAGGCGACATCCGGGCAGGGTAGCGATAGAGTGGGTGGGTAAGGTCGCTGGCGTAGTCGCGCGACTTTGCGGCCGCCGCGAACGAATCCCAAGGCAATCCGTCTGAACTGATGGAGGCCATTGTACGATCACCCAGTGAGTCTCGGTCTCCCACCATCACTGCGCGATCCTCCCGATGTGGCATTCCGCGCGATGGTAGATCTCAGGGGACGGGTCTTTCACTTCCCTCATTCGGCCAGTATTCTCACCATTTCACCGTCGGAACCGCAAGATTTTTCCTCTCATTCATTCAACCAGCAAATCCTCACGTCGCGCTGAACTTGTTTGAATTCGGGGTCGCCGGTGACGAGTTCGGCGTGCTTAATCTTGGCCAGGGCGGCGGCGAAGCAGTCGGCGTAGGACATCCTGTATTTGGCTTTCAGCTTCGCCGCTTCGCGGACGAGGTGGAGGTCGTCGCTCGCGGGTACGAGTTCAATGGCCAGCGTGGCGAGAAGAGCGACTTTCTGGTCGGCGGCTGCTTCGCCATCGGCTCGTGCGATGGAGTAGTAGATTTCGCCCCAGTTCACGACGCAGAGCAGGAGTCTGTGCCTTTCGGCGGCTGCCTTGACCAGCAGATTCTCCACTTCCTGCGCCGCCGGCTCGTCGTAGAGAAAGGCCATCAGCGCCCAACTGTCCAAGACCTTCGTGGCCATGTCACAACTCCCGCTCCTTTTTGCGCTCGTTCATGAAGACCTCCATGGCCCTGCTGCCTTTGAGCGAGCCGCGCAGGCTTTTGATGTAGGCGCGGGTGATCGGCTGGATGAGAATGCCCTGCGGCGTTGCTGTGACATGGGCGCGGGTGCCTGCCTCGATTTCAAACTGCTTGCGGAGCCAACGGGGAATGACCACTTGGCCTTTGACCGAAAAGTAAACCGTATCTGCTTTCGTTCCCTTATTCATGTAATAATCCTACCAAATCGCAGTAGTAAGTCAAGAGAAAAATGTTGGATAAATAGAGGGCGCTGCGATAGATGCGCTTTGGAGAGTGGCACAAGCGTCTCGCCTGTGAAATGGCATTGCACAGGTCCGAAGGAGGTTCTGTTACAAAACAAAACCTCTGGACTTGCGAAAAGTCCCGTGAACAATGTCGGCCTGATCACTCACCTCGTCCGCTCGAGAGCGGCGTTGAACAACGCAACAAGGAAATCCGGTGGCGGCGAGAACGACTGACGCGCGCTACAAACAGGAGGACAACTGATGGGAAAGAACGGAACGGTAACCCGGCGTAAGTTCCTGAAGGCCTCGCTTGGCGCGGCCGCAACCTTCGTCATCGTACCCCGGCACGTTCTGGGCGGGCCGGGCTACACGGCGCCCAGCGAGACGGTCGGAGGCGCCCTGATCGGCTGCGGCGGCCGAGGCCCCGGGACCTTCGGCGGGCTGAGGGAATTGAACGCCGTGCGGCTGGCCTCGTGCGACGTGCGGTGGCTCGACCGCGCGGACAACAAGACGATCTACACGGATTTCCGGCGCGTGCTCGAACGCAAGGACATTGACGTGGTGGCCATCGCCACGCCGCCGCATTGGCACGCCCTCATCTCGATTGCCGCCATGGAAGCGGGCAAGGACGTTCTCTGCGAGAAGCCGATGACACGGTTCATCGCCGAAGGGCGCGCGGTGGCGGAGGCCGAAAAGCGCTATGGGCGCATCTTTCAGGTCGGCACGTTCGGCCGGTTCGATGCCAGCCGGAATTCGAGGAACATTCTGACGCGCAAGATCATGAAGAGCGGACTTCTCAAGAACTGTCCGGTCGTCCATATCGCGCGCGGAGGTCATAAGGTCAAGGAGTGGAGCGGTCTGGTCAACGTCAAGCCGCAAGCGGTGCCGCCCAATCTCGATTGGGACATGTATGTGGGGCCTTCGCCGATGAAACCGTATCACGGACATCGC
>Ga0315277_10013867_pt1 | contig 10031 bp, 3 predicted proteins | sample YL17G05_15_MG_FD_203695 | JGI IMG/M metagenome (GOLD analysis project Ga0315277, IMG submission 203695) | Sediment microbial communities from Yellowstone Lake, YNP, Wyoming, USA - YL17G05_15 | ecosystem: Environmental > Aquatic > Freshwater > Lake > Sediment | place: USA: Wyoming | collected...
GCCAATTATGCATACGATTACTGCGTGATTCTGGCCTGTGCCCACCGTGGTTACTTGCATGTCAACCAGACTTTACTGACGCCGGAAACGCGCGAGACGGGTTACGGCGTGGTGATGGGGAAGAGGTTGAGATTCACCCAGACGGAATCGCCATAGCGATTCCGCGCCAGGATCCGGTAGTAGTAAGTCGTGCCACGCAGCAGGTTCACCTGTGTCAACGTAACCAGGCCGCCAACCGCCGTGGCCTGCGCCGCAGTCCGCGTGACGGTGAAGGTGGACACGTTCGTGAACGCCGAGCTGGTGGAACGCTGGATGATGAACCTGGTCTCATTGTTGGAACTGTCCGTCCAACTCAGATTGACCCGGGCGCGGGTGGCGCTGGTCGCTACCGTCGTGGCCGTGAAGCGCAAGGGGGCCGCCGGTGCAGGCGGCACCACGCTGGTGACGGTATTGGAGTAAGCCGACGGCACCGCTCCATTCACGGCTCTCACCCGATAGGCATAGGTGTTACCCGCCGCCACCGTATCCGTGTAGGTTACGTTGCCGACGCCGTTCCTTCGTGCGAGCGTGGCAATCGCGACGAAGAACCCGCCGTTTACCGAACGTTCGAGCAGGAAGCCGGTCTCCGTGGTGGCATGGTCCACGAAAAGTAACGCCATTCGCGGTGTGGTCCCCAGCATGGCCTGCAAGGTCGCTCTCAGGCCGGTCGGAGCCGCCGGGACAACGGTCACCGTCACGCGGGCCGTGTTCGAGAACGCCGATGTATATATCCCATTGGCCGCGTACACCAGGTACACGTAGGTGTTGCCGGGCTGCGCCGTCTTGTCGACATACGTCACAGTGCCCGTGCCGGCATTGGCGGCAGGCGTGGCGATCGTGGCGAACGCACCGCCGTTATCGCTGCGCTGGACCACGAAGCCGGTCTCGTTGGTGGCATTGTCCGTCCACGCCAGGCCGACCTGCGGTCCGGCCTGCAATGTCGCCGTCAGGCCGGTCGGGGCCGCCAGAACAATCGCGCTGGCGGGATTCGAGAAAGCCGACGCGACGACCGGCCCACTCATCGCACATACCTGGTACACATACGTGTTGCCATACGTTGCCGTAGTGTCAACGTAGGTTGCGTTGCCCGTGCCGGCGAGCGCGGCGGGCGTGGCGATCGTGGCGAACGCGCCGCCGTTATCGCTGCGCTGGACCACGAAGCCGGTCTCGTTGGTGGCATTGTCCGTCCACGCCAGGCTGACCTGCGGTCCGGCCTGCACGGTCGCCGTCAGGCCGGTCGGGGCCGCCGGGAGAGCGGGCACAGCCATGGTGGCCGTGTTCGAGAAAGCGGACGGACTGGGGCCGTTGACCGCGCGCACCTGGTACACGTAGGTGTTGCCGTACTGCGCCGTGGTGTCCACGTAGGCCACGGTGCCCGTGCCGGCGAGTGCGGCGGGCGTGGCGATCGTGGCGAACGCACCGCCGTTATTGCTCCGCTGGACGATGAAGCCGGTCTCGTTCGTGGCATTGTCCGTCCACGTCAGGCGGACCTGCGGTCCGGCCTGCAACGTCGCCGCCAGGACGGTCGGGGCCGACGGAGCGCGGGCCACACTCACCGTGGCCGTGTTCGAGAAGGCCGACGTCAGGGCTCCGTTCACCGCGGACACCTGGTACACGTAGGTGTTGCCGGGCAGCGCCGTGGTGTCCATGTAGTTCACGGTGCCCGTGCCGGCGAGTGCGGCGGGCGTGGCGATCGTGGCGAACGCGCCGCCATTGTCGCTCCGCTGGACCACAAAGCCGGTCTCCGTGGTGGAATTGTCCGTCCAGGTCAGACTCACCTGCGGCCCAAACTGCACGGCCGCCGCCAGGTTGGTGGGCGCCGCTACGATCTGCAGGGGGCCCGTGATCACCACGGCGTTCGACGCCGTGTCGCCGGCCGCGTTGAACGCGACCACCCGATAGCTGCACGCCTGGAGGGGGTTGAGGGTGGTGTCAACATAGGCGATGGCGTTGGCGAGGGCCGTCCCTATCGGCAGATAGGTGCCGATCTGGCCAAGTGCATCGACGTCGGCCCGTTCGATCCGGAACCCGATCTCATTGGCCGGGTTGCCGAGCGTGGCAGGATCATTCACAGGTGTGGGATCGGTCCAGGAGAGATTGACCGCGTTGACGCCGAGTGAACCGGCCAACACGGGCGCACCCGCCGACGAGCGCGCCACGTTGAACTGGATAGGGCGCATCATGTCCATCTCTTCATGGCTCAGAATGTGGCAGTGCCAGACGTACTCCCAGCCGAAGTTGGTGGATGTGTTCGTGACGGCGACCGGGTTCCCATCCGGACCAACGCCAAAGAAGCCCGCCGTCGAGCCCTGTGGCATCGTCGGGTTCAGCAGACGGATGCTGTCGGGCACCCCGAACACCAGCTTCGGAGCCACCGCTCGGAACGCCACGATCACGTCCTCCAGCGGGTTCATCCGCATGGTTTCCTTCCAGCCCAGTTCGTTGGCGTCCGGCGGTTTCACCTGGCCATCCCAACCCACGCGGTTGATCACCTGCACGTTGAACAGGTGGAAGTGGATGAAGTGGGTGTCCACGCCGTTGTGCGTGATCTTCCAGAACTGGGTGCCATCGGCGGCCGAGCCGATGGGAGTCACGGTCGCATTGGGGGTGTCGTTAATGATCTCGGTGACGGGGTCGATGTACCCGTACGGGATGGTCGTCTGGTTGTTGCCGTTGGTGAAGGGCAACTCCACTCCCAGGGTGGCGTTCATCCGACCATAGTCGTTCTCGAAGAGCTCCTGGATGGCCTTCGGCTCGAAGTTCATCGTAACCGGTGTGGCCACCTGATCGGCCACCGCCGGAGTGGTCAGATTCAGCGGGTTGAAGGTCAGCGACGTGTTCTGGATCCGCGCGTAGGCGGTGGTCCCGCTGGGGAAGGTCGTCGTGCCGTAGGCACTGTCGTAAGGCGCTTGCGGCACGATGATGGGGTCCTGGTCCCGCACGAAGACGCCATCGTGCGTGGGCGTCGTGGTGAACTCGGCCTCCAGCGCCGCCAGGTTGAAGGGCGTTGCCACGCCGGTGGCCGACACGTGGAACGCCATGATGGTGCGGGTGTCGGGGCCGTAGCCCGGCAGCGTGGACACGGTGCCGCCGGTGGCGGTTTGTTCCATGTCGCCCGTGTAGTAGTCCAGGCGAGTGTCCCCCGCCGGAACGGCCGCCGGGGCATCGTTGTAGAGGATGATCGTCTTGCCCGCGAACTGCGAGAAGTCGATGATCACGTCCGCCCGTTCCGCCGGCCCCAGCAGCAGGTTGTGCTGAGAGACGTTGCCAACGACAATGTTCTTGGGATTTCGCTCATAACCGATCGGCGTGTTATCCCAGATCACCGGCGTCGGCAGGAAGCCGCCCTCGGTGCCGATTTGTATCATGGACGGGCCGATCGTCCGGGGATCCGGAACGCCCCCGAACCGGCCGTCCAGGATGTCGCCCGGCTGGCCGAAGGTCTGGACCGTCCATGCCGCCGGGAAGTTCGCCGCGCCCGGGACGGCGGGGACCATGCCCACTTCGGTGGAACCGGTATAGATGGTGGCCGTCGCGGTGGCTTGGGTACCTCCCGCAGGAGGCGCCGAGAGGGCGACTATCGGAGGCAACGTGTATTCGCTGCCCACGGTCACCAGGGTAATGCCCGTCACGGCCCCCGTCAGGGGATCGATCGTGGCCGTAGCCGTAGCACCCATGCCCGTGGTATCGCCTGGCGCCGGAGTGATCGTGACCGGAGGAGCGCTCGTATAGCCGCTGCCCCCGGCGGTAACCTTGATGCCCGACACGATGGTGCTGGCCACGTACAGTTGCAGGTTCAGCGCGCGGTCATCGGCGGCGTCCAGGATGCGGAAGCGGTAGGCTTGCGGCTGCACATTTAAGTAGGGGTAGGCCGTGCCGTTCACCACCGGCGTGTCCTGGTACGCCTCCATGGTCATGGAAACATCGGGCAGGTTGGGGACCAGCATGGTGTTGATTGTCACCGTAGCCGTAACCCCTCCCGGCGTCGTGGGCGGGGCGACCGTTACGATGGGATCCGCCGTGTAACCGGTGCCCGGTGTCACCAGGGTGATCGCCGTCACAGCGCCTGTCGCGGGATTGATGGTCGCGGTGGCCGTAGCGCCGGAGCCCGTGGTATCCCCCGGAGCCGGCGTGATGGTGACCAGCGGCGCTCTCGTATAGCCGCTGCCGCCATTGGTGATGGTGAGGCCCGTCGGGTTGGTCAGCGGCGCCTTCGTGGTGGGCCACGGCGGCCAGAACCACGGTCCGTAGTCCCAACGGCCCAGGGGGTTCGTACCGGTCGGGTCATTGGGGTTCTGGTTCGGCATGTAGACGTGGGGGGCCCAGAGATTGGATAGGCTGGTGTCAACCGCAAACGGCCAGGTCGGATCCGTCGTGAGGATCGTATTCGGGTCAACGAAGGTCTTGTCCTGGATCACCAACGGGATTCCCACGTCGGGGAGAATGCTGCGAGTGATCAGGTCCTGTTCCACCACGTCCGTCAGCAGGTAACCTGCGGCCTCGCCGGCATAAACGTTCAGCCGCGTGATGCCGTAGGAGTGATCGTGGTAGAACATCAGCCGGGCGCTTTGCTGATTGGTGTAGAAGAACGTCTCCGATCCGGGGCCGGGATCCGGCATGTCGGGGACGTTCTGCACGCTCACGCCCTCGGGGTAGCAGGTATTCTCCCTGGCAGGCGTCGTCCACTGATGCGGCGCGCCATCGCTGATCCACGGGGTCACACCGCCGTGCAGATGGAGTGTGGCTCGGTTCTGCGTGTACGCCTCGGCCACCGTGCCCAGGACCGTGGCCGGACCGCCCGGATCCGTCTTCAGGGTGATTCGGAAGCCCGTGGGAGCATTCGCGGGGCCGATCACGGAGTCGACGCGGAACTCCCCATTGTAAGCCGCAGGCGTGAAACCGTCGAGTTTGACCAATGTCCCGGGACTCACACAGAAATCGTTGGGGGGGGGCATGACCATCGTCGTGATCTCGACCGTGGCCCCCGCGCCGCCGACGCGATCCGCCATCATGGGCATGGCCATCATCGGCCCTGCCCCCGAGCCCATGACCGTGGTGTCTGTGGGCAGGAAGAGGTCGCCGCCCTCGCCCGTGGGCAGGTAGTTGGTGAACTTGATGCGCACCGGCCGGTCCTTCGCGGCCACGATCGTGGGACCCAGGTACTCGGGAGAGTTCAAAGCGTAGACCGGCGCACCGGCGCTATTCAAAATCGGCGTGCCGTCAGGATAGAACAGTTGGACGTGGTGGCTGACAGTGGCGTTCACCGGCGTCTCGATCTGCACGTAGCCGCGCAAGGTGGTCGGGTTCAGGCTCGAGTTCATCTTCTCGGTGTACTGGACGAGAGCGATATCGTAGTAATCCGACCCCGTGTACGTCTGCGTATCCGGGACCGCGACGGGGATGAACTGCCCGAGGTTGTTCGTTGCCGCAGCCAGGTTGGCGGCATCGATGACTGGATCAGCGTTGGCGAAGTACAGGCCCGGCAGCGAGTCGACGAATTTCTGGATGCCCGTTCTGGGAACGACGGCCCCGGTGGCATCGACAGTTGGCTGCGGGCTGTAGGCCCAGTTGGGTTCGGGGCCATAGTAGTTCGGCGTTCCGCCTTGCATGGGCCCCAGCGGGAGGGCGGCAAGGAGTACACGGGACTCGAGAGTCTCAAATCTCGGCACGTCCTGCTGCTGCCTTCTGCTGTTGTTCTTGCGCGCGAAGGCAACATGGCCCTGTGTTCCGTCGCTCTGAACAGTCATCGCTGGCTCCTTTTGTCCCGTCTTTCGCCCGGCTTCGCGCCGCAGCCGCGGGCCGGCTCTGAACGCTCTCGTAGTCTGACTCATAGGCGGCAGGGGCACAATAAGCGACATTCCGCTGCGTGCCAACGTGGGAATGCTGGAGTTCCTATCAGGCAATCCCCTACCCGAAATGGCGCCTGGCGCTGACGGGGACCACGTGTAACCGCTCGTCGCCCCAAATCTCCTCAAGGAGGTTCATCCCGTTGCGGAGGCGCTGTCGGCCGCACTTGGGGCGGGCGGGGAGAGGAAGCGGCGGTTGCCCCAGCCTTTCCTCGCCCACCAGGCCGACGAGGTCCAGTGGTTCGCGGGCTGGCGTGGCGGCCGCTTCTGGGGAACCCAGGGGCGGATGATGCCGATCTTCCAGCAGCACCTGAAGATCTACGACGTCAACGACCGGCCGCTGAAGGGCGCGGCGGTCTACGTGTACGGCGTCACCAATACGCCCTGCGGGAGGGCAGAAACCAAGTACTTCGCCGACCGCCCGAAATTCATCGGCCAGACGGACGAATCCGGCCGGTTCCGGTTCCCCGGCGCCACGGACCCCTCCTGGGATGACCCGGAAACGGACGTGGTCGACGGCTCCATCAAGGTCTGGAATCCCTTCGGCCTGGTGGCCAACCTGAGCGGCACCACTCCGGACGTCGCGTTCACACCCAACGTCATGATTGTGGAGGGGCTTCTGCTCGTCAAGATCGTCAGCGGGCCGCAGACCGAGTTCTACTGGCTGCCGCTGCCCGAATTCAACACCGAGTTCCTCTCCGGCCACACGTTCACCGGCACCATCCCCGTCCGGACCAGCCTGGAACCCTCGGCGGCGCCGACTCCTGTGGTCCGGCCGGTCATCCCGGAGGCCATTCGAAAGACGAACAAGAGGCCCGTGGGCGTGGTGGACAAGGCCGAGGTCACCGTCCGATGCGGCGAGGCGTTCACTCTGGACGGTTCGAAGAGTCTCGATCCCGAAGGGCAGCCCCTCACCTGCAATTGGATCAGCACGCGAGGCGGAGTCAACCCGGAACACGCCTGGGGACCCGTCCTCAAGGCCAAGGCCCCCGGCGGGCCCATGGAGTGCGAGTACCTATTCTACGTGATCGATGGCATCCGGTGCAGCCAGCCGGTGACTGTCAAGATCCACGTGGTGAAGGAAACCAAGTAAGGACCACCTCGGCGCCGGGAGACATGCTCCTGCAAAGGCGCGAAAATCCGGCTCCCAGTAGAGCTTGAAGCCTTGTCGGTGCCATTGGATGACTGTTTCGGGAGGGACAGGGGCGAGAGACCCCTCAGGGCAGCGGCAACACGCGGACCTCGATGGCCTTCTCGTCCGCCAGGAGCTTCTTTACCTCCGCCGGATCGGACTTGCCCTGGTGGTAGGGATACAGGATCTTCGGCCTGAAGGCCCGTGCCGCGTCGGCGGCCTCCGGGGGCGGCATCGTGTAGGGCAGGTTGATCGGCAGGAAGGCGATGGCGATGTCCTTCAGCGCCTTCATCGCGGGCGTGCCCTCGGTGTCTCCGGCCACGTACACGCGCTTGTCGCCGAAGGTCAGCACATACCCGTTGTCCTTGCGCTCCTTGGGGTGAAACTTGAGCCGCTCGGCGTTGAGGTTGTAGGCCGCGACCGCCTCCACCGTGACGTCCAGGACCTGCTTGCGCTCGCCGACCTCGATGGTCTGTCCGACCCCCGCTTTCTTGACGGATGAGGCGTTGGCGTACACCAGCGTCCCGTCCTTCTTGATCTTGTCGATTACCGTGGGGCTGAGGTGGTCCCCATGCTCGTGGGTGATGAGGATGGCGTCGGCCTTGGGCATCCTGTCCCAGTCCGCCTCGCCGGCCGGGTCCACGTAGTACTGTTTGCCCTTGAAGGCGAACCGAAGCGCCGAGTGGTTGATCGGCTGAAGGGTCAGGTCTCCCTGCGACGTCTTCTCGACGGCGACGTTCTTGTCCGAGGGGGACGACTCCGCGGCCGAGGCCGCCTGAGAGGCCAGCCCCAGTACCGCCACCGCCACCAGGATCAACATGCAGCCGTTCATCTGGAAGCTCCTGAATGTCCGCCGATCCGCGGTCACGCCGGGCCGTTCCGGGCCGGCCTTTGCTCCTGGCGCGGGCGAAGAAGCAGCACCCGTCCGCGAGCGCCAACCATTATACCAAGCCGCCTGCGGCATGGAAGTAAACGCATTCGGCGGCCTGGGCAGGGAGATGCCCTGTCGGTGCCTGCCGGCCGCCATCTTGAGGATTCATCGGCGGCCACGGGGCGGCCCGATTTGGCTGGACGTCTGTTTCAATGGATAGTAGGCTCAATCTCCGCGTGATTGTCATCGCGGGGGACGCCTCCAGCCCCAGGCGGAAAGGAAAGGCCCATGTTGAAGCAGGCATGCGTGCTCAGTCTGTTGGCGGCCCCCGTCGTGTGCCTGTCGGGGCTGGTCTGGGGCGAGGAGAAGTCCGTTGCTGCGCCAGCCGCCGCAAGAGAAGCCAGGACGTGGACCTTCGACGGCAAGGAGGCCTTGGCCGGCTGGACAGTCACGGGCGACGTGACCATCGACATGGCGAAAGGCCGCCAGGGCACGGGCGGCTCGCTCAAGGTCGGTCCCAAGGGCAAGGCCCTCCTGAAGCTCCGCGACAAGGACGAGTCGGGCAAGGTCGAGATATGGGTCTACGACGATGGCACCAAGCCCGAGAACGCCAAGGTCAACCGCGTGGGCCCGCGATGGGGCCTCGTCCAGGGCGACGGGAAGGTGCTGGCCGCCGGCATCCTCTACGCCAGCTATCTTGGGGGCAACGAGGGTTACACGGCCACCGCCTGCGACGGCAAGAAGTGGTTCGACCAGTTGTTCTGGCTCGGCGTGAACCGCGCGCCGGCCGCCTGGCACAAGTGGACGTTCGACTTCGACCCGGAGGCCGGCCTCCAGGTCCTCCACAACGACAAGGAAGTCAACGCGGTCGACTCCAGCAAGACCGGGCTGAAAGGCTTCAGCGCCATCGCCATCTGGGGCGACGACGGCCAGGGCAACGAGCAGACGATCTGGGTGGCCGACCTGTCGGTCGCGCTGGGCGGCCCGACGAATCTCGTATCTCGGACCGAGGCCGATCCCTACGATGCGAAGGCCGTGGCCGCGGCCATGGCCGCGAGGCGGCCGACCGTGATCTACACCGGGCCGAACGCGCCTGCGACGTCCAGGCTCGAAGACCTGCCGCTGAAGGAGAGCGTATCGGAATATGGGATTACCTGGACGTTCGAGAAGCCGGCCCGCGTCGGCCAGTTCGTCAATGGCGACTGGTATGTCGTGGGGCCGGCGACCGTGAAGGCGATCGCCCCCAAGCCGCTCTACGGCGCAGAGATCCCGAAACGCGAACTCGACCGCATGGACAAGGAGCGCCCGGAGGGCGTGCGCGTCCGCAACGGCTTCATGCTGAATCCGCCGGCCGCGATGAAGGTCGCCTACGACGGCGGCGTGCGGAACTGGTTCGACCCGCCGCTCATCCAGAAGTTGCCCGTAGCGCTGAAGCCCGGCGATTCGCTCGTCTCCACCATCAGCATGCCCAAGGGCCTCGTGCTCAAGGCCCCGTTGAGGAACGCGATCGAGCGCGGCGTGGACGACTCCAGCCCCATCCGCACGGCCGCGGTGCTGACGTGCGTCGCAGGGCCGCAGCCGCCGGACGCTTTCCGGCCGGCCTTCTGCGACCGAGGGGCGCGCGTCTACCTGGCCCGGAACCTGAAGCGCGAACGGCTCCCCACCGCGGCTCCGACCCCGGGCGTCCCGAAGACGCTCGACCTGTTTGCCCGCTTCACCCAGCGGCCGTGGGTCGGCACCTGCTTCTTCGGTTTCGAGGAGCCTGTGGAGAACATGCCGCAATACGGAATGGAGTACGGCCGCGTGGCCGGCGCCTGCGCGCTGCTGCTGTGCACGGACCTGGCGCCCGAGGTCAAGGAGCCGCTTCTTGTCAATTATGTGCAAGTCGGCATTGATCTGGGCGGCGTGATTCGCGCGGGCCATCCCGGCTGGTCGGGCTGGGGCGGGCACGGCAGCGGGCGCAAGCTGCCCATCGTCTTTGCCGGATTGCTCCTGGGCGACGACCAACTGGCCAACGTCAACCAGTCCTTCCCCAAGGCGAGCTTCGGCGAGGATGAGCAGACCGCCTACGGCGATTGCTGGACCGGGGCGAAGGTGGTCTTCGCCGGACACTCGGGGATTGACGCCGCCACGGGCGTGGGAC
>Ga0315277_10013868_pt1 | contig 10031 bp, 15 predicted proteins | sample YL17G05_15_MG_FD_203695 | JGI IMG/M metagenome (GOLD analysis project Ga0315277, IMG submission 203695) | Sediment microbial communities from Yellowstone Lake, YNP, Wyoming, USA - YL17G05_15 | ecosystem: Environmental > Aquatic > Freshwater > Lake > Sediment | place: USA: Wyoming | collected...
AGAGGAACGACAGCTTTGGGCATTGTCTATAAGGACGGAGTACTATTGGCCATAGCCAAGGTCGTGGCGAGCAAGCTATTGAAGAGCGAATCTATCGAGAAGATATTCAAGATAGACGAGCATATAGGGGCGGCTACGTCAGGACTAGTCGCCGATGCGCGAAGGCTGATAGATTTCGCAAGAGAGTCTGCGCAAGAGGAAAGATTCGTCTACAACGCTCCGATAGACGTTGAACTATTGACGCGAAAAATCTGCGACCTGAAGCAGGCTTATACTCAATGGGGCGGAGCCAGGCCATTCGGTGCTGCGCTGCTGTTGACGGGCGTTGATGACACGGGAAAGAGGCTGTTCGAAACAGACCCAAGCGGTGCGATGTTCGAATGGAGCGCCGCAGCCATAGGGGCGAAAAAATCCGAGACTGAGAAGATCTTAGAGAAGGAATACAACGAGACCATGAGCTTTGACGACGCGGTCATGCTGGCCCTAAGGGCGCTATCACAGGCGGTAGAAAAGCCGCTCACCAGAGAGAATGTCGATATAACTTATATTAATGAAAAGGACAGAAAGTACGTGTCTCTTGAAAAGGATGAGTTAGACAAGTACCTTAAGGATTCGGGTAAGAAGTGAATTGGTTCTTATGATTTCGCTGGATAAGGCGGTTATTGCCCGCTATCAACACGGGCAGTTGAACTTCGAGATTCTGGTTGAACCAGAAAACGCCTACAGGGCGAAGAGGGGGGAGGAAATCCCGCTCGATAATTTAGTCGCTTCGAGGGATGTATTTTCTGATTCTAAGAAAGGCTTACGCGCGAGCGAATCGGACCTGAACAAGACGTTTGGCACGAACGACTTCGAGACGATACTCAAAAAAGTGATGAAGGGCGGAGAGATCCAATTAACGACAGAACAGAAAAAAAAGATGCAGGAGGAAAAGACAAAACAGATAGTGAACATGATAGCGAAGAACGCCGTGGACCCTCGCACCCATGCGCCCCATCCGCCGAACAGGATAGAGAAGGCTCTGGAGGAGGCAAGGATCCATGTGGACCCGTTCAAGCCGGCGCAGGACCAGATTGAGGGCGCTCTGAAGGCGATAAGGCCCATACTGCCCATCAAGCTCGAGATAGTCAGAATCGCGGTCAAGATACCGGCTGAAAACGCCGTTAGAGTATACGGTTTCGTGAAGGAGCATAAGATGATGAAGGAGGAGTGGGAATCTGACGGCTCGCTGATAGCAGTGGTCGAGATACCGGCCGGCCTTCAGGGTGAGTTCTTCGACAAGCTCAACAAGCTGACATCAGGCAATAACGAGACGAAGATAATCGAGAGGATTTGATATGAAAGAGATTGTTGTGCCCGGAGACAAAGTCGACGGGAAAGTGGAATCATATGTATTCAGGGAAGGGAATAACGCCTATTCGATGGTCCTTGGTGTGATGGACAAGAAAGAGGGCTATGACAGGATAGTGCCGCTAAATGGAAAATACTTCCCGCAGGTGGAGGACTATGTCGTGGGGGTAGTGACAGACGTCAAGCGAGGCGGTTACGTTCTAGATATCAACTCGCCTTACGACGCCTTCCTCGCCAGCAGGAGGAGGTATGACAACGGTGCGGTAATCTTCGCGAAAGTCGGGGATGTGAGCGAGGTGAGGAGCGTTAGCCTGACGATGGACAAGCAGCTGTATGACGGAGAGCTCATGGAGATAATGGCGGTGAAAGTGCCGCGCGTCATTGGCAAGAAGAACTCGATGGTAATGCTGATAACTGAGAAAACTAAGACGGATATTTATGTTGGGAGAAACGGAAGGATTTGGCTTAAGGGCGGAGATATAGAGAAAGCCAAGAAAGCTGTCCTCAAGATAGAGATGGAAGCTCATACTGACGGTTTGACTGACAGAATAACCGAATTTTTGAAATAGGTGATTGAATGGGTGGAGCAAAAACTGATTTGGAACTGATAAAGAACGGTAAGAGAATTGATGGCAGGAAGTTTGATGAACTGAGGCCCATCAAGATAGAGGTAGGCGTGTTGAAGAGGGCTGACGGCTCTTGCTTCATGGAATGGGGGAAGAATAAGGTCTTGGCCGCAGTCTATGGCCCAAGAGAATGTTTTCCGAAGCACACGCAGAACTCATACAAGGCTAAATTGACCTATCGGTATAACATGGCGCCTTTCTCTGTTGACGACAGGAAAAGACCAGGGCCAGACAGAAGGTCCACAGAAATATCTAAAGTCTCTCGTGAGGCGCTGGAAAAAGTAATTTTCCTCGAATATTTCCCAAGGACAGCGATCAACGTTTTCGTGGAAGTGCTGCAGGCGGACGCGGGAACACGTTGCGTAGCCCTGACAGCGGCCAGCGTTGCTCTGGCTGACGCCGGCATTCCGATGCGCGACGTCATAGTGGCGTGCGCCGCGGGCAAGGTCGAGGATGAGATTGTTTTGGATCTCTGCCAGGAAGAGGACAACTTCGGCTCAGCTGACCTGCCGGTAGCGATTTCTCCAAGAACCGGCCAGATACACTTGATGCAGATGGACGGGATACTGGACGAGGAAGAATTCAAGAAAGCATTCGATATGGCTACGAAAGGATGCTTGGAAGTTCATGAGATGCAGAAGAAAGCATTGAGAGAGAAATACGAAAAGATTGGTGAAGTTTATGGAAACGAGTGAAATTGTTTGGGAAATAAAGAAGGATTCGATAAGGAAAATGATCCAGTCAGGGAAGAGATCTGACGGAAGGGCTCTAGATGAGTACAGGAAGATGGAGTTCCTTGAGAATTATGTTCCGAAGGCGCAGGGCAGCTGCCTCGTCAAGTTGGGCGACACCCAGGTGCTTGTCGGGATAAAAATGGATGTGGGCGAGCCATATGCCGATTCTCCTGATAGAGGCAATCTGTCAACGTCATGCGAACTAGTGCCATTAGCCTCTCCCGACTTCAGCGCCGGTCCTCCGGACGAAGAGTCGATAGAGACCGCGAGAGTCGTCGACCGAGGCATACGCGAGTCGAAGATGATAGACTTCGAGAAACTCTGCATAACTGAGGGGGAAAAAGTCTGGACGGTGTTAGTAGATATCCACGTGCTGGACCATGATGGAAACCTCATAGATGCGGCTTCTATCGCCGGTGTGAAGGCTCTGTTGAACGCCTATCTCCCGAAGCTAGAGGATGACAAGCTGATCTACAAGGAGAGAGGAGACAAGCTGCCGGTCAGGGAAAAGCCGGTCTCAAGCACGTTTGCCAGCATAGGCGGAAAGAATCTGCTCGACCCGTCGTACGAAGAGGAGATGGTGATGGACTCCAAATTCATCATAGTCACGACAGAGGACGGCAAGATATGCGCCATGCAGAAATCAGGCAGCGGCCCCTACAAGAGAGAGGACATAGAGGGCATGGTCGAGACAGCCATCAGGCGCGGCAAGGAAGTCAGGAAACAATTTTAGGTGGACCCTATGACTAAGCTAGGATCAGCAAGCAGGTTCGGCTCCAGATACGGCACGCCGCTCAAGCAGGAAGTAAGGGACATAGAAAAAACGCAGAAGACCGCCCAGATATGCCCGCAGTGCGGAAGAAAGTCTCTCAAGAGAAAGGGCTATGCTAAATGGGCGTGCAACAAATGCGGTGCTTTGATAGCAGGCGGAGCCTATTACCCGCAGACCGATGTTGGCGCTATCGTCGAGAGGATAATAAAGAAGGGCGAAAAGTACGAAGAGGTCATGAAAGAAGTCGAGAAGAAGAAAAAGAAGGAAGAAGAAAAGTAGGTGTTCATATGGCTTGGAAATGTCTTAATCCCCAGTGCAGGAAGAAGATAGAGGATATAACCGCTATAAAATGCCCTTATTGCGGCTACAGGATATTCCAGAAAGAGAGACCGCCGATTGTCAAAAAAGCGAAAGCGATCTAGATGCTACTTATAACAACGTGCAGGAAACCTTGCAAGAACACGAGGCTTTTTGCGAGGAACCTCAGCAACCTGGTGCCTGGGGCAGAGTACGTTCCGCGGGGGAAAAAGAATATTTATAGCCTAATCGAATGGGCCAGGAAGAAGGGGCTGCGCCGGGTGGCTATAATATCTGACTTCAAAGGGAATCCAGGCGAGGTCGAGTTCATAAAGCTGGACAAGCGCGAGTGGGACTGGGCCGAGACCATCTTCAGAATAAAGAGCGTAGACTACCAGAAGAGCAAGAGAAAAATAAACGCGATAAAGGTCGATGGAGAGCTCAAAAAGACAGTGGTGGACCTGTTCGACATCGAGGAGAGCCAAGAGCCGGACATGGTGCTCAAGACGGACGATGGACTAATGAGGTTCGGAGACCAAATGAATATTAAGCTTGAAATCTACAAGAATCCGGAGGAATGAAAATGGCTGAACTTTCAAAGGAAACGCAGGAAGAACTGATACAACTGCAGAATCTCCAGAGGCAGCTGCAGATGATAACGAACCAGCGACAGAGGTTCGACATCGAAGTGATACAGACCGACAGCGCGCTAGCTGAGCTGGAGAAGGTCGATGGAAAAGCCTACAAAGCGATAGGCACTCTCTTGATCGAGTCGAAGGCGGTAGACCTGAAGAAAGAGCTGAACGACAGGAGAAAAGAGGCCATCACCAGAGTGGATACGCTGAAGAAACAGGAAGAAAAGCTGAAATCGAAGGCGGAAGAGCTGCAGAAAAGCCTCGAAAAGACGCTAGGAAAGGCCTGAAGACGGCATTTTTAAATACTTATACCTTTATAAATAAGGTATATAAAGAAGGTGTTATTTTGAAGCTGAAAGACGTGTGCCCAAAATGTTATGCTGCTACTGGATTTAGCATCATTATGGAAGAGGAAAAGGGAATCTTTTTCTGCCCAAAGAACGCGACGCACAGGTTCAAGAAAGACAAGGACGGATTTTTCGTACAACACACACTTTAGAGGGGGATTCTAATGGAGGAGCCTAAGAAAATCAACTTTAAGATTGAAAATATAGTCGCTTCTGCCAATCTCGCTGTCGAGCTAGACTTATACGGCATAGCGAGAGAGGTAGACAATGTAGAATATGAGCCGGAGCAGTTTCCTGGCGCGATACTCAAGCTGAAAGAGCCGAAGACTAGCCTATTGCTTTTCAAGAACGGAAAGCTGATATGCACCGGCGCCAAAAGCGCGGAAGAAGTGGAGGCGGCCATCAACAAGGCCTACAACCTGATAAAGCACTGCATAAACGAACCGATGAAGGATATACCAAAAGAGAAGGCAAAACCGGCAAAAGTCAAGCAGAAGAAGGCCAAGAAGCACAAACCCGCGAAAAAGGCCAAGAAAAAGAAGAGACGATAATCAACCAACTTTCTTTTTTAATTCATCTATTTCTTTTTTATTCAATCCAATCAGCGGAGCATAGACAGGGACTTTGTACTTCTTTTTCAATTTCAAGTATCTGGCTATGTCCGTCTCTCCAGTAACAGCGCCTAAGGGATGCTTCGTATTCACATCCACTTCAATCCCCCTCTTCCTTATCATCCACGCGGCCAGTCCTGAGTTCTTTGATTTGATCAGCAACATCTTGCCTGCAGTCCCTAATGGTAGGCCGCCAGCCCCCGCATGCTTATCGATAAAGACATAGGCTTTTCCGTCGTAAATTTCAATGCCCAGCGTCACTTGCGGGTTGTTCAAGTCGACTTTTGCTTTCGCTTTTTTTCTTACAAAATCGCCTATAATCTCGTTTATCTTCTGGGACTCCATCAGCTCCTTGGTCAGTCTCTGCGCCCTGACGGCAAACGTCTTGCCTCTAATCTTCGGCAGGAATCTTTCAACCGCTTTCTTGATGCTGGCCATCTCTGCGTCTGTCTCGATACATGTAGAAAAAGACACCACGCCGAATACCTGCCTGAGCTTCTCGAGGGCTTTCTTCTCGCCCTTAGTATAGACTAAAATCCTCCAGCGCTTCTTGACTATCTTTGCGCCGGGAAGAGCCGCCCTGACGTTCTGCGCCAGCCTCTCTATGAATTGCCTTCTGACCGGCGGAGACTTTGTGTATATCTCTCCGTGCCTGACTGTTATCATTTCAGAACTCTTTGGCGGCAAGCTGTACGTCTTCCGCGGTTATGGTTTTTCGTCCCGCATGCTTGGCCAGCTTATAGGCTTGGGTGCTCAAGTCCTGTACAAAATCTGCGATTATATTGGCCATTGCTTCCGAAGCGTCTTCCGAAACTCTCTCAGCACCCGACTTCCTTATTAGTCTGTCCATCGGTGCCAATGGTAAATCATTCATAATACTGCCTCCGCAAATTTTTTTCCGCAAGGTTTAATTTGTTGGTGTGTCTAAACTTATACTTGGAGGGATATAAAAACCCAATCGTTCTGGGCACTCTGGATGCCTTAAACAGTAAAAGAAGCGATTATATGGCAGATTTTGAAAAACATCCTCTTTTAAAACCAGAAAAAATAGAATCAAGGCTCTATCAGAAGAACATAGTCAATAGCGTTCTGAAGAAAGGCAATAGTCTTATAATACTGCCCACGGCGCTTGGAAAAACGATTATAGCCGTAATATTATCCGCTCATGCCCTATGCGACAGCGCCGACTCCAAGGTGCTTATAGTCGCTCCGACCAAACCGTTGGCAATGCAGCATTATGAGACGTTCAAGTCTGCCCTAGAGCTGCCTGAAGATGAGTTCATTCTGTTAACCGGCTCCATAAAGATTGGGGAGAGACCGGACCTTTGGGAGAACGCCAGGGTCATCTCAGCCACTCCCCAGACAATAAGGAATGACCTGAAGAAAGGGAAGATAACCATGGACAAGGTCTCGCTCTTGATAGTCGATGAGAGCCACCACTCGGTAAAATCCTATTCCTATGTCGATGTAGCTAGACTATATGTCGAGCAGTCAAAGAAGCCGCTAATAATAGGTCTTACGGCGTCTCCATCTATCGAAAAAATCAAAGAGGTCAGCAAGAATCTCTATATCAAGAACATAGAGACGAGGACGGAGCAGGATGAAGACGTTATCCCCTACATCCAGAAGAAAGAGATCGAGAGGGTCTTTGTCGAACTGCCGCAAGAGTTCCAGGAGATCAGGACCATTCTGAGAACCTATATGGACACAATTTTCCAGAAGCTGAAAGATGCCAATCTTGTCTATAGCACATCGATGAGAAAAGGGGATATCCTAAAATTGCAAAAGTCGCTGATAAGCAGCAAGAATTTTCACGGGATAATCCTGACCACGGCCCTGATCAAGGCATGGTACGCTGTCGAGATGCTTGAGACGCAGGGTATATCCAGCCTGCACACCTACTTTGAGAAGATAAAAAACGATACGCGCAGGACCTCTGTAAAGCTGACGAAAGACCTGAAGAGGGCGATGGAATTGGCTGACGCGCTCTACAACGAGGGCAGAGAGCACCCGAAGATGGAGAAGCTGAAGGAGGTACTGGCAAACGAGCTGGAAAAGAACCCGAACATCCAGGGAATCATCTTTGCTCATTTCAGGGATTCGACCCAGAAGATAATCAACGCGATAGAAAATATCCCTGGAGTTAGGCCAATCAGATTCGTCGGACAGGCTTCGAAGCAAGGGGATATAGGGCTATCGCAGGATGAGCAGAAACAAATCATCGAAGATTTCAGGAACAAAGAATATAATTTCCTGGTCTGCACCTCAGTGGGCGAGGAAGGACTGGACATCCCGTCAGTGGATGTGGTGGTATTCTATGAGCCAGTCCCATCGGAGATAAGGAAGATTCAAAGGGAGGGCAGGACGGGTAGGAAACGTGCTGGAAAAGTGGTCGTACTGATAACGAAAAAGACCATGGACGAGAGCCGGTATTGGACCTCGCATTACAAGCAGAAGAAGATGAGGGAGACTCTAGAGAACATGAAGAAGCCCCAGAAGACATTGGATCAGTGGTAGAATGGCGATAGTCATATTTGCTGACGCGCTGGAGAAAGACATCATAGACATCCTGAAGACCTATGATTGCCATGTGGTCGAGAAAAAACTGGAGGTTGCCGATTTCATACCTTTCGAGAACATAGGCGTGGAGAGGAAGAGAGATGAGGATTTCGTCCAGTCGATCATAGACGGCCGCCTGTTCGAGCAGATGAGGAACTTACGCGAGTGCTTTGAGAAGCCCCTGCTGGTCATTGAAGGCAATAACCTTTATGGCTCTAATGTCCATGAGAACGCGATAAGAGGGGCGATGGCTTCTGTCGCTCTAGATTATACCGTCCCAATAATCTGGACCAATAACAAGAAAGAGACCGCTGCCCTGCTGTTCCTGATAGCGAAACGAGAGCAAGAGGGCAAGAAGAGGATATTCACGGTCAAGGGCAAGAGAAAGCCGCTGAGCGATAAGGAATACCAAGAATACATAATATCCTCGCTGCCCGGAATTGGGCCGCTCACTGCAAAAGAACTATTAAAGGAATTCAAGAGCGTCGAGAAAGTCTGTACCGCGAATGAAGGCGATCTGCAAGGAGTCAACAAAATCGGGAAGAAAAAGGCGAGGCAGATCAGGGAGATAATGACCAAACATTACGAAGACAGGTAGAAAGTTGCCGTCCTCTCTATCGCGTCCTTCTGCTTCTCTTCATCCGGCTCTACCAATTCGCGGAGCTTGAACTTGAACTCTTTCTTGAGGTTGGAGAATATTCTTTCCCGGCTGTTGGACCAGGAGATAAAGACCGCCCTCTTGCCGGGCTTGCATCTGGTCAGGGCTTTCTTTATCTGCCTCTCGCCGGAAACCCGCACAAGGAACTCCAATTCCTGTGTCTTGGCTATGCTATCGCGGTTTCGAAAGGCTTTTAAAGTCTGGAGAATAGAATGTATCACGTGCTTTTCACCGAAAAAGCATTTGCCATCGACTACTTGGGTTTTTTGGTTCTTAGACAGGAAAGTCATCAGTCTGTCTGAGTCGAGGTCTTCAAACTCGATTCCTCTGACAAGTACGTCCATGAGCATATTACATCGTTCATTTTTATAAAGGTGATTTAGAATGTCAGTAACTCATGCGAGAGACCTGAGAAAGCCTACGGGCGGGAGAAAGAGGAAAGGCAGAGACAAGCAGAAGGCAGAGTTAGGCAGCCTTCCGACTAACACCATCATAGGAGAGGACGAGAAAGAGATAAAGAGGACTCGCGGCGGCAACTACAAGATAAGGGTAAAGTACATAAGCAAGGCCAACGTCTTCGACCCTAAGACCAAGAAATACCAGGTAGTGACTCTAAAGACCGAAAAAGAGAACCCGGCGAACAGGAACTTCGCCAGGATGAACATTTTGACCAAAGGGGCTATAGTGGACACAGAGGTAGGCTCAATCAGGATAACGTCTAGACCGGGTCAGCACGGATTAGTAAACGCGATACTGCTCCACAAATCCTAAGGAAGCAGCTTAGCCAGGGAATCTAATTCTTTTATGATTTTCTTGGGGGTATAATCTCTCAGCCTATCGACCAAATCAGATTTCTTCAGCATCTTCTTGTCGATAGGGACAGAAACGCCATCGACAGTATCCGCGTCTCTCATGTGCAGCGACCCTAGAGGGACTCGCGCCAGTTTTCCTGAGGGCGTCTGCGACGGGTCTATGTTGATCTGGTTCTCCTGCTTCTCATGCCCGCCGACTACATTCAGCCCCGTCTCTTTCGCGATAATCCGCGCCCAGCAGCCCGTAAATGTGGCTTCTGGCTCTTGCTTTGAGTATTGGAAATTCTTGATATAGAACTTGTTGAGCGCCGGATTCTTGAGGAATAGGTAGACGTGGAAAGAGCCTCCGGTCCACATGACGAACGGCTCTTTCTTCGTCGGCAAGAATTTCTCTTTGGGTATTATCTCGTTGACCAGGACATCAGCCACTTCCTGCGCCTGACTAGAGGTCATCCCTTTGCCGCGGTCTATATCGATGAAGACCCGGTCTATCTGCCTATCGGCTCCCTCGCCATTCGTGGCATATAGGAAGTCCATGAGCTTTCTTGGAGGAAAATATTCCCATATCTTCTGCTGGGTTCTAGACAATTTCCCTCTGACTTCGCCGAGGTGCGCTTTCCTCAATGACAG
>Ga0315277_10013869_pt1 | contig 10030 bp, 10 predicted proteins | sample YL17G05_15_MG_FD_203695 | JGI IMG/M metagenome (GOLD analysis project Ga0315277, IMG submission 203695) | Sediment microbial communities from Yellowstone Lake, YNP, Wyoming, USA - YL17G05_15 | ecosystem: Environmental > Aquatic > Freshwater > Lake > Sediment | place: USA: Wyoming | collected...
GTGCGCCCCTGCTCCATGCCCAGCGGGGCCAGGAAGCGGCTGCTCTCCTCCCCTCTCATCCTGTCCCGGTCGCGCGCAAGGCATTCGCAGAGGCTCGCAAATGTGGCAAGGTCTTCGGGATTCCGAGTCAGTTCAGGCCGATAGTACAGGACTCGCAGGTCCATGTGCCACGGCACTGCGTAGTACTCTTTCTGCCCCACCATGCGGCACGTTTCAAGCAGCGCAGGGGGATAGTTCCCGGGGTCGAAGTCCACACTCTTGTCCAGAATGCCGTCCCTGATCAGCCGGGCTGTCCATGTGCTTGGCACTTGCAGCACATCGTACTTGCCCTTGTACGTCACGGTGAGGTCGTCGAGAGCGTTCTTCCAGGCGAGGAACCGCACATGGATGGTTTCGCCTGTTCGCGCGCCGAATTGCTCCAGTTCGGAGCACAGCCACCCGTGGTACCCGACGCACAGTTCCTGCCACTCGCTGGCCGGATTATCAAACCTGAGGTGGGGATACTTATCTCCCGGCGGTGCGAAAGGCCGTTCCACCGCCGTCGCTTCGTTCTCCATCGGCATCAACACGACCGTCAAGGGTTCGCCAAAGGCGGGGGTCTGAATCGCAAGCAACGCCCAGGCAAGGATCAACCCGGGCCATTGGAAGCGCAGTACCTTCATCAGGCCGGCAACAGGCAACAGCCAGCTCCGCTGTTCCTCTTGGTTCATGGCGCCCCCCTAAGATGGACCGACAGTAGTGTACAGCGAAGCCGCCTGACCGCAAGGGCCAAGAGAGAATATCCGGCAGCTTCTTGCGGTTCGTCCAAGGAGCACCGTCTGCATCCCTCCGAACACCTCCAGTTGCTACGCCCGTCGCGTGTTACGGGGCAACTCCTCCCGGTTCCACGCGAAGGCCTGCCGGCGGCATCCGTGACACATCCGCGGACCAACCCTCTATGTGGAGGAGGCCAGCCGATGGCAGCCGCAATGACAGACATTGGGGGCGCCCCCGACACTGAAACGCCGCACAAGGCAGACGCTTCTGCCGACAGTGCCGCGCCCGGCTGTTCACGGAGCATCCGCGGAAGCCCCTTAAGGATAGTGGGACGTACTTGTCCCCAGGTGAACACTAGCCAACTCAAACGAAAGGAGCGAGGTCATGCTGACCTGTAAACGTCGAGGGCCTGCCATTCTTGAGATGCACCCCGGCACATCGTGCCCGCTGGACTGCACGTTCTGTTTCAGGCAAGGAAAGGGCTATGGCGCGGCGCGCCCCCCCCTGGACACAGGCAACGTTGACGACTTGCTCAACGAGTTCCTCGCGCTCGGAGGCCGCACGCTCAACATCTCCGGGGGACTCGAGCCGCTGAACCGGCCCGCAGTAGTATGCCAAGCTCTCATGACCGCCAGCCGGCTTGGTCTCAACAGCAAAGTGTACACCAACGGAGTCGCCCCGGCCCTCAGCCGTCCCCGTGTACGGGAGGTTCTGGCCTGCTACGCCAACGAGCTGAGGTTCAGCATTCATGGCATTACCGAGGCGACCTTCTGGGCCGTGGAACGACCGGCCAGCAGACACACGACCCTGAAGACGGCGATTGACAACGTTCTGGCCGTGGCCCGCGTCCGCCCGCTTGGGCGGGGGGCCAGGATCGGCGTCGGCTTCGTCGTCGGCCCCCTCAACGTGGCAGAACTTATGCCGGCGGCCGAGTTCTGGCGAGATAAGCATATTGACTTCCTCGACATCCGGGCTGACATCAACGCCGCAGGAACGCTGCCAACCTCAGTGAAACGCGCCCTGGACCTGTTCTGCCGCCAAGTCGAAGCCTCATGCTTCGCCCCTCTAAAGGTCCATATTGGCGACCGCATTCACGGCGAGCCTTCTTTCCCGGCTTACTGCTATGCGCCTTACGAAAAGTTGGTCGTGGATCCCTTCGGGATCGTGTGGACGTGCTGCCGATTGGCCCACCCTGGCCTGCGTCCCTCGTGGGCTCGCATGGGTGACCTCAGCGTCGAGTCGCTGGCAACGGTTACCGAACGCGTATGGAATTGCCTCCCACTGCCACACTGCTCTGTCTGCACACCGTGGGAATCTGATTTCAACACAAGAGTTTGTTCGGAGCCGTCGTGCGAAAGAGGCCGCCTCCCAGTGCCGGCCGGCTCGTGGCAACAGACCTCGGACCACAGCCTGACGAATGGGGGACTGCCTCGATACGGCTGCGGGCGGACGGTTCCGGCCGCGCGGTTGCCGCTGAACGGCAGATTGTCACTTGCTGAGCAGCGTTAACAGCGACGAATCGCGGAATCTGCAATATGCCGTGACGTTCGCCGTCTCCTTTGGGCCAGGGCGGGAACAGGAGACGATCATGACCAAGCCCGATTGTGATGATGCCAGCTTGGGGCCAAGCGGCCGCCATACCGGTCGAAGCCGAACCGGCCGCGCAGAATCCGACATCAGGCACTGCATCCGCAAGATTCGCAGGGTCTGCCAGGGTCTGGCCGCAAGGTGCAGTAACATGGGAGGCCTTCTGGCGGCCAAGTTCGAGCACATGAGCGAAGAGATTGACTCGGTCGCCTACGAAATCCAATGTCTCGAAGACGACATTAACCAGGGCCAGATTGGTCTCACCAGTGGCAAGAGCCGGTCCGGCTCGCGGCCGCCCACGCATAAACGGCAGGTCCAATCTCTTGCCCCAGTGTTCGTCATTGAATTCAAGACGAGGGCAGACGGTCATGCTGAGGTCCGCATTAACCAAACCAAGACTTTCATCCTGCCGCGCGCGTTGGCCGAGGTCATGGGTATCCTCTTTCAGGCGGCGTGCAAGGCTTCCAAAGAGCCGGTACCGTGGACAAGCTATTCCACAATCGCGGTTGCCCTTCTGAGTCCGAACAACGTCAAGCCCCCGTCGGTCCACGCGATCAGCAACCGCGTGTACAGGCTGCGGGAGGCGCTTCGCGACCACGGATACAATCCCGCAGTTCTCGAGAGGGCTTCAGCCTTGGGCGCCCGGCTGGCGTTCAACCCCGCTGCACTTTCAGTCAATGCCCATACGCCGCAGGCCGTGAAGCAGGTCCAGAGCAGCGGATGAGGGAGGCCGTGTGATCTGTAGGGATGGAACTTGAGACGGGCTGTGACGGCGTATGCAAAACCTTGCCGTACAAGCGGTTGCGCCAGGAGCCTCCTGGGACAAAATAATGAGGTATGCACCAACTCCGGTAAGAGAACTGTAGGATACGCACCCGCGTTGCGGAATGAAACGGAGAACTTCATGGCACACCTGTGGGTCGAAACCGGAAAGGATGGCTGGGCCGTGGCCCCGCTGGCCGGCGATGCGTTTGTCCTAGTGCCGCAAGCGGATCGCCCTATTCGGATTCGCCGCCCGACCGTTCCGCCCTCATCCGAAAGTGATGCAGCGGACGGAAGGCCCCGGCAGGCCGTGGCCAACGATGGCGCAGCCCTGGTACGGTCGGCTTGCGGCGACAAGGAACACTGGGTGCTCCTCTCGGCACCGATAAGTCAAGCCGTAGCCGTCAACGGCATGCCCGTCGTTCTCGGCATGCGGGTCTTGCACGACCGCGACGAGATTCGCGTACCCCGGGCTCCGCGGATGTTCTTTTCCACGGAGCAGATCGCCCGGGTTGAGCCGTATGTGGCCGGCGGGCGGCGCGGCAAGTGCCCGCGCTGCGACTCCGAGATCGTCGAGGGCAGCCCTTCGGTCCGCTGTCCGCAGTGTGGCGTGGCACACCACCAGGATCCTGCCAGCGAGATGGGTTGCTGGACCTATGCACGCACCTGCGCGAGCTGCCCGCAGCCGACCGGCTTGGACCTCGGCTACACGTGGACGCCGGAGGAACTGTAACCATGCGATCTCATGAAAAACAACCGGCCCAAGACAAGAGCGTGGCGATCATCGGGTTGGGCGCCATCGGATCGGAAACGGCCGCCCAGATGATCCGTGCGCCGGAAGTGAGCCGGCTCGTGCTGGTGGATCACGACCGCTACGAACGCAAGAACCTGTTGTCTCAGGCCATTGAGGCGCGCGACGTCGGCCGGCTGAAAGCCGAGGCCCAGGCGAGGCGGGCTCTCCAGAGGAATCCGGCGCTGGCGGTTGAGGCCCTTGCAGATCGAGTCGAGAACGTGCCCCTCGCGCGGCTGCGGTGCGATGTCATCCTTGCGTGTCTCGATTCTCGACGCGCCCGGCAGGTCGTCAACCAGGCGGCGTGGCGGTTGGGCGTTCCGTGGATCGACGCCGGTGTCCATGTCGGCGCGGACGGCGGCCTGCTGGCAAGGGTGAATGTCTATGTCCCGGGCCTGGACCAGCCCTGTCTGGAGTGCGCATGGAGCGACGAGGACTATGCCCTCGAACAGTCCTACCCGTGTCAAGGCGAGGCGCAGGCACCCGCGCCGACCGGCTCGCCGCCAGGACTTGGCGCCCTGGCCGCCGCGATGCAGGTGATTGAGGCGCGCAAGATACTCGCGGGCCAGTTCGACCGCGCGGCCGTGGGACGGCAGGTCCTCATCGATGCCGCCTGGCATAGGCATTACGTCACAACGTACCGGCGCAACCCGGCGTGCCGGTTCGACCACGAGACCTGGCGGATAGAGGCGGGCAAACTGGCGGAGTCGCAAGCACTTCGTCTCGCCCTCGGCACGGGATTGGGCCGCGAAACACGGGGGGACATGGGTTTCGTTGGGCTTCGGGTCGAGGGCGAGACATTTGTACTGCGGCTGGCCTGCCTGCGTTGCGGCCGTACCAAGGAACTACTGCACCTGGGGCGTCGGCTCCCGCAGCATCGTCGTGTCTGTCGTCACTGCGGCGGGGAGATGGTTGCCGCCGGCAGCGACATGATCGGGGCACTTCGCGCTGAGGACGTGCCGGCGCGGATGCTGGCCCTGCCGCTTCGCCGAATCGGCTTGAGGGCCGGGGACGTCGTGACGGCGACCGCCGGCGGGCGCGTGGCGCACTTTGAGATCGGACGTGACGGGGCTGTGACGCACAAAAGAGCGAACGGCTAAGTGCCGCCGGCGGTGGGAGTTAGGCATTACGAAACCGGTGACGGCAAGAATCGGGCGAGAGGTCTGGGAGAAGACTTGTAGACTGCGGCTCAAACAGGAGCGGCGCCATGGCCGGCGACAAGATTTACAACACGTTTCTCAAACGGCAGTTGGAGGACGGCATGCGGTTGGCCTCCGAATCGGACATCCTCGAACTGGTCCCGGCGCCGGGCGATCCGCCCGACCGGTACGCCGCGGTCTTCCACTGCAAGGGGCTTGTCAAAGACCGCGACGGCACGATTCGCGAGGCTGACACGTTCGCCGCGCAGATCTGGTTTCCACCGGAATATCTGCGGCACGCAGAGCCGGCCCAGATCATCACCTGGCTGGGGCCGGTGAACGTCTTTCATCCGAACGTTCGCCCTCCGTTTGTCTGTGCCGGGCGGCTGCCGCCCGCGACGCGCCTTGTGGACCTCCTGGACCAGTTGCACCAGATTATCACATACAATAAAGCACATATGGCTGATAACGGATTGAACGCGGAGGCCAGCGCCTGGGCGCGACGGAACGCAGATCGATTCCCGATCGACAGCCGTCCCCTGAAGCGTCGCCGGCTTGACATACGTGTACGAGTTACGGGAAAGGCCGTTACGCCATGATCCCTGACGCCAATCACACGGGCCTTCAAGAGCAGGCCCTCGCCGCCATCGAGAAGTGCGCCGGCCCTGCCAGGCAACGCGGGCCGGGTCGGTGGACGGCCTGTCTGCACAATGGCCACCTCATCCAGGTGTCGGCCGCCTGCGACGACGACTGGCTACTCCTGGCCGCCCGGCCACAGGGCCGCAAGGACGGGGGGCGGAAGGATGCAGCCGACCTGACGGGACTCCTCGCCTGGAACGCGCGGCTCCCCGGCGGGGGCCGGTGGGCCGTGGCGCCGGGCGAGCGGGCCGCGCACCTGAGAGCCGACATCCGGCTCTCGTCCGCCATCGGTCTGGCCGGCCTGGTCCGCGATGCCTGCGACACATTCCTCGCAGCAGCCCGCATGGCAGAGGGGGAGGATGTGCCGCAGGAAAACAGTGCCGACGGGGCGACCGTTCAGGGAAATCGCCACGTCGGCACTGCGGACTTCGGCCGGCTATGCAGCGCCGCCGGATGGGAGAACCGGGAGCGGTCCGGCGGCGCCGTGGCGGTATCGCTGGAGGCGCCAGCCGGGTTCTACCAGGCGATCGTCGAGGAGCGATCGCCGGGCATGGTGGCCGCCTCGGTGGCGATGGCGACACGTGAGGGGTTGCCCGTCCGCTGCCGCCAAGCCCGGGCGCTCCTTCTATTACAGGCGACGGCGGTTGTCCGGATGGTCCGGGCGGCCGCGGAGGCAGGGGATGGCCGGACGGCGGAGCGGCTCGAGGTGGCCTTCATGGGCATACCCGCTCCGGCAGAACTCCAGGACGCCTTGGCCGCGCTGTCCGTCGCCTGCCGCTTGTGCGGCGAGGAGGCCCGGGCCCTTGAGGACGAAGCCCTGGCCGTTGAGTACCTTCGGATCCAGGGCTGGTAATCGGAACGCAGAACCGGAAAGCAGTCTGCACACAAGGACACAGGAAGATGAGAGGAGATCGCCATGGGAAAGCCTGAAACGCTGACAGTTTACGCGAGCGACGTATCGGGCCAGTTGACCGCGGAGGCGACGGACATCGGCGCCGATGCGAGCGTCGGCGAATTGGTACAGGGGCTTCTGGCGGAGATGAAACTGCCGCGCAACGACTCGAGCGGCCGGCAGCTCGTCTACAGCGCGCGGCTCGACCGCGAAGGTCGCCACCTGAACGCCAACGAGCGGGTGACCGAGGCCCTCCAGCCGGGCGACAAAATCACGTTGCAGCCCAATATCGACGCCGGCGCGGATCTCAACTGATCGCCGGCACGGGGCCAGGGATTTCGGACCGGTCAGGCCGTGCGCGGCCAGTGGCGCCGCGGTGCGGAAGGAGTTCGTGGGCATGAGCGGGTACCAGTACACCGTCGTGCTTTACCGTGAAGATGGCGCCCCCATCGGGCACGCTGCCGTCGCCACGGACTTCGAGCCGGCGCTGGAGTGGGCGCGGTTCCTGGGGATGCGACTGGGTCGCGTGTCGCCGGTCCTCTCCGCCGACGGAGGCGAAATCGCGCCGATCTGGGACCCGCACAGCGGCGAGCCGTTCATCGCCGGGTTCCATGCCGCCGTGGCGGGCGGCAATGGCCGGGAGTTCGGCTGCGACATCCCCATCCAGTATTTCCGGGGCGCCGCCCGGAATTTAGCCGCGCGCTACGTGCAGGACGGCCTGCTGAAGGAGAAGGAGCGGTTCCTCTACGGCGCCGCTGCGCTGCCTCGCCCGGACGCGCCGACCTGTGCCGCCGAGGCGCCGACCCGCTGCACAGTCCGCAGGCTGGAGCAGAGGCTGCCACTCAATGACCTGTCGCTGGATCGACTCCTCGGTCGCGCAGAGGTGGGAAAAGTTGTCGACCCCGTGGACATGCCAGTCTTCATCCCGCGGGAGGTCCTCGAGGAGGCGGCGGTGCTGACCCGCCAGGCGGGGTCGCTGGAGACCGGCGGTATCCTCGTGGGGTGGCTGCACCGCGACGCGTCTTGTCCCGAGATATTCGCCGAGGTAACGGCGCAGATCCCGGCCCAGCACACGCAGAGCGACCTGACGCGCCTGACGTTCACGGCCGACACGTGGACGGCCGCCCGGGCCGCCATAGAGGCACGGGGCCGGGGCGAGTTGATGCTCGGATGGTGGCATAGCCATTCCTACATGAAGGAAGGCTGCAAGGAGTGCGGTCACCAGAAGCCCGGGTGCCAAGGGCGGGCTGAGTTCTTCTCGACCGAAGACTGCTCGCTGCACCGCACGGTTTCTCACCGCGCGTTCTGCGTGGGCCTGGTCGTCAGCAACAGCCCCTGCGAGGGGTTGACGGAAGTCCTATTCGGCTGGAGACACGGGATGATCGCACATCGGGGGTACCACATTCTCCCGTCCCCGGCGGCAAGCAGCGTCGCGGCCGGCGACGCAGGAGGTCAAGTTCATGACGCCACGAAATGAAAGCCAGATACCCTGTCTCGACGCCATCCTGGGCCTCGGTCCCAAGCAGGTGAGCATCGAAGAACGATGCGGCCTGGTCCAGGCCGTGCGGTCCCACTCCCCGGAGTGGGCCAAGCAACTCGACTGCGTGCTCCTCGACCGCGTGGCCACCCAGCACAAGGCCCTTGAGGAGGCCGAGGCCAACCAGAAGAAAATGCGCGGTGTCTTCGAGAAACTCACGGCTCCCCCCTGGCACATGGCCGTCTTCCACAGCGTAGTGACGACGCCCAAAGGCCCCCAAGCCCGGGTCACGTCGGGGGGCGCCCGCATTGTCGTGGGGGCGGATGACGGCATCGACCTAAGCACCCTTGCGCCCGGCGAATGCGTCTTCCTCGGCAATGAGAGGAACGTCATCTTGTGCCGCTCGGGCCTCAGCGCTCCAGAGTGGGGCGAGATGGCTATCTTCAACCGGTGGGTCTCCGACGGCTGGATGGTGGTGCGGTCGCGCGACGAGGAGATCAAGGTCGAAGCCGCCGCCGCGCTGAGGCAGGCGGACCTCCGCAGCGGCGACGAGGTGCGATGGACGCGAGAGGACGGCATGGCCTTCGAAAAAATGCTGCGGTCCAAGGAGAGTTCTTTCTTCCTCGAGGATACCCCGGAGGAAACGTTCGACAACATCGGGGGCCTCGCGCCGCAGATTGCGGCCATCCAGCGGTCCATCCGGCTGCATGCCAACCATATTGAGATCGTCCGCAAGTACCGTCTCCGCCGCAAGGGGTCCATCACGCTCGTCGGCAGCCCGGGCGGGGGCAAGACGATGCTGGCCCGGGCCTTGGCGAACTGGCTCGGAAGGCTGTCGCCGTCCGGTCGCTGCCGATTCATGGACATAAAGCCATCGGCCCTCCACTCGATGTGGTACTCGCAATCCGAAGCGAACTACCGTGAGGCGTTCCGGGTGGCCCGCGAAATAGGCCAGGAAGATCCTGGAATTCCCGTGATCATGTTCTTCGATGAGGTGGACTCGATCGGCGGATCGCGCGGCTCGCTCATGCGGGTGGACGATCGCGTGCTGACCGCCTTCATGGCCGAACTGGACGGACTCAAGGACCGCGGCAACATCCTGGTCGTCGCCGCCACAAACCGCCGCGATGTGATCGACCCGGCACTCCTGCGCCCCGGCCGCCTGGGCGACACGATCATCGAGGTGCCCCGCCCGAACATGGAAGCGGCGAGGGACATCTTCGGGAAGTACCTCCACCCGGATACGCCCTACGGCAGCGGAAATGGACATCCCCCCGATCCGGAAGAGGCGCGGCGGACGATCATCGACACGGCCGTTTCGCGGATCTTCGCGCCCAACAGCGAGGGCGAACTTGCGACGTTGGTCTTCCGGGATGGCAAACGCCGCCCAGTCCTCGCCAGCGACCTCATCAGCGGCGCCGTGATCGCCAAGATCGCCTCTTCGGCCATCGAGCACGCTTGCGTACGGGAGGTCGAGACTGAACGGGCGGGCGTTCTCGTGGAGGACTTCCTTTCGGCAATCGCCGAGGAGTTCCAGATGCAGGTCGGCTCGCTGACCCCGGCCAACTGCCGCCAGCACCTCGCCGACCTCCCCCAGGACGTTGATGTGATCGCCGTCGAACCCGTCGCGAGGAAAGTGCCGCAGCCACACCGCTACATGCACCTCGATGTGGCCTGACTGCAAGGAGGTAACGGACCATGCCTGATCGGACGACAGGAAGACAAGCCGAGACGGCCACGGCGGCTGACGGTTGCGTGCCGAAGGTGTGTGGCTGCGACGTGGAACTGGGCAATTTCATCCTCGGCCTCGACTGCCCGGGCGGCACGGGGCCCGAGGCGGCGCGGGCACTACTGCGCGAGTTCCAGGGCATCTCCAGCGCCCGAGGCTACGGCACCAGTTACGCATCGGCCTACAGCGGTTCCTACGGGTATGCCGGCGACCGCCGCGATACCGGGCGCGAGAAAACGCGCGACGATGACTACTACGG
>Ga0315277_10013870_pt1 | contig 10030 bp, 4 predicted proteins | sample YL17G05_15_MG_FD_203695 | JGI IMG/M metagenome (GOLD analysis project Ga0315277, IMG submission 203695) | Sediment microbial communities from Yellowstone Lake, YNP, Wyoming, USA - YL17G05_15 | ecosystem: Environmental > Aquatic > Freshwater > Lake > Sediment | place: USA: Wyoming | collected...
CGGTTTCCGCTACGATCTCGGACCGCACAACATTCATTCCCAGCGCCTCTCCGTTCTGAGCTTCCTAGGCCGCGCGCTCGGATCGGACTTCCAGGAATGGCGCTACGAGGCCCAAATCCAGTTCCGCCGGCGGCGCGTGAACTATCCTCTCCTTGGCGCGCAGGTGCTGCGCTTCCTGCCGCTGGCGACGTCGGCGGCTTGCGCCGCGAGCTTCGCATGGGGCCGCCTCCTCAGCCTCTTCACGCCCGCGTTTCGCGATGATGGCACCTACGAGCGCTGGGTCGTCAACCGGTTCGGCCGGCGCTTCTACGACATCTTCTTCGGGCCTTACACGGAGAAGACTTGGGGAATCCCTCCCTCACAACTCTCGGACGTCGTCGCGCGAAAACGAATCGCCGTGCGAAATCTGACGGACCTCGTCAAGGGTGTCTTCTTCAAGACGCAACGCTTCCATTCCGAGAATCCCGCTTTGGTCACGCACCATTTCCCGAGACTAGGCGTCGGGCAGATTTGCGACTACTTCGTGGAGGGCATTCGCCGCGCGGGAGGAGACATCCGCGCCAACGCGCCGGTCACGCGCGTGTGCGCGCGCAACGGCCACGTCAGCCGCATCCACTACCGCCGGGGCGGGGAAGAGGCCGTGCTCGACCTCGACGCCGAAGGGGGAGCGGAGAACTGGTGCGTGCTGAGCACGCTTCCCGCCAACGAGTTCGCGCAAATGCTCGATCCCGCGCCTCCCGAAGATGTTCTCGCCGCGGCCCAGGGGCTTGACTTCACGTCCGAGGTGTTTCTCTATCTCAATCTCGACTCGACGGAGGCTTTCGGCGTGCCGGTTCTCTATTTCAGCGAGCCGGAGTTTCCGCAGACGCGCATCACCGACATGGGGCGCTTCAGCCGCGACATGATGCCGCCGGGCAAGACGGCCCTGTGCGTGGAGCTCACGTGCAGCGCCGGCGATGCGACGTGGAACGCCGACGATGCGACACTCTTCGAGAGAGTGATGGCGCCGCTCGAGGCGAATGGACTTCTATCCCGGCGCCGCGTCGAGAGCTTTCACACCCGGCGCCTGCGCCACGCCTATCCTCGCTTCCGCGTCGGTTATCAGGAGAGGATGCGGGCCATCGCCAACCACCTGTCGAGCATGGGGAACCTCATGACCTTTGGAAGACAGGGGCTCTTCTGCTATGCGAACGTGGACGACGTCATCTGGATGGGTTTCGAGGTCGCCAAGCACGTTCAGTATCGCGACCGGTTGCCGCTTCCCGTGGAGGAACTGCTGCCGGATTACATAGACTTCTGAGAATCTCGGGAAAGCGGCGGATCATCGCCGGGCGCCGGCAGATCCTGGTAGATCGCGGCGATGCGGCGGGAAACGGATTCGAAGCCGAAGCGCTCCACGGCGTAGGCGCGGATTGTGTCCTTGGAGAAGCGCGGCAGCTCGGCGATGACCTCGCGGAGGGCGCGGGCAAGGTCCTCCACGCTTCCGTTTTCGCAGAGGCGCCCCACGGCGTCGCTGGTGATGATATCCTCGGGACCTCCGCAGCGGGTGGCTACCACCGGTTTGCCGCAAGCGAGGGACTCGACAAGCACACAGCCAAAGGTCTCCGTGGCGCTGGAAAGAACGAGGAGGTCCGCTTCCTCCCGCAGGAGTTGGGCCACCTCTTCCCTTTTTTTTGACCCCAGGAATTGCGCTTTGTTTCCCAAACCCAGCTGCGCGGCGAGCGCCTCCAGCGCTTCCCGATCCGCCGGTCTATCTCCATCCCCAACCAGGCTCAGCGTGGCGCCGGGAATGTCCCGCGCAAGAAGGGCGAAGGCACGCAGGAGAAGCGGGAGGTTTTTGACGCCGGCGAAACCGCCGACAAAGAAGATGCGCGGGACGCGCGGATCGGGCCGGTGCTCGGCGGGCGGGTTGAAGAGGTCCAGATCCACACCGTTGGGCAGGACGATTGTCTTGGCGTTTTTTTCCGGAGTCATCACTTGCCCCATGCAGCGTTTGAGGCTGCTGGAAACGGCGATGGTGCGTTCCGCGCCGTTGAGAGCCCGGGTGGTCTGGCCTGTCATCACGCGGCCGCGCAAGAGGTTGGAGAAGGGTCCGGTGTGTTCGGTGATCAGGAGCGGCACGCGGCACTGCTGCGAGATCGCCAGACCCGCTGTTCCGTCCAGGTATGCAGTGTGGGCGTGAACCAGCACAAAGGGAAAACCCTCCCGCACGCGAGCAATGACGTGGCGCATGGCTTGACGGTAAGATGTGCCGTGGATCCAGGGGCGGGCAAAGACGCGGAAGGGGACATACATCACCGGCACGCCGCACAGTTCCCGCCAGCAAACGGTTTCGAGAAAGCGGAAGTAAACCCTGTTCAGCCGCCAGAGCGTCAGGGGGTTCCTGGAGCGGTTCATCCAGAAGGGGCGGCCTGAGAGAACGCGGACGTCCATGTTCGTGTGCCGGCGCAAGGCGCGGACCTGCTCCAGAATAAACGAGCCCAAGTGAGGCTGGTCGGGATGCGGGAACATGTGCGAGAGGACAAGCACGCAGGGACGGCCAGATGTCACCGGCGGCGGCCCCTCCAGGGTCTTCCAGTCCGGGGGAAACCATTCCTGGGGAACGGCGGGTTGCCAGCCCACAACCCTCTTCTTGATCTGGTAGAGGGATTCCCAAAGACCTAGGATGCGTTTCTTGAAAACATAGAGTATCTCTCGCGTGCCTCCCCATATCCCGCGCATGGACTGGCATTCGGCCGCCAGGCGCTCTCGCTGGGCCTCGGACTCGCTGTACCGCATGTTCAGCCGCACATACGCGTTCTCGGCTGTGTCCCGCTGCTCTCTTGCTTTCGTCAGGAATTCCCTCAAGGACGCCTCAACTTTGGCGCTCTCGGCTTCCTTGGCCTCCAACAACCGCTCCACCCGCTCTTTCTCGGACTGAAGAATCTGGTACTGGCGGCCCAATTCCGCGTAGCCCTCCTCGGCCTTCGCGCGAGCCGACTCGACGGCATTCGCACTCGCAAGAGCATCCGAATAGGCCGCCTCTGCCTTGGCGCGCTCGGCTTCCTTGGCCTCGAGCGCCCCCTCCACCCGCTCTTTCTCGGACTGGAGAATCTGGTACTGCCGGTTCAGTTCCGCGTAGCCCTCCTCGGCCTTCGCGCGAGCCGACTCGACGGCATTCGCACTCGCAAGAACATCCGAATAGGCCGCCTCAGCCTTGGCGCGAGCCGACTCGACGGCATTCGCACTCGCAAGAGCGTCCCAATAGGCCGCCTCAGCTTTGGTCCGCTCGGCCTCGTTGGCCTCGAGTGCCCCCTCCACCCGCTCTTTCTCGGACTGAAGAGCCTGGCACTGGCGGCTCAATCCCGCGCAACCCTCCTCGGCCTTCGCGCGAGCCGACTCGGCGGCCTTCGCACTCGCAAGAGCATCCCAATAGGCCGCCTCAGCTTTGGAGCGCTCGGCTTCCTTGGCCTCGAGCGCCCCCTCCACCCGCTCTTTCTCGGACTGAAGAATCCGGTACTGGCGGCCCGATTCCGCGTAGCTCTCCTCGGCCTTCGCGCGGGCCGACTCGACTGCATTCGCGCTCGCAAGAGCATCCGAATAGGCCGCCTCCGCCTTCGCGCGAGCCGCTTCCGTGGCCTGAAGCTGCGCGCTCAAAGTCCATTGAGTGTGCCGCAACTGATCCAGTTCATCAACGCGCGCTTCCGCGCCGCTCGCCTCTTTACTCCGGCGCGCCGCTCCAGCCAGCTCCTTCATGAGTTCGGCGGGACCTATCTTTATGGCGCGGGCATTGCGGAAATCCATCACCGTATTGCGCCGGTGAAAGCCTCCGCGCCCAGCCGCATGAGCCACGACGTGCTTCTCCCGATAGACAAAATCGCTTAGGCTTCGCCAGGAAATGCTCCGCTTCCCCGGTGCCTCGTAACCGAACGCCTTCAACAAATCCAACGTGGTGTAGGCCGGCATCCGGCGAAAACCGGCAGGGATTTCAGCCCTTTCGATCAACCGGTAGGCATAGAAGATATCCGTTTGCTCCTTGGATAAATCCCGTTTCCACTGTCCCACCGATTGGACGTTAATGGGTTGGTCGGGGGTGGATTTCCATGCGCCGACCCGGATCGTGGGATCGTGCTTCACCCGGCCCGTGTTATCGTGATAGGCCAGCATCCGCTCCAGGCCGCCGGAGAGTTCGAGAAACGTTGCGATTCCGCGGAGCGTAGCCTTGGGTTCCTTCACCAAGTCCTCGTAGCGGATAGTTCGTATCCGTTCGGATTCCGCGAGTTGCAGGGTAAGAGCCGTCTCCATGGTCCAAATCGCGCAGGCTGATCCGAGAGAGAAACCGCGCCGCAACAGCGAGCAGACAATGTCGCGGCCGTCCCGCACAAGAAGCAGGCAGCGGCCTTGGGGGCAGCGGTGGAGAAAATGCGGCGCAGCGTAGAGATTCGGCGGGCTTTTCTCGGCCCATCGGGATTTCCGGTATTTCTCCAGGGCGGCAAGGAAAAAACGCCGGCTCAACTCTACGGCATCGCGGCTCCGGCCCGCCATCTCGCGGATGGATTCGAGCGAAAGGTCGTACCACCCCAGCGACCTGGTGTCAACCTGCGGTACATAGGGGACAACGCCCTCCTGCAAGTCCCAGTATTCTTCTCCCAGCCCGAGCCGGGGCGCATTCAGGGCGGCCAGAAGGCGCTGGCGCCAGGCCGGCCCCGACATGCTCCAAAGATACGGGTGGCAGAAGAAGGATAGCTCCGGACCGCACATCAGATCCGGATGGGCGTCCAGCATGCAACTGAGAAGGGTGGTTCCGCTGCTCGGGCACCCGCCGATCAGGATAGGGCGATCCCAGTCCATGTAGCCGCCAGTGGTATTCTTCCTGCCCATAGCCGGGATCCCGCTCTATTAGCCGCCGACCGGACTGTGTTCAACGGCATAGGATTGCTGGACAAAACCCAGGTTCAGCCGCAGATCCGGGCGGGGAAAAACCTTAAGCCGGTAGGCGCGGTTATGCTGATCATAGTAGGGCGGCTGCCCTGTGTAGTTCCAGGGATCCAGATACTCGAATATCGAGGTGCTCACTACGTAATCTCCCCGGCCGACCAGGAAAGGAGAGAAGTGGAAACAGACCCTGCCGCGGCCCAGAATGCGGCTGATGGGAGTATCGGCCAGAACCGTGTTGGCGTGGCAGATAATCTGCCCTTCGGGCGCATAGATGGTCATGGCGAACACCGGGTTTTCCACGACTTTCGACGAATAATACGAGATTTCGACCGTCAGATCCTCGCTCTCCATCACGCCGCCCACCGATTTGCCTTGGGCGTTGAGGAAACGCAAGTCCACGATGCAGGGATCCGGATCACGCCAAGTGACCACCGACTTCTCGTTGGGCTCGGGTTTCGGCCCGATCTCAACAGACGCCTCTTCCAAAGAAGCCGGCGCGGGCGCCGCTGCCGAGTCGCCGTGTTCTGTCGTTCCTGTCTCCAGCGGGAATTCCATAGCGTGCAGGTTGCGGCTAGGCAAAAGAGAACCTAACGTGTGATACGCGTCGTTCCAAAAATACTCTACCAGTACTTCGTCTTCCGAAGAAGTTTCGGCTTCGATCTCCAGCCTGAGTCTGGGGTTTTCGTTCCGAAACAGGGTCGGGGGCAACGTGGCTATGAACGGCGCATGGCGATAGCGGCCCCCTTGGTTCACATAGCAGCGGCAGAACCCCTTGTCGTCACGCTGGGATTTGGACCAATCCATGTAGTGCGAATCCGTGAGCAGGTGGAGCGGATGGGTGGTATCGTCGTCCATCGGCGCGCCGACCGCCACGTCGCCCAGCAGGTCATCCTGGTGGAAAAGCCGGATATGGCGGACGAGGTGTCTTCCTCGAGGGGGATTTCCACCGGGCGTCACCAGGTGGAAAGTCAGCTGGATTCTGTCGCGGCTTTGCCCGGCGAGCAGCAAGCGCTTAGGCACGCCCTGAGCTTTGGCGCGCTGGCGCGCCGCTTCTTCCTCCTGGACCATCTGGTAATACGCTTTGACCACGTGAAGAGGGCTTCCATCGCGATGGATCATGCCGCGCCGGAGCCAGATCACCCGGTCGCACAGGCCCTGCACGCTGGCCAGGTCATGGCTGACGAACAGCACCGTAGCTCCGGATTCATGGGTGAGGCGCTTCATGCGCTCGACGCATTTCCCCGCGAAATAGGCGTCGCCCGCCCCCAGCACCTCATCAATGATCAAAATCTCCGGCAAGACCGCCGTGGCAGTGGAAAACGCCAGCCGCGCGTACATGCCGGCCGAATAGGTCTTCAGAGGTTGATCTATGAAGTCCTCCAGCTCCGCGAAGTCCACGATCTCCTCCATCTTGTCGTGGATCTGGGTGGCCGACATTCCATTGAGCGCCAAGGAGGCCCGGATGTTCTCGCGTCCCGTGAACTCGGGGTGAAAGCCCGTCCCCAGCTCCAGCAACGCCTGGATGCGGCCCGCCACGTCCACGGTTCCCTCCGTGGGAGTGATATTGCCGGAGATGATCTTGAGGAGCGTACTCTTGCCCGCTCCGTTCTGGCCGATGATCCCGACGCGCTCGCCCTGCCGGACTTCCAGGTTCAGGGAGCGCAAGGCCCAAAACTCGCGGTATTCCATCTTCCGCCAGAAGAGCCACCGCCCCAGGCCGAACGCGTCCACCACCTTGTCCGCGGGATGGCGGAAGAGCTTGTACATTTTGCCGAGATTCCGCAGTCTTACGGCATAATCGCCCATAGTCTCTTGATCCCTCACGGCACCCCGGGCGCGCTCACACATTGTCCGAGAAAACGCGCTTCATTCGCCCGAAGAACCAGTAGCCGAGATAGAAAAACACCACCGTCAAGACCAGCAGCACCGGCAACAGAACTCCAGGGGGGAACTGCCCGTAGAGCAGGCTGTCCTGATAGGAGATGATCAGGTAGTAGAGTGGATTGACGTACATGACAGGCATTAGGTTGGCCGGGATCTCCGACCCCTTCCACGCGATCGGGCTGACAAGCATCAGCATCAGGATACTTACGCCGATAATATTCTGCAGATCGCGGAAAAACACCTGCAGACTTGACAGGATCCAGATCATGCCCACCGACATCAGGATCTGGATCAACCACAGCAGCGGCACCAGCAGCGCCCAGACCGTCAGCTTGCCGAAGACCGCCAACGCCACCAGCAGGATTCCCATACCCACCACCTGGGTGCACTGGCCGACGAGCACCGCTTTGACCGGGATCAACTCGATGGGGAACAAGGTATTCTTGATCAGGCTCGCGTTGGTGCTGACCGAGGGGGTGCCTCCGCTCAGCGCCTCCGAAAAACCAAAAAAAGGGATGAGGCCGCAGAAGATCAGCAGGACGCGGTCCACGGCCACCCGGAAGACCGACTCGCCCTCCCGGACCGTGACCATGGCGAAGATATAGAGGGAATACACGGCCAGAAACAGCAGCGGATAGACCAGCAACCACGACAGCCCGAGAACAGATCCCGCATACCGGGTCTTGATCTCGTTCCAGGTGGTGCGCAACAGCATTCCCCGATGTTTCCAGAGCAGGCGAAGCGGTCCTGATGAAGACTGAGCATTTGCTTCCCGCACCAAGATACCTCCCCCTCTACAGTCAGATTAAGACCGTTGCCATCCCATCTCTCCCGATTTCGTGGAGGCCGGACATACCTGGCAGCTACCCCCTATCTCCAGGACGGAGAGACGCTCGGATGTTAGATCACCAACAGGGCTTTGTCAAGAGGGGATAACGTAGCGCGGGCGTCTCGCCTGCATGTCTTTTGTGCTCTTGGTGGTTGAGAGAAGGATCTCTGCGGGGAAGACGCCCGCGCCGCATTGTTCTTCCTGCTCGTAGCGAGGCGGCAAAGGTGGTTTTTGCGTGATTTCACCCCGGGCTCGTGTTAGAAGAGACTGGCTTGGCTCTGAGGCACGCTGAAGCCGGAACGAACGCGAACGCTGAGCGGACGAAAAAGTCTGGAGTACCGCCTTTAGGCGTCTGTCCCTCCAAAGGCGCGCTAAAGCCGGAAACATCGAGGACTCTGGACGGGCGCGCCCGTCATTATGCCGGGCAAACTGATGCTCCTTCCAATGCGGGAACAGGGAGACAACATGGCACAGAAGATATTGGTCACCGGCGGGGCCGGATTTGTGGGTTCACACTTGGTGGATGCTTTGGTCGAGCGGGGCCACACCGTCCGCATTCTGGACAACCTGGACCCGCAGGTGCACGGGCCCGATCGGAAGCCGCCGGCGTATCTGAACCCCGATGCGGAGTTTGTGCAAGGCGACGTGCTGGACACGGAAACACTTTGGCGGTGCATGTGCGATGCCGATGTCGTGTTCCATCAGGCGGCCCGGGTGGGGGTGGGCCAGTCCATGTACGAAATCCTGGACTACACGCGCGTGAACGTCCTGGGGACCGCCAAATTGCTCGAGTTGCTGGCCAACCGCCGCTCGAAACACCACATCCGCAAGATTCTGGTTGCCTCCTCCATGTCCATCTATGGCGAAGGGGCGTATTGCCGCGCGTCGGGCGAGGCGGTTTCGCCCCCGCTGCGGCCCGACGCGCAAATGGAGCACGGCGCGTGGGAAATGCTCGACCCCGAAACGGGCGAGGTGCTGCGGGCCGCCCCGACGCCGGAATCCAAGCCGCTGCAGCCAACCTCGGTGTACGCCATCGGCAAGCGCGACCAGGAGGAGATGGTTCTTTCGGTGGGGCGCGCCTACCGGATTCCCGCAGTGGCGTTGCGCTACTTCAACATCTACGGCCCGCGCCAGGCCCTCTCGAACCCCTACACCGGGGTCGCGGCCATTTTTTCGAGCCGGATTCTCAACGGCCGCGCGCCGGTTATCTATGAGGACGGCCTGCAGAGCCGCGATTTCATCCACGTGTCCGACGTCGTGCGGGCCAATCTGCTGGCGATGGAGAAGGAAGAGGCGGACTACGAGGTCTTCAACGTGGGCACGGGCCGCGCGCGCTCGATCCTCGCGGTGGCCCAAGGTCTGATCGCGCGCCTGTGTCCCGGTGGCGGCGTCCAGCCGAAGGTGGAGAGGAAGTTCCGGTCCGGTGATATCCGGCACTGCTACGCGGACATCTCGAAGATCCGGCGCAGTCTGGGTTTTGAGCCGCTGGTGGATTTCGACACGCGAGGCATCGAGGGCCTCTGCGCCTGGGCGGCCGAACAGGAACCCGAGGACAAGTTCGAAGAGGCCACGAAGGAACTCGGGAAGCGCGGCCTGGTCTAGACCGAGTTCCGACGGATCGGACGGATCGGACCGATCAGACCGATCCGACCGATCCGACGAGTCCGACAGGTCCGACAGGTCCGACTGGTCCGACAGGCGTGAAGGGCTGGCGCGTTCTCTCATGAAAGTCTCCATCGTCGTCCCCATCTACAACGAGGAAGAACTCCTGGAGAAGGTGCTGGAGCGCCTGCGCGCCCTCCCGCTCGACCTGGAGATGATCCTGGTGGACGACCATTCCACGGACCGGACGCCGGAGATCCTGGCGCGCGAAGCCCGGAAGCCCGGCACGCGCGTCCTGCGGCACGACAGGAACCAGGGCAAGGGCCGCGCCATCCGGACGGGCCTCGAACACGCCACGGGAGATATCGTCATCATCCAGGACGCCGACCTGGAATACCGGCCCGAGGAGATTGCAGACGTTCTGCGGCCGATCCAGGAGGGCCGGACCAACGTGGCTTATGGCTCGAGGTTCCGCGGACGGGTCATCGGGATGCGGTTTGCGAACCGCATGGCCAACCATATCCTGGCGTGGCTGGTAACGATCCTGTATTTTCAGCGCATCACCGATGAAGCCACGGCCTACAAGGCCTTCCGGCGCGAGGTGGTGCAGGCGATCCCGCTCACGTGCCGCCGCTTCGAGTTCTGCCCCGAGGTGACCGCGAAGGCGCTTCGTCGCGGCGAGAAGATCATCGAAGTTCCGGTCACGTATGTCGCCCGCACTTTCGAGGAAGGGAAGAAGATCGGGTGGCGGGACTTCGTCGTGGCGGTGTGGACGCTGCTCAAGTACAGGTTTGTGAG
>Ga0315277_10013871_pt1 | contig 10030 bp, 9 predicted proteins | sample YL17G05_15_MG_FD_203695 | JGI IMG/M metagenome (GOLD analysis project Ga0315277, IMG submission 203695) | Sediment microbial communities from Yellowstone Lake, YNP, Wyoming, USA - YL17G05_15 | ecosystem: Environmental > Aquatic > Freshwater > Lake > Sediment | place: USA: Wyoming | collected...
TGTTGCGGAATTACTGGACCTTCGTTGGATATTTTACTCTTTTGACCCGCCCTTTGCGCCGGTCGTCCGCCTCTGTCTGTGCGACCACCACTGTTCCCATGCTCCTCTCGAACCGAACTCTTTCTTGGTGATCGCTCGGAGCGCATCATGGGCAGCCCGGCTCACATCGGGATCGTTATCGTCCGTGGCTGTGATGAGTGCCGGTATCGCCGCAGAATCACGAATCTTCCCGAGCCCGGTTGCCGCCTCTCTGCGAACTTCGTACTTCTTATCGGAAAGAGCGTTGACAAGCACTTTCGTCGCTCTGCTATCGCTCATCTCGCCCAGCAGAGTAACTGCCGCCTGGCGTACCGTACTGTCGTCATGCGTTATCTTTGCGGAGACTGCCTTGAACGCTTTCTCGCGGTCTATTGTGTAAAGCGCTGCCATAATATGAGGTGCCTCTAGCGGGCTCGCCTTATCAAGCACGCTCATAAGATACGGCACTGCTTGCTTCCCCGATGCGACAAGATTGTCGTACGCCTTGTCAACGAGCTTCACGTCGTCGCCGTTGAGCGCGCTGATAAGCTGATCGAGCTTCGCCGTCTCCTGAGCTGGCATCCCCTGTTTTGCTCCTTCGGGAAGGGCAGCAGTCTGGCGAGCAGCCGCGGACGTGCCAGAACGTTGATCCTGGGATTTCCCGGAAGCCTGTCGCTCTTTCACAACATATTCGCTAGCGTCCTGTTCGATGTTCTGGACTTCTTCGCGGGAGAATTGCACGTTCCCAAACGGCATATCGAGCTGTACGGTACCATCTTTCTCCGAGACGGCCCGTCCATGCACCGTGTTCCCATTATTCAGAACTACCGTGTCGCATACGGCTGTCAGCGTGAATACCAAGGACAGCGTCAGTACCGTAACAGTTGCAAGCATCATGATTCTCATTGTAGGGCTTCCCTCTCCCAGGATACGCATATACGCCAGTCTTGAAGTGCCAACGAACTCTTTAGCCCAAACACTCACGATGACGGGACCGCATTCTAACGACGATACCCTTCGTACCGTTCCCAGTACTCAGCGGGCGGGTTCACGGGTCCGACGTCCACGATAGACGCAATGCGGAGCGCTAAAACCGTGCTCCTGTTCGGTCCGTTCGGAAGACCGGGACACATCCGTTCAAGCCCGTTCGGTCCGTCTATATAGCGGTTGTCGAAGTCAATAACCATCTTCGAGTGCTTCGTCTGCGGCTCGACCCACACGCGTCTCCACCTGCCGCTGACGAACCGCCATTCGTAATACCCGGGAACCTCGTAGTCCCTATTGATGGCGACCTGATTGCCTGCCGTCATGTTGCCGTAAATGTCGAACTGGTACGATCCTTCCTCGTCGAGGTTGTTGTCGTAGAAGTTGTTCTCGGCGTACAACAGCCCGTGCAGATACCGGATCGTACCGAACCGCGGGTCACCGATATAGACGTTACCGCTGATCTCCGCGTTCGGATCGTCCTCTCGCTTCATTGCGATGAAGGAAACCTGATCGTTAACCATGCTGTTATAGTAAAAGTTGTCCGAGAGAACAATGTTTCCGCGCACGACGAATGTCAGCCGGACACCATCGCTTGTCGGATACTTCAGCTTGAAGCTGTATGTGTGGCTATTGTGGAGCCACAGGTTACCGTCTATGAAATAGACTTTGTTGTTCCCTTCTTCGTGCCCCTGAGAGGCAGAGGATACGCTTATGCGCGTCGCATTGCTGTCGCTCTCTTTCTCTCCTGTGCTCACCGATTCATAGGGGTCTTCAAGGAAATAGTCGTCCGGATTGATCTGGTGCCCGTCAACCGTGAACACCTGGTCCACCTCGCTGAAGGTCGAGCTCGAATTCTTCCTGAAGATGTGCGCCGGATTGGAGCTCGGCAACGTCCCGCTCGACATGCTTCCGAACCGTTGCGAAACGTTCACGTCAGCGGTAGCCGGGAAATTCATCGCGCTGAGATCGGGAGGAGCCAGCGGCTCGGACCCGCCCTGAGCTTCTGGATGTCCGGGATAGGTGACGTCGCCAACCCCCTCGATACCGTAATCGTACCTGTTGTTGCCATTGCTGTCGGTGAACGGCTCTCCGGCGTCACAGAGCCCGTTCTGGTTATAGTCGCGGAACGTCTCCCTCGGGTCGTACTGTCCATTCCCGTTTGCGTCATCGAACGTTTCGCCAAGGTCCGGTTCGTATATACCGTTCCCGTTGTCCTCGTGGAGAGCCTCGCTCACAGTCGGGTCGTATTGACCGTCCCCATCAATGTCGAGTGTCAGCACGTCTCCTCTGTCGTACATATTGTTGCCGTTGAGGTCTTGGTACGATTCAGCCACAGCAGGCAAGACCGCGGCATCATCCACGACGACAACATCGTTTCCTGAATAGACATCGCCGTTGATCTCGTCGCCCTCGGTCCCTGCACCGCCAAAGCTCAACCTGTAGTTCGGGTTTGGAGCAGCGCCGTTGGGCGGCACGTTCCCGGCATAGATTGCTTTGTCAAACACGCCGGACGGACCGCTCATTATCGCAGCCATCGCTCTCAGTTGACGTCCTACACCATTCGCCATACCTGTCGAAACCAACTCGACGTTGTCGCCCTGACGGATCGGCGTGCCTACAAGATAGGCGCGGCCTGCGCCCGGGTCGTTATTCTGCCACGTGAGAGGAGTCCCGGCGTAACTTGTTGGATTCGCTCGGGTCTCTACTATCGCTCTCTCCAGCCCGGACCGAGCCAGAAGCTCCGCCCTGGTGTTGTATTCCGTCTGCCGAGCCAGCCGCAGCGTCTGGTTAGCACGTAACACCACCGCGCTAAACATGACCATCGTGACGACCATGATCATCGTTACTACCACTATCGCAAATCCCGTCTCGTCCCTGAGAACCGCTTTCAACTGTTTCGTCATAGACCGCCCCCCCTTTCGACCCCGCCTGTGGCTCGTCAAGAAAGTAATACCCTCAGTTCATCATGTACGCTGATGTAGTCAAACTCGCGAATACTCTACCTTTCTGTCGCGCGTTTGCGTTGAACGACGCAACGTTTCTTCTCAACCCGACCTCGATCTGAGCAAGAACCATGTTCCCCGGGCTGACACTTGTAGCAACTTGAAACGAGTTGGCATCGTTCGTCACCACGACCGGCGCACGTATCGGCGCTGTCCCGTTGATATTCCCGTTCGCTACAGTTATCACGAGCGGGTTCCCGGTGCCGTCTTGCAGCGTGACGATGGTGCTCGTACCTGCGACAACTGCGTAGGGAGGATTCCACGGATCGGTTGTCCCCTCGGCCCAGTCCTCCAGTTCTTCATAAGAACCGTCGCCGTTATTGTCCTTGTTCTGGAACCTGCCGTCACCGTTGATGTCCTGCTCAACACGGTATACCGTGTATTTCACCAATTGGCGGATACCTTCCGGGGTCTGCCGGATGGCGTATATAATGAGCGAATGCGGATCTGGCTCACCGGCGAGGTGAACCGGGGAAGATAGCGTTCGAAACGGGGGATCGTACCGTCCGTTCGAGTTGGGGTCCGTCCAGTATCCATCGCCGTCAAGGTCGGTGTATGGCTCGCCCGTATCGTACACACCGTTGTCGTTGCTGTCGGTAAAAGGTTCCTCAACCCGTGCTCGCGCGGAGGTCAGCAACAGAATGTCTTGCGGTCCGTCGTACAGCCCATCTGCGTTGACGTCATCGTATGCCTCACCGGCATCCCAGACTCCGTTCCGGTTCGTATCATTACCAGCAACATACTCGCCTGCCGTCGGTTCGAATACGTTCACCAGGAACTGCCCCGGAACAACCGGATTGAACGCTACCGCTTCGCGAACATCGCTCGTGACCGTCTCCACAGCAGCTCGCACTCCATCCCGCAAGTGTCCCTCGAGACCCGTCGCGCTATACATATCAACGCAGTGCCTGAACACAACCATCATGAGGGTCATCAGGAGGACCATGACCGCCGTCGCAATTGCCAGCTCTATGAGTGTCACACCTGACGTGTCGGTCAATGCTCTCTTCAGCGACGTTCTGTATCGTACCATGACATCCTCCTACATCACCCGGCGGAGCGCCGTCAGCGTGAGCGGCGGTGCTCCCGGAATCCACCTGACACTCACCGTTACCAACCGGAGATTCGGGTTGTCTGCCGACGGCGTGACGGTTACCTCTATCCGCGCAGGATTGCCGTCCGGACCTGTCAATCCGGGAAAATCACGGTCGAACGCTGGGTCGTTGTAACTGTTCACGTTCGATGGTAGGTCGCTAAATATCTGTTCCATGACCGATTTGGCAGCACCCAAAGCGATCGTTCGTTCTCGCGCAAGATCGTTCGACCGAGCTACCTCGACATATATCCCCATCACGAGAAGCACACCCACCACAAGAATACCGCAAGCAATCATGATTTCTATAAGTGTCAGCCCACTCCGCGATTCACGAATTCTGTCAGTCCAGCTTCTCATAGTCGTTCCTCCGCGTCGGATCTTCCCCAACACCGGTCATTTCGCATTCACCAACTCTATACTATGCAAAACTGGTGCCAACACAATTCCTTGTCAGAATCTACCACATGCCGTATGGGCTCTGATTCGTCCCCCAACATATAGGTTTTGGCGCTGTGACGAAGCTGACAAATAACCTTCACAATGGCGAAAATCTGACAAGCACAGATAGCATTTTCGACGGGATATATGCCCCGTTCACACTGAGATACACGCTTGTTAGCAACGGCTTTAGAGCGTAGGATGTGCAGCTGTTTCTCAGGTGAACAACGCGTCGTTAGGGAATGTGCTGTGCTAGAAGCAAAACGGAGGACATCACGTAATAGGGAGAAGCAACAGGAATGGAACTAGAATTCCTCTTCTATCTTCTTGCGGGCGTCTTTGACGCGTGTAAACTCAGAAGGAAGCCGCGCTTCCTCACCCCGTTTGAGAATGGTGGGCGTGATATAGATCCTGAGCTCCGTCTCGGTCATTGACGTATCCGTGCTTCGGAAGAAGAACCCAAGAACTGGTATCTTGCCGAGAACCGGTACGCGCCGGACGGTCTCGCGGGTAGATTTTGAACGCAGCCCGCCAATAACAAGAAGCTGCTTGTCGGGAACAGTCACTGTTGTCGCCTCTTTGCGCGAGCTGAAGTACGGCATGTCAATGCCACGAATGGTTTCCGTTCGGCTCAACGCGGCGACATTGATCTGGTCTAGCCTCATCTGGACCGTGTTGTTCTTGAGATCAATTGTCGGGGTGACTTTCAGGTCAACACCGACCTTTTCGAAGGCGACATCCAGTACCGGGTTCCCGTACGGATCGAATTTCAAAGCTTGATAAGGTACCTCGCCGCCAACATGTATCTCGGCGCTCTTCCCGTCAGCCACAACAACAATTGGTCGGGACACCATCCGGGCATCCCCTTTGTTAACCAGAGCCCGCATCCTGCCAAATATGGCCCCGCGATCACCGATGATCACGTCTCCAGCCAAAGTCATACCAGGCAGGGTCTGGATTCCTGAAGCAGAATCCAGGTCCGGGCGGATCGTCGTGCCCGGAGTCGGTCCGGTGTCAGCCGTCGGAACCGTGACGAGCGCGCCCCGACTGAAGCTCAATGTTCTGAGCGCTATCTCGCGAATGGAGCTGCCATCTTCGCGACCCCGTGTCCCGCGGGCGTAAGTCAAATCGACGCCGAGCTCGCTTGCTTTGCTGGTCTCGATCTCAAAAATGAGCACTTCAACGAGAACCTGTTGCGGTCCTTGAATCTGTTCGGGAGTTGGTGCAGGCGTACCCTGACCGCCTTCCTGAGCAAGTCCTGCCCTAACACCACCGGCTACAAGTAAAAACGCCATGCACCCGGCGACCAAACACCGCCAGATCCACCTGTCATCTTGAGCACTCAATCTCCGTCTCCTCGACACCAACTAAGCATCACCCTCCATAATCTAGAAGGTCCCGGCTATTCACGATTACTTCTTCTCGCTTGATTCGTTCGCAGCCTGACCGGGAACTCCCGGCGGCCGTGGAACATACCCCCCTCTGTGTATGATCGGTTTCACGAAGAAGATAAGCTCGCGGTACTTATCACGGTCTCTCTGACTCGCAAAAATGTATTTCAAGAGAGGCAGCTCACCCAGCACAGGTATGCTTCGTCTCGAAGTCGTCTTCTCGGTACTCAGCAGGGCTCCCACCACAAGTATCTGTCGGTCACCCACCACTACCTCAGTAGTTACTGACCTATTGAAAAACTCCGGCACCAAGACCGCAGAGCCTTCAGGCTGTTCGGCGATAGCGACACGCAGCCGGGGACCTGCCGCAATCACCGCAGCTCGCAATTGCAGAAGAACGCTATCGTTGTCAATGTCGATCAAAGTTACCTCAAGGGTAACGCCGGTATCCTTGAACTCAGTCACCTGGACCTTTGTCACCCCAACAACCTTCGTCGTCTCATAAGGGACTTTCTCGACAGTCTGAATTACCGCAGTAGGTAAGATGGCGCCATCCTTTGTTGTGTTCACGCCTTTTTCGAGGAGCACTCGCGGACGGGATAGTATTTCTACGTTCTCATCTTGCTCCAACGCCTGAATGAGAAACTCAAACGCTCCCTCGCCAATGCTTATCTTATCCAGAAACATCGCCAGCCCAAGTCCGGACGTGTCAAGCGAGGGAAACGCGAGGTCAACTAGAGAAAGATTCCCCTCGCCAGTATGTCCCGGCCCGCCTTCGCGTCTCTTAAATATCCCGCTCGTGCCTAAATCGAACAGCTTATCGCTCGCATAATCGAGCACAAGCACTTCTATGGTAGCCTGAGTCGGTTTCGGAGCTTCCGGGGCAGGGGCAGGAGCAGGCTCTTCTCCACGCGCCACACCGCAAACACTCCCGAGGACAAGTATCACGAAGATACTTGCCACAGCTACGCTTCGGTAGACGGTATCTCTATTGGAAAACAGGTTCGCATTCATATCGGTATATGTTGTAGATGTTCTCGAAGTTCGTGAACCTGACGCTGAACGAGCGTCTCTGCCCCGGTTTCATGTTTCCAATCGCATACCCTGCGCTGTCTATCACATGTCCCGCGAAATCATAAATCGTCACGAGAACGCCAATGTCCCGAACTGTCTGGCCTCCTCTGTTAACGACCTGGCCGGTCACGATATACCAGCGGGGTTCATACGTGAATATGTCCCGACCACCTCTATAATCACTGTCATTGACTACTATGATAGGATTACGTTCGTTCTCTATCCGCGCAAGCTCGTCTGGGGTCAGGACCGTGACGCTGCCATCTTGATTGAACTTCAGGCGGGAACTTATCAGCTTGTCATTGCGCTTGTCCGCGTCGAGACGTATCCCACGGAGATACTCCTTCGCAGCTTGCTGGTACTGTTCAGCGTCCCACAGAGCGTGTCCCAACTGAGTTGCGATTTCGGGACTGTTCTGCTCTTTCTTTGCCGCATCCTGCCAGTGTTTGAGTCGTGTCTCAACCTCTTTTTTGCGCAGGTCCTCTCGTTCGCGTTCGCTCTTCTCGATCTCCTGCAGTTTCAGCACGTACTGCCTGGCTTCTGCGGCGAACTTACCGTTCAGGAAATCGGCTAGATAGTTCTGGAACTGGGCACCTGCATCCATGTACGAACGCATCTGGAAGTAGCACTCACCGAGGCGAAACCGCGCTTCCTCTACATCCCGTGCATTCGGTTTCTGCTGGACGATCAACAGATACTTCGCCACAGCAAGACTGTATCTGCCTTCTTTCAGGTCTAGATACGCGCTGCTCAGTTCAGCCGACTCCGCCGTCGCTACACTGCCACGATGCATCACGCAGCCCGGCGACACAAGACCAAAACCTGTCGCAGCAATAATTATGCTGAACGAAATGAGCGGGTAAGCGAAACGAGAAAGGTGCACCCTCAACAAGCGGACGAACTCCATCATGTTTCGGGCATCAGCGGACGGAGTCACAATTTTCACGATACCAAATACCTATCCTAGCTCACGCATCACTCCAGTATTGCTCGTTCTTAAGGTCACTTCTTTTCAGTAATCTTCTCCTTGACCAGATCGGTGATATCCTCGGCTTTAACCTCAAGCTGCAAATCGTTCCAGTAGTCCTTAGCGCATACCAGATCGTACCCCTTTCCCTTCGCGATACGATTAATGGCTCCGGCAACCTTATCTGCAGCATCTGCCATCAAGATCCAACATCGTGGCTCGGTTGACGAGAGCTTGTCCTGCTTGATCTGTTTGTATTCGGCAGTGCTCTCAATAAGCACATTATAGTCCACATAAGCAGGTTTTGTAAAGCCGGATGAGTCGCCCCAGTATATAGCGCACTTATCAACCTCGTCCGTAGGAATACTGTACAGCGCCTCTGCGACATGTGGGAAGGCTACAGCGAACATCAAAACCGTTACCAGACAGGGTACCAAACGGTTCATGGAGTCCAACCCCCTTTGGTTCAACAGGTACATTTGCCCACAACTGCTGAAGTACCCACGTAGGCAAGAACCACCCCGACCACCGCCTACATTATATCACCTAAACAGCGCTAAGTCAAACCGGCGTGTAGCCCTGGGTCTTGCCTTCTGTCTGTATAACGCACCTCCCTTCAATCTGGTTTACAGCGATACATAACTTTCTGTCTAGAGCCTATTTCAAAACCTCTCGTGCAGCTAAATCGAGATTCTGTCCGCACGACTCGTGACGCCAGCACCTTATCCTACTCCGTCATTGCGAGCGACCGAAGGGAGCGCGGCAATCTCGGTGTCTGACGCCGGATCCCGAAACCGAGTCTTGAAACGCGTTCTAATGCCAGTGTAAACCGCCGGTTCCCGCATCAAGCCTCAACAGCAGCACCAACCGAGCGGAACCTCTGTTCACGACAGGTCACACATGCCGCCGCTGAAACAGGGCTGGTCAAGCCTGTGCCGGGGCGGGTTCCTTTTTTTGTGCCGCCTTGATCGCCACTTTCAGTTGTTGTTTCAACCGCTCTTCGCGTCTGTGACGTCTGCGGCGCAACTCCTTTTTCCGTAGTCCCTGTCCCATCTACCACCTAACCCTCTTTGATTGACACTGATCCTGTCCTCGCCATACCCATGCCCACGGACTGAGGTAGTATATCACATCCGGCTGATAGAATGGCAAGTTTTTCGGCAAGCTGGTATCGCCATACTATTCCCGAATCTTCATCCCTTTATGCCGGTAAGCACAATGCCGCTAACGAAATACCTCTGTGCTGCAAAAAAGAGCACCAGTATCGGCAGTAACGCGATAATAGATGCCGCCATCATATAGTGAGGAAACATGCCGTACGCATCCTTGAACATGCTGATCCCGATAGCTACCGTAAACTTCCGGTACGCATGGAGATAGATGAGCGGCTCTATAAAGTTGTTCCACTGACCTATAAACGATAGTACCGCTATCGTAGCAAGCGCGGGTTTAGCAAGCGGCACCATGATTTGAAGGAACACTCTGAAGCTTGAACAGCCATCTATCCGCGCAGCGTCTTCAAGATCAAGCGGTATCGTCTTGAAAAACTGGCGCAATAGGAATATGTTGAACGCGCCACCACCTAGAAACGACGGTACTATAAGCGGTTTAAACGTATCTATCCAACCGATATAGTTGAAGAAGACAAAATGCGGTATCATCGTCACCACCGCAGGCAACATCATGGTGCTCAACATCACCACGAACCAGAAGTCTCGACCAAACCAGCGTAACCGGGCGAAACTGAACGCGACGAGCGATGCGGAACTGAGTTGCCCGATAAGACATGCCACCGTAACAACAAAGCTGTTCACGAAAAACAGGTGGAACGGTATGTTGTCAAATACATGCTTGTAGTTCGTCCATCTTATGGGCATGGGAATCCAGACACCCGCTTTGAACACCTGATCGAGGCTCTTCAGGGATGCCGAAACCGACCATAAGAACGGTATGCTGAATGCTACAGATAGCAGGATGAGAAGCGCATACACCACGACACGCGATACGATACGCCGCACGCTCGTTCGACGCCACCTGCTCCTCTGGTCCGGCACGG
>Ga0315277_10013872_pt1 | contig 10030 bp, 9 predicted proteins | sample YL17G05_15_MG_FD_203695 | JGI IMG/M metagenome (GOLD analysis project Ga0315277, IMG submission 203695) | Sediment microbial communities from Yellowstone Lake, YNP, Wyoming, USA - YL17G05_15 | ecosystem: Environmental > Aquatic > Freshwater > Lake > Sediment | place: USA: Wyoming | collected...
TCTCTGTAGAGTAAGGTAAATAAGACTTCCATAATCAATAATGGCTGTTGTATCGACCAGCCCTGAACGTCCACCATATGTAGTTTCTCCAATTGACACCTGGTGCTGGTTCATATTGCCGATTACAGAGTAGGTGTGCCTGACCTGTGGAATCCGCCCCATGAATTTCCCTGAATCCCAATCATAAACATCAAACATTGAACCCGAAGGCCAGTTTCTGGAAGGCCAGAAATAAAGCTCACCGTACAACACATGAGAATCTGCCGAGTAAGTTATCATTACCGAACCGTCTTTCGTGGCTCCTTTTGTTATCAAAAAATTTGTGCATGCATTAGATATCCGATCTGGCATGATCATAACTAACACACTCATAATAAACACTATAAAAAGTTTTTTCATTTAAATATGTTTTAAATTTGTAATAAATTAATCTTCCATTCTTAACATAACAGATCATTAAAAGTTTCATTTAAACAAAAATAACCATAAAGGTTATTCTTATTTGAGAAGGTACAAAGTTAACAGGCTGTTGAATATTTCAAAATAGTAAATCAGATCAATTTAAGGATTTCAATAATATTCCTGATTTTCTGCTCATCGGCAACTTTTCTTGAAAACTCGGGAATCCCTGGTATCCCACCCATTGATATGCCTGGTTTTCTGAATGCCATTTCGCTTTCAACAATTGATCTTCCTGTCAGATGAAATTCTTTTGCGCCGGAAATACCGGCAATCCATGAAATATTTGATTCATTTATTCCGCCACCGGGCATTATTATTATTCTATCGCCGGCCTTGTTTACAAGCCTTGCTAACAGATCAGCTCCATTTGCAGCACAATCCATTTGTCCCGATGTTAAAAGCCTGTTGGCTCCGGCAGAGATAATATCCTCAAGGCCCTTTAAGGGATCAGAACACAAATCAAAGGCTCTGTGAAAAGTAACAGACATGGGACGGGCAAATTCTATCAGACGTGAGGTACGTTCAACATCAATTGTTCCGTCAGCCTGCAGGATCCCTATAGAAATACCGTCTACTCCTACTTCATTGCAAACCTCAATATCTCTTCTCATAATGTCATATTCCTGATCTGAATACAAAAAGTCTGATCCCCTGGGTCTTATAATGACATCAAGCCCGATGCTGAGATTATTTCTTGCTGAAAGGATTGTGCCGTAGCTGGGAGTAGTGCCACCTTCGACAAGGTTGTAACACAGCTCAACACGATCTGCACCGGCTATCTGTGCATTGATCGCAGATTCGAGCGAGTCAACGCATATTTCAAGCTTATATTGCACTTCTCTTTTTTATCCGGAATAATAAAAGTTTCGTAACTAATTAGTTGGAAGACAGAAGTCCGAAGTCCGAAGTCCGAAGTCCGAAGATTGTCATAACTTCCGACTTCCGACTTCCGACTTCCGGCACCATTATATTTAATAATGATCTGTTACAAAGTAACTATTTTTTCCGTATTATTGTACATCAAAAAACTTTAGGAATATGAAACCGACTCTGTTAGTTTTAGCGGCAGGAATGGGTAGCCGATATGGTGGAAATAAGCAGCTTGATCAGGTGGGACCATCGGGCGAGACAATAATTGATTATTCGATCTACGATTCTATTCGTGCCGGATTCGGTAAAATTGTCTTTGTGATACGGAAAGATATAGAAGATCAGGTGAAGGAACGATTCGTTTATAAGCTGAAAGGTAAAATCGAGATTGACTATGTATTCCAGGAGATTACAAATCTCCCTGAAGGTGCAAAGGTGTCACACGAGCGTCAGAAACCATGGGGTACCAGTCATGCTATACTTATTACAGAAAAGAAAATCAAAGAACCATTCGGAGTCATAAATGCTGACGACTACTATGGAGTTGAATCTTTCAAAATACTGCGCGATTTTCTTGTGAATGACAGAGATCCGAATTGTTACTCTATTGTTGGTTATAAGCTTGGCAATACTCTGTCCGATCATGGTCACGTAAACAGAGGTGTTTGCAGGGTAGGAGATGATGGATTATTGAAAAATATTGTTGAGACCAGGCAAATTGAAAAAACCGCGGATGGCGCCGTTGCCCCGGGGCCTGACGGCAAAATGGTGCATTTTACCGGTAATGAAGTAGTTTCTATGAATCTTTGGGGATTTAAGCCTTCATGCTATCATTTCCTGGGAAAAGAATTCCGCAACTTTATTAATGCTCATGGAATGGATCCTAAATCGGAGCTTGATATACCCACCTCTGTTGATAAATTTGTGAAGAGCGGCCAGATAAAAATAAAGATACTTATGAGTAACGAGAAGTGGTTTGGGGTAACCTACCGTGAAGACAAACCATATGTCGTTGAGAATATCAATAAGATGATCGTTAAAGGGATTTATCCCGAAAAACTATATTAGGAGCTTCAACCATTGGGTAAAAACACTTTTGTGAATCAGGATGCAACTGGTTTCCTGCTCACTAATATTATTTTTCCTTTGGTTTCCTGCCGGGCTAAATATCGCATTCTTGCTTCCTCAGGATCAGCATCAATCCTGATATAAATCCTTGTCCTGTCATTAATAATAACTTCCTGCATTTTTGTTATGTCAGGTGTTTTGAAATTGTTCTGTTTTTTTTCCTGCATTTTGGCTCTGTTCATTTTCTACAATTACTATTGTTACTATCGTGATATGGTTGTTACCATTATCTGAAAAAGATTCTTAGTACTAAAGCACCATAAAGGCGGCTTTTTACCCCGATCATAATCTATATTTGTGTATCGGAAAGGTCAAGAAGCGTAAATACACTGCAAAAATTTATCAACTGATTTTTTCTAAACGCTGCTCTTTTGCTTTTCTCTTAACCGGAAGTACATAAAATAGGATCAGAACCGTAATATATAAACCCCCAATTACCCTTAAAGTTCAATAAAGTACCAAATATACACTTAATTATAAGTAAATTCAGATTTAAGAGGATATTTATCGTGTCTTTGAGATATAATTTTTCAAGTATACTCTACCTGAAAGATCTTTCAGATTTAATTTCACCAGGTAAATTCCCTTGTCAGTGAGCTGGAATTATCACGGTTATCGGTAACAACCAGGAGAAGCTTATGCTTCGTGCCTTTCTTAATCCTTTGAGGGTCAAATTTATAGAATATAAGATCATTCTTTGCATCATACTCGAAAAGAGCCCAGTTACCATCAATGGTTCCGATATATCCTTTAATACCTGAAAGATCATCAGTTATTTTTATCCTGATATCTTTCTTACCTGTAAGATCTGAATCCTCTGACAATCCGTTGGCTGATATAACAGGAGGAACCGTATCGGCAGCAACTGCAAAGCTGCCAAAAGACAAAACATCTGCAGTGATAAAACCATCTGAGAATGTTCCGCCGACAGCAGTCTGCTTCATTTTATCATCTATCTCAGTTATTAGTAGTTTGGATGATTTAGCGGGCGGGATGCTATCGGGTTTGATCGATACACTGTAGGCTTTCTGAACGGGTGTAAATCTGTCATGAATATGGTGGATGTCAGAAAGAAGTTTTCCGTTGCCATAAGATTTTGAGTATCTGAAGTACAAAGTATCATAAAGAGCACCAGAAGGAATACTCACCTTTACCCCATCCGAAACAAAAAAATTGCTTTTTCCGAATGGCATTATTCTGAAACTGGTATCCTTTATTTCACCGCTTATGGATGTTTTTGGCGGTGCCGGTTTCACATTAAATGACAAAACTGATTTATTGTTGCTTCCATCCTGTACAATAATCGTGACAATATGACTTTTATTATCTCCAAAATCATATAATCCATTATTTATGAGGCCCTTATACAAGCTAAGCTTATCGTTGGGCAAAACAAATGTTCTTTCAATTTCGACATTGTTCTTTTTAGCGGCTTCATAATCAATATGGGCATTAATATATCTTGTCTCATAGAAACTGAATTCATTAATTTCATAAGAGAACCATGGCACACTGTCTATCAGAAGCTCGATCGAATTTATTCCGAACCTGCCGGCTGTGTTATTCATGTAATCATAGCTCGTTATACCAAATCCAGCCGGACCGTTGATCCTCAGTTCAGTATCATCAGGTAAAAAATAATTCCCGTCAGCTCCTGTCAGATTCAGATACAAATTTCCGTTTCTGCCGTTAATTGTCGTATTGACAGACGCCGGATAGATTGCAAGGTGCTCAAACACAGGTTTCATGTTGTCTTCAATTCCGAAATTGAATAAAAGCGGATTAACTGGTTTTTCACCTTCCGATTTTCGGACCTCGAAATGAAGGTGTGGACCGGAAGAACCTCCCGTATTACCTGAATATCCTATTATCTGACCCTGTGCGATTCGGAATCTGTTATTTGGCGGATAAATTGTGACAGCATAGCTCTTGTTCTGATATTGCTGTGAGATTACGTATTCTTCAATTTCAGGCGAATATCTATCAAGATGACAGTAAACTGTTGAATATCCGGATGGGTGTCTGATAAATATGGCTTTTCCGAATCCGCCAGGAGATACAAGTATCAGATAGACATAGCCTTCTGCAGAGGCAATAACTTCCTTACCAGTTACACCCTGGGTCATAATATCCACACCTGAGTGGAAATGGTCTGCTCTGAGCTCACCAAAATTTGCTGAAAGAGATATGGGTATTTTTAACGGCGGAATAAACAGATTTTTATCTGTCTGGCCAAAGCTCAAAGAATTGAACAATAGTCCAAATAGAATTAATATTCGGACTCCCGGGATCATAACCTCATTTGATTGGTTTTCAGAGTTGCAAAGCTAGTTCTATGTTTTACTCATGCAAACTATTTACACTAAATTTTTGAAAATATCATTAACAATATTAATTTTGTATAAAGATTTTTGTTATGTCCGGTCAGGGTTATGAAGAGTTAATATTACTGAACAGGAGAATTGATGAACTAATAACTAACTACAATAACCTGAAAACTGAAAATGAAAATCTGAAAACCGGGAATGAGGCACTGAAAGCTGTGCTTCAGGGACGGGAAGCAGAAATGAAAGAATTGGAAAAGAAATACGATAGAGTGAAATTAACAGGAGCTTTATTGGGAGATGGCGAAAATGCCATAGAGGCGAAAAGGAAAATAACGGAACTGGTGCGGGAAATTGACAAATGTATTGCTCTTTTAGATAGATAATATATAACAATGGATGATAAGCTTTCTATCAGGGTTAATGTTGCGGACAGATATTATCCATTGAAGGTGGAACGGGAAGATGAGGAAAAGATCAGGAGAGCTGCCAGGATGATTAATGAAAAGGTGCTGCAATATAAGCAGCGGTACACCGATAAGGATGTACAGGATTTTCTGGCAATGGCTGCCCTGCAGTTTGTGATAAAACTGACAGATGAGGAGGAGAAGCTGAGTAAGGATTATCTACCTGATGCCTTGAAAGAACTGACACAAAAGATTGAAGCAGTTCTTGAAGTAAAAGAGTAACAGCGTTCTTTAAAATACGATGATTTAATTGCCCGCAATTGTTTCTTCATTCATTTTTGAAACTCAACAGTTAAAACTTTGGAGCCAGACTTGGTTCATGTAGGACAGGCCTCGGCCCGATTCGTCGGGATCCCGCTATAGCGGGACAGTGGACGTTCGAAGTAAACTAGCAACTCCAGCCATACAGACATGGGGTTTTATAAAAGTTGAGGGAACTTTGCGGGTTTTTTATTATATATATATTAAATATTATAAAAGATGATTGCGATTGCAGGAAATTTATTAAACGGATTGACTATAGTCTTTTCAGCTTCAGCCCTTCTGCTTGGCTTTGGTGCCTCATACTTTATCTGGCAAAAGGCATTAAAGAATAAAAACAATAGGATAATAGGAGAAGCCGAAACCGAAGCTGAAGTCATAAAAAAAGAAAAGATACTACAGGCAAAAGAGAGATTCCTTCAACTGAAAACAGAGCATGAGAAGGTTATTAATGAGAAAAACAACAGGATTTCACAGGCTGAAAACAGAATAAAACAAAAAGAACTGGCTCTTTCACAAAAACTGGAGGAGACACAACGCAAAAAGAATGAAGCCGATGCTATCAGGGAAAATCTCTCTTCGCAGATGGAGCTGGTAGAGAAAAAATCCGAGGAACTCGAGAGACTTCACAGACAACAGGTAGAGCAGCTTGAAGCGATTTCAGGATTATCCGCCGATCAGGCAAAGAACCAGCTTATCGAATCACTTAAGGAAGAGGCAAAAACAGGGGCAATGTCTTATGTTAACGAGATCCTCGATGAAGCCAAGATGACTGCAAACAAAGAGGCAAAACGTATTGTGGTTCAAACTATTCAGCGTGTAGCTGCTGAGAATGCAATAGAAAATGCAGTAACTGTTTTTAATATTGAATCGGATGAGATGAAAGGCCGAATTATAGGCCGGGAAGGTCGTAATATCCGGGCTCTGGAAGCTGCAACGGGTGTTGAAATAATTGTCGATGATACACCAGAAGCCATAGTCCTTTCAGCCTTCGATCCGGTGAGGAGGGAAGTAGCCCGACTGGCTCTTCATCAGCTGGTTACGGACGGTAGGATACATCCCGCAAGAATAGAAGAAATTGTTGACAAAACCCGCAAGCAGGTTGAAGAAGAGATACTCGAAGTCGGAAAACGCACCACAATCGACCTTGGTATTCATGGTTTGCACCCTGAGCTGATCAGGCTGATAGGTAAAATGAAGTACAGATCTTCATACGGACAGAACCTGCTGATGCATTCAAGGGAGGTGGCCAATCTCTGCTCAATAATGGCCGCTGAGCTTGGTCTTAATCCCAAAACAGCCAAGCGTGCCGGGTTGCTTCATGATATAGGAAAAGTTCCGGATGATGAACCCGAATTGCCGCACGCAATCCTTGGTATGAAAGTGGCTGAGAAATTCAAAGAGAAACCCGAGATTTGCAATGCGATCGGCTCTCACCATGACGAGACTGAAATGACAACTCTCATAGCTCCTATAGTGCAGGTTTGTGATGCCATCTCAGGTGCACGTCCAGGAGCAAGAAGAGAAGTTGTTGAATCTTATATTAAGCGATTGAAGGAGCTGGAATCTCTGGCACTTCAGTATCCTGGTGTAATGAAGACTTATGCAATACAGGCCGGAAGGGAACTGAGAGTTATCGTAGGAGCTGAAAAAGTTACCGATAAGGATGCAGAAAACCTCTCATTCGAGATTGCCAGGAAAATACAGAACGAGATGACATATCCCGGCCAGATAAAAATTACGGTTATCAGGGAGACACGGGCCGTTAATTATGCCAAATAGCAACATAAGAATTTGACGGGGTCGTCTAAAGGGCCCCTTTTTTGTTAATTGCCACCCCCCAACCCCCCTGAAGGGGGGCTAAAACATATACATTAACTCCCCTTTAGGGGAGATGCCCCACTTTATTGGGGCAGAGGGGTATAGAGTAGGAAGTAAATCAAACTTTTAAGACACCCTCTTCTCGTTGATTGCAAATTATTAGTGAAAAATTATACCTTTGGATTATTGTTAAAATTCCCTGGAATGCCAAAAATCAAAATAATAAATTTAGTTGGAGCAAGACCTCAGATCATTAAAGCATCAGCTATCAGCAGATCGATAAAAAATCTCTACCACGGAAAGATCAATGAGATCATAGTTCACACAGGACAGCACTATGACAGGGAATTATCACAGGTTTTTTTTGACGAGCTTGAGATCAATAAACCCCATTATAACCTGGGAGTAGGATCTGCCAGACATGGAAGACAGACAGGCCTGATGATAACGGGAATTGAGGAGGTGCTGCTTACAGAAAAACCTGACTGCCTGATTATTTATGGTGATACAAACTCAACTGTTGCAGGGGCTATTGCGGCTTCAAAACAGCATTTCCCTGTGATACATATAGAAGCCGGATTACGATCCTTTAACAAAACAATGCCTGAAGAACTGAACCGGATCATGAGCGATCATGCATCAACACTGCTGTTTGCACCTACAAATGCTGCATTTAAAAACCTGATTGCCGAAGGCTTCAGACCTGAAAACAGTCCGCCATACAGTATCGATAATCCGAAAATTTACCTTACCGGAGATATAATGTACGATAACACCCTCTTCTTTGCTTCACTTGCTGAAAAGAAAAAGTCATTCCTGCTGGAAAAGCTTCAGATTGACAGGGATACATTTGTTCTGGTTACTATTCACAGAGATCTGAATACAGATGATGTTTTAAGACTTAATGCAATACTTTCAACACTTTTAATATTAGCTGAAGAGAATAAAATTGTTTTTGTAATGCCTCTTCACCCGAGGACAACAATTTCACTAAAGAACAACCTGGGTGATTTGTGGAGCAGACTTAACAGCAGCAGGTATATAAGGATAATACCCCCTGTTTCATACCTTGAAATGACTTTTCTGGAAAAAACGGCACAAATGATAATAACCGACTCAGGTGGAGTTCAGAAGGAATCGCATTTCTTTAAAATACCATGTATTGTTCTCCGGAAAGAAACTGAATGGGTGGAACTTGTTAAAAACGGGACAGCAATGCTTGCAGATGCTGATCCGGCGATGATCTCTGCCGCGTTCAGCTTTTATCTGACAAAACCATCCAGGCTCGAATATCCGGGCTTCTACGGTAACGGCAAAACAGCCGAGTTCATACTCAAAGAAATACTGATGATGTTTGAATGATAATATTGCTGATTTAATGCAGATTTCAATTTTTTGAATCCCGATTATTTTATTTCAGATGAATAGGGAAATTAGTAACAAAAGAATTCTGATAACCGGGGGTGCGGGTTTCATAGGTTCGAACCTTGCAGAATCATTACTTAAATCTGGAAACACTGTTGTTTGTCTGGATAATTTTTCGACCGGGAAAAAGGAAAATCTGGAAGAGTTTATTGGAAATCCAAATTTTGTACTTATTGAGGGAGATATCAGAAACTACAGCGATTGTAAAGAAGCTGCCAGGGGTATAGAAATTGTTTTGCATCAGGCTGCTCTCGGATCTGTACCCCGATCAATTGCCGATCCTCTTTCCACTACTGATGTCAATATCGGAGGATTTGTAAGAATGCTCTATGCCTCAAAGCAGGCCGGAGTAAAAAGGTTTGTTTATGCTGCCAGCTCTTCCACTTACGGAGACAACAAAACCCTTCCCAAAGTTGAAGAACATATTGGGATACCTCTTTCTCCATATGGTATTACCAAATATGTTGATGAACTGTTTGCCGCTAACTTTACGGATATTTACAAAATTGAAGTCATCGGACTCAGATATTTTAATGTCTTCGGCAGAAGACAGGATCCCGACGGTCCGTATGCGGCAGTGATCCCTAAATTTGTTAAAATGCTGAAGAATCTTGAAGCCCCTTTAATAAACGGAGATGGTTCAAATACAAGGGATTTTACATATATCGATAATGTCATTCAGGCAAATCATCTTGCTGCATTGGTTGAAAGCAAAAATGCATTAAACCAGGTTTACAATGTTGCCTGCGGAGAAAGAACTTCTTTAAATTGTCTTTTCGAAATTCTCAGAAAGCTGGCAGGAAAATATGATAAAAGAATTCTGAAAATAAATGCCCTCTATGGACCCGAAAGGGCAGGAGATATTCCCCATTCCCAGGCATCAATAGAAAAAGCAAGAAGATTACTTGGATATATACCAACTCATACTGTTAAAGATGGATTGGAAGAGGCTGTGAATTGGTTTTGGAAAAATTTATGAGATTTGATGACATTATCATAATCAGCAGTACACTGGTAAGCGTATTTAACTAATAAGACTGATGGACGAAGCTTTAACTGAACAAATAATTCCAGGATTACAATACATCGATTAATTCAGTATTATTCTCATGATTGCCAGGTTAAATATTCTTAAAGACAGCCTGATTAAGAATAAGATTCTGATCGAGAATTTTACCTTCCTTAGTGTGTTGCAGGTGTCTAACCTGGTGCTTTTTCTTATCACAATTCCTTACCTTTTCAGAGTCCTTGGCAGCAGGTCATATGGGTTGA
>Ga0315277_10013873_pt1 | contig 10029 bp, 13 predicted proteins | sample YL17G05_15_MG_FD_203695 | JGI IMG/M metagenome (GOLD analysis project Ga0315277, IMG submission 203695) | Sediment microbial communities from Yellowstone Lake, YNP, Wyoming, USA - YL17G05_15 | ecosystem: Environmental > Aquatic > Freshwater > Lake > Sediment | place: USA: Wyoming | collected...
TGTGGCTATTGCTTCCTCGCCACTTCTCTCATTTGACTCGGCGCTGCCTGTGCTTGGTTGCATGATTCGAGGGATGGGGAAGTCCATTATATGAATCAGGTTGGATTCGGAATCCAACGTAGCGCTCCAGCTTGGATTCCGATTCCAACGAGTTGGCGTCGCTGTGGATTGCATTAGAGTGCCAACCCTTCCCTACCTATATTGCCTCCTGAGAATCCATCCTTCATGGAAGGCAGGGAAATCGGAAAGGTAACGCTTGAAATAGTACCGACGAAGCACCTGGCGGAGAGATGCAGGGAGAGATTGGACGGCATCTGGTCAGATTCGTTTGCAGGCCCCACCGTTCGAATCTCCGGGACTCTGGTCAGCGGGAGAAGGCCGGGCACTGCATACCTTGATGTTGACGGCATCGGCCGATTCGTTCTTGCGTTTTGCGACGGGAGTTTCTGGGGGATCACGTACCTCCCGCGGATTCACTGCCACGAACATCGCGGAGGATTCTAGTATGTCGCGAAGAGCGAGGAGTGTGTAACCAACATGGAGGAGCAGTATCGCCGATTGTCAGTGAAGGACCTGGAGAACAACCCATGGCAGCCAAGGGAAATCTTCCCGAGGGACAAACTGGAGGGCCTGGCAAATTCTGTAAAGGAACTTGGCGTCATCGAACCTGTGGTAGCCAGACCACATCCAAAGAAGAAGGGTGTGTTCCAGCTAGCAGTAGGCGCGATGCGAACAGAAGCATCTCGTCTCGCCGGGCAGAAGGACATCCCTGCGGTGATCAGGGATTTGGATGACCGGCAGATGCGATTGTACGGACTTGCCGAGAACTTCCACCGCGCCGATCTAACAGATGTCGAGAGAGAGAAGGCCATCTCTGGGCTGTGGGAGAAGTTCTATGAACCCGAGAAGAAGAGCCTTCAGGATTTCGCCCGAGATCTCGGGATTAGTGCTGGATATGCTAGGGATATTCTTGATGCTCATGAAACGAGGGGGTCCCTAAACGCCGGTAGCAAGGTTTCGACCGATTCACTGAGTCGCGTTGCTGGGATAGCCGAGGAGGACAGGAAGTCGGCGAAGGAGCTTCTGAAGGCGAGAGAGAAGGATGAGATCTCTGACGACGATTTCAAAAAGGTCGTGCCAGTCATCAGAAGCACGCCCAAGGAGATGCGGCCGGCAACTCTTGACGAAATGGTCAAGGCACATGTCCAGGCCAAGGAGTACGTCTCCGCAATCCACGAAGAAATGGAGATCCGCAAGGGGAAGCCACGAGTCGAGATTCGTCAGATTAGCTCAGCAGACGAACGCGCCGTAAGCCGACTCGCGGACGTTTTCAAGGACCTGAAGTTCTACGCAACGATGTCCTTCGTAGGGACTGTCCGGGACGCCAAGGCCAGGCAAAAGGCGGTCAAAGTCATCGAGGACATGGAAACCCACCTCTCGCGTGAGCTACAGCGCATCCAGAAGCGCAAATGGTGAGCCTGAGTAAGGGGGAAAGTAGAGGAAATGGCGAGGACGTGGCGTGGTGGTCTTGGTGGCACCAGTGCTCCGAGAGGAACCAAACAAAGGAGGATGAGGATCTTCCTCCTGAGGTTCTATCAGGAACACAGAGACAATGTCCACGATGCGACTTTCACCTTGCGGGAGTTCATGGAGAGCGCAGGACTTGACCACGAGAACACCAAGGACTACCACGCCGCGATTCACTTCCTGATGGACCAGCGGAAGAAGACGGGCACCGTGCTAGACGCATTCTTTTCGTCGCCCGACTACCAGCACTACGTGAACGATGGCCTGACAAACGACCAGCTGTTCGACAGAATGATGGAGGCGGCTATCTCCTGGGAAGTGTACCCTGTTATGAGCGCCGCAGCGGTGAATCCTGGGAGCGAGGAAGGATACCGTCTGATGAGCCTGGACGACTTCATCGCTCTGAAAGAGCGTAGAATGAATTCGATCGTCAATGAGATCCAAGGATTCGTCCCGACTTACCTTAAGTTGACACAGAAGTTCCCTGAACTTGCCGCGAGATACAGTGCTCCCGCTCTGCCAGAGATAGACGGCACCCTACGTGTTACATGCGAAAAGTGTGGAGCCACATTCAGCGGCCAGAGCTATCTTATTCAGCACTATCTGAGAAAACACTTCGGGGTAACGCAACACGCAAATGACGGGCGAACATGATTCGAGGGTGCATGCGTTAGTCTTTGAACCTGAACCGCGAGAGCCCTTGCCGGTCACTCAATGCGGTCCCTTTTGGCAATATTGCATTTTGAGCACAGCAATTGAATGTTGTCAGCTGACAGGGAGGACCCGCCTTTTGAATACGGGATAACATGATCGAAATGGAGATCCTGCTGACTCCCACATTTGATGCATCGCCCTTTGTCCCTTTTCCAAACTTCCACCTTCACAGGTGTTGGTATCATTCTCGGATGCTCGTCGTCCTCATCGTTGGCCTTTGATTCAGCAATGTCCTCAACGACCTCCAGCCTATATTTGAAAACCTTCCGCGTTCCGACAACTTCCTGCCAGGCATCCACCAATCTGAAGTATCCATTATATGTCCAGATACCTGGTCTAACCTTCTCGTAGACCTTGACCAATTCTGTTTGAGCCTCGCCATGCTTGAACTTTTCTGCCGCCTCAAAGAACAGTCCATTTTGGGAGAGCTTGCCCTTGTCATGCATTGGTTGATCCATTTCCTTCGGCCTAGTCGAAGGATCCCTTCTCGGCATGTCATGTCCTTCGTAAATCAGAACCCTGCCACTCTCTTCGACTCTGTCCGCGTAAGGGGCACCCCGCCGTACGCTCATCAGAACGACGCTTGCCTTGTTGCGCAATCTGAAATTCATTCCTCTTTGGATCATGGAACCCTCTTCTTTGCACATATCCCAGTAAGAGATCACATCTCCAACCTTGATCATTCAACAACCCCGGACAAAGAATCAAACGTCTATCCCGATCACGTAGATCGGAACTTGGATAGCGCTCTTGAAGTGCGGCAGATATCGCACAACCTTCTCGAAGGTCAGGCTTCCCTCCCAGTTCTGGTTGAATTCGACCTTCATTCTCTTCTGGAACTCTCGCGTTGTCGTTATGTAGACGCCAATATCGATCTTGTTGATGCCTGAGTAGGAGGCGACCTGGAACTTCAGCAGGTCAATCCCAAGAAACGAGGAATGCCCAAACTCAACCTCGATTCCAATCCGTTCCTTCAAGAAGTCCATCCGAGCACTCGGATCACCTTGCTCATCGAATACGGTAGGTTGATCTTCCCAACCCTTCTCAACGAATGATTTCCTTAGCACTTCGTTGAAGTGGGGACGAGAAAGAGTCAGGGGATCTGCTGTCTGAGACGCCAGAACGGATTCAATTTCCTTTTTGATGGACAGCTTCGCATTCAATACTTCGTCAGCGAATCTGTAGGAATATGTGATGAGCCTCAAGGTCCAATTCCCCTCAACCTGGACGCGGAGAAGGAGATCTGTAGGTTTGTGTACACTATGTACACAAATGATCTTATGTACATCATGAATCTCTGGCAACGATGGCCAAGGAGCAGATCTTGAGGGCAAGGAAACATCCAGGATCCAACTCTCTCGACCTGACCGTTCCGTCCAAGATCTGCACGAATTATGACATTCAGCCAGGAGATGTTTTCGAAGTAGATGCTGTGCTTGACCGCAGCGAGGTCAAGCTCACCTACAAGAGGGTCTACAAGAAGAGATGATGACCCGGACAATGAGCCCTATGCTTGGCCAAACCCTTCAATTCTTGACTTGAAGAAGCGTTCGGTGTCCTTGTCAAGGAAGCACACGTAACACCCCTTCATCCCTCTCGTCAGCAACACCCGGTACGTATTCTTCACGAGGTCCGTGAACATGGACCCTGATCTCTTGACCTCCGAATCGTGTGACTCTTCCTTCACACCCATCCACTTCTGTCCATCTAAATCGTAGACAAGATCCTTCCCGAAGATGACGCCGACATAGTCGAACTCGAACCCCTGCGCGGTGTAGACGCATCCGACCTGATTCAGTCCACCGCTCTCGTAAGCCCATGTCACTTCCTTCGGTATTCCCTTCGCGAGCTTCCCTGCGTCGGACCTAGCGTTCCAAGGTCTCCTGTAGTCCCCAATCTCAACGTCCGTTTCAAGCGTACCATCAGGCTTAGGATCGGACCACCTCCAGCAGAACCCTGCAGTCATTCTCGCGGTGAACCCCTGCGCTGCCTTCTCGAATATCATCTTTTCCAGGGCCTCCGTCGACTCGAAGATCCTGAAATCGAACTCCTCCTCACGCCCCCACAGGGCGTTCGCCGTCCTCTCGACCCCGAGCGTGTTGTTGATCCAGTTCACGAACGCGTCCGACCCCGCGCACCTGAACTGCGCCTCCAGCTCGTACTCGAACACGCTGCATCCGCTCTTCTCGGCGTGCTCCTTAATGTACAGAACAGAGCCAATCTCCTTCGGTCTGACAACCTGATGGTCGTCAATGAAGAACACGGCGACCTTGGCAGCTCTTATCAGCTCTTCGATCTGGGCCATGTCAGTCTGCTTCACCTTCGGAGTGAACCTGTTCACGCTCGTGTTTCTTATCCTGTGAGCCTCGTCGGCCACAAGAACGTCTATCTCATTGTACTCTGCCTGCCCATAGCTATTGAAGAACTTCAGTTGAGGACTAGCCCTCGAACCCAGTATCTTCTTGAGGGTCCCCGTGAACGCGCGGGACCCGGTCGCGTACTGAGCATTGAAGCCCTTCAGAAGGAGGTCCGCCATGAGGTTGATTGCGACTACTGACTTGCCGGTCCCAGGACCTCCCTTGACGATAAGGACGGTCTTCTTCTTGTCATGGAAGCCCCCTTTCGCGAATGCATGGACCTTATCGTACACGACCAGCTGTTCGTCCAGCAGAATGTACTCCGACTTCCCCTTGATGACGTTCCCGACGTGGTCCATCAACTTCCTGCTCGGCCTGTACTTGCTCTCTTCTACCCTTCTGAGGACGTCCAACCCCTGACCTGCGCCGACCCAGTCAACCAGGAATGTCTCCAGCCGAGGAACATCATCCATCGTGAAGACCGGATTCAGGAGGATCACTTCTTTGAACTTGCCGCCGAAGATGATGTCCTGCGCGTCGTACGGGTAGTTGTGAAGATAGGCGCAAGCATTCAGATGGATGGGATTGGATCCCTCGTGGAAGGCCGTATGCGTGTCCTCGAGATACTCCCTATACTTCCCCACTTGGACGGACGGATGTAGGACCTCCCGTTCAGTACCCCCAACGTAAGTCAACACCTCATTCTCCCCGTCAGCGGACTTGCATCTGTCCCATTGCTTGAGTTCCAGGATCACGGCCTTGTCCTTTCCTGGGTCGTCCTTTCCGCATATCATGCAGTCGAGTCTCATGGATGACTGGGGGAGTTGATATTCCACGAGAACGCCGTGGTCCATCAGATGGGCGTGCTCGAAAACCATGGAGGTCGCCCTCAATGAGTTCCTCCAGGAGTTAATCTCCGATGGAGCGGGATTGCAGCCGAACTGCTGGAAGTAGGATACCTTCAGCTTCTCGGAGATGCGATTCTGATAGGTGTCCTCGATGAACTGCTTGGACGACCCGGAGTACAGCCTCAATCTAATCGTCTCCATTCTTCTCAGATGATTTCGCGCGAATCAAACGCACTTCATCCCAGTCCTTTGCTTTGACTACCTTCCCAATTGGATACTTCTTCCTGTTCTTGGCGATCTTGTCAAGAAGCGTCTTCGACAGGTCAATGTCAAGAGCGTTGGCCATGCAGGTGCAGTAGATTATGACATCTGCGAGTTCCTCGCCAATACGGGTTCTCAAATCCTCGTTTATCTTCCCCGCTTCGAGGGGGTCTGGCTTCCACTGAAAAAGCTCCAACAGTTCTGCTGATTCGATGGCAATTGAAATCGCCAAATCCTTTGGCTTGTGGTATCCGCTCCAACCTCTCTCGCCAACGTATTCATCAACCTGTCTCTGGAATTCTCTTAACGTGAGTCCGGTATCTGAGGCCATAACCCCACTCCTCGTGCCTGGGAGGAATCTCCTGAGGCAAGATTAACCTTTACTGGATTATGGAGTCCAGATCTTGAAGTCTCTGGATGCGGACCATTCCACATTCAATATCATATGATACTAGTGTTCTGAACCCCAGCAGATGACGCCGCCGTCCGGCACCTTACTGGCTATGCGCCGCTCGAGTCCTTCAGATCGTTCTCTTATGAAGAATACCCCTTTGGTCTTCTGGATGAAGCCTAGCTCTTTCGAAAACCGCAACTTCTCGCAATCTTGCCAGAATTTCGCCATTCTATTGTCCCAGCTGTTCCATCTGTCCCGTTGCATGTTCTCGGGTCTTCTCCTAAGCATGAACTCGAGACCATAGAGAATGAAGGGACCGTTTGCCTCTGACCACGGTATTATGGATTTCCTGCACTGACTGAACTTCTGGCCGTATGCCTCAGTATATGAGTGGGTTCTGACGAACTTCGGGCTCAGCACGGCCAGATCGTAGTGTCCGCGACGGAATCGCGAATCGGGGTCAGCAACAACAAATCCGTTTCCGTCCATATCGCATTTGAAAGGTGTTGGATACTCCATATGAATCAATGATTGACTTTTCGAATCCACATCATTCAAGATTGCTTCCGGGAGAGCATCTTGAAGAATGGAGTAGAAGCGACATACCAGATCGTTCTCAGTGTAGAACCGTGTGGAGTGCAGTCTGAATTCCTGGCAGATGAACTCAACGCTCTTGTCCACAACTCGGATAATCCTTGACACGTCTTCCATTCATGTTGCCCCCTTGTTTCTTCTAGAATATGCTTTCCAGGCAGTAGACTGTCAACTTCGTCTCCTTGCACAGATACCCTGGCCTGCAGTCCTTGCAGAGCCTCTCAAGCCCCTTTCGATTGACATCGAGAGTGCCCTTTGAATCATGAAGCGTATAGAGCTCTTTCAGGTACTTCCCTTCCACAATCCTAGGCACCTCGTTCCTTCCCTCGAGTTCGTACCATTCGTAGATGCCCTTGTCGCCTCTCGACGAATTGCAGGTCTTGCACGCCATCACTGCATTGTCCGAGGAGTCGGAACCTCCTCTGGACCGCGGGATTAGATGATCTACAGAAAGACCGGTCTTGCTGCCGCAATAGATACACTCGCCTGTCACATCTCTTTCCTTGATGTACTCTCGAATGGACCCCGACCAATTCACCTCGCCAGACTGGAGCTTCTTGAATCGCTCCATTATGAATCCGTAGTTCTTGTCATACCCTGCAGAACGTGCGATAAGCTTCGCATACTGCCAATAGAGGAGGGCGCGAACAGTCTTCACAGCAGCGGGTGGCACGGCAGTACCTCAATCAAGGCATTAGTATCTGAAGGCAAAATGGCTTCGGTCCAAAGGTGATGAGGTAGGCAATACCCAGCCTCCAATGAAACCATGTTGATACAGAGCCAGAACATAAGGTTCAGATTCGATAGTATGCACGCTGCGCATGTTGGCACAGGACCATAGGGGAGGAAAGGGGATAGGAAGCGGGACCAAACTACCCGTGCGCGCGCATTGATTGAATGATTCCCAAATCTCCCACTGCTATCCCGACGGCTATCATGCCTGAGAGAAGGACGCCTAGAGCGCCGCCTATGATGCATAATGCTCCTAGCAATGGGCTTGCTATCAGCTCTTTTATTGCTATGCTGACGATCTTGTCGAGATTATTCACGAATATGACTAGAACGCCGGACTAGATAAATGCTATGCTGGCTTTGTCCCTGTTGCGAGGAAAAGGGACAAAAGAGACTCTTCAAGATACTCCGCAAGACCCCTCAAGGTATCATAGTCGGAAAAAACCTTAGGGGAGGAAAAGCGATCAAGGCTCAAAACCATCCTAATCACCGAGAATTACGGACTAGGAAATTCCTGTCTGTCCGTGACATTATGTGGGTTCACATAAACAAGATGGAGGATGCGTGCGGGCTCTAGTGATGGAGACAAGCTTTTGCTGTGGAGCTTCACGTATCCGTCGAAGAAGGGGTTGTCATATGTATAGAACTTGATAGGCTGGTTCTTGCTACATTCCAAGAGCAATCCGGCCAGTATTCGTCGGTCATGATCGTCTCGATGCCCAAAGAGACCCTTATGGAGGGCCAGGTCTTGCTCTATACTTTTCTTTGTCTCAACGTCTGCTTCACTGTCTGCTGCACCCTTCATATTGAGCAGCGCCTCTGGTCCAAGGCATCCTGAGATATAGGCATGCATGTGCGCCGGCAGGTTCATATGTAGATTCTTGACCGCTTCAACAACCCTTCCTTCATCCACTGACCTATAGAGTATCTCCCTGACTTCGTCCTTAATCCCCGCGTGTTTCATCCTTCCTTCTCTCTTGATTTTGCCAAGAGAGATTCGTATCATTTCCTTTGCAGTTAGAGCATCCGCGTTTGCGAGTTTGGAGACCGGACACATTTTCAGAAATCTCAACAAGATTTCATTTGCCTCTCTGTGGACAAGACTCATCATGTCGACCAAAACTTGATGGTCCAATTCTAACTCTCCGTGATGAAAATCCGAAAAGAACTTGTCTGAAGTGTCATGAAAGTCATCGTCCACCAGAATCTTTCCTAACAAGATTCCGGTATCAATTGAATGCCTCATCTATGTCCGTCCGCTCGTTTTGAAGATCTATTCACGATGAGATACCCAGTCTTCCATAGACTCGAGGAGCACTTCTTCATTCTCATCCATGAGCATATGCGACAACACTGCCAAATCGTCATAGATTAGGTACATGCCGACCTTGCGTCTACTATAGGAGGACAGTCTGGCGAGGGATATTAGCACCGCCAGAAGAACTCGGATTGCTCTTTTGTCAATGGAGTTCTTCTTATCGATGTAATCTAGGGCCCGTGCAAGAACCAATCGACACATGTGAATTGTCTGGACCGAGACTAAGACATCCTCAGTCAGCTTCTCGGCATCATCTACTACACATCGTTCGAGGGCGCTTTCAATTTCGCCTAGGTCATCTATTACCTTGCCTATTGATTCCTTCTCTATTGCTATCTTCTGTCTGTCGTCGAAGGAGTTCTTAAACTCTGAATCGAGCGCGCGAAGGGTCTCCCCCACTTCCTTCAAACTAAGAATCTCGTTCCACAGATTTGACGCCCTTTCGACGGTCAAGTCCCACGAAAAGAGTTCAACTAACTGGTCTACGAATCTCTCTTTTGTCGATAGAGGTAGCTTCCTGAATTTCTCTGCCGTTCGTAATACGACCGCCCTGCGCGACCTCGCAATGATGTCAATATTCTTTCCCCCCAAGACAGGAGCCCGAATCGAAGTAATAGTGTTGACGAACTTGTCAACGTTTCCAAGAAGCAGGTCGTTGTCCCCGCAAGAAACCGTAGCCTCCATCAATTCACCTCGGACATGGATTTAGAGTCCACGAACTTATTGTCGTATGTTGAGGCAGGCAAAAAGACTTTCGCAATCGAATCTGAATTGCTTATAAGTGAATGGTCTATAGATGCCCAGGAATCGCTAGCACCCAGGCACCTGCTCAACAACAGTCAGAAACAAGAAGAAGGAAAGAGGATTGCGTCTCGCCTCGGAAAAGCCCATAGAGTAGGAAAGGCGGAAAAAGAGGCGAAGAAGGAGTTTAGCTCGGTGTTAAAATCGCGAAAGTGAAATTTGGCCAGTGTCGAAAGTTCAAATCCGGCTCCCTGCACACCAACACGAAGGACGAACACACGAACGACGAGATCTAGTCAATCCCAAGCCTGGGAATTGCGGCTAGATAGGCTCTCCTAATCTCCTCCTCGTCTATGTGGTGATAGATATCGATAGCCTCCCAGCGGACATCGCCCCGCAGCTCCTGGACCATCTCCCGCGGCATGCCATTGCGTCTGAGATAAGTCGTGAACCAGTGCCTCAGGCAATGAGGTGTGAAGTGGTCCTCTAGCCTATCAGAATCAGGATTGTGAAGCCCAACAACCTTGGCATGGCCTGTGACAA